>Ga0181598_1004424_pt1 | contig 11643 bp, 15 predicted proteins | sample 041ome_4_FD_153295 | JGI IMG/M metagenome (GOLD analysis project Ga0181598, IMG submission 153295) | Coastal salt marsh microbial communities from the Groves Creek Marsh, Skidaway Island, Georgia - 041404US metaG (spades assembly) | ecosystem: Environmental > Aquatic > Marine > Intertidal zone >...
ACTTGGCCAATAAAATTCTAAAGGCTAAGATCGGTGTAGTATGGCATACTTCATATGATGGACCAAACTTTGAAACTATGAGAGCTTCATTTGGTCAAAATATTACAAATAAATTCAAATCATCTCCTTCTGTATGGATGGATGATGCAACATATAAAGACTATTCAGGTACAGCAACATTTACTAAAGCTGAAACAGCAAAGGTAACTGCAATTTTATCTGAAGCTGGTAAGTTATTTAAATCAATTGATGCTAATGTGATTAATTCAATTAGTAATAATGAAGAAATATTATCATTAATTAAAACTTATAATAATGCAAAGGTAAGAATCGGTGAAAAGATTACTAATCCTACACAACATGTTGTTGGTTTATATCACTGGATTCAGGAAAAGTATCATAAACAAATGAATGAGCGTAAGACTGATAAAGGTAAACAACAGTGGAAAGATAAAATAAATAATATGAATAAGTTCTTTTCTGCTCATAGCCGAGATGCTATTGCAGATGTGTTTAGATTAACTAACTTATTAGTAGATGCTAAGCATATGATTATCAATAAGATGAATCAAGCAGGACATATTAGTACATTCTTAAAAACGAATGATGGATTTAAGGTTACTGGGGTAGAAGGTTTTGTGGCAATCGATAGATTGTCTGGAGGCGCTGTCAAATTAGTGAATCGTATGGAATTCTCAAAAGCAAACTTCTCCCCAGATATTATTAAAGGATGGGAAAAATGAAAAAAGAAAATATAGGTATAACATTATTAGTACTTATTATTGCTATTATAATGTCTGGATGCAGCACGTTTATACCTGCAATTAAACATGATCCTGCTCAAACCGAATTATACATTAAATTTAAAGATGAGTATGAAGACCTAGCATGTAATTCTAAAGATGAAAATTGGAAAACATGGGAAGAGGCTATGAAGAAAGCTCACAGACTTTATCTTTATACTGAATATAGACAAGATCCACAAACTGAAAATGTTAAACAAATGGAAACATCATTATTCAGCGCTTATAAAGGAAGAGAAACATTCTGTGAAGCAAAGATTAAACTAATAGGCATTCAAATGGATATCCTAGAAAAAGCATGGAGAGGTAGAGAATAATGCATGACGATATTTTAAAAGAATTAAAAGATTTAATGCCACAGGATAATGTCCAAGGCAAAATTGCAGCAGAACTGCATGATATTACAGAACAATATCAAGAAGGTATTTTAAATAAAGAAGAATATCTAGAACTTTTAAATGATATTGAAGTTATTAATAAAGCAAATGAACTAGCAAATGATGAAATAACATCACGCTGGTTAACAGAAACTGTAAAAATATTAATATCTGTAATCTAAACTATTATAAATAATAATAGATAATTAAATTATATAGATGGGTTAAATGAAGAATTATAGACAATTAGTGAAAGAATTGCCGTCTAAAACCGTTGTATTTGTTTTCGGCAGATTCAATCCACCAACATCTGGTCACGAACTGTTATTCAAAATGGTTAAAAAAATAGCCATGCAGAATAAAGCTGATCACGTCATATACGCTTCACGTACCCAAGACAAAAAGAAAAATCCATTACCTGTAGATAGAAAATTACACTATCTTAATATGATGTTTAAGGGATTTAATTTTGTTGCTGCTAATGCACAACAAAGATCATTTATTGAAGCTGCAGAATTTTTAAATAAAAAATATAAGAATATCATCATGGTTGCTGGAAGTGACCGTGTTGCAGAATACGAACGTATTCTAAATCGATATAACGGGAAAAATTTTAAGTTTGATACTATTCAGGTCGTTTCTGCGGGAGAGAGGGATCCTGATTCTGATAATGCTGCTGGCATGAGTGCTAGTAAAATGAGATCTTTTGCTGAAAAAGGTAACTTTACACAATTTAAACGTGGCTTACCTAATTCAGTTAGAGACATTGATGCTAAATTACTTATGAATGAATTGCGACAAGCTATGGGTCTTGAAGCAATTAAAGAAGAAGTTAAATTTACTATTGATACTTTAAGAGATAAATACTTTAAAGGTGAAATATATCACGTTGGTGATATTGTTGAATCAAATGGTAATCAATATGAGATCATAGATCGAGGCAGTAATTATGTTACTGTTGTTGATGATGAAGGTTCAATGACACGTAAATGGATAAAAGATATTAAGGTTATTGGCAGTTTAATTAAAGAAGATATTAAACCTGGCTATGCACCTGATGAGATTACATTTAAAGGATACAGAACAAACAATTTACATCATAGTAAAGATGCTACAAAAGCTTTTGTAGATACTATTACTAAATTAAATGATGGTGAAATTAAAGATCCTGTTGCTGTATTAAATGCATTAAAAGCTACAGATATATATATGAAATTAAATGATATGCATCTAGAGCAAGGCAAAGAGCCTACAGAAAATGAAATTAATATCTGGGTTGCCGCCCATGATAAAGCAAAAGAATCATTAGAAAATATAGGTGAGTTTCAACATCACCAAGATTATTGGAACGCACATAAAACGGAGTTACAACTTATGACATCTAACTTTAAAGAAAAAGGTAAAGCTGAATTTAATGAAGAGCTTTCCAAGATAACTATTAAATCTGCAGATAAAATTAAAGTTGCAAGAATTATTGCTGATATGCTTGGTGTCGAGAACGCTGAGAAGATGTCAAGTCCATCTCAACTTATTAATATGGGTATGAGAAAAGTTAAAAATAAACCAATGAGACCTGAACTTGCTGGTGTATTATCTAAGATGCTTAAGCTTGCAGACGACATTGGTATTAAATACGATAAAGGTTCATTACCTCCAAAATTAAGAGAATCTGTTGAAGTTAAAAAGAATACAGGTAAACCACAACTTAATGACATCTTAAGATATTCTGACTTTGTAAAATTAAGTAAGATGAACAAAGGTGAAGAAGTTGAAGACGAAAAAGATAAAGATAAAAAGAATGATGTAAATGATCATACTGCATCTGGACATAAGTTAGAAACAGATACACAAATGCGTCGTAGAAAATATATGTATGCAACAGAAGATGTTGCAACTGCAGATAAAAAATTATCTAAATCAGGGCGTAAGATTCCAGCAAAAGTTTTACATGATAAAGATTCTAAAAAGATTGCTAAAGATGATGAGAATGCAGCAGACGTTCGCAAGAAAGAAAAAGAATTAGACGCTGCTCGTAAAGGTGAAAAGCTTGAAGAAGTAAAAACTGATGAGTATCATAATGAGTTAGATTGCTGGGATGTAGATGGCAAAAAAGTAGATTGTAAAGATGTTCCGGAAAAAGAAGTTGATGATATTGTTAACTCATTAACAGATGATGATATGATGGACGCTTATGATGATGATGAACTTCATATCGTTGATGACGAAACAGGAGAACATGTATCTGACTTAGATGATACTGAAGAGGGTGTGAATGAAGAAGCACTTAATGAAGTTTTATCTAGAGCAGAAAGAATTAAATCTAAAATACGATTTGCAAGAACTAAAGCAAAACGTGCTCGTAAATTAAAGATTGCATTAAAACGCAGATCAAATGTTTCTACAGTTAATCGTAGAGCAAGAAGACTTGCTGTTAAGTTATTAAAGAAACGTTTAGCTAAGAAGCCATTGAATAAGTTATCAGTTGGCGAAAAAGAACGAATTGAAAGACTTGTTAAGAAACGTTCACAATTGATTAAACGTATTGGTATGAAGTTGGTGCCAAGAATTCGTAAAGTAGAAACCGCTAGATTACAACATAAAAAAGCTGGGGGCACTGCCACTGCTGGTGGATTCTAATGTTAACATTTAAAGAATATTTAGAAGAAGCTGCTGTTGATAAGAAAGGTCATTTTTCATCTACCGGTGGAATGACTAAAAAGGGAGTTGAAGCTCATCGTAGAAAAAACCCTGGTAGTAAATTACAAACAGCAGTAACGACTAAACCTTCTAAATTAAAACCTGGAAGTAAAGCTGCTAATAGAAGAAAATCATTTTGTGCTCGTATGAGTGGTGTTGAAGGACCTATGAAAGATGAAAAAGGTCGTCCAACACGTAAAGCATTAGCGCTTAAGAAATGGAATTGTTAGGAATAAACTATGTCAACTAAACATATACTTAAACACACTGATACAGAAATTGTATTTAAATGTTATATTACAGAATCTTCAGGAGGTGAGGTTGATTTATCATTACAAACTGATATGACTAAATCAACTCAAGTATATGTAGCACCTACATCAGTGCCAAATGAAATTGGTGGTGAATTTGTAGAATACAATGGATCAAGAGTTTATATTACAGGCATATGGTGGGGATTGAAAAAAGATAAGCAATTAGATATAACACGAATAATAGTACCTGAGGGTGATGATCCTGCAGTATTACATGGTCATTATTATCTATTAAATGTAGGACACTATGATTTTGCTGAAGCAGGTGGGTTCTCTGATCGAGTTTATGCAAATAAAGATATACGACTATCATTTGATGGACCAGGTCATTGCTTAGTTAAATTAAGAAAAGAAGGCTGGGCCCCTAAAATAGAAACTGCACAGTTTGGTATCTATGATGATGTCACAGCAGTAGGATCTTAATAAAGGATAAATAATAACATGGATCAATTAAAAGCAGCATTAAACATATTATTAGCAGATACATTTTTAATGTATTTTAAAGCTCAATCATATCACTGGAATGTTGAGGGAATGTTTTTCTCTCAGTACCATGAATTTTTTGGCGAATTATATGAAGAAGTATATGGCGCTGTAGATCCAACAGCGGAACATATTCGCATTTGTTGTGATAGTTATGCACCTATTAGTTTAATGGAAATGTATAACTCTAAAACATTACCTGAAGATACTATTAAACCTACTAATATTAATCAAATGCTAAATAATTTAATTGCAGCAAATGAAGTTATTATTACTGATTTAAATAAAGTATTTGAGATTGCTGGATCAATGAATAACCAAGGTCTAATGGACTTTATTGCCAATAGATTAGATGTACATAATAAACACGCCTGGATGCTAAGAACATCTGCTAAGAGTACTGGAGCCTAATATGAAATCTTTAAAAGAAATGAGATCAAAGATTAACGAAGTATTAAGTAAATCAGATCCTATTGAAAAATGGATATCTGACTTTGTACATTCTAAAGATCCAAAGTTTGATGGTAAATCTAAAGAAGAAAGAATCAAAATGGCTAAAGGCGCTTATTACGGAGCAAAAAAGGAAGGTGTTATGCAACCAAACGGTACAGATAAAGTAGGAAGAATACAAGAAGGTGAAAATAAACAGATGAAGGGTAAAGATCCTTGCTGGAAAGATTATGAGATGGTAGGAACTAAAAAGAAAAATGGTAAAGAAGTTCCTAACTGTGTACCTAAAAATGAATCAGAAATTCCTTTATCAGATAAAGAAAAAAATAAAATGCTATCTAATAAAGATAAATCTACATTAGGTAAAATTAATGACTTAATGAATAAACAAAAGAAAGAAGGATATAAGTCTGATGCACAACGTAAAGCTGTATGGGCATCTAGAAATGAAGAAGCTAATCCTGAAGCTGCAGCAAAAGAAGCTAAGAAAGCTCAAATGGCAGCTAAGCATGCAAGCGAAAAAGAATCTCTTGCTAAAAAGCATGAAAGAGAAAGAGAGTCAATAAAAGAATCTAGTGCATCCAAGCTTGTTCAAACAAAACTTGGTAACATGGATAGAAAGAATGTAAGAATCCCATCACCAGCAGAACGTAGAGCTGAAATGGAAAAAAGAAAACAAATGCAAAAAGAGGATACAGATATGTTAAGTTTCGAAGAGTATTTAGAAGAAGATATGCGCATTGCAAAAGCATCATCATTTGCTAAAAAGCATGCTGGTGACATGTCAACTGCAGTTAAAAAGATTGAAGGCATACGTAAAGGGTTAACTAGCCATCCTAAAGTTAAAGACGCTTTAAAGAAAGCTAATGAAGAACTTTCTGACAAGCAAAAGAAACTAGACCACAATAAAGATGGTAAAATTGATGGTGCTGATCTTTCTAAAATAAGAGGAAAAAAAGAAGTTGATGAGTTAAATAAGTCAACATTAAAATCTTATGCAGATAAAGCGCACCAAGACTCAATGAATAAAGCATATGATGCCGCCCATACGGGTGATAGTAAAGAATCAGACAAACTACATAAGCAAGCTGTTAAAAGAGCTGATAATGTTAAGAAGGCTGATATGAAAGCTTCAATGAAAAAAGAAGATGTTGATGTAGAAACTAAATCATATAAAGATTTTATTAATGAAATGCAATCTGGTAGCTATAAGCATAAAGGTACTAGATATGGTGGTTCAGCACAACATGATACAGACCATGAAAATGAGTTTGGACATGACGATGAAAAAGAAAAATTTAGAAGACTTTTACAAAAGAAGCCTGAGCAAAAGAAACCAGCTCAAACTTCTACAGTAAAAAGAGGTCGCGGTAGACCAGCTGGTTCAAAATCTGGTACATACACAAGACGTTAATTAAAAGGAGAAATTAAATGGCACTTTGGGGAAAAATAGATCAAGAGGCAGATAAGCCTAAGTATCTAAACACAGCTGATAAAGCAGCAACAGTTGGTGTAGACGTAGCAGAAGCAACAACACCAGCAAACATTAATAAAGGTATTAACTCACCAGGTTGGGTTAAATATTCAACATACACAGATGGCAATGGTAATACTAGAAATAAGTCTGAAGTATTAGTTGCATTCTCATCTATGACAGGTGATGCAGCTGACGATGCAGTTGCAGTCGATCCAGTAATTACAATCGGTACACAACCAGTTGCAGCTTCAGTAACATCACCAGCTGATGTTACATTTACTGTAGCAGCTACTGTAAATAATGGTGCAACACCGGCATACCAATGGCAAGTTTCTACAGATAGTGGTTCATCATGGGCTAATACTGTAGATGCTGACGGTACTGGTGCAACATTAACAGTTGTATCTACTGATGCTGAATACGTAGATGCTAATGAATTTAGAGTTGTGGTATCATCAACAACCGCTGCTGATGTAACATCTAATGCGGTAGTAGCGACAATAGCATAATAAATAAGGGGAGTAACCCTCCCCTATTTTGTGAAGTATAATATGAATCAAAAATTGACAGATAATAATTTTTTAACTTATGCGATGCATCATTATGATAACGCTCAATGCTATAGTGTTGAGGAGTTTAATGATGATCTTAAAAGGTTTGTTTATTTAAAGAAACTATTTAGTAGGTGGCAAGACAATTTAGAGTTAAAAGAAAACTTAATTCTAAATCATTTGATTATACTATATAATCTATTTGGTGATCATGCTACAAACATGTTGTTCTTTAAAATAGATCCACAGCATTGGGATTTCTTGGCCACATTCTTAGTATTTCTTGGAAGAATGCCTGATGAACTTCCACAGTATGGATTAAAATTATCAGACATGGAACTTGATTCATATATTATGTGCGTACTTAGGGAAATTTAATGTCAAGATTTGTAGACAATGTAATTGCTTATAGAATTCTTTCAATGCTTGTAAAGAATTTTAAAGACACTCAAGCATATAAGCTCGGTCTTATAGATGAAAAGGGTAAACTTATTAAGAAACCTTCTACATCTAAAGAAAAAGACGCCTATACTTATCTTCATAAGTTAGTATTTAATATGAAGAAGATTATTAATCGTCTACCAGGTGGAGAGTCTAAGTTAAAATCAGTTGTTACTGCTTTATTTCTTATTAAAGAATACTATGAAAGTGGTAATCGCACAACTTCACTTATGGAAGATAGATATAAAAGTTTAATGGATATGGATATCTCTTTGATTGAAGAAGAAATCCTTGTTGAAAAATATATGAAAGATATTGAAGAAGATGCCCCAACTAATGCCACTGGTGTAGCAGTTTCGACAGATCGACCTGCCATCAGACGTAAAGATCTTAAGAAATATCAAATAATGAATAGAAGAAATGGGAACAGTTAAACTTTTTTTAGTTGCAGTTATTGTTATTTTTATTGGCATGGGCTTTTGGTATGTTACTAATCTAAAAGCTGATTTAGCCATTGCCAAAGAGAATAGCAAAAAGCTTGAAGCAGCGGTAGGACAACAACAAGCTGTCATTGATAAAGCATACCAAGATATAGAAGAAATAAGATCTATTAATGGTGCTTTAAAAGATGAGGCAGAAAGACAGGCAGCAGAACTTAAAGCGTTAAATGATAAATTTTCAGTTAATGCTAAAGGTGAAAAGCGTGACTTTGGTGCTATTGCTAAAGAAAAACCTAAAGCAATACAAAGATTGATTAATAGAGGTACTGATAATGTAATCCGTTGTTTAGAGATTGCATCTGGTGCCGAATTGACGGAGAAAGAGATTAATGCTAAGACAGCAAGTGAAGCCAATCCTGAGTGCCCAACCTTGGCTAATCCTAATTATAAGCCTCTTATTAAGTAGTTGTTCAGTACTTAGCGGGTTTGGATGGAAATCGGAAAAACCGATAGAGGTTAGAACGCTAGAACAAGAACGCGTTAAATTAAAAATAGATAGTCCTGAACCATTGACAATAGAAACAATGGAATGGATTGTTGTTACACCTGAAAATGTTAATGAAGTATTCAAACAACTTGAAGAAAAGAATACTGATTTAGTATTATTTGCTATTACTGATGATGGTTATGAAAAGTTAGCGTCTGATATGGTTCTAATAAGAAACTATATTGCTCAACAAAGACTGATAATTATGAAATATAAAGATTATTACGAACCAGAACAGAAGGATACAAAATAATGGCAACAGAGGCAGATATCAAAGCATTAGAGAAGATAGTCGAGAAACTAGACGACTCTATTGAGAAACTTACCGAAGTTAATAATAACATTGGCAAACTTCTTGCTGTGCACGAGGAACGTATGAACAACATCGAAAAAGATACTGATAGAAATGTTGAAGACATTCGCGACCTTCATACTAAGATTAATGAGTTTGGTAAAGAAATGCTTAAACGCATGGACGCGTTAGACGATAGCTTTGATACAAAGATGAAATCTCAGGCCGAAACTGCCACAAAGCAGCATAATGAAATACAAACTAATGTTGAAAGAAAGATTGATCTTTTAGGAGATCGGTTAAGAGTATTAGAGCAATGGAAATATTTTGTTATCGGTGCAGCTGCAGTAATAGGATATTTAGTTAAGTATTTAATGGGTTAAACCCCTATACAGATATAATAACCTAGTTTAGAATTAAAGTACAATTATTTTTTATTTTTAATTAATATATGTACATTAATTAGGTTATTTGATATAATTATATTATGATTTATATTGATTCTAAGTATGTTAGTCTGCTGAGTTATAAGCTCAGAAACTTCAAAAAGAAAAAAGAAAACTATTGGAACTTCTCGTGTCCAATATGTGGTGATTCTAAAAGAGATTCAAATAAAGCACGCGGCTATGTATTTCTACATAAATCACGTCTTGTCTATAAATGCCATAACTGTGGCTATTCATCCAATATTGGTAATCTTATTAAGCATCTTGACGCTAATATGTATAATGAATATGTATTAGAACGATATAAAGAAAATGCTAATAAACACTTTGATCACACAGATATTAAAGAAACTACTCTTATTGAAGAAGAGGTACAAGTTAATACAGACATCGTAAAAGCAGGCGCTTTTTGTATAGAAAGCCTCCCTTTTTCACATCCCGCAGTCAAATACGTAGTAAAACGTAAGATCCCAAATGACAAATGGAAGTACTTATACTTTGCTCCTAAATTTAAAACCTTTGTAAACAACCTTAAATTTCATTTCTTAAATACTGAGAATGATGTACCACGTTTAATTATCCCATATTTTGATAATGGTAAAGTATTTGCATTTCAAGGTCGAGCATTTGGTGATGAACAACCAAAATATATAACAATTAAACTTGATGATGAAAAGGAAAAGATATATGGATTGGACAGAATTGATAGAAAGAATACTGTCTATGTTGTTGAAGGTCCTTTGGATTCCTTGTTTATTCCTAATACTGTCGCCGTATCTGGTGCTGGCATGGATTCTAAAACCTTTATGGAGTTAGATTCTGTTATCGTAATGGATAATGAACCAAGATCTAAAGAAATCTGTAACTACATAGAAAAGTATATTGAAAATGGCTATAAAGTATGTTTGTGGCCTGATACTATAAAAGAAAAAGATATTAATGAAATGATTTTAAGTGGTAAGAAATCTAATGACATTATAAAAACCATAAATACAAACACCTATCATGGAATAGAAGCTAAATTAAAATTTACAGAATGGAGAAAGTGCTAATGAAAGTACGATTAATAAGCTATAGTAAACCACATGAAAACATTCAAGCCGAAGGATTAGAATCTATACAAGATCTGATTGCATTTTGCGCTCGAGTATCTAACCCATCAAATCAATTAAACAAAGAAACATCAGAGAAGTTAATTAGTTATCTTGTTAAACATAAGCACTGGTCACCATTAGAAATGGCATCTGTTTGTATGGAAGTTGAAACAACAAGAGATATTGCAAGACAGATGTTAAGACACAGATCATTTAGCTTCCAAGAGTTTTCACAGCGTTATGCTGATCCAACTCAAGACTTAGACTTTGTAGTAAGAGAAGCTAGACTACAAGATAGTAAGAACAGACAAAATTCGATTGAAACATCTGATGCTACAATACAAGCATGGTGGGATGCTAAACAAAAATTTATTATTGATTATGTTCGTGAGTCTTATTCTCAAGCAATTGAAAAAGGTATTGCTAAAGAGCAAGCAAGATGTATACTTCCTGAAGGAAATACTGTATCTCGTATGTATGTCAATGGTACATTAAGATCATGGGTTCATTTTATTGAAGTAAGATCAGGTAATGGTACACAAAAAGAACACATGGAAATAGCAAGAGAAATTGCTTGTGCAATTGCAGAAATATTCCCAATGGCAGGAGATTTTATATGCGAGTCTTAGTTACAGGAGCAGCCGGTTATATTGGCTCACATTTATGCAAAATACTAACTGAGCGTGGTCATATAGTAGTCGGAATGGATATTACAAAAGATCATAATAATGTAAAAAAGTATTGTACAAAAATTCATTATTGTGATATAATGGAACATAAGAAAGTTGGTAGTTTTGATGCAGTAGCACATTTAGCAGGTTATATATCTGTAGAAGAAAGCACTAAGCAACCATGGAAGTACTATAGTACAAATGTGAATGGTACACATAAAATGTTAGAGATGTATCCTGAAGCACACTTTTTATTTGCTTCCACAGCAGGCGCATTTGATGCTCAGTCACCTTATGCTAAATCTAAAGTTGCGGCTGAAGATATTATTAAAGAACTATCGAATCAATATACAATATTTAGATTCTTTAATGTTGCTGGATCTGATGGCGAACATATGCAAGTAGGCGATGCAACTCATCTTATAAGAATTGCTGCTGAAGTAGCTACAGGTAAAAGAGAAAAGATGTATATTTTTGGTAATGATTATGATACTAAAGATGGAACATGTGTTAGAGATTATATTCATGTTGTTGACTTAGCAAATGCAATTGCAAATGCT
>Ga0181598_1004426_pt1 | contig 11639 bp, 8 predicted proteins | sample 041ome_4_FD_153295 | JGI IMG/M metagenome (GOLD analysis project Ga0181598, IMG submission 153295) | Coastal salt marsh microbial communities from the Groves Creek Marsh, Skidaway Island, Georgia - 041404US metaG (spades assembly) | ecosystem: Environmental > Aquatic > Marine > Intertidal zone >...
GAGAACTCGGAAGCGAAAGAGAAACCCTCCTCGTCCCGTCGTTTGGTTTATTTTTTTGTTCTAAAAACGCGCGCGAGAAGAGACGCGAGTCGTTTCGAGAGAAAAAGAGAGGTACAAAAAAAGGTGGCGCCGACACAAAAAACAACGAACGGCCTCGATGACTTCAACGAGAGCGAACGAGGAAGCCATCATCCACCGGGCGCTGGAAGCTCTGGACATGAGAGACGATTTAAACGCTCGGAGTAGCAGTGGGAATACTACCGGTAATAATAACGCGAACATCATTCGAAGAGGAGGCGGAGCAGGCGGAGGAGGAATGGTCGAGTCTTCTTTCCTCGCTGGGGGCGGCTTGTCGTCTCCAAACGCCAACGGGGGGGAGAGGAACAAGATGCGTTTAGAAAAACAGAGACAAAGTTTCCTCTCTCGCCTCGCCGGAACGAAGAGGAATAAGGCAAAGAAAGAAAGCGTTGATGTTATAGCCACCAACAAAGAAACGGACGAAAGAAAAGGAGAAGAAATACGAAGCGACGCAGACGCAAAGACGGCATCCGTTTCCGCTGCGACTGCGACTACCTCGTCTACTCGTTCCTCCCATTCCTCCTCCTCCTCCTCGTGGGTTGGGATATCACAAAAGGTGAAGAACCAGTTGCGAGAGGTTGAACGCAAGTTTGGTGGTGGCAGTGGTGGTGGTGGTGGTGGATTTGGCGGCGGTGGATTTGGCGGCAGCGGCGGTGGATTTGGCAGTAGTGGACAAAAGGTAACGGACAAAAGCGACAGGGCGACAGTGGAGCAAGCGCTCGATCCGCGAACTCGAATGATTTTGTTCAAAATGTTGTCGAGAGAAATATTTTCTGAGATTAACGGGTGCGTTTCCACCGGGAAGGAAGCGAATGTGTATCATGCAGTGCGTGTCATAGAAGTAGAGGAAGAAGAAGAAGAAGAAGAAAAGAAAAAAGGTGATAGTAATAGCGAAAATAGAGCTGGAAATGACGCAGCGACCACAAGCACGACTACGACGAGAAGTGAAATTGGAGGGAATGACATGAAGAAGGAGAAGGACAAGAAAATAATTCAAATGCGACAACATTTGGCGGTGAAGGTCTACAAAACGTCGATACTCGTTTTTAAAGATAGAGATAGATACGTGTCTGGAGATTGGAGATGGAGAAACGGATACGCGCGAAAAAATCCAAGAAAGATGGTCAAAACGTGGGCGGAAAAAGAAATGCGCAATTATAACCGGTTAAGAGAGAAAGGTTTGCGGGTTCCAAAAGTAATATGTCTGAAATCGCACGTTTTAGTCATGGAAATGATTGGTGATTCAGAAGGAAGAGCTGCACCTAGATTAAAAGACGCAGCGTCTTCGTTGAGCAGTAAGAAGATGCGTTCGTTATTCGAGCAGCTTTTGAAAGACATTCGAACGATGTATCAGGATTGTAAGCTCGTTCACGCGGATTTTTCGGAGTATAACTTGTTGTATCACAACGGAAATGCGTGGATTATCGATGTTTCGCAATCTGTTGACCTCGATCATCCTAGATGTCTTGAATTTTTACGAGAAGACTTGCTGCATTTAAAACAGTTCTTCTCGAATCGTGCATACGATGTGGTTGTTCCATCCGTTAAGGAAATGTTCGATTTCGTGACGGATCCCGCAATAAACGCTTCCAACATTGACCAATGCTTAGAGCTGTTGTCGGAAAAAGCGGCGAAGGATTTCAAGTTAGAAATTGATATGAAATCGAGGCTCAGTCAAGGCATCGACGCTGCACAGATACAAAAAGACGACGAGTTGAGAGCAGAAAAAGAAATACAGGCTGCGGTATTTCATCAAGCGCACATCCCAAAAGCGCTGGAAGAGGTAGATTATGCGGATAAAGATCAAAGACGACTACGCGAAGCGAGCGAAGCCAAGGACGAAAAACGCTCCGAAGGTATTTATTATCAGACTATCACGGGAATGAATTACGATTTGAGTGGTCCGCGAGAGATACCGAGTTTAATGCTAGCAAAGAAAGAAGAAGAGGCGGCAATAAAGAAAGAGGCAAAGAAAAAGGGAGAATATGAAAATGACGAAACAGATTTAGAAAAAAGTGGTAACAAGATGGCGCCGAGAACAATCAAAGAAGCGCAACATGAAAAAGCGATGGCGAGAGAAAAGGAACGCGATCGTGGGAGCGAATCAACTTCGAGTAGCGAAGACGATGACAATGACAAGGGCGATGATGATGACAGTGAAAGCGATTCGTCATCTGAGGTGAAGAAGGTTTGGGTAGATAGAAAAAAGACGCCAGAGGATCTCGAACGCGAGAAGCGAGAAAGGAAACAGCACAAGAAAGACGTGAAAGCTGCGAAATCGCAGAAGAGAGCTGAAAAAATAAAGAAAAAAGACAAGAAAAAGGCCATTAAGAAAGGAAGCGGTAAAAAATAAAAGAGCGCATTCATTTAATTCACAGTAATTCTTGTTTTTACATTTCATCGAAGTGCTTCTTCGATTGTTCTATCCCCGACGCCATCACTAATTTGTCTATACGCCATGAGTAAATTATTCCTCTCTTTTTCAGTAATTCGAGTTTTAAAACCTTCGTTGATCATTTCAATCTCAGCCGAGTTTTCGGTGAAAGGAAAAACGTTCAAGACGCTCACAATGGAGAATAAAGATAACAACAGATCCGCAGACGGGGAGGTCAATTCCTCGCGTTCTTTCCGAAGTGCGGAACAACTCGCGAGAAGCAAATTTCTAATCTTCACCGCGCACGACGATCGAACGATGTTGATCGCTGCCTTTGTAGGAATGTTCAAGAAATAACTCAATCCAACCACAAAGATGTTGACGTCCATCCCAAAACTCGAACTCGCTCCAGATCGGTTACCAACGCAATCTTCTACGGCAATCTCTGACGCCTGGCGATACAGCTGCACGCGCGCATTCTCTGGTCCCACAGATTTTGCAATCGAGAGTCGATATTTGTTTTTCTCTTCGTACGGATAGCACTTTAAAGCGGTGGCGCACGCCGTGTGAAAATCTAAAATCATATCAGACGTCCACTGCACACCGTTGATTCGAGCGGCCGATAGATAACTCGCGCTCCTTTTTGCATCTTGGAGCAAATCTGCCTTTCTTTGTTTATCGATGCCACCGATTGATGTTCGGAGAAAAGGAGACTCTACCCACCACGTGGGAAGGTTTTGTTTTTCTTTCTCTTCATCTTCGTCTTCGATAGTTCTAGAGATTCTTGATTTCGTCGATGTCGATGACGACGTCGGAGAAGAGGATGAAGAACCGTAATAAACTTCGTCTAAGGCGCTTCGGTCGCTCAACTTACTCCCTCTCCTGCTCGCATCGCCATCTGGAACCCAAACCTTGCGACCGCCGAGACTTCTATCAATCACCCACTTTCCTCCCTCGTTGCTATTCCTCTTGTTGAGATTAGAACCTCGCAAGCCAGGTATATTCAACTGAAATCCTCCTCTCGGTATTACCCGTTCACCGTTCATCACTTTAACGACGACGTACGCTAAACCTATGAGCATGCTCCATCCGGCAATCGCCCCTGCTGCGCCCGTCAAACCGAAAATATTCGGCTGTTGTTGACGATACGCATAATACGAAGTCGACGACGACGGAGTCGACGGAGTAAACCGCACGGGTCCTCCGTCTCCTCTTCCTCTTCCGCCTCCTAACGAAGATCTAGACGGTAACAGCACGTCCGTCGCTTTCTGCACGTTTCTTTTTGCAAACCTTTTTGCTTTCTTAAGCGCTTTTTTTACTCTTCTTTTCGTATCTTTAACCGCAACTGCCGCCGCGGTCGGTTTTTTTTCACCAAATTCGCTCCCCTCCTCCAACGCAGCAGAAGGTGATGAAAAAGAAGAAGACGCTCTGTGACGTCGCAACGCGTCTTCCAACTCGCGCTCGTAATTTCTTTTCTTTCCGCCTCCGTTCGCTCGTCGCGCGGGTTTTCTCCCGCTCTTCGAACCGGTGGTTGTTTTTGTCCTTCGCTCCTCCTCTCGCTTTCTTCGCTCTTTTTCCCTGAGCGCATTTCTTTTTCCTCCTCCGGAACCGGAACCGGAACCGGAAGAAGAAGAAGAAGAAGAAACGAAGAAAGAAATCTTCCTCTCGTCCTCCGAAACCCCTCTCTTTCTCCTCAGCGCGCTTTTCGTTCGTCTCGCCCGAGACGGTGGTGGTGACGAGAGCGTCGCCGCGCTCGGCAAAAACGAAAGAAACGCACCGTTGCTGTTGCCCGCCGCCGCTTTCATCTCGTGGGTTTCTTCTCTTCTTTTCTTATTTCTTTTACGTAAAATATTTGTTGAGCATGTAAGATTTTTGTGACTTTGTTTTGGTAAGGTGCGACTTGTGGCGCGCACCACAGCAGACGTAGAGCAGCACATACCATTTATGTTGTATACCATACGTGTACGTAGGGGTTCGGTGGGTTCAATACTCGTAATAATTTTTAAAATATCCATCTCTCTCGTCGTGTGGGTTCTCCAACACACTCGTATACGAGTAAATATAATAATAATATTTCACTGTCAGACGCACTCTGTTTGCACCACAACAACACACAACTCTCCCCACTCCGGAGAAAAAGACGGAGAGAAAAGAAAATGAGTGCCAACGGGGGTGCGCCTGCTGTTGCGACGCGCTCGACGTCGTCGTTTGCGCTGCCGCGCTCTCCTTCTTTTTCTCCTTCTTCTTTTCGTTCGAGAGAATTTCGACGACGACGAAGACCAGGACAAGTTCAAAGGACGATCGCGCCGCGAAGAGGAGTGAGAGAAGAAGAAGGAGGAGGAGGAGGAGGAGAATATATAAATTCCAAAGCGTTCGAGGCGTTGCGAGAGGTGCAGAAGATACAACAACAACAACAACAACAAGGAAAAGAAGAAGGAGATGCGTGGGAGAAAGCGAAGACGAAGAAAACGAGGAAACCGAAGAATCCGTTCGAGGCGCCTCTAAAACCCGCTTCGACCACCTCTTCGTCGTCGTCGTCGTCGTCGTCGTCAAATACGTTTTCGTTCGTGAAAAAGTCAGTGGACGTGTCCAGTTTGCCGAGTCTGCGAGACGCGGACGTCGTGCTGAGACGATTCGACGACGAACAAAGGAAACGATTATCTTCTTCTTCTTCTTCTTCTTCTTCGTCATCATCATCATCATCTATGGCGGTGAGAACGTCTTCAACGTGCGCGGAACGCTCGCTTTGCAACGCTGTTCGTACGCTTTCGTACAACGCGGAGTCGATTATGTTTGGTATCTGCGCGGAAACCGGTCGAGAAGGCATCGACGCGTTGAAAGTTTGGACGGAGGAGTTGAATCTTCCCAGAGGAAAGTTACACGGTTTAGACACGGACGGCGTTCCGAAACCGATTCCCGAAGAGGCTGTTTTTATCAAGTATAATTCCTTGTCCGGCGACGCGTTTTGTAGCGAGTACCACGGCGAGTTTAGAGGTGTACTTTTTACCCCAGTTTTGAACGATGGAGTGTTCAGACAGTTTGGATATTTAGATTTGTCGTTATTCGGTGAAAATGAGTGATAACTGGTTGATGATTTTAGATGTTAGATGTTAGTTTCGTTTTGTAGTATTGCACATTTCTTGTCTGGATAGCTTTTACTCTTTAGTCACCGCCGCCGCTTTCTTTGTGAGATTCACTATTTGATCCTTGATCGCTTTTCGATCGTTTGCTGGTTCCGGCCACTCGATTCGTACTTTGCCCAGATTTTGACTTCCCAATCGCAAACTGACAGTCATCCCAATAGAGTCGATTTCACACATTTCCGCTTTCATATTTTCGTTATTATTCTTGTCGTCGCCGCTACTACCACTAGTGCTACTACTACTACTACCAACGCTGCCGCCGCTGCTACGAAGTAAATGCATATTTTCCTCTCCAAAAACCTCCATCTTTACGATATCTAGAGTACTCTCCGCGTGGTCTTCGTTCATATGTTTGCACACCGGCCCCGAAAATTTTCTCACCGGATCGACTTTTGCGTTTTGGTACTCCGTCGCGCTCACAGTAGCCGCCCGGCCAAACCCACCGACGTATTTCACTTCTTTCAACTCGGTCATTTTAAACCAACTGAAATCGCCAAAATCTACCCAAAACGCATCCGGATGCTGCTTCATATATATTTCTCTCGCTTTCGCTTTCTCTTTTTCGTCTTCGATCTTCTCAACCGAACCGACGAGCGTCGCACGAGCGGCGTCCGGTCTCATGCCTCCACTCTCCGCGCAGAAAAGCGACGCTCTTTTGTTCTTCAAAAGGTCCCTGGTATGCGAGGAGAGTTGCGACAGCGCGAATATCGGTAAACCCGCGGCGGCCTCTGCGGACCGAGTTGAGTCAACTCCCTCGCTTGCTCCTTTCACATCGCCTTCTCCCACCGCGAACGCGGCGAAAGAACCAACCGGATACGACGACGAACCGTCTTCTTCGCGTTCTTTTCCTTCTTCACCGTCTTTCTTTGCAGAAGAAGAGGAGGACGCCATCGTGCACAAGACGCCACCGGTAAAACTAGCGTTGCTCACCAGCGTTCTGCATTCCGCGGCGACCGATAACCGTCGACTCTTGTGCGCTTGCAACACAGAAAGAATCTTTTCGAACGTTTTGCCTCGATCGTCATCCTCTTCGGTTGCTTTGCTTTCGTTTTTGGTGACTGCGTGCGTTGTTGCCGTCGACGTCGTTTTCTTCATCGTCCTCCTCGTCAGAGTCAGAGAAGAAGGAGAGGTGTTGGGAGCAAAAAAAGAATACGCGCCGTTCCTTTTGCTCCGAATGTTGCTGCTTCCGCTATTGCTTCTGTTGAGCAACAGCCACGACGAAGAACACGAGGAGGAGGAGGAGGAGGACGTGGACGAAAAGAGCAATCGCGAGGAGTTCATTAAAAAAAACGCGCGGTGTGACTTGTGGTTTGTGGGTAAGTTGTTTGGTGTGTTTGTCCCGTTTTCTTTTTCGTGCCACGCGAAAAGCACACGAACACACCTGGACTCTGACACAAAACAACGCGCGCGCGTTTGTTCTCTCACTCACTCTCAAAGCTAAAGACAAGCAGACGAGCAGACAAGCATAAATCAAAAAATCTTATTTCAAAAAAAACGCATCCATCCATCCAGTCCAGACAGACAGAGCACACGCATCTCTGTACGAAATCGTCAATCGAGAGACGTTGGTGAGAGGAGTAGTAAGTAATTCACCCGCGAAGATACCAAATAAGAAAAACACCATGTCAACACCTCATTCACCTCATTCACCTCCGTCCTCCTCTTCGTTCTCGTTCTCTTCTTTCCCTCGAGTGCATCCGGTGGATTGGAATCTTCTCGAACGAGTGCCTTCGCCGGAAGATATCGTTCGTTTCAACGACCTGGACGGTTTAGAATTGATTGTGGAAGACATAATTCGCGGAAATTTTTCCCCCCAGGATGAGGATTTCGTCGACGACAACGACGACGATCATGGCGGCAACAATAAAGAAAATAAAAAGAAAGCGAAGTTAAAGGAGAAAGCGTTTCAAGTGGCACAGCTTTTGGTGGAATATTTACTCTTCGTGCAAGACGTTTTGATCGAACGGAAAACTGCTTCGCAAAATGAAAACGACAAGTTAAAGACAGAATTGGAAGTGTGGGTGAGAAGAGCAAAAGAGGAACGGGAGAAGAGAAAAGCGCTGCAGAGTACAACAAAGAAGGAGGAGGAAGATCACGAGAGAAAGACTGAGCGCGCAGAGGCGGTTGAGGTGGTTGAAGAGTTGAAGGTAAAACTCAAAGAAACGACGACTGCGCTCGAACGCGCGCGCGCAGAGTTGGATGAGTGTAAAAAAAGACTGCAAAAAGCCACCACGAGCAGAAACGAAGACGAACACGGAAACATGAAAAGTGGAAAAGAGAACAGTAGTTTAGCGACGGATGGTAGAAAAAATAATGGTAGCGACAACAACGGCATAGATAGGACGCAGTATTCTGGTAAGCTAACGCAAGAGGTGAAGAACTTATTAGTGCGCGTAGGCGCGAAGAGTGGAGGAAAGTTGAGCGACAGAAACACGGCGAGAAGCTTTGGAAAACTTAAAGAAATTATCGAAGCGGAGAGTAATTCGAGCGATAGGAGCGCCGCGGAACGAAGAAAGTATCAGGAGACAAGCAGGAATTTGCACTTGACGCTCGTTAATGGTGAGTCTTTCCAAGCTATATAAAGAGCTTTTGCAAGGTAGAATATGTTTTGCACTTTGTAAATCTAAATAACTGTACTATCTCTTTTAAAATCTATGATGAGGGGGTTATTACACAACACATGCCTGTTTCGAGTCGCCGCACGGAACACAGCTGTGCTATATGAAATCTAGACGCATCTTTTTTGTGTGCACACTTCTCTCATCTTGTAAAATCTTCGTTAGAAAGAGGTTCGAATACGCGTGTTTTTGATGCGAGAACGAAGCTGAAAACCAGAAACACATCGAAGCATAAGAGGGAGCAAATCTCAAAGATGAATTTTGGCGCAAAAATAGCCCAAGTCATGAGATGTCGTCGCTCGTACGCGACAAAGGTGGTTGAAACGAAAACGCCTAATCCACGAAGGAACGCGAGGGCGAGAACGCCAATGCACCTGACGTTCAAATCCGCGCGTTTTTTCTTTTGTTCTTCTTGTTGCTGTTCTTGTCGCTTCCTCTCTTTCTGTTCACCGCGCATCAACGAGTACGATGACGATGAAAAGTACGAAAGAAAGATTGGAAACATCAAAACTGAAATGATTTCTCCACAGAAAGTATCCAAGCCTAACAAAATCCCGCACAGGTACCAGTTGAACGAATCCATTCCAGTCATACCAGAGGTGAACCTCAATCCATTAAATTTCACCCAATGGCCTCCTCCATAGAATATTACCTGCGAGAAGAACAAAGTTGCTACACACGCGGTAAAAATACTTCCCAAGCGGAATGTTGTATTTTCTCTTTCTTCTTCTTCGTCGCTTTGGCTTTTGAACGGCGGCGAATGACGCACATCAGATCGCGAGGTGATCGGAAAAGACGCCAGCATATTACCAATAGATGAAGCAGAAAAGTTCATCATGTGTGCACTGAAGAGTACGAACACTCCACCAATGTAAGTTGAGTCTGTTAAGACTGCAAATACTGGCAGCAGCGTCCACAGGAAATCTCTCGAATTCATTCTTCGCCTCGGACTCAAATTTTCAAACTGACGCGTAACAGGAAACCAAATCCAGCTGCACGCGAAGACTATTCGGGGATACCAAAGATTGTCTCTGTTTGCAGCGCTCAACGCCCAAAAAATCCAGGAAACAGACATCTCAAAATTTTGAAGATGGTGGGACATCGCGAAGCAAAAAGTTGCAAAGATCAAGAAGCTCTCTCGAGAAGACGGAATTTTTTCATTTGAATTTATCTTCACCCACGTATACCCGATGCGAGCTAAGAACGCGTTGCAGATCATGGCTAAGATTGCGTTATAAATTATTCCATCTCTCAAGATTTTATTCGAGCTTGCGTGACTATACCTTGGGTGCTTTCTCTTGAGAGCTCTCAATCTGTCAACGCACGTTGACGCGAGTAAAGTCGCCAGGAGATATTGATACACTTCTCTTTCACTCTCTATGAATGAATTGGAACATCGCGCGGCGAGCGACAAGAAATATACTACCACGCTCGTAACAAATGAATACGGAAGCGATGTGAATGAATGCGAATTAGACGCACCGCTAACGCTCGTAGACGCGACTTTTTTTCTTTGCATCACAGTCTGAAATTTTGCATCGGGAATATCGTTTACACAAGTAAAGTACGCGATGCCGCACGCGTATAACAAAAGAACACCAAAGAAACAGATGATTCCAAATATCATAGAAAATACTCCGAAAGTAACCCACGAATTTCGCGTCATCGTTTGCGTTTCTCTCAAAAACGCAAGTCCTAGCTCCTTCTTATCATTCTCAAGTGAGCCGGTGCTCTTCAGTGCTGAAGCGTTTTGGTACCTAATGTGCATTTCTTCGAGTCGAGTAAACGCTGACGTTTCAAAACGTTTCACGCGATGATATGCATTGATGTACCTCCACACCTGACGTATATTTTGGTCTAGAGCGTGCGCAAAAGACTCGCTCCCTCTTGCGTTACCAATGTTAGTGTACATATTAGCACCTGTGTCATCCTTTTCGTCGAAACGAAATAAGTTCCAAAGTTTCTCGTTTACCACACCTAGCGAGGAAAATGGTATGGGAATACCCATGAGCACAGCAAGTGTAGGAACTAAATCTATTTGCAACATTTCGTTCTCACTCGTTCTGGTGCCAGAACTGTCGGCATCGTCGTTGTCATCGTTGTCGTCTATCTCAAAAGCTGCTCCAATATTTCCGTGAGGACGATGGGCGAAGAGAAACGAATTAACTTCAACTTCAGAGGAACCGCCGTGGTCACCTTCGTCGGTCATCCCGTGATCCCCGAAAACTAAAAACAGCGAATTTTTGTACACCTCTTTTTCTGTCTTCAAAGCATTCATTATATTCCTGATATCTTCGTCGTTTTGCTCCAATTTATTTTTCATTTCTTTTGTTTTCGCACCGTACGTGTGGCCGACATGATCGGCTCCTAGCATATGCCCAATCCACACGTCCCAATCCGCGGCTTCGCTATCATTACTGGTATTATTGCTACTATTATCATCACTATTACTATTATTCCTATTCTTTAAAGCTAACGCGTGCGCTTTCTTCCACGAGTTGCGAACGCCCGCATCAACCGTTTCAGTATCTTTAACATTCAGCGAAGGAAACGCTTCAAAATCACTAAAATAATACGAAGAAGGGCTACTGTCGACGTCGCAGTCGTTTGGTGGTGGAAATAACTCCGCCCACGTATCATCTCCCGCGAACATGATCTTCTTATTCCCGTTTCGCCAGAGTTGATGTATCAAATTATCCTCCTCGAGAGTTTTTGAACTGAACGAATTCGAAATGTCAACAAACGTTGGAAGAGAACCAGTCAAGAGTCCTTTCAGACGCTGCGATGTCGTCGTCGGAGCGTCGGCGATGAATTTAAACAGCAATGAATCGGACGTGTCGTTATCGACACTGTCACTGTTTTCTCCTGTATTCCTTTTTCTCGCCGTTGCTTTCGCTTTTGCTGCGGTGTCGTGATAGTAGTCACGCAGAGACGTCAAGCCGATGCCGACGCTCTCGTTGGAACGTTCCCTCTTCTGCGACGACGTTGAAAAGGAATAATTAGCTACCCAATCGTAACGCGCCGCATCGACTATGAGTACGATGAGTTTATCGATTCGAGAAGTAGTACGGGTACCAGTGGAAGAAGGAACATCATCCGCCAAGCTTCTTCCATCAGAGTAGCTCGAGAACGGCGGCGACGACGACGACGACGACACAGCTCGAGACGATGATTTTTGCTCGAGTTCAACGCGTACGAACAAAAAACCTCTGGCGAACAATCCTACGCAGCACAACTTCAAACATCCGAGACCAACCAACACGAGAAGGACGAGGGTGAAATCTGTCCTCTTCTCGCCTCGTCCTCTGCTGCCCGAGTGACCGCCGGACCGAGAGGAACCAGGACGACGTTTCATTCGGGTCGTTAAGTAAAAAAGTAAAAATCACAATAAAATATGGCACATCATGATAAAGCATGCTGAGATGC
>Ga0181598_1004433_pt1 | contig 11629 bp, 15 predicted proteins | sample 041ome_4_FD_153295 | JGI IMG/M metagenome (GOLD analysis project Ga0181598, IMG submission 153295) | Coastal salt marsh microbial communities from the Groves Creek Marsh, Skidaway Island, Georgia - 041404US metaG (spades assembly) | ecosystem: Environmental > Aquatic > Marine > Intertidal zone >...
TAAGGGTCTGTTCTTGTAGACTGGTAATGGATTGAACAAAACTTACTAAAAGTCCCACAACAGTTGCAGTTCCAAGGATGGGGATAGCAAGCAGAAGCCCTGTTTGGAGAAGATTCCTCATCAAGTCGACTGCAAGTTCCATTGTCATAATTTAAAACCTCGATCTAAGATATATTGAAACTCTCCACCAAGGATTGGACGATTAGATACCAACCATCCACCAATACGAATAAAAGTAATTTAAAGGGCATAGAAATCACCACAGGGGGCATCATCATCATTCCCATAGACATCAGCGTAGATGCGACGATAAAATCAACCACAATAAAGGGTATGAAAATTAAGAAGCCCATCTGAAATGCAGTCCTCAACTCACTTAAAATAAAGGATGGGACTACTATACTAAGGGGTAACTCATCCCGAGTCATTGCTCCCTGCCGAGATATTTCCAGGAAAAACTGTGCATCTTCCTGTCTAGTTTGATTCATCATAAAATCTTTCATGTACGCAGTTGCAACTTCTAAGGCTTCCGATGAAAGCATGGCTTTTTCCATGTATGGTGTCACGGCATCATCATAGATTTTATTCCAAACAGGCCCCATTATGAAAAAAGTTAAAAAGAGACCTAATCCAATGATAATTTGACTCGAGGGAGCCGCGTTTACACCAATCGCATTCCTAACAAAACCCAAAACGATAATAATTCGAGTGAAGCAAGTCATCATCATGATCACCGAAGGACCAAGAGTAAGAATGGTCATGGCGATGACTAATTGAATCGCTAAACCAAGATCACCTTCCTCGTTCGCACCGCTTACATCGATTCTTAATCCGGGAGAACCGGTGCCAGTTGTTTGTGCATAACCGTAACCACCTAGGAAGAAAAACAAAAATAGAAAAAGTAGGATGCTCCTCTTACGATGGAAAAATTGTAATATTCTGGACATGCAAATTTAGGAGCCAGCTTTACCAGAACCCATCGCCTCATCGGTAGAACTATTGTCTAACTTGGAAAGAAGTTGAATACTTCCAGAACTTATGCCCAACAAGAACTTTTCTTGATCGTAAGAAGCTACGACCAAAAATTGTTTGTTTCCCAATGAACGGGTATCAGATAATACAATCCCTTTTCGTCCATCAGTGGAATGTTTGATTATGTTTCTATTATTAACGAATTTTGAAAAAAAATAAGCTGCTGCAGCTAATATCCCCAAAAAACCTATAATACGGAAGATTTGACTAAACTCCCCGAGTTGCTCCATCTATCGCTTCAGCAACGTGTTTTATTCTGATAAGAAAAATTTAAACGAAATCAGGATATAGAATCTACAATCTCGGTGATCTTTAAGCCAAACCTGTCATCGATCACTACGACCTCACCAAGAGCAATGAGCTTGCCATTAACAAGTAAACTGACTGGATCTTTCGCATTCTGCTTTAATTGAATTTGCGAACCTGGGCTTAATTCAACAATTTCCTTCATTGGGAGTTGAGCGGTACCCAACTGAACGGTGACTTGGACTTTTACATCCATAACTATGTCCATTTTTTTACTATCCATGAGATTTTCCTATTAAATTGAGACTTTCAGTCTTACATTCATTTACCTGATAAGCTACTTGATCTCCCTCCAAACCAATTTCACCCAAAAAACAGGTACGATCTTCTATTCTGACCTTAGTCTTTGAAATGATTTCTGGGTTCATTTCTATAATATCGTCCACTTCTAAATTGAAAAGGTCTCGGACCGACAGCTGAAAAGCATCCCACTCTACGGAAATATCAACCGGAATTTCATCGTAAATCTCATGCCATTTAGGAGATAATGTGCTCTTTGTTTTGGCAGGAACATTAGCTTGAGATAATACACCGCTCAAAACGGGCTCCATGGTGTAATAGGGAACCGCAATACGAAGTGGGCCGGATACATCCCCAAAGGAAGCTTCCATGCTTAGGATCAACATCATGGCATGGGGCGGCGAGGTTTGAAGGAATTTACCTGTGGTTTCAGTACCAATAACAACTGGATTGAGTTCCTTTATGGATTTCCACTGCTTGCACCACTCTTCTAAAATAATGAGATTAAAATCCTCGACTAAAGCTTTTTCAATGTCGGTTAGTCCACGCTCCTCCGGATTGGTTGAGCCCCTACCACCCAAAATCCGATCAACAACTGTCGCCGAAAGATGGGAATTAACATCGAGTAACCCAACACCATTTAACTCCTGAAGTTTAAACAAGGTTACGCATGATGGAGAATTAATAGAAGAAATGAAACTTTTGTAAAGATCGGCACTTAAATCCTCTAATTCCAAGTTGAACTCCGTGCGAAGGAACATGGAGAGGTGACCTGCGAGATAATATACAAATTGCTCAGATTTGGTCTTAAGCAGAGCAAGATCAGATTCAGATAAAATAATTGGATTTGTAAAATCGTACTTTTTGATCTTCAAATCTGAAGAATCCGAAAGTTTGGTTCCGTCATGCAAAAAAACATAACGATTGCCTGATGAAGACTCTTCTAGTTCATCAAGGTCAAAACTTTCATCCTCAAAATTTTCGGTATCTGCCATTTTATTATTGAACCACGAATTGCGTAAAATAAATCTGACGAATTAGATCACTTTCTCCGTCTCGGTATTTCCTTAAAACCATGGAGAAAGATTTCTTCAAATCAATCCTCACTCTTTCCTGAAAACCATCTAATTGAGCATCCTCATAAGTGTAACCTCCCATTATGGAAAGAGCTTTGTCCCGAATGCGATGTTCATTCATTTCTAACACCTTTTCAAAATCACCCGCCAGTCCCTCCAATCGGAGTTCAAGGTTTATGTATCTCGATTTAATGGGTCCACCAAGATTGGTAATAAGCTGTTTGATCTCGTAAAACTTTTCCTCACCCGAGGGTTCCATATCCAAAGGTTGTCCGCCTTCGATTATCTGATTAGTAACAACCGACTCAGGTTTGTTCATTTTGATAACAAAAGACATTGCCGCTACAGTTAAAGCGGGGGCAAGTATTATCGCTATTAGGACAGGAACAAGGTTTCCACCACCTGAAGATTTCTTGCCTTCGCTTGCGGGTAATTCATCTAATTGGTCAGCACTCATGAAGTAAAAATTAGGGGTTAGCGCTTAAGGTTTACTGCTTCAGTAAGAATTGCATCCGAGGTAGTTACAATCCTAGAACCTGCTTGAAAAGATCTTTGATGACTAATCATAAAAGCAAATTCATTGGTTAAATCTACATTGGATAGCTCAAGTGCGTACTGTTTGATCTTTCCATTCGACCCAGTTGCAGGCACTGGATTTTCAACGATCCCAGCTAAATCTTCACCAGGATTACCATTTGAAAAAAGACTATTCCCTGCACGTCTAAGATATTGGGGTGCACTAAAATTCGATAATTTGATCTGCCCAGAATTGCGAATCGTATCTTGGCCATCTTTAGAAACAATGAGACTGACCACACCATTTTGATCGACTCTCCTGGCAAGCAAATCTTCCCCTTCTTCCAAACCAACTTTAAGAGGTTCTCCTGCAACATTAACCAACTGGAATCTATATTGGTCTCGAGTCACAACAAAGCCATCAGCAGTGGACTCAAAAGATCCAGCACGAGTGTAGAAAAGTTCACCGGAAGCTGGATCTAAAACTTCAAAAAAACCTCCGCCATTTGGAAGGGCCTCTCCTTCAATTGCAAAATCTAAATCCAATCCGGTATTTTCAATAACGCCTTGATTGAAGTTAGAAGATAATGAGCTAACATTAACTCCTGTGCCAAAGTTTCGAGTATCATTCTTAGGTTCACCATCAATGGCAAATCCAGGATTATTCTGTACGATGTAAGCGTTGTCAGAATAATTTGCTCTAGAAGATTTATAACCTAAGGAATTAACATTGGCTATGTTATTACTTAATACCTGCAAACCTTCTGAGAAGCTTTTCAAAGCAGAGACGCCGTTATGTAAAGATGGAATCATTGAGATTACAGTTCTTTGTTACCTGCTAGCTGCACGCGTGACACATCTTTAGGGTCATAGGACTCGCCGTCGACCTCCAGCCGAATCGAACCATCTTCAAGTTTCTCAACTGCATCTACCCTACCTGAAATTTCTTTGATACCGTTATTTATCTTCACATGATTACCAAGATAAGATTGAGCAAGCATTTCGCCATGAGAATCAGCAAATTTAGAAAAGCCTTGCGTGAATTGCTGCATTTGTTCCAACGAAGCAATATTTGCCATTTGAGAGATAAACTCAGTATCTTTCATAGGCTCAAGTGGATCCTGATTTGTAATTTGGCTGGTTAACAACTGCAAAAAGTCATCCATTTTTAATTGGCTATTGTTCTCTGCTGCTTGATTGGCAGACAAAGAGGGAGCATTACCTATTAATGAGGATTGGGAAATTGTATCAATCATAACTGAGGGTTTGTTTTGGAAAAAGCACGATCCATTTGGCTATAAGAATCGAAGAAATAAAAATTTAAAGAAGGTTCATCCTTGTTGCTTGAAACAGATTTGGATGAAAACTTATCGGATAAATCCTCGAGGACCCGCATATCCTCGGAAACAAAACATACATTGGTAAAATCTTTCATGTTTTCGATTCTTACTGAAACTGAACTTCCATTGTCCAGGGTAACTGCAAACCTGACAACATCTTGATGGGCAGAAAACAAGACAGGAGTTTCAAAGATAAGTGTAGATACTTTATCCGAGAACTGATCGAAAGTAAATGGACCTGATTGGTTTTGTTCAGTTTCATTTGTAGGTTTTTCTGGAAACTCGCGAGATAAGTTGTCATTCAAAAGATCAAAAGCACTTTTTGTGCCATCATCTCTAAAGTTCCTTTTTTTCAAACCTTGGTTCTTGGGTAAACTTAGGCTTACAAAAGAGGAAGGTTTCTTGGCAAAGGTAGATATGTTCGTAGTTAATGATTTATCCGCAAAATTTTTATCATTTGAGAGTAATGGTTTACCCGTTGTCAAAAAAGAATTTGTAGTCACAAGGTTAACAGAACTCTTTAAATTACTGCTGGAGGATTTACCAAAACCATTAGTCATGACTCCGGGGATGCTGGATGGATTTGATTTATCTGCAGAATTATATGCAGAAGACTGAGATTGAGGGAGTAAACTCTTAAAGGATTCACCCTTTACTTGCCCACCCTCCCCAGAAAGATTACTTTTAGAGGACAAGTTTTTCTGCGAAGATGAGAACTTGCTGAATTGCTTGAGGTTGGTTTCGAAATTCTCAGTAGACATCTTGGGAGGCAACCAAAATGAACCTCCCCTACCGAGGGACTTGTGCCCGTCGGGCGATTTTTGACTAGGATTGAAGGATACAGAATTCACACTAAATCATTCTAAACTCACACTTGGTAAAAGTCCTCGATCACGCATCGCCAATGCATCAGCTAATTCAATTAAATCATCTTGGTCGCTATTCAGCATAAAAGCGATGATAGGTGCCTTATCCTCTGCTTTTAGCATCTCAAAGATACTCAGGGCTTCCTCGAACCTTCTTTTTTGGCGCCAATTTTGGATTTCAACGCTCGCTACTTCAGGGCCCATTTCTACCCAACGCTTAGCGGTATCTTTATATTCTTTTAATTTTTCCTCACTAAGATCCTTCCCTTTCATGGACTCAAACTCAGCTAGCTTGGATGAGAGATCGTCTTGAATACGGTTAAGCTCTCTTTTTTGTTTTTCCAAAGATTCTAAGTCCATGGACAAAGCGGACTCTCTAGAATCAAGATCCTTTTCTCTTTCCAATAGCTTATCCTTTAGCAATGATAATTCTTTGGAAAGCTGATTCATTGAATGAGTTTCGGCTGGGGAGTAACTCGTGTCATCAGCATCAAACTCGACACTGGTAAACTCAGCTTTGACTACTGGCGTAGGTTTAAATAGATCATCATAGTTTAAAAAGAGCATTAGCCCTGCACTAGATACAGAAAGGAGGACGGCTAGAATAACAATAACAGATGCAGAGAATTTCATGGCTTAGGATTGATGATTAATTCTGTGAAATAAAAATCGACTGCTGATCACATCTTCAAGTTCAGTCTCTTCTTTTTTTGTTTCTTTAAAGTAGTGTTCATCTCTCTGCTTCTCTCGCAATCTTTGGACTGCTTTGAACTGAGAGTCCTTTTCGAGAAATATTTTTCTCCTTGATTCTAAGATTCGGCCAGCTTCAGTTACCTTTTTCTCTATCCTAGAAATATTTTCTCGCTCTAAAAGTAGGCTCGTTTGAAAGGATTGGATCTGAGCGGACTGAAAGACACCTTTTTGCTTCTTGTTTAAAATCTCCAGTACAGAATCTCTTTTATTCTCGGCATTGACTAAATCTAATTTCAATCTATGGAATTCTTTCGTAGAAGCCGCAAACTGAGCCAGTGCATGTTCTCGCTTGGACTCCTTTAAGCGCAAAAGAGCATGAAGTTTAAAACTAAATGTCTTCAAATCAGTACCTTTCTTAGCTCGGAAAATGCATTGGTCCTATTTGAGAGGGTATCAAACCTTTGTCTGAGAAAAGTCTGAATGTCTGAGAATTTCTCAATAGCACGATCAATCTTAGGATTACTATTTTTGACATATGCACCCACATTAATCATGTCTTCATTTTGATGGTAAACCGAAAGAAGATCTCTGGCCTCTGAAATTAGATTAATTTCATCTTCACTACAAACTGATCGATCGAGTCGACTCACACTGCTTAAAACATCAATAGCAGGAAAATGATTTGCGTTGGCCAACTTCCTAGAAAGGACAATATGACCGTCCAAGAAACCACGCACTGCATCTGCAACCGGTTCATTCATATCATCACCTTCAACAAGGACAGTATAAATAGCAGTGATGGCACCCTGCTCGCTTGTACCTGTCCTTTCAAGAAGCTTAGGTAATAGAGAAAACACCGAAGGGACATAACCGCGAGACGCTGGAGGTTCTCCGGAAGCGAGACCAATCTCTCGCTGAGCCATAGCAAAGCGGGTTAAGGAATCCATCAATAGCAAAACCTTTTGCCCTTCGTTCCTGAAACCCTCGGCAATAGCTGTAGCTAAAATAGAGGCTCGGATTCTCATTGGTGCGGGTTGATCTGAAGTAGAAACGACGACGATCGATTTTTTCATACCTTCTTCACCAAGGTCATTTTCAACAAATTCCCGAAGTTCGCGCCCACGTTCCCCCACTAGGGAAATCACATTCACATCTGCCTCTGATCCTCGAGCGATCATCCCTAACAAAATCGACTTCCCTACCCCACTCCCGGCGAATATTCCCATCCTCTGCCCTGTACCCATTGGAATAAAACTATCGATCGATTTAATTCCTGAGGTAAAAGGCGACTTAATCAGGGTACGTGCTAGTGGGTTGGGTGGTTCAGCAAAAAGACCATCACGAACAGGGGCAACCAAGGGGCCTTTCCCATCCAATGGGCGCCCCATACCATCAATAATCCTTCCTAGCAAAGAATCTCCATAAGGTACTTCGTTGGAATTTCTTTTTGACACCACCTTACAACCTGGGTGAATCAGATGAACACTATTAAGTGCCATCAATAAAACCGTGTTTTCCCGAAAGCCGATAACCTGGGCTTCAATTTTCTGATTGGTTCTTTCCGATGAAATAGAGCAAACCTGTCCAATTGATACCTCGGGTCCCTCCGATTCAATCACAAGCCCGATAACCCGACGAACCACTCCAATCTTGTCAAAGGTGCGGACTCCTCTTATCCCGTTTTGGAGAAGCGAAAAACGATCTGCCAAGGAATTAACCATGATTCGTCAATTCTTCTCGAACCTTCCTTAATTTAGTAGCAACCCGACCGTCTAAAAGTCCAAATCGGCTCTTAATTTGACAATCTCCAGAATTCAAGGAGGTGTCCTCAAAAAATTTCACCCTAGGCAAATCTGGTAAGATCGAATCGTCCCCATCTAAATTATCAAATATTCCAGCAATCGCACTTGCAAATCCATCTTCTCCTGAAGAATTTTGGTCTTTATCAGGAGTTTTCTGGGGAACTGGTTTCTTGCCCAGAGCTTTAAGAAGTTTTAAGTCTTCAGGGCAAAGAAAAACTTCTAAATTCTCTTCTTTATCTGAAAATTCTGCAATGAGGGAACGAACTATGCCCTCCACATCAGTACCAGTTAAATCAACTTGTGGTAGGATTTTCTGGACAATCTCCATAACCAAACTAGGGAGATTGGTATTTAACATTTCAAGTGCTTGGTCAGCTCGGTCATTTAACCGATCAAGTATATCAGCTTGTTTTTGGGCATACTCCACTCTTAATTTTTCAATTTCTGCAGTGTAGAATTTCTCTGCCTCCTCTTTTCCAGCTTCAAGGCACTTTTGCTCATTTTGTCTCTGATCTTCGATCGGGACAGAAGGCAAGCTTACAGACTTTACCCTGAATCCTTTAGGTGGTTCAGGAAATACAATTTTTTTATTGAACGACAACGTCGCTACCTCCGGTATCCAAGATGATTTCCTCATCCTCCTCAAGTTCGCGAATGATTTGGATAACTCGATCTTGAGCAGACTCAATTTCGGAGAGCCTTTTGGGTCCGAGGAAACCCAACTGCTCTTCCAGAGCTTCTACTGCTCTTTTAGACATAGTGGTGTAGATAGCTTTTTTGAGTTCAGGAGAAGCATTCTTCATAGCAATGACCAAGTCGTCTTGGTCCACTTCTTTTGTGATCTTCGAAATATCACCTGGGCTCAGACGAACAATATCTTCAAAACGGAACATGCGTTGACGGATCGAACCACCCAACTTGGGGTTTCTTTTCTCAATGCTTTTGAGAAGTTCTTTGCTCTGTTCTTTATCAAACCAATTCAAAAGGTCTGCCGCAGCTTTTACACCACCAGAAACAACCCGTGGTGATTGGCCTTTTTGACCGATTCTAGCTCCTAATGTATTGGCGACTAATTCAACCTGAGCAAGGGGTGTCGTTTCCATTGCCCCTACTCTCTCAACTACTTGCTCCTGAACATTTGGAGGCATCATGAGTAGGACTTCTGAACCTTTATCAGCATCTAAGTTGGATAAAATAAAAGCGATTGTTTGTGGCTGTTCAAACCTAAGGACGTTGTAGATTTGCCCGGGATCCATTTCTTTAATATCTTCCATGAACTCTAGTGAGTCACGAACAGGAGAAATTCGGTTCAAAATGTTGTTTGCCTTGAAATCCCCATGAGCAAGCTCAAGCGTTTTGCGTGCAAAGGACAACCCACCTAGGTTGGAATTTACGCTAGATTCGATGATCTCTGAAAACTCGTCTAATACACAGTCTTTCAGTTCTTGATTAACCAGTGGAAAATCAGCGATTTTTTTACAGATGCTATCTGCATCTTTTTGGTCAAATCTCTTGAGTAATGTCGAGGATGCATCCGGACCAAGAGCAATCATAAGCAAGGCAAGCTTTTCGTGCCTGGATAAGCGTGCGTAACGATCAGAAACGCTTTCTTCTTCCTCAACTTCGTCCATACCAAGAGAACAGATTAGCGAGTAGTTCCAGTTTCTAAGTAACGCTTCAGTGCTGTACCTACATTATCTGGTTTTTCCTGAATCAAGTCATTCAGGAGTTCAGGTGTAAGACCACTTCCTAAGCTTCTTGTGCCAGATAAAAGCTGTTGGTCATCCTCGTTGAGAATTTGTACCTCAGCCTCGTTTGGCTTAAACTTTTTTAGCATTCTTAAAAATACGATAAAAATGGCAAGTGCGAGTACCACTCCCAACAAATTCTTCAAATGCGGTCCGTATGTATCGAGGATTTGTTGGAATTGGTTGAGAGTTTCGCCGGCAGGACCAACGAAAGCAGGCAGAAAATCAACTTCATGAACAGTTACATGAGTATCGAGATCTAGTTGATCAAAACGGGCACCAATTGCATTGACAACGGCATCCCGGATTCCGTCAATTTCTTGAGCCGTCCGAGGAGACTCTCCTTTAGCTATAAGTACAGCAGCACTCCGTCCCACAATGGAACCAGGTTCCTGAACTTCTTCTCGAAGAGTACGGCTAATTTCAAAGTCTGTGGTTTTACTTTCCCTTTTCTCATCGCTTTGAGCCATCAAGGGTTCCTCAGCGGCTGCATCCTGACTTACATTAGGTACATTGGCCGCCATTCCAGCTCCCTTATTTTGTGGTTTAGTTTCAACAGTTGTAGCAGAATCCTTATCAGATGTCTGGGTGCGGGGAACCTGCCCTTCTGGATCAAACTTTTCATCCAACAGAGTCGACGACTTGGTATTCAAATTTACCGAGACTCTAGCAACCACATTGTTTTTACCAACGATACGAGCAAGCATCGTTTCAATTTTTTCCTCCAGTCTCCGTTCTTGCGCTTGATAAGCCTTCATCATTTGACCAACAACCCCAGCGGCCCCCTCAACCTCGCCTTCCTCAGAAAGTAAATTTCCTTGATTATCAAGAACCGCGACATTGGACTTATTGATACCCTTTACAGCTCTGGCCACCAAAAACTGGATCGCATTCACATTTCTACGATCCAAAGTGTTTCCACCAGTATCGACATATACAGATGCACTTGGTCTATCATTGGGATCCTCACTCAACAACAAATTGTTTTCCGGTTTTACGACGAATACTTTCGCAGAACGAATAGCATCCATCATGGAAATTGTACGGGCTAATTCTCCTTGTATGGCACGAGTGTGATTGGTTCTTTGAACAAAATCGCTGATCCCAAAATTTCCTTCGTCAAAGATCTCGTAGCCTACATCGCCACTTTTGGGAAGACCTTTCATGGCCAATTCCATACGAGCAGAAGCAAGTTTGTCGGCAGGTACCAATATAGTATCCCCACCTTGATTATACTCGAACTCAATTTGGTTAGACTTTAAGACTTCAGACACTTCAGAGAGATCTTTTGCATCAGCACCGCTTACCAATGGGCGAAGATTGGTTGCCCCTCCCGAAAAGGAAAGGATCCCAATACTCACTAAAAGAACTCCAACAAAGGCTCCAATAAGAGTAAATCTTTGAGAAACACTTAGCGCACTCCATACCTCATTTAATCTGTTAAGTCTGTCTTTCATTAATTAAAATATTCAGGACTACACTTGCATGCGCATCAGTTCCTTGTAGGAATCCACCAACTTATTTCTCACTTCAATCATAAGATTAAATGCGACCTTTGCCTCCTCTGATTTAACAACTGCTTCGTGAATATTATCCGAACGACCGAGAATAAGATCCTGAGTTTCCTTGGCAGATACCTTCTTTTTGTAATCTACACCCTTTACAAATTTTTGGAACATATCTGCAAATCCCGGGGCAGTCACCCTATCCACAGAGGTTGTTTTATCTATGAGCGGAACAGCTGACGGTGAAGATAAACCACCTGCGAGTTGGGACTCAGAGTTTAATTTGGGTGAAAACTTCTGAGGATTCAGGTTAGGGTTCTGTCTCAATAATTCATTGAGAGAAGGGAGTGAAGAAACAGCATCCATAATGAAAAGATTTACCTGCCAATAGCCAAGGCTTGTTGGGCCATACGTCTCGAAGTTTTTACAACAGAGAGATTCGCTTCGTAAGCACGGGAAGCACTTATCAAATCAATCATTTCTCTTGAAACATCAACATTGGGCA
>Ga0181598_1004460_pt1 | contig 11581 bp, 10 predicted proteins | sample 041ome_4_FD_153295 | JGI IMG/M metagenome (GOLD analysis project Ga0181598, IMG submission 153295) | Coastal salt marsh microbial communities from the Groves Creek Marsh, Skidaway Island, Georgia - 041404US metaG (spades assembly) | ecosystem: Environmental > Aquatic > Marine > Intertidal zone >...
CTGACGAAGACGCCAAAATCGAGGACATCTTCCTCGAAGACCGAGTCGCGAACGCTTTCGAAACGACCTTTTGCCAATCCTCCTCTAAAACGACACGAACACCACCAACAACAATAAACGAACGCGAATTCGTCAAAATATGCGCCGCCTGCGCTTTCATCGGCAACGGTTTCACCGCGTCCAACTGCTCGGACCTCGCCTTTGCCGTCGGTCGCGAAAGAAGACAAAGAAGAAGAGGAAGAAAAGGGGAAGAAGAAGACGAAGACAAAGAAGGACTCACCGGGGTAGAAATTGATGCTCGCGCATTTCTCGTAGGTTTGCGCGAGATAGCCTCGGTGCACGACGTCTCCTTCGCAGACGTCGCCGAAAGAGTCTCGCGGTTGTTGTCCTCGAATTCTTCGTCGTCTTCGCGTCGTCGCGGAGGACAATCGACAAAAATTTCATGGGGGTAAAAGCAGCAGCTTTTGACTCTCACATCGTGCTCCTCCTTGTCTTTCAATTTTGCGCGCATCTTAGTACAATATAGTGTGTTCAGTGTACGAATAAAGTAGTTTGTAATGTATCGCTCGAATAGGAAAAATCCTCACATTTTTCCCCCATGGAGTCGGTTCCCACGTCTGGCGAGGACCAACACGCGACGACGACGACCGTCTCAAAAGACGCCGACGACCTCGTCTCTGAAATCCACTCTCAAAACGTCGAGTGTTTCAATTCGACGACGAGTTGGAAGTTCGCCGTGACCGAAGGAAGGGACAGCCCGTTGTTGTCGTTAGATTCCGAACTCGACGACGGGGAACTTTTGCTCACGATTCAGTTCAATCAAATCGTCCATTTACGAGCTGTTCTCGTCCACGGGAAAAGCGGAGAAGAACGTATTTCCGCACCAAAACGCGTGAAACTCTTCGCGAACAAACCAAACTACCAATTCGACGACTGCTCGACGAAGAAAGCGACGCAGAAACTTTTGTTCGAGGAGAACGAGTGCATATTTAGGGAGGGAAATGCGATGGAGTTGGACCAGGTGAGATTAGAAGACGAACGAGCGTAAACGCGGGAAAGAAGAGATGCGGATGGTTTTGTTTTGTTTTTATCCGCTTTTATGAGTGTTGTTGTTGTTGATTCCTCGCGTTTTCGAGTTTGCGCTTTTTTGTTTGAGTACGATGCGTACTCTTGAGTGTACCGATACGCGCTCGCGTCGCGATATTGACCATTTCTTTCTTTCTCCTCCGAACAACGCAGACGCTGTTCAAAAACGTACGAACGATCACGTTGTTCGTGGAGACGAATCAAAGCGACGCGCCGCAGACAAAAATAGGAAAGATTCAGTTTTTTGGCACGCCGGTGCACACGACGGATATGTCGGCGATTAAAAAATGCTGAGGCGCGTAAGCGGCTCGATTTTTCCTCTCTCTCTCTTTGTACGTACGAGAAGACGAGAGAGGAAACGAGTCGCGGTGCGCGAGCGCCGAAGAACATTATATATTAAAGAATAGCATCCATAAACAAAATTCGCAAAGCCTGAAGAAGTTAAGGAAGAACAAAGTGACGACGCCGACGATAAAAAGATGACCATCAAAATCTCGAGCGATCCGATAGTTACTCCTCTCTACTCGCGAGAGCGAACGAACACCCACCGCGAGGAGGAAGATTTTCAGACGATTCAAGGAAAACCGTCCTCCTCAGATTAGATAAAGAACACAAGAACACACACACACATAAAATAAGAGTGTTTACGTTGTACAGTAGCATTACATAAGGTTTGATTTCAAATCCGATCTGCCGTTCGTATTTCGAGCGCTTTTCTCTCCAAAATGCCTCAAAATTGACCCACAAAAGCACATTAAAAAATGAATCGACCACCCCCACCGCCGATCGCTCTCTCCGCGGTGTTCATCGTCAACCTCCGCGGGGACGTGCTCATCGAACGTCAGTATCGATCTGACATTTCTCGGGCGAACATCGATATGTTCAAGACGGAAATATTATCGCTCTCTGCATCGTCTTCATCTCCATTCTCGGGACGGAAATCATCGAACGGTTCGAGTAAACGGAACGCTTCGACGACGTCTTCGAAAGTGGACGTGCAATCCTTACCGCCGATACGAATCGTCGGACAAATTCGGTTCATGTTCATTCGAGTCGCGAATGTATACGTGTGCGCGGCGACGAAGTTGAACGTGAACGTGTCCATGTGCTTTGCGTTTTTGAAAAGTGCGATCGGGACCTTTCAGGTACGTGTTGAACTGTTCTTCGTTCTGTTGTTGCGCGTTTTCTCGCAATCGCATTCACATTCACATTCAATCTTTAAAGAAGAAGAAAAAGACCAAGAAATACAATTGACTGACGTTGACTCTCTCTTCTCTCTTTCTTTCTTTCTCTCTCTCTCTCTCTCTCTCTGCGTTTCGCATCTGTCTCGCGCGGAATCTTATTACCGCAGTCGTACTTTGGGAAAGTGAACGAGAACAACATCCGGGCGAACTTTGTGTTGATGTACGAGTTGTTCGACGAGATGTGCGATAACGGGTACCCGCAGATTACGTCCGCGAATGTTTTGAAAGAGTTCATCACGCAGAAAGCGTCGGTGATGGATATCATCGAAGGGAAATTAAATAATAAAGGAGACAACGGACAGATGAAGTCGTCGAAGGACGAGAAAGAAGAGGCGATGAATAAATTAGCGAGAGCGAGGCAGACGACGGCGCAGATGACCGGGTCAGTGCAATGGAGACGGCCTGGATTGATGTATAAGAAGAACGAGGTTTATTTAGACGTGATTGAGACTATTTCGTGCGTGACGCAAGCGAACGGCGACGCGTTGAGAGCCTCGTGTAGCGGAAGGGTGGTATTGAACGCAAAGTTGAGCGGCATGCCTGAGTTGAAGATTGGATTGAACGATAGTTTAGGCGACGAGGCAAAAGGTGGTAGGAATAACCCGAACGCCGTTGACGCCGGAGGGGATGGTAAGGATATGGATTTCCGAGGGATGCCCTCTTTAGCGAATAAACGAAAAACGATCGATTTAGACGACTTACAGTTTCATCACTGCGTGAACCTCTCGAAATTCGCCAGCGATAAAGTCGTCTCGTTCGTACCACCCGACGGTGAATTCGAACTCATGAAATATCGAGTGTCTGAAAACGTTTCGATTCCGTTTAAAGTCATCGCCATGGTGAAAGAATTAGGGCGAACGCGAGTCTCCGTGGACGTCATGTTCAAATCGGTGTTCGCGGAGAAAACCGTCGCGCAAGAAATAAGAGTCCGCATACCGGTCCCGCCAAACACCGCGAAAGTGAAAGTCTTGTGTTCCGGGGGCAAAGCTCGATACTTAGCCGGAGAGGAGTGCTTGCGATGGAAAATAAAAAACTTACCGGGAGGGAAGGAAATTCGATTACAAGCCGAAGTCATGCTCGTCGGCTCGATCAAAGACGACGCGGACGACAAGAAATCCGGAGGGAAGAAAAAATGGTCCCAACCGCCTTTAAACGTCCAATTTTCCTTGCCAATGTTCACCGCCTCCGGTCTCCGCATTCGCTTTCTCAAAGTGTGGAGCAAAGAAGGATACGAAGCTACGAAATGGGTTCGCTATTTAACCACCGCCGCGTCGAGCGGTCACCAAGGCGCTTCGGCCAAGCTCACCTCGAGCGAGCGAAAGAAAATGGGAGATTTCGAGGTTCGCGTGAACAGCGACGGGAACAACAACAACATTTATAACGATAACGGCGAAAACTCCGTCTTAAACGATAACATCGGGCGGTTGAGGATTTCGAATTGAGAATGATACCTCGTCGTCGTCATAGAACGTAGCAGAGCAGCAGAAACGTATTCATTGTAGTACCGATCGTCGATCGCGTACACGCGTATTTAGAAGCGCTTTAGACTCAAATCCCTTCGTGTTTGCCTCACAAAGTTTCCCCTGAATTGCTCACACAAACAACATAACAACAACAACAACAAAACCGCTCTCACGTACTGCTCGCGCTAAAAAACAATAATGCTCCGCACGCGCCTGGTCTCCTTCTCGGTCGGATTCGCAACCGCTTCCGCCATCGGTTTCTACAAGTTACGCGGAGACATCGAAAAGTCGACGCAGATTTTAGTGCATCAAGTGAAAGACGCGGAAAAAAGGTTACAGTTTTTAGAGGGAGAGATGGAGAAGATGAAGACGAAAGCGTAACGACGACGAAGCAGAACGCGCGCGTAGAGTTTAAATAGATGTTGTAGCGGAACGTTTACGCGCGTTTGTAGTATTCTTTCTGTGCGTATCAGTCGTCGTTTCTTTTCCCCTAATTTTGAGTATCAAAGAAGAGCTTGTCTTCGTAATACTCGAGCGTGTTCTCGGCGAGGGTTCGAACATTTCGAGTCTCGACCATGAAGTCGTCGCTCGGAAACGCGCGGAAGAGCTTTGGCGAACTCAACATTCCCGCAAATTTCGATTTGCCGAACGCGGATTGGATTTGTTCTGCGAGAGCGTTTTCGTCGTTTACGTTTACGTCGGCGGCGCGAAGCTTTCCGGTAGTATCGGCTTCTTCTTTTCTTCTTCCGGGGTTTTCTTTTTTTTCTTTCTCGATGGCGTGTAAAAGGAACAGAGCTTGATCCATGCATCCTCGAAAGGCGGCGTCGTGGAGCGGTGTTTTACCGTTCGCGTCTGGTTGCGAGAGGAAGGTTTGGACGAGAGACTTGGATTCGAAGAGAATTTTTAACGTCTGCGTCGATCGCGAGTTGATCGCGGCCAGATGGAGGATAGTTTTCCTCGTCGCGTTTTCTTCCACGCCCGGGTCGGATTTTGCCATTCCTGTCGAAGGATTTTGACGCAGGAATATATCTCTTTTTTCCATCAGCAAACGAATAACGCGGGTTTGTTCTGCGATGTCTTTATCGCCGTCGATGTCGAAATCTCGAAACTGTTGTTCGATGGCGTAAAATAAAGCCGTCCAGCCGCATTTAGATCGGATCGACGAGCTGTTTGCGCCGTATTTTTCAATCAATAGTAACGCACAAGAAGGTGAAAAGCTGCAGGCTGTCATCAACGGCGTGCGGTTCCCGTCGTGGTTTTGTGAGAATCCGTCTCGACAGTTGATGATATCGTTCAGTTTGTGCGTATACACTTCTCGCGACGACAGATACTCGATGACTAATTTCATCGTTTTAGGGGAGTCGTATCGTGCGCAAATATGGAGCGCGTTTCGTCCGTGATCGTCTAACGGTTCACTCAAGCCCGTGCCATCAAATTTGACATAATTTTCCAGCATAAATTTGACGAGTTGAAAACTTTCGTCGTGCGGATGTCGCAACGCGGCGGCGAGGAGGCGCGGAGTAAATCGAAGCGAGGACATATATTCTTCGCGATCGGGATTTTTCGCGACGCGCAGAATCATCATATTTTCGAGATGAATTATACGTTTCAAACACGCCAAATCGTTCATTGTGCACGCGTGAACTTGCATCAGTACCATCTTCTCCGGGTCGTCGACGTCCTCGACGTGACGACAAAATAGGTTTCTCTTAAACGTTTCAATTTGCACTGAAAGCTTTTCCTCTTTACTGGATGATTTCCCCGCGACGACCGCTTCCTCAATCGGACGCAAAAAAAGGTGCTCAAACAATCTCTCCAATCGTTCGTTCCCGCACATCCCGAGCACGCAATAGACATTCATCGGCGTCAACCCGTTCGCGTCTCTTTCCTCGTAAACGTTCTTATCCTTGAGAAAAAATTGAAACGCCTTTTTTTCTATTTCTTCACAAAAGGTGTTGTTGTTGTTCTGAACGTCTCTGTTTTTTTTGGATACTAATAACGCGGCGACGCAATGCGCGAGAGCGACCACGTCGTGCGCAGTTTTCACCACCACCCCTTCCTCTTCTTCGCGTCGTTCGTTCGTTTCTGTCGTTGTGGTCATTATTAGTATATTCGTTCGTTCGGTAAAGATCTGATCTGAGAAAACTTTTTTTTTTTGATTTGACAGCTCCAAAATACGAGCAAAAATACGAGAAAAACGGCTGTTTTTACGCCTCGGAGAAAAAAAACAATTTCATATCACATCTCTTCTTTTGTGACGACACGTTTGAGAGAAAGAAGAAGAAGAGGGGAAGTCTTTTGTGTCGCGAGACAAAAAAACGTCGTCATGTCTGGAGTGACGACGAGAGCGCAGAAAAGGCGGATCGGGGAGAGAAATTTGTGGAGTTTGATCGTGAAGTGCGACGATATTTGTTTCACACATGTGCTTCCGAGATTGAGTGCGACTGATATCAAGTTCTTGTACGGGGTGAATACGGAGGCGAGAGCGTTGATTAAGAGATCGTCTCGCGCGGGTGATTTGAAAGAGGAGTTTAAAGTTGAAGAGATGTCGTCGATATCGACTTTGGAGTTTGTGTGGGAGAATAAATCGTCGTGGACGAGTTGGTGGACCGAAACATATTTCTGCGATCAAGTTGCTCTAACGAATAAACTCGAGTTGCTCACGTGGGCGCGAGAGGAGAAAAAGTGTAAGTGGGATGAAGGGACGATTAAAGCGGCCGCAAAACGAGGTAATCTGGAAATGGTACAGTATTGCGTTGCAAATAAGTGTCCTATCAATACGGGAGCGTGTGCAGAAGCTGCCCGAAACGGTCATCTCGAGGTACTCAAATACTTACGCGAAGAAGTGAAAGCGCCTTGGTCCGTGGGTCCTGCCCATTGGGCGGCTTTAAATGGTCATCTCCACATACTTGAATATCTTTTTGAGCGTAAATTTGATCAATTTGACGTATTGGCGTGTAGGAATGCAGCCATGGACGGCCACTTTGACTCTTTTTTTTTAAAAGTACTTGCGCGAAACCGCCAAAGCGCCTTGGAACTATAAGGCCGTACGACAAGCGCACTACTACAACCACACCGAATGTTTACAATACCTCCTCGACAACAACTGTCCATTACCATCCGGTTGGCGATACGAGCATGGAGAACTGCACACATCGTAATCATCATCTAAATCATCATAAACACATACATTTAACATACTTCCTGTACTCAACGTTTATATAGGATATTTTTCACTCGATTCCCTTCTGACTCGAATCCCACACAACAAAAGGGAGACACGATACGAGAATGAAAGAACCTCCTCCTCCTCTTCACCCAGACGAGGACAAAAACGAGAGCGACGAGAGAAAAAACATCGATCATCAAAAGGAAGGGGACGAAATTGCCGCCATTTCTTCCTCCTCTTTTAACGAGAATACCCTCACTCGCAACACCAACAACCACATCGTCGGGGAAAAATCACCATCCTCCTCGGAGGATGAAGCGGACGCGTTCAAGCGTTTCCTCGCCTCCGTGGCAATCTTAGCCGGCACCGCGGTCGGTTCTGGATGCCTCGCCATCCCTCGAGCGACGGCACCGGCTGGAGTGATCCCGTCCTCGGCGGCGATGACGTTAGTGTGGGTGTTTTTATGCTTCTCTGCGTTGTGTATCGTGGAATCCGTGGAGGCAACCAGTCGGAAGATGAAGAGGGCAGACGTGCCTTTACACGTCGTCGCGGAACAGGTGAGATGTTTGTTTTCTGTCTTTAATTCGTAGTAAAAAACTATTCTTTTCTCAGACGCTCGGTAAGAAATGGGCGAAACTGGTTGGGTTTTCGTACGTGCTCGCGGTGAACGCGGCGTTGTGTTCTTCGCTCTCCAAAGGCGGGTACATCTTAGTGGCGTCGACGCTAGGTAAAGAGAACGGCGGCGGTTTGAACATGCTCGCCGGGTGGGCGTATTGCGCCGCGGTGTGGTTCATAGGTGTTTTGTTAGCGATTCCAGCGTTTGTGGACGGAGGTAAAATTGCGGAAAATGTAAACAGTATCGCGACGAGTGTGATGGTTTTAGCGTTTTGCGGGTTGTTGACCATCGCGGAGGAGCGGATATTGCAATCGAGTAAAGGCGTGGTGGCGGAAACGATCGCGAAGAAAGATTGGTCGAAAGTCTTGAAAGCGGTGCCGGCGATTTTTCAAACCTTGAGTTTTCACTTCGTCGTACCCGTGGTGTGCACGAAGTTACACCACGAGAAGAGGAGATGCAAGTTAGCGGTTATTTTAGGGAGCGCGATACCGCTGGTGATGACGTTGTTGTGGAACTTCGCGGCGACATTTTTACGGATCACGCCGTCAACCGCGAACGTCATATCGCCGGTTGTCGACATATCGCCGTCGTCTGGTGTCGCGACGAACAGCATCGCACAGGCTATACTCGATAGAAATAGAAACAGAGGAGAAGAAAGTGGAGAGAGAGAAGACATCGGCGAGGGCGAGTTTGATCTCATCAAGTCCACGTCTTTATCGCCGAGTGAAGTTGAAGATGAATTCAACAACAAGGAGAAGAAAAAGACGAAAACGACGACCACGACCACGGTGACGACGACGAAAACGAGCACGTCTGCGTTAACGCCGGAAGAGTATAACAAAATTCGTGAAATGGCCAGAGAAGAAGAGAAAAGAGGTTCGAACGAGAAGGACGAGATTGTGCGAGAAGAAGTGCGAGAGATTATAGACGTAGCAGAAGATATCGCGGCTTCGGCGGAGACGGCTTCGACGAGAACCACGACGACGATAGATGATGAAAGTGATAGCGATAATACGAAGGGCAAAATCGATGGTGGCGGTGGCGGCGGCGGCGAAGAACAGATATCATCCTCGGGAGGCGTTTTTGGAGAAGATGCGGAAGATGCGGAAGAAGAAGAAACGACGTTGGTTTCGCCGAAAGATATCATCGTCGAAAAAGACGAAAACGACGAAACCGTCGTGGTCATCGAAGAAGACGTGGACAAAAGCACTTCGGAAGAAGAACGAGACGGCGAAGTGTTTTCCGCGTCTTCTTCCGCGTCGTCGTCCTCGATGGACGGTGGCGATGTGAGTAACGCCGCGTCAACATCTGAAAGCAGCGAAGCATCGAAGACCGCGCCGTTGGTGACTGAAAAAGAGACGAAGAAAGCGTTGACTGCGTTGGCGGCGGTTTTCGAAGGCGAAACGCCGAAACCGGAATCCGTCGTCAAGGAAGAAACGCCGCAATTAGTTCAACACACGGTGAAAGCTTTAATGAGCGATCCGAAGGAAGCGGCGGCGAAAAGTAAAAATGATGCAAAAGAAATGTTGGCGTTCGAGCGGGCGTTAATCAGCGACAAGAGTAAGCTCGACGAGTTCGTCGAAAGAGGCCCCGGAGAGGAGTGGAACTCGGCGTTGGAGAGCGATATCGACGATGCGCTTGCAAACTTGGGAAGAGAGAGTTCAGATGATGATGGTGGCGGTAACGACGAGGCGGATACGGATACGTCGTCGCCGAATGCGTTGGAGGAGGAAAGTCTTCTCGACGATGGAATTCACCGCCGCTCGAAAAGCCGACGGAGAAATTTACTCTGGAAGATTAAAATTCGGCGCGTATTCCACCACCACCGACACGAAAGCGACGACGCTTCCAAACCGGCGCCAATCGATCCCGTGCAAGCGTTACTGGAGTCGGGAGGCACCATCGTCGAAGTTTTCGTCTGGCTGTTCGCCGGATCGGCGGTGGTGACGACCATCATCGGCTCGTACCTCTCGCTCGCTTCGGCGTTTCAAGCCATCTCGTACGATTTCGGCTACGGCTGCGGCGTGTTTGCGCGACGTTCGCGAAAGGCGTTCAGGAAGAAATCTTTAGCGCTCTTCTCGAATTTAGTCACCAGCAACCCGTTCGCGCCCGCCATCGGCGCCGGTAGCGATCATCACTCCATACCGACGAAGAACGAGTGCGAATACTACGGGCAATTTTTCATCGTCGTCGCTGCGGTCGCCCCGTCCGTTATCGTCGCGTGTCACGGACCGGAATTATTCTACGGCGTCGTCAAATTTAGCGGCGGCTTTATCATTCCTCTGTTATATTTATTAGCGCCGGCGATGATGGTTCGCGCGACGAGAACTGGGCATTGTTTGACTGGATTAGTCGATTTAGATGCCTATAAAAACGTCGTCACGGATGAAGATGAACGAGGAGGAAAATCATCATCGACGCCGTCGTCCTCGATGAAGAGAAACCAACAAAATCCCATCGTCAAAGCCTCGCCTCCGTTTGGGTTAGACGCGCCGATATGGAAAGAACGCGATCGATCGATGCCGATGACTTGGGGTGGAGATTTAAGTCTTCTCGCGTTGGCCGCGGTCAGTTTAGGATTAGTTTTAGCGAATACGTATACGTATTTAGTCGACTATTTGTTGTAAATTTAATGAAGAAGAGAGTAGAGTCAATGATGTGTTGTGAACGCTGTTGTTTCTAAACCCATGTTTTATATATAAATTTACGCCTTCATCTCTACATCGACGGCGGCAGACGACGACGGCATCGCCGACGATGGTCCACCACTCGTAATCTCCCCCGTCGCGGTGACCATGGTCATTTGCTCCACCCCTTTCTCGCTAACAATCTTAATCAAAAACTTCTCCGGCGCGACGACCAATCTCTCCTGAATCTCCGCCACGCACTTCTTCACCAACTCTAAACTTTGCGCTCTGGACATGTTTGGCACCCAGTGCTTATCGAACAAAGACAAGGAAAACATCCCTCCGTACCCGTGTCCGCTCGAATTCACTTTATGCATGGTCGCTAAATAGTCCAAAAAATACAACTCCGGTCCGCTCTGGTCGTCGTACCCGGCGAACAAACCGTTCACTTGATACGGCCCCGATCTCAGCGCTTTCGCGAGCTCGTTCCTCGTCCAATGCGCCGCCGCGGATGTCGACAACGATCGTCCGTTCTTCAATCGGTACAAATTTAAGTTACACTTCACGAATTCTCCGAAATTCGAGACGTCGCCTTTCGGTCCGGAGAGCGCGAAAAGTTTCCTTTTGTCCAGTTGGAGGATTTTGTCCTCGTCTGATTTCTGGACGATGATTTGTTGCACCGAAGTCGTGTCCGCGCACACGACGACGAAGTTCGACCCGACGAATGCAAATTGACTGTCCATTTTTACGAAACGTATTCAGTAGAAACACCTCCTCTTTTGCTTCTTCTTCTTCCTGCTTTTAGTCGTGAGTCTATTTCAATCTCTTCAACGGAGGATTTGAGATGAGATCTCTCCGGTGAAATTTTCTTCCAATTTTATACACACTTGTTGACGACTTTGTTTCTTCTCACGCCGAAAATACCTGTATTGCAGGTTTTCAAATGCTCTCTCACGCGTGCTTCGACACCGCGCGCAGTGCTCTGTCGTTTTGCAAAAATATGTGCCGTTGGTGTTGCTACGCACAAGGGAATACTTGTGATTCTCTTCTCATTGTAAAAACCCTAAACGAACGAAAACGAACGCTCCGTCGAAAACACACTCGTTCGTACTCACAACACGGACAAAAGGGGTTTTGTTGTCGTTGCAAAATTGAACTCTTAAATTCGTTTTTGTTGAAACCGAAGAACAGGAAGAAGAAGAAGAACGCTTTTTTGTGTTGTTGTTTTGCGTAATAATTTAAGACACAGAGAACAACGTAAAGAGAGATGGGTGAAAAGGACGCAAAAATTAACGATGATGATGATGAAAAGAAATCGTACGCGATGGTGTGCGCGGCAAACATGAACCGGTCGATGGCGGCACACTGCGCTTTGC
>Ga0181598_1004462_pt1 | contig 11580 bp, 2 predicted proteins | sample 041ome_4_FD_153295 | JGI IMG/M metagenome (GOLD analysis project Ga0181598, IMG submission 153295) | Coastal salt marsh microbial communities from the Groves Creek Marsh, Skidaway Island, Georgia - 041404US metaG (spades assembly) | ecosystem: Environmental > Aquatic > Marine > Intertidal zone >...
CCTCATATATGATGATCAGGCATCCACAACAACCTTTACGGGGTTCACGAGTACCCCAGGTGTTCGTGATACTGTGAATGGGTATCTCGACGTCGCCGATGGCTACGTGTATTGGGGTCAAAAGCTTCCCAATGCGTGGGTGATGGACTTCGAAATGGACATCCGTTCAGGCACGAATCCGGGTCCGCTCTATGCAAACGTGTTTACCACCACAAACACGGGCGGAGACGGCTACTCTTTCACGTTCAATGATAACAACGATAAAATCAGTCTTTACTACGACGGTACCCTACTCACGGAGGCCACGGTCACGGGACTCTTCACAGCCACAGAAAATTGGCAAAAGGTCGTGATTAACTACGAGCGTGGCATGATCGCCATAAGTCTCGGTGGGTCTCGCAAATTTTACTACAAGGACATCGAGCGTGAGAAGCCGTACGTCAACGGGGAATACACGAATTTCTCTTCGGCGTCCACGGATGGGCGGAAAATTCGTAATCTTCGCATCGTCAATGGTGAAAAGTGGATGTACACGGGGGAATCGAACATCGCGTACACACAAGGGAGTGTGGGTATCGGGGTCACGGATCCCAATTATACACTCGACGTCGCCGGGGACATCAATCTTTCGGGTAATTTCTACCAAGGGGGTGCCCCATTCGTGAGTTCTCTTTGGACGGACGGGGACGATTCTCTCTATTATCGATCCAACGTGGAAGTTGGTACGGGTAATCTCTACGTGGACACGACCACAAGTCGTGTAGGGATCAATACGACTACACCCGGCTACGACCTAGACGTTAACGGGGACATTAACTTTACGGGAACCTTTTACCAAGGTGGTTCCCCTTTCGTGAGTTCCCTTTGGACGTCCGGTAACGATTCCCTGTATTACACGGCGAGTAACGTGGGTATAGGCACGGACACCGCGGAGTATACCCTCGACGTACACGGAAACGCTAACGTTGGGGCGCTCACGACGACAAGTGTCTCCGGTGACGGTTCGGCACTTTACGGAATCCAGTCTTCGAATGTGAGCGACTTTGCATCCAATGTCACACGTATTGGGACCCTCGAGACGGATTTGGGGTCGAATGTCACACGTATTGGTACCCTCGAGACGGATTTGGGGTCGAATGCAACCAGAATTGGTACCCTCGAAACGGATCTGGGGTCGAATGTCACACGTATTGGTACCCTCGAGACGGATCTGGGGTCGAATGTCACACGTATTGGTACCCTCGAGACGGATTTGGGGTCGAATGCAACCAGAATTGGTACCCTCGAAACAGATTTGAGTGATAACTCGTCTAGAATCACGAGCATCGAGAGTGGCACACACACGTTTACGGGTATAAAAACTTTCGAAAGCGATGTCATCCTCGAATCAAACCTTATGGTCAACGGAGACCTATTGGTGGCGAACACCGTGCACATGATCGTATCTGATCCAATCATGGAATTGGGTGCAAATAACCTAAACACCGGGGATCTCGGGATCATCATGACCCGTCACGGGGAAAGTGGGAACGTCGCCATCATCTTCGACGAATCGACGGATACCTTGGAAATCGGGTACACGACGGGAAATCACATGGATACCACGATCACGATTGACGACAGCTCCCTGTTCCACACGAACATTCACGGGAACGTGTCCGTGTCCAATCTCAATATCGGACAGTTCAGTGTCGTTCCCTCGTACGGACTCGACCACGTGACGAACGAAAACAATTCGACCGGGGACACCCTCATTTCGACGAACGCGACGACGGGTCTCCAAACGACCGCGAACGTCTCGGTCGGTCGCGATGCGTTGGTCTCCGGGAACGTGGAGGTCTCGCAGGATTTGACGGTGACGGGGAACATCGCGGTCGACACGGATACTCTTTTTGTGGATGCGACGACGGATAGGGTTGGGGTGGGGACGACGAGTCCAAATACACTTCTCGAACTCAGTAAAGCCACGGGTTCGGCAACGATTTCTCCAACAGAATTACGTCTCACCACGACAACAAACGCGGCCGATTGGGACACAACGAATTCATGGGCGAGACTCGCATTCTATACGAATGACGTTACCGGAGATGCACCGGGAGTCATGGCCTCTGTGGGTGCAGTCGCGAGTAGCGTCAATGGAGGCGAAAACACACGCCTCGCGTTTTTTACCGCAGAACCACACGTTGAACGCATGTGTGTCGATCGTTACGGCAGGGTCGGCATTGGGACGACGAATCCGTCTGGTGAACTACATGTACGAGGTGAAAATATGTATCTACAATCTGCCTTAGTTTCCAATTGTACATGGAGAATTATGCCCCAAACCGGAAACTCAACGAAGTTGTTTAGAATTTATGACCAGGACAATTCGGCTGATAGACTTGTTATTAATGCGTCTGGCAACGTCGGCATCGGGACGGCGAGTCCCAACACGGCTCTGGAAGTTTATAGTACGACCGGTACACAATTGACATTACGTTCTAATTCCCGCTATTCCACAATTTACGGTGTCGATGATACTGGTTCATGTTTTTTCGGTAACGATGGTGGGCAATTTCGAATTACTACAGGTGGAGACACATCTGGCACAGGAGCGTCTGAAAGAATGCGTGTGGATTCGAGTGGCAACGTCGGGATTGGGACGGCGAGTCCGCAATCTTCTCTTCACGTATATGGAGCCCGAAACAATACACCGAGTGTAAGGGGCTTTCATGCGGGATATAATAGCTCTGGTGATCAGGCTATAGAATTGTGTGCACACACTAATGTGAGAAATTCATACATTGATTTTAATTACCCGGGTGTGGATTATAGAGGTCGTATTTTATATGGCCATTCAACTGAAAGGTTTGATATATCCAATGGCGGTGTTACACATTTTCGCATTGATAGACATAGTGATGCGACGCGACTAGCTCTTGCTAGAGGCAACGACGGAAGTATCGTACATTACATTAACGGTGGTGCAGATGGTATAAATTCAGCTGTAGGTTCAGCGGGTGCACTAGCGTTTTGGAATGCTGGAGGAGGAGGTCAAATGGAATTTTTCGGAAACTTTGATTCGGTTAGTAATAAGCGTCACGGTTACATCAACTCAGGTAGGTTATATATGCATTCAACCATCAATGCGAACAATTCAGGTGTAAATTTCACCGGACAACACAGAACATTCATAAAAGATCAATCTTCTGTCACGTGTTCTAAACTACACGAAGGACTCATAGTATCCGCATGCAACGACCAATATATTCGAATGGACAGTGGAATCGCTACTGGTGCTGAAGCTATTACTATAAACGAGTGTCTACCAGTTGTATCTCTCTCTAACGTTGCTTACGATAAGATGTGCTTTGGTGTCGTTAGTCTCAGTGAAGATCCAGAAAAAAGAGAGGCGACGTTTGGAAGTTTTATTCAACCACTCGTTAAAGAGAAGGGGGATACACGTGTATTCATCAACTCTTTAGGAGAAGGTGGTATATGGGTTACCAATATCAATGGAAATATAGAATCGGGTGACTATATCACTACATCTAACGTAGTGGGATATGGCATGCGCCAAGATGATGATGTTTTACATAACTACACCGTCGCAAAGTCTACAATGTCATGCGACTTTGACCCTATAACACAGTCTATAAAACAAATCATTAAACAGTCGGAAGACGTGACATACTATTACAAATGGGTGGAAATAGATGAAAGTATATATATTCAGATGACCGAAAACAACGAAGAAAACAAAAAAAATGAAGATGGTAAATATTACAGACGTGACGAAACTACCGAATATAAAGAAGGTTGGGAAACAGAAGTCCGCCAAGAAATGGTCAACGTCCTCGACGAGCACGGACAACTCCAGTGGGAAGATCACCCCACAGAAACCGAAAAAGCCTACAAAATCCGTTATCTCACAGCTGATGGTACAGAAACTGATGAAGCGAACGCTGTTCACATCGCAGCCTTTGTGGGGTGTACGTACCACTGTGGCTAAGTCCCAAGTGCGAAGCACTTGTACCCAAGTGCGAAGCATTCGTTCTCCTCCCACACTCTCCGAATGTACCACTCTACATTCGCTGAATGTGCCTCCCCCAATATTAGATATGTCTGGTTCCCTCATTCAACTGTCCCAAAACCCATTTAATAATTCTCTCCCGATATACTAGATGTCGACAACACACACAGCCGTGTTCGAAAACGCAATTCTAAAATCAACCGAATTGAAGGCTGATACTAAAATTGCAGTTGGTCTAGACACGGAACAGACGACAAAGGAATTGACCGTAGTTGGGGATACCCCCGAAATACGCATTCAGGACAAGACGGGGAGTAATCCGGAAGTAAACCAAACGACACTCTCTATAGTGGCAGACGGTGGCGTCACGCATTTTAGGGCGGGTACCTCGACCTTTGATACCACGGAAACAAAGGGGGATATAAAATTTCAATCGTCTACCGGTGATTCGACCCACGCGATCATCACGGGTACCGGTCGAGTGGGGGTGGGGACGATGGCACCGACGGAATCTTTGGACATTGTGGGGAACATCAATCTCCAAAAGGTGTCTAATACCGCTACAATCAAGTTGGACTCTAACGTGGTCACGGAGTTCACCAGGTCCAAGAAGTTGATTAAGTATCCGAGGGTGGCGATGACTGGAGCGACGACGGCGGGGTACACGGCGAGTGCGTCTTCAGAAAATAACGGGACTACAACCGGCCAGGCTTGGCGAGCATTTGATGGTGTCGCGGGGGGTGAACGGGGATATCATTCAACTGACAACATTTACACATCTGGTATATATGGAGGTACGGCGAGTATGACTGACGTAAATAACACTGTTTACGATGGCGAATGGATTAAACTACAGTTACCCACGGGTGAAAGAATAAAAGTCATGGGCGCATATTTTTATCCAAGAGATGTATCATGGTATAAGATTCCATACAAAGGTTATATTTTGGGAAGTAATACAGGAGCAAATGGAAGTTGGAATTTGATTTCAACTTTCAATTCTGTGACCACCAGTGCATCGTATGTACACCCAGGAGTTCATATGTTTGAAAACAACACAAATGAGTATTACAATCACATAGCTCTCGTAGCAAATGAAGTGTATCCAACTTCTTTGGCTACGGCACTGAATTTTGCTGAATTAGAATACTTTGCTATCCCTGAATACGATCCAGATGCACACGGCACTGACTTTATAGCACGTTCCATACCTAACACCCCCAATACGGATTGGTTGGAGTTTTACTATGATGCCAAGGATTTGAGTGATGGCTCGATTTCAAGTGTTACCGATCTCAAACCTTCTGGGACTACTGTGAATGGCACTGTGAATGGGTCAGTGAGTGTGTCAAACGGCGCTTTTACATTCAATGGAACTACAGATTACATAAGAGGAACACTCAATTCTGTGCTATCAGATTACACATTTTCACTCTGGATAAACGCCAGTGAACAAGTCCAAACCGGATTTGTGGGAATTTTTGAGATGGGCACACGAACTACCAATAACTCCACTGGTTTATATTTGAATGGTAGTGGAAAAATAGTTCATCTGGCTTTCGCAAATAACTTAGAATCATCTCACAAAGTACAAAGGGGGTGGTTACATATTATTTGTGCGTACTCGGAAGGTGACAGGACTATTTACGTAAATGGTGAAATGATCGCGTTCGATAATTACGGATTACTTACTCCATCAGGTACACAATTTACGATTGGTGCAAATAATGGAGGTGGTATCAATTCAGGTGAATCTGTGGGTCAGTTTTTTACGGGTTCGATTGCGAATTTACGTCTATTCAATCGCATTCTTTCGGGTACTGAAATCCAAGAATTATATAGTTACCAAAAAGAATATTTCGGTGCGAGTCCGAATGTCTTGACTTTTAAAAATGGGTGTCTAGGTGTAGGAACAAATGAACCAAAAGCAACTTTGGACGTTGCGGGTACATTCCAATGTGGGAACAGTCCGCTCAAGTTTTATCACATACAGGGGCAACATGTCTCTTCGGCTGGAAATCATTCTATTCCTAGACCCGCTGATATGTCCGATGTTGTCATTTCAATCACAGGAGTAACTTACAACAGCAATGAGGATGCGGTTCCATTTGAACGCCACGCGGATAGCGCTAGTTGGGAAACAGATGTGTTTTATGACGTCAGTGCGACGGCATTCGTAATCAATAATCAGGGGAGTGCTGTTCTAGGTAAACCGTTCAGCCTGTTCGTAGTAACACTTTAATATTTATATTTGTGTATGATAAATGTTCACATCCATACAAAAATGTGATCTGGTTGAAAAGGCTGTAAAATGTTTGACCGACAAACGAGTGATTAAAATGAAAACCGAGTCGGGTGATGACTGGAACAAAAAAGTTTGGAATACGCTTGTTCTACAAGAAACGAGCGAAAAACCCCCAAAAGAAGCGTTCGAAGCCAAACTCCAAGAACTCATTGATGCTCAGCCTTGGGAAAAACTTCGTGAAGAACGCAACAAACGCCTCACGCAATGCGATTGGGTCGCTATAAGAGCAACTACAACTGATGCACCCATTCCAGATGAATGGAAAACGTACATGCAAGCCCTCCGTGACCTCCCCTCGAACACGACGGACCCGGAGAACCCAGTTTGGCCTCAAGCCCCAACTCCGTAACTAACCACGCGAAGAACACCTTCGGTGTTCGTCAAACGTATTTAATAATTCTCTCCCGATATATTAAATATGCCCGTGAGCACACCGAGTGGCTATTTGGATTTCACGAACGCGACCCCCAGGGCCACGAAAGTGATCGCGACGTCCAATGTGGGTATCGGTACGAGTGATCCCATTTACAGTCTCGATGTGATGGGAACCGCGAATGTCGGAGCGCTCACCGCGACCTCTGTTGATATCGCGGGTGGCCTTAGTCTCGATCTCCCCGTCGCAACGATCGCTTCAAATCTCGTGACATACGATACGACGACCGGTGAACTCTTTGATTCGGGTGGACTCTTCTCAAACAAACTCTCGGTCGTCTCGGAACAGCCCCCGAGCGCACTCAGTGGCGCCTCGACCACCGTGGAGAAACACGGGATCTATAAAGTCACGGCGTCCACGGGGACGCCTCAAAATGCTTTCGATAAAGCGACCAACACGTCATGGGTCGGTTCGTCCAGTTACACGGGTGGTGGCGGTACGGGTGTGTACGTCGGTTCCACCAATCTCGCGACGGGTCTCGAACAGGGTGATTGGGTCGCTGTAAAACTCCCGTATAAAGCGACGCTTCGTCACCTCACGCTGACCGCCGGGGACGGTTTGTCCACGTCTTTACCCGAAAAGGCGAATCTCTACGCGACCAACGATACCGTCACGTGGACCGAACTCAAGAACTGGCAAGCCGGTGAAACGACCGTGTTGGTCAACGCCACCGAGCCTTACAAGAAATACGCGATCGTGACGACGAAGACCGTCGGGAATGCGACCCTCCAAATCGGTCAACTCAAACTGTTTTGCGAATCGTTCTCGGTCGACGGGGGCAAAATCGAGATGGCGACGAGCGCCTTGACGGGTGGAGCCTCGGTGATGGAACAAACGACGGCACACGACCGGGAATCCGCGGTCCTCAAGAAGTATCCGGAGGTAAATTTTACGAGAGAAAAAATGGAATATAACACGGCTTCTAACACTTTCACACAGAGTGGGTACACTGTCATGTCTTCGAGTAACTATGGTAGGTCTGATGTAGATAGTTATTATACCGCTTGGAGGTCATTTACTGGTTTAACAAATGGTTATGGTCCAGGTTGGACAAGTATTGACGGCGTAAATGCCGCGTACACATCCGGGGTCGCCAACGGCAATGAAAGTTTATCTGGAATAGACGCGACTACGTCGACTGGTGGTGTATCTAGCAGAAACGGTGCCTGGTTAAAACTTGAGTTACCCGTGAAAATCAAATTATATCAAGTATACGTTTATGATCGATATGATGATTCAGGCGCTGGTGGGGCTCATGAACGAGTCCAAGAAGCGTATGTTTATGGTAGTAATGACAATTCGACTTGGTATGAATTAGGTAAGCAAAGCACAGCTACGAACAACAGTGCATACACCGACGATACCCCGGCCATCATTACAATAAACACATCCATGGCGTACAAATATTTCATCATACAACCAACCACTTTACAAAAACCAATCACTTACGCATCCTATGGTCAGGTCATGTACTACGGCACCGAAGAGACCGCCACCGAGGGTGACACGTCCCTCGACACGACCATCGTGTCCAAGTACAACACACCGGACCTCACCAGTGCGTCCCTGTACCTCGATGGTCTCAAGGGGTCCACGGCGACGGACTACAGTGGTCGGGGCATCGCCGTCACCGAAAACAACGTCACGTGGGACTCCACCGAAAAGTCATGGACGCTCTCGGGTGCCGCGACGTCCAACGTCGTCTCCGCGGATCTCGGGTTCGAAGGTGACCAACCGCACTCCGTGTCCGCGTGGGTCAAGGCGGACCAGCTCAACGGTCGTGAACTCTTCCACGTGGGGACCGCCGAGGGTGAGGGTGACGCCGCGTCCCGCGTCGGGTTCGTCGATGACAGTCACATTTCGTTTGGTGGTGAGCATCACTTCTTTTCCAACGCGGAGTGGCACAACGTGACGTACACGTACAACGGGGAGGGGTCCGACAAGAAGTTGTACCTGGACGGTCGGTTGGTGGGGTCCGCGAAGAATGAGGACACGTTCGGGGACTACCCACCTTTTAATATGAGTACGTATTCACAGTATGGCTACACTGTGAGTGCGAGTAGCGAGCTCTCGAATTACCCAGTACACTATGCTTTTGATGGTAACACAACCCATGCATTTTCCGCCAATTCTTGGATATGTGCGGCTGGAAAATATGACTCCACCGGTGGAACTGGTTTACCTGTGTCACCAGCTGAAACCACGACAGTAGACGGTGTATCAAAGGAAGGTGAATGGGTACAAATGGAATTCCCACAAAGAATGATTTTAGACAGTGTATCCCTCGCGCCACAGACAGATACCGAACAATATCGTGCACCCAAAGACGCGGTCATAGCCGGAAGTAACGATGGTACGACGTGGGAAACCATGCGGACTTTTACCGGAGAAACATCTTGGACTGATGACGTGTTTAACAATTACATCATAGACACAAACGTGGGTAAATCATATAAGTATGTGCGGATAATCGTGTTGAGAAATCAGGGCATTATAAATAGTAATACACAATACACTGCGATAGCTGAAATCAAATTTTACGCACGTCGCGAGAACGACCTCGTGCGTTTCCCCGACCCGACGAACGTGCTCAAGTATCCGCATATACAAAATACTGGAGGTGGTGATGCTATAAGAGGGTATGTATTTTCCTCAAGTGGTGGTAGTGCGTCAACCCCAGGTTTTGCATTTGATGGTAGTTATAATGCAATAGGTGGAAATTGGTTGTCATCATCGGGTACATTTTCTAGTGGAGTAGCACTGAGCACGGAAACTTTTGGTGGTTCTGGTTCCACAATAAACGGACCATGGTTAAAGGTAGAGATGACAAATAAGATTTTACCAACAAAATTGAACATGTTTGTACGTGAATCTACAAATAGTAATCCACGCCAACCAAGGTCTGGTACTATTTATGGTTCAGTTGATGATTCGTCATGGACAAATATAGGGTCATTTTCATACACAAATCAAACCTTAACCGGCGATTCAACACCAAACGAGATTACACTAACGCCTTCACCATCTGGAACCCACTATAAGTACTTTTTATTGCACGTTACTCAAATGATGACAGCTAAAGGAGCCAGCGATCGCGTTTCTATTACTGGTATGGAAATCTACGGCACCGAAGAAGACTTGGACGTGGTCGCCCGCATCGGCGACGGCTACGACGGCAAGGTCCGCAACCTTCGCGTGTTCTCGACGGCCCTGTCCCAAGACCGGGTCCAAGAGATTTTCGACGCGGACAAGGATGAGTTTGGGTTGGCGAAGTCTTCGGTCTCGGTGTATCGGGGACACTTGGGCATCGGGACGACCGAACCCAAGGCGGCTCTCACGGTGATGGATGAGGTGGGGGAATTGGAAGAGTTTCCACCGAGGGCGATGACCGCCGATGAAACATACATTGAAGGGCATGGGGTTTTTAGGGCGAGTGTGAGTAGTGATGATTCAGGACATTTTGCGTTTAATGCTTTCAATAAAAAGTTCGAGTGGAATGAAGGCTGGATTAGCGCTTCCGCGTTCACTACCACTACGGGATACGCGGATAGCTCGTCTATAAACAATGTATCTTACTTTGGTGCCCCAGCGACATATATATCCATCCAAATGCCATATAAGATTTCCCTTCAAAAAATAAAACTCCAACCACATATCGGGGGGAGTGGTGATCCTCGTAAAAGACCATTGTCGGCACCAAAAGATTTTGATATATGGGCCCGTTCAGGCAAAGGATTGTGGCAAAAATTGGTGAACTACACAGACGCAGTATTCTATCAACTCGACGGTTATAAGGAATTTTACGAAGTCAACTCTAGTGATTTTTTTGATGAATTCGCTCTCGTCATAAGGAGAACACACTCAAATTCTTCGTATTCATGGACAAGTGGCACTAACACAAGTAATTTGGCTATGGTAGGTGAATGGCGTCTCTTCGGCACCCGCGAACAAGGGGCGTCGACCCTTCACAACGGGGAACTGACCCTCACGCGAAACTTGACGGTGCCTCGCATTGGGCCGGCCCTCGACGCGGACGACACACCGAGGCGGGACCGACTCGTGGTGGAATACAACACGTCGACGAATCCCACGGAGAATGGGGTCGTGAAGGATACGAGTGGGAGGGGGTTGGATGGGCGAATGGTTGGCGTAACGTACGACACCTCCGATAAAGCTTTCGTGAGTACGGCGAGTGATGGTTCCCAGTGGATCGACACTCGCATTCATTCGGGTGGTTCTCGATTGAGTGAAGGTATCAGTGGGAGCATATGGGTAAATCAAAAATATTTCGACACGTCGACGAAAAATTCATTCATTTGGTCGGTTGGTGATAGGAGTGGCACGGGAAACAACCGTGAAATTGCCGTAGGTTACAACATTGTTGGTGGAACGTTAAAATCCTTTGTTATTAGTTTTATCGGTGGTACTGGAAATTTCAATCTTTCTCACACATCAGAAACACCATTCGATGTATGGACACACGTTGGAATGACGTACGATGGTACAACCGTAAAGCTATATATAAATGGAGTATATTCAGTGAGTACTACATCAACAGACGTAAACATTCCAAATACTAATTGTTTTCTGCGATTGAACGGTGATGTAGTGAGTGCGAACTCGACGCACCAAGGAACCCCGATGAGTCTGTCCAACTTCAAACTCTACGACGTCGCCCTCACCGCCGACGAGGTCAAGCGACTCTACGAGATGGGTCGGTGCGACGAGGGACACCACGTCGTCAATTTCAGCAAGACGCGGGTCGGCATCGGTTTGGGGGATGGGGAGGCTCCGAGGGGGGCTTTGGATGTGCGGGGGTCGGCGTTGTTC
>Ga0181598_1004481_pt1 | contig 11547 bp, 18 predicted proteins | sample 041ome_4_FD_153295 | JGI IMG/M metagenome (GOLD analysis project Ga0181598, IMG submission 153295) | Coastal salt marsh microbial communities from the Groves Creek Marsh, Skidaway Island, Georgia - 041404US metaG (spades assembly) | ecosystem: Environmental > Aquatic > Marine > Intertidal zone >...
TCAATGCCAACTTTCCATTGAATTTGATTATTCGGATGCTTCCGCTTCTGCACCAGACGAGCCACCTAAGTAGTCCATCGGGTTTAAGCTATATCCACCAACGCTGCCGCATGCAGATAGTGACATAAATAGCGCTATCATGCCAAATTTTTTCATTTTAATGCTCCGTAGTTAGGTGGAGCCATGGAAGACTATAACCAAATCAAATGCAAGAAGTGATCTTCGTAATTTGATTTTAATGCCCTAGCAAAACTAGTTAGGGTATTCTACGGACGAAGCATTATTCGCTGTTGATCGCTATTTTTACAATTTTGAACTCAATGTTGAGTTGCAAATATGATCAGCAAAAATTCACTCAGCACCAAAAACAAACACCCATTGCGCTTGTAAAACTAGGTGTTGGATTGCTCGTCCATTTTTAATGTAACTGGTTGCAGCTCTTTCGAGATTAAGTGCATTTCATCTAGGATAGTGTTTTCAATGTGCTGTTTCCTCACGTGACCCTCCGCAGCTCGAGCACCAACCGTTTTGTCTAAATAACTCACACACATCTTACTAGGGATTTTGGCTTTTCTCACTTTGTAATCCAAATGTCGCCATCAAAACGGAGTTAGAGTAACAACCGCTTGTTATTCAAGAAGGAACTTCCCCGAGACACATTGACTCTATTTATCATCTCATGATTTTATTGCTAAGCGAGTGTGTAGCCAATCACGAGCCAAGATGTTTGATACATGTCAGTGGGAACGAGTAATTAAATGATTGAAGATGTACAGGTCCCACTCCAAAAAATTAGCGAGATAACAAACCGGAAACTCTCTTTTATTCGCTTCTTGGCAAGAAACGTAGATATCGAAATTACCAACGAGCATGTTTCAATTGATTGTGCGCTGAAATTGACGAAAATGCTGTGCATTAAGGCTGCTGATACGGATGAAGTTCATGAATTGCGGGAAGAAAACAAACAACTCGTACAGGATAAACAGGCTCACGAATTAGCGGTAGAATTTCTAAAGTCCGAACGAAAAGCGCTTAAAGAAAAAGTTCAAATACTCGAACGTCAGCTGGAACAATCTGAGGGCCGTACGGATAGGTTTGAGGAGTCATTATTGAAAATGGCGGAGTCTGTAAGCCACTTAGCAAACAATCGGGACGTACTAATGGGACAAATGATACGGCAATCCAATTGGCATATTAAACAAGTCGGTGAGAAAGAGGTGCTGGTCTTATCCAAACCAATCAGAAATTAACTCATCACTGGATCGTATCGGACCCCAGGCCATTTTCAATGATTTCTTCGCTGGATACATTATTAGTTGGAGACAGGCTGTTCATTGTATTCCATCTTTGATCTGCAACATGCCAGCATGAAAGCCTCATCGACCGCAAAGTCGGAAATTGAATAGCAACTTAATGCAAAGTTTTGAGTTTTCGCATCCAGAAACCTCACTTATGTTGACAACCCACCAGTAAAAATCCCGATATATTTGCCTATACAAAAAATAATTATGTAAGAGCGCTTATCTACCTCTCATCAAAAGCTAAATCAAAAAAATATTGCTTATTTTAAGCGCATTTTCGGAACAATTTCATATTAGATAAGTTTATGATCCAAAAATTGACTGTATTAGTGTGAGGCACTTTTATTACCGATGCATCCTAAAACTTCAGGTTTCAACAGTAGAAGTTGGTATGAACTTTGCAGCTACATCTGGTCTTCAAATAGGAGCGTAAACAATGAAAGAAGTACCAACAGACGGCGGGTTCATTGGTCCCATCAAGCCACAAATGAATATGACTTACCGTGATTATCTTAATATGATAAATACTGGGCTAGGCTTACCTCGATACCCATCTACAGGTGTGCCCGTCGTTAAAACTGAAGATGACGTGATCTGTCCACCATATAACTACAAGCTTAACTGAATATCGTTATTTGCATACCGCCGCAAATTTCAAAGTCGCCGTATAGCCTTCGATCCAACGAAAAAAATTAGTTAATTATACCACTAATAAAACCCGTCAAATGTCGATACATCTATATAATTAGTGGACAGCTGTGAACTTTCACAGTGATCAAAACTCCATCTAAAGCATTTTGGGCGACTTATTATGACTGCCTGGCAGTGCGCTGCGTTCAATATGTCTGTCGATGCAACTGTCGCAGAAAGTAGGGAAACATTTGTTAAGGATAACCTCGCTAAAGAAGTCTGTAGCGCCTTGATACTATCAAAATAACCAAAGTAGTAGGGTAAGATAAGATCACCGATCTGCTGCAAGCCAGATGTATTTTGAGCGGCAAAAAACCTACAAAAATGCAGGTCTATATCCCACTTTGATGGCTCTTATGATGTTTCTCACTTATTTGATCATCTTAAATTACGGCCAAAATAATTTATGGAAATCTAGATTTCTAAAAGTCATCGAGGTTGGATAAATAGCTGTGTTTAGGAAATCCTTCCAATAGTTCTTGCATCGCCATCAAATCTCCTGATGCAGCTTGATGCTGGGTAAAGTTTTGATGGTCAATGCTACTGTTCCAAACTCCAATCACGATCACATGTCGTTTATCATTTTGAGATATCGTGAAGTATATGTTGTTGCACCCCTTTGATCGACGAGCTGCAGGGAGCATTTGGTGGGCCAATCTAATGAACTCATCGACTTGAGCCTCACGACAATAATATTCGGATAATACCGTAATGGACATTTATTTACCTCCCATAAACTTGCAGGCTTTAAATTTAAATTACTCAAATGTTGGCTTTGCGAGAAGCAATTTTTCGGATCATTGATACTGCAGCGCGACCACCGAGCAATGGAGTAATGCAAAACGTATGAACAAAATTTCCTACGCTACTGATAGGTCAGCTGAAAGTCTATGCAATTTTTTGAAGTTACACTGTAATTGAGTAGATTTATATAGCCTAAAAGTGGGTAGCTACTTAAGATCACGATCGCATCTTATTAATGACATCATCATTTAATTTTCAGAGCGCCAGATTCCCAGTTGGTCAAAACTTTAATGGAAATAAAACTGGTCATGAGTGTCGCCCAGAATTCTTCTCTAAAGTTAATCGCAGAGTTAGCAGCTCAAACTAAGTGAAGTTTCACAGGGCGTAGACCGAAAACATGAGCAGAAACAAAAATGCCGTCGATTAAGAATAAATCAGGTTGATCCCGAGAGCAAATAATGTGTCTCCTTGTTAAAAGTAAGACACGCTAGCATCCTGTACTTTAGGGAGTCATCTTCTGCGCACACGTGTTAAAATCCTCAAATGACAGTAATAGTGGCGGCGCTTTATGTTAGTATTCACTTTGGTATTTTGGTGTTTATGGGGGAGTGAAATACTCTAGTTTATTTTACAAAATAACTGCTGCAGCTTTGTTGATCATCCATTTGAAGCATGAATATTTAGAAGCTTAGGATGGCGAATACGTCTAAACTTCGTAAATCAAATAAACGATAAGCAAAGATCGCAAGGTACGGTTTTTTACGATACGTATTTAGCAACACATGTTGTAAAAGACTGCATTTAGCAGGCTAGCGTCGGTAGAAAATGAGATGCCAATGTCAAAATCAACCAAGCCGGAACGGAATCGGCATCAATTTTTTAAATGGAATTGCAAGTTTCGGACAGCATTGTAATTTTATTGTAAATAAGCTTTAAGAGCTTCCCGTCGCATGGAGGCTTGAATTTCGTCGTTGGTCTCGACAAGCCTTTGATTGAATTCATCGTTCAATTCAAGCAGTTTCAAATCGCTTTTGCTCAGACTATATGGATCTGTCTCTAGTTTCTTGCGTAGAACCAAATCATTCCACACAACAGCGATGATATCTTTGTCTCTTTTCGTCATTCCATTCATATCGACATCAGAATGAAATTGTTTAGCATTTGAATGATGTTATTTATGTTGGTGTGAAATTACGACATGTTTCTCAATTCGGCAAAATCACAAAGCGCATTTGGTTATCTCTTACCAGTTACGACAGCCAGCGGACGAAAAGTATAATGCAAACTCAATTTATCAAAAAAACACGAGCATTTGCAAAAAAATTGGGAAAAGAGGCGATCGCGCGACTTTAATACAATGAGTGATTGCCTCTAGGCGCAGCAACGCAAAATTTTCATTACACCCTAATGTAAGCCGCCACTGGTTTCCAACTACAACAAAATTTCGTTGCTACGGAATTTGTGACAGCAGTATCTTTTTTAGCGAATGGAATATCTCGAAAGGCTTGGCAATTATTACTGGGTCACACATCCCCACACTTGAGGTAGGCATGTCCAGGATGGCTGGCCCCGCTTTTCCTGAGGCACAAACTCTTGCTAATCTTAAAGTTATTATCACATTAAGTTTTTCAGATAATGATTTAGAGCGAGAAATATGAACCTACGAATTATGGAGGCACCATCAACTGAATTCTTTGCCCGGATGCTTTCTACGGCATCTGCTTCGGAGATTCCCATGACTTCTTTCAAGACTGCAACCTTAGAAAAGAGCACTATACGACGACCAGTCCACGCCATCCAACGATTATTAAGCAGATAATCTTTCTTTTAATATGTTAGCTTGTTCATCTTGCATTCGCGCCATTATCAGTCTGCAAGTCTTCGGATTCGTGGCAACGATTACAACATTGCCAGCGTCATCGTACAGAACCCACTTCTTTTTGCGCTCGACGAGTTGCACTTGGTTTAAATCCAACATGATAAACGAAGCGTGAAATATGCTCCATCAGAGCAAATAAATATCAGGCTCAGTATAATCAAGATCGTTTTTGCATCTTACTGAAACCTTTCTCTTCATAGCTATACTCACCGCACTGCCTCTTTGCACAATACTGTTTTGATCACTTTAAATTGCACCAAGAAAAGGGGGCTGGACCGGTAGTGGCACACTTAATCACAAACAAACTGTTCCTCTTTCCCTCGTAACCTCCTAGATCTAAAAATTAGTAGAAGCATAACTTAGCTGATGGATGAACGGTTTGCGCATCTATAAATGGTAAATCATTGTACTTGGGAGGACATTCTTGATCTGGCATCACTGTGAACTGGAACGTCTTAACCTTTGATAATCTGGTTTCGTTCTGAAAGATACTGTTTGATAATAGGCTTTCTGCGTTACAGCCCGAAAGAACCAAAACCAGTGCAGCTTTAGAAAAAGTCATTTTGAACATATCAAAGCGCCAATGCTAGTATCATAATGAGACCACTGATAAAGCATCTTCCGAAAAAGAAAAGTAAATTTAGGCATCAATTCATACTTATGTTCGCGAAAAAACAAAATGCAGCCTGAAGCTTACTGCACTGTCAGTCCCGAAATGAGAATCTTTATCCCTTCGGGAACCTTGCAGATGGCAGTATTAGAGGAAAACCAAATAAGAATTGGAAGGTTTAGTCGTAATCATAAAAAAAGGACTCAACGCTAGATTAACTCAGAACCCTGCGGAGCCGTTTATCATTCTCCTCCCTGAAGAATTCTCTCCAGAGAGTTTGTTCATTTAGTGCAACAAGTATTTGAGAAATATAAATATTTTTGGAATGAACCACATAAACAAGACTTTGAACAAAGCGGCATCAGTCCAACAGCGGACGTGACCGAAACTAATGGCGTGTTACAGAGCCCAGCTTAGCTTCGGCAAGGCATTGTTAGAAATAAGAAAAAGGTCGGCCTAATTGACTACAAGAGGAGTGGCCGACCAGTTGCACTGACTTAAAGAATAGGGAGGTAAAGTCAGGCCCCTCACGTTCTGCAAGGCGTCCAATGGGAAGAGAACAATGCGCCTTGCTCATATACGAGACAGCCTCTTTTTTAGTTTATTTTAAAACACGATAGCGACTGCTCTTCTTATGACCGTTTCACCAGTCTATGTCTCTATCCTGCCTCATATTGCGACATAATGTCAACAAATAACTACATATTGTGTATATGCACTATGCCAAAATAACGGAACATTATTTGATCAAAGAGGGATTGACGCTGCACCATTAATGTCCCTGCCCCCTAAAACTGATCCATAATTTTTGCTAATCTCTGTTAGTCTAATGACAGGATGCTTTCAGCCTCACTGATATCCACCCCGATCAACAACATAAGAAAATTGCGTTTGTAATTACATTACAAAGCAAAAAGCCTTTTTTACAACCTCAATAAGGAACGACGTTGGCACATTCTATACGGGAAATTTTAATCCAACTGCATTGTAATTATTTTAACGAAGTATCCATAAAGTGGCGCAAGTGAAGCGACAGATAACGCAGGCATTATGGCGCTAAAGTCCATGGAAGCAGCAATTGGACTTCCCGCAATTAAAGCTAGACCGATCAGTAAACCCAGCCATCCGCCACGAACACAGCCGTCACCAAAACGAGTTATTGCACTCTCTCCATCTTTTGCTCCCAACGCATGCCCTATTCCAATACCGACTACGACAATGAGTGCCATGGTGTCGGTAAGTATATCAAAACCATCAGCAAAAATCATTGCGGCTGCAACGGTACCTACAATAACTGCTATTCCCAAATACTTCATTCCGAATCTCCTCTGTCGAGTTAAGTTTTGCTCACGATCTTTCGCTTGATTTTGCTGCAGATTGAGCGGTTCAGCTCCTTGGAGCTTTTTAGTTTTTGATTGCTGTTTGACCTGCTTAGATTTGAGATGATTGCGGCGATACGCTTTTTGTTTGGAAAGAAGCACATCAACTCGCTGACGTAGATCAATCAGTTTATCTTCAATTGCTTCAGTCATTTAAGCCTATTGCGAGTCCATTTCCTCATGCAGCTGCAAATGCATTTCGTTAAGATCTTCTTCATTATTTGATAGATCAATAAGCGTCCAAAGCCACGTATCTGCAGCTAAGAGAGTAAGTGATATTGTAGATACAACCATGCATGTCTTTGTAAGGCCATTCATATAATGCCCCTTGTGTTAGCTCTCAAAGCTTGTGACACTTCTCCATTCACTCAATTACATTGCTAGTACAGAAACTGTACCTGCATACTCTCTAGCGTGCTCTACAGTAGGCTTAGCTAAGTTTGCGATGCCTTTAGCAGCACTCTAGGGGCATGTGATTGTTGCTTATTGTCTGCGCTTGGATTTTGAACGCAAATGCTTTAAGTCAGATTTATGCAAACGAGAATTTCAAATCTGATTGGCCTCAAGAAAGTCGTGCAACAACTAGAGAAGGACTTGGGCCTTGGCTCAATGTCATCTCATGAAAAAGCTTTGCTACTCGCCATATCTGATTTGCAGCAGCTTGATGGTGTCGCACAGACAAAGGCAATACTGGCCCACGAATTAACGACCTCCATATCTAGACCTTCAATATTTCGTGCGCTGAAAAAATTAGAAGAACATGGTAAATTAAAAAGAGCTGATGGCTCTAATGGTTCATACCAAACCGTGTAAACCAAAGTTCTGGAAGGTTTAACGTTTGAAAAATCATGTCGATCACTTTGTAATCGTGAGCATTGCTTTCATTGTTACGAATGCACTCACCTTAGGCTTTGTAATTCCAGTTCAAGGTCTGCTATCCCATTATGCAGTACCAGAAATAGGTTTGCTATTTTTACCTCATGGAATACGTGTGATTGCATTTCATTATTTAGGGTGGAAAGCAATTTTACATATGTTGCCTGCTAGCTATCTGTTTTTGGTGTTATCAAACACTTCTGGTGCTGAATTAGATGTTTTATCTCCCATTATAAGTATGGTCGCATGTTACATTGGCTTTCTTGGAGCAACGGTTGTTGTACAGAAAGAAAATATAGGTAACACAATCAGTACTTGGAAATACTTCGTGATAGCTGGTGCGACTTCATCAATTGTTAATGGTGTGGCTTTGAGTTGGCTACAATTTGGAGACACACCATTCAGTGCATTAATCGGTTATGTCGTTGGGGATACGCTTGGGTTAGTCGTATGCTTAGTCGTTCTTATGTACGCTTTCAGGTTAATTCGACTATCTAATGAACTCGAACAGTAAATAGACTTAAGTTCATTCACACTCAGCAATAGCAGCGGTCATTCCCATTCCTGTCGTGGTATTAACAAGCGGCATTGAAGTCGCTGCTGCCACACAATCATCAGTTTGTGTTTCAGTAGTGCTGGGACTTGCATAAAAGTAGAACCCAAAGGCAGCTATGCCAGCGACAAGACATATCATCGTAACTGCTAAGCTGTTGTTCATTGTCAACTATCCCTTAGAATTTACGGCCTTACCCTGTCACAGGACTCCGTGGATATAAAGTAGAAAGGGTGTGCTAGAAGCAGATTGAAATATGGGATATTGAGAACCTGCCTCTAGGACTGCGTCTTTGTCTTATGAACGATTAGTAACGCGCAATGGACCAATGTGCTAATTAAACCAAAGGTTTCGGCAATGAGGCTACCAAGTAATCTGATGCTGTTAGGGTACGTATGTTTAGGCCTTGATCAACCACCAGCTTGAATTGTGTTTTCGACTACTAAAGGCATCCCGTCGCCATAAAAAACGCAAAGGACGTCTGCTGGTTTGGTTAATAACTTATCAGGAGCAATATTATGGATGTCAAAGTTTTCGCTATATTTTCTCTTATTCCTGGCATTGCAAATCGGAGCTTCACCGACAAAATAACCTTTATCTCTCAAACATTGCTCAGTAACTGTTTCACGCAAACCGCTATTTGAATCTTTGGTTATTATATTTCCGCTGTAAGTAATCCCGCCAGAACAACTTGTACGACCAGAAGACACGCTGCAGGAAATTGGTGTCGTCCAAGTAGGCGTAGTGTACACATTATTGCTAACCGGAACGGTCTGTGCTGCTTTAACTCGGCACTCTAATAATGCTTGATTTCCATCAAGATAACTAACCTTTTCTTTGTAAATTACTAAAGCTGTTGTCTTAGCTCCACACCCCGACAGAAAACCGATACCCATTAATCCTGCAATCATCAGTTTACGCATATTGAGTTCCTTCGATAAGTATTGAGTCTACTAGCGCAAAACGATACTTCAAGAACTGTTTTGATAACTCACCCATACAGACCAATCACTTAAGAATAATGAAAAAGGAAACAGCTATGCGTGTGAAGGAAATACTAAACAACTATGAACTGTGTCTTGCGGACATCGAAGTCATGCTTAATGGTGAGACCAGATCAGCACCGACCCTATGTGTAATTGATGGTCACGAGGTGATCCCTTTGAATACGCCTGACGGAAGACCAATACAGATGAACAAAGCCAATGCTATCCAGCTTGGTGATGGGGAGTGGGTCTAGTCATTCTCCTTATTTTCGTACCATTCAACAAAGGCACTGCAGACAAAGCTAATGACATATCCAAACAGTAGCACAAAGATTGCTACTTGATGCGCTGCTACTGGTGGATCATGCATCGCAGCGACCCGCAAGACCGATAAAGAAACCAAGTGTCGCTGCATGTTGTGCTGCTTTTCCAAACCTATCGATCTTTTGCAATGTGCTTCCACCAACGGCTAACACGTAGAAGGAGGCCACTCCGATTACGAAAAGTGCAGAGATTGCATCAAAGTAGATCGAGGCATTTGGAACATAGGTGACGCCTATGATGCTGAGTATGCCAACGATACCGATTATAAGCTGTGCCATTTTCAGTTCTCGAAACAGTTTAGCCTAACCTTGTCACAAGAAGTACGATCCGTGAAAAACAAAAAGAACGGCACAGCCAGATATAGGGAGGCAAGATAGCTGCGCCGTGAGTTCAATGAAAAAAGTTCATGCATTCAGAGTGCATAATACGTGCCAAAAAACGGGGTATGCTAGAAGCATATGGAAATAGGGGATATGAAGAGTCAGCCCCTAGCACTGCGTCGATGTAACTAATACTGATTGCGAGATCATCTGGATTACTCAGAGCCGCTTTGATGCTATTTCAGGAAAGGCTGATGACGCTCAAGTGCTTCCTCAATGCATCCAAATCATATCCCTGTCCATACTTTGACCCTATGGTCGCAATGAATGACCACCCACCAATCTGATCAATCATCTCTAATGGGCACCCAGAGGCTCTGAGGCGATCCCTGAATGTGTGTCGTATTGCTCCAATATGCCTCAAGCACATAAACCCAGACATTTTGCATATTCAGCTGCCTCATAAGGGCACTTAGACAACGCTTGCCTGATAAACAAACAATATGCTTCTACTGCGTGAGATGGCACACGGCGATTGTAATAATAAGTGCCAGAGCGGCAAATTGTGTACTGAATATGTGACGAGGCGGTTACCTCCGAAGATGAAAATCGAAGGAATGACAGTAACTTGGACTGAAAATTTGGTGCGGCCGAGAAGACTCGAACTTCCACTCCGGTTAAAGAACAGCGACCTCAACGCTGCGCGTCTACCAATTCCGCCACGGCCGCACATGGTAGTCTCCCTCTCAATACCTACTACATCGTACAATGAAAAGAGGGCATTGTTCAGATTTGCGAAATTTCTACCACCTGGCCTTGCAACCTTGCGACAAACCTCTTTAATGCCAATTAACAATGAATAAGGCGTTCGTAGTATGGTAGAGTGGCGGGTAACATCAGGATTGACAGACTATTACGAGGCTGTCCATGTGATGGAGCAGCGCGCAGACGACATCGCCGCAGGCCGTGCCGATGAATTGCTTTGGTTGGTTGAACATCCCCCGCTCTATACCGCCGGAACATCCGCAAAGCCCAAAGATTTAATCAGCGCAGATCGGTTTCCCGTCTATGAAACCAAACGGGGCGGGCAATACACCTATCACGGTCCTGGACAGCGTGTGGTGTACGTCATGTTGGATTTAAACAAGCGCGGGCGCGATGTGCGTTGTTTTGTGCGACAGTTGGAAAAATGGGTCATCGACACGCTGGATCAGTTCAATATCGCAGGCTTTATTCGCGATGGGCGTGTGGGTGTATGGGTTGAACGCCCCGATAAACCCAAAACAATTACCAACCAAACGGCCGAAGACAAGATTGCTGCAATTGGAATAAGATTGCGTAAATGGGTATCATTCCACGGTATTTCCATAAATGTTGATCCTGATTTAGATCATTTTGATGGCATTGTACCCTGTGGCATCACAGAATACGGGGTGACCAGTTTGGTGGATTTGGGGCTTCCTGTTTCGATGTTTGATCTAGATGTGGCCCTGAAACAGTCTTTTGAGCGCTTGTTTGAAACTGATTCTGGCCAACCTTGTGAAAATGCGTTCTAAAAGAACCCAATAAAATCAATCTGATTGCTCTCAAATTCAAAAAACGTAATTTTTCTTGGCATGCGGCAAATACTGCCATTGCCTGTTAAAAAAATGCACACTAAAACACGTTCAGAAGTTTCACTGGGCGTAATGACTCGTCCTATTCGTAGTTAACAGGAGGCACATCATGGCAGACGCAGCCATCCACGGCCACGAACAAGAAGATCAGCGCAGCTTTTTCACGCGTTGGTTTATGTCAACAAACCACAAAGACATTGGTATTCTATATCTGATCGTCTCTGCGTTGGTTGGCTTCATTTCTGTGGCATTTACAGTTTACATGCGCA
>Ga0181598_1004482_pt1 | contig 11543 bp, 15 predicted proteins | sample 041ome_4_FD_153295 | JGI IMG/M metagenome (GOLD analysis project Ga0181598, IMG submission 153295) | Coastal salt marsh microbial communities from the Groves Creek Marsh, Skidaway Island, Georgia - 041404US metaG (spades assembly) | ecosystem: Environmental > Aquatic > Marine > Intertidal zone >...
ATCCAATAAGCAGATAAGTCTTTAAGAAAACTCATGCTAGTTCCATGAGACCAGTATTCATTATTTATTTCATCCGGCCATCTTGTTAGCTCAATTTTCTTGTGTAGAAGCTCAATTTGACTGTCATCAATATTTATTTGGAATTCTTTAATCATTTTAGATATTTTAATTATAAGTTTTAAACTATAAGCTAACGGCTTTAATAAAGTAAAATATTATCTTTGATTATAATTAAATAACCAATGTTCGAAAAAATAGAAATATATTTGAATGCCAATGCCGAATATGCATGGTTGTTTGTATTATTTTTTGCATTTCTTGAATCCTTTATTCTTTCAGGGTTAATTGTTTCAAGTGCAATCTTGTTTTCTATATGTATTTTGGTTTATAACACTGAATTAATGCCAATAACTGCCATTGTTCCTGTAGCAGTCGTTGGTGCTCATCTAGGTGATATGTCAGGTTTTATTTTTGGTAAAACTATTGGTCCACAAATTATGTCAACTAAGGTTGTTCAAAAAAGAGAAAAGGTTATTAATAGAGCTCAAAAATTTTTAGATAGAACTGGGTCATACACAGTCTTAATGGGTAGGTTTATTCCAGCTATAAGACCAATTGTTCCATTTTTACTTGGAATATCAGATTTAAAAGTTATTAAATTTTATATAGCAGATCTAATAGCTTGCATATGCTGGGGTTTAGCATTAGGCTTTCTAGTCACAGGAATAGGATCTGTTTTAAGATAAATTATGTTAAGTGTTTTTATTTTAGTTGTAAGTACCATCGCATTAGTTTATTTACTCATGCAGCTTGTTAGAGCAAAAAAACAAGGCCGTTTTTTACAAACTATTAGAGATTTATTTATTATTTTGTTAGCTATTCTCATGACAGCAGCAATTTTTTATATTGGTTTTAGATTTTTTAGAGCCTTTTAATAATGTCTGAGACTTTATTTGAAAAAATAATAAATAGAGAGATACCTGCAGATATTATTTATGAAGACGACCTCTCTATAGTAATAAAAGATATTCATCCGCAAGCTCCAACACACTTATTAATAATTCCAAAAAAAGTAATACCAAAACTTTCAGATTCATCAATTGAAGATCAGGAAGTTTTAGGGCATTTAATGTTGGTGGCGGGGAAGGTTGCTGAACAGCTTAATCTTGACAACACATTTAGGATTGTTATCAACAATGGTGCAAAAGCAGGTCAAAGTGTCTTTCACCTGCATTTACATCTTTTATCAGGTAGGTCTTTGAATTGGCCTCCAGGCTAATAAAATATATAGGCCCCTAAACCGAGTAAAAATACTACGAAACCAATACCAAGCACAAAGTAGCTACCTAGTTTTATAGTCTGACTATCACTCATGTCACACTCCTCCCTAAAAAAAATATAACAAAAATATCAGTATTTACAAAGTTATTTGTTAGCAAAGGATATAAAATAAAGTTAACTTTAAATAATGTAATTCCTATTGAATAACTCGTCGGATAAAACTTTTACAAGAACTGTTAAATCATGGATTGCTTATGATGCTGGAAATTCAGCATTCGCCACTACTGTTGTTGCAGCTTTTTTCCCAATTTTTTATTTAGAATTTTGGGCATCAAATCTACCTAAAATTGAGGCGTCTATATATTTAAATTGGACTTTGGTTATATGCAATGTTTCTATTTTGCTGTCTGGCCCTGTTATAGGGGCTATTACCGATATTAATCAGTCAACCAAAAAATCTCTGACAATTTTTACAATCACTTCTGTATTTTTTGTTGGACTTTTATATTTTCTTTCAGTTGGATCGTGGATTTATGCATTGGTTTTCTTTGGTATTGCAAATTATTGTTTTTGTGTAGCCCAAATTCCTTACGACAAAATTCTTACAAAGATCGCAACACCTGAAAAGTTTTCAATAATCTCTAATCAGGGTTATGCATGGGGTTATGCAGGCGGAGGATTGCTGTTCATAGTAAATGCATTAATGAGTATTTATCCAACATCATTTGGTCTTGCCTCACAGTCTGATGCTATTAGAGTTTCATTTTTAATGGTATCTGTTTGGTGGTTATTATTCTTAATACCTTTATTATTAAATTATCAAGAATCTAGAAATCATCAAAAATCTAAAGGCATTGTTCTTTCATCACTAAAAAATATAGTTACAACTTTAAAATCTGTTTATCAGTATAAGAATGCTTTTCTTTTCTTGATTGCATTTTTTTTATTTATTGATGGTGCTCATACTGTTATTTATCTTGCTTCAACTTTTGCTCTGAACCTTGGATTAGAAACTAGTTCTATTATTCAAGCTTTAATACTTGTTCAACTGGTTGCCTTTCCTGCAACATTAATTTGGGGATATGTAGCTAACAGATTTGGAGATAAATTAGTTTTATATATAACTATTTGTTCCTATATATTTATCATTATTTATAGCACCACTTTATCAAGTGCCCTTGAATTTTATCTTTTAGCTGCATGGGTTGGATGTGTTCAGGGCGGTATTCAGGGAAGTTCAAGAGGTTATTTTGGAAAATTAATCCCTAAAGAAAAAGCCGGTGAGTTTTTTGGTTTGTATAATGTAATGGGAAGGGCAGGAGCTATATTGGGACCTCTTCTGGTTGGTAGTCTTTTAACTTTATACGGAAATGTAAGAATTGCTCTATTGCCAATAGCAATTTTATTTATCATTGGTGGATTATTGTTAACAAGGGTAAAAAATGAAATTGCTTAGTAAAGAATCTATTATTTTTTATAGTATTTTAGGAGCAGTTACAGCTTTTATTCTTGCTCCTTTTATAAGAAGTCTAATCGATTTTTCTACTCCGATCGAAATACTTATAACTACTTCAATAATTATTCCAATTTATATTATTGCTAAAAGACTACTAGTTAAATTTATTAATTAGTTTCTGAATCTAAAACTTGAAATAATAATTTGGGTTTATCAGTAATAATTCCATCAACACCCATATCTATAAGTTTTTTAAAAGTTTTTTCATCATTAATTGTCCAAACACATATTTTTAGTCCTTTGCTATGGATAAAATCAACAAATCTCTTGGTTACTACCTTAATGCCATAGTAGTACATTGGTACCTGCAAGCAGTCTCCCATAATAGTCTTTTTATATAAACCAAAGCTTGATAAAAGCATTTTACTGACCTCATTAGGTCCCATAGATAAACATATTTCAGGATACTTATTATTTACTTTTGACAGTCTAGCGCTATTAAAACTTGCAATACAAACTCTATCTTCGGCCTTACATTGATGGATAACTTCTAGTGCTGGTATAGCAACTTCATTAGTTTTTACATCAATTTGAAAATACATCTCAGGGAAAGTCTGAAGTGTTTCTTCTAATCTTGGTATTTTATGAGATTCAAAGATTCTTAAATCTTCTATTTCAGAGGAATGTAAGTTGCTAAATACATCATTTTTATCCAATAGTCTGGTTAGAGTTTCATCATGGAATATATAAGGAATTCCATCAGATGAAACCTGAACATCAGTTTCAATAAATTTACATCCAAGCGATTGTGAGTAATAAAATGATTCAATAGTATTTTCAAAAGACTCAATAGAGCCACCCCTATGAGCTAAAACAGCAACGCCTGAATAATTAAGATAAGATTTCATGTCAAAGTATTGTATACATTAATAATGTAAAATATAAGGAAACTATATTGAGTACTTTATAGCAGTGAGTAAATTTGATTCCATACGTCCCTACGAAGATCATGAAGTTGAAAAAGTTTTATTAGATCTAGCTAAAGACAAAGACGTTATAAAAACTATTTTAACGGTCAATAAAAATAAATGGCTCCAGAACATTCCTATGATCGAGAAATTAGTAACATTTTTCTTGAGACGTAAAACAAAAAATATTAAAACAATAAAAGATTATCAAAAATTCTTTGAATCAATAGTAGTAGATGTTGTTAACAAAACTATCGATAATTTTTCTATTGAAGGAATTGAAAACCTCGAGATTGGGAAGGGTTATCTATTTTTGTCTAATCATAGAGATATTACCTTAGATTCAGCCTTGTTAAATTTAAAACTACATCAGAGTGGAATTAATACTACCAATAATGCCGTTGGCAATAACTTGATGAATGAAAAATGGGCTTCAGATTTAATGAGACTTAATAAAAGTTTTATAATTGATAGGTCTGGTAAATCAAAGAAAGATATATACAAAAGTTTACATCTAGCTTCTGAATTTATTATTCATTCAATTTTAAACGATAGTCAGTCGGTATGGATTGCGCAAAAGCAGGGCAGGTCTAAAGACGGTATTGATTATACTGATTCAGCTGTATTAAAAATGATTCATTTAAATGAGAGAAAAAATACCTCAGTAAGTGAATTTTTTAATAGTATTTCTTTAATTCCTGTAGCAATATCCTATGAAAAAGATCCTAACGACCTTTTGAAAGCAAAGGAATTATATTTAACTTCTATAAATAGTGTTTATGAAAAAGAGCCTAGAGAAGATCTTTTAAGTATTTCAGATGGTATTACTGGATACAAAGGTAATGTTCATTTATATATTGGTAAACCAATGAAATTTGAGTCAGAGAGTTATGATGAAATAGCTGCGTTAATAACAAATAAAATTAAATCCTCATATAAAAACCATTCAACAAATATAGCTGCATGTATTATGCAGGGTATTAATATACCTAATCATGAATTCACTGATAATGAGATAGATGAAGCTATGGAGTATTTAAATCAAAGGATGCATTTAATTCCAGAAGAAATGCATCCTTTTCTTTTAAAACAATATAGTAATTCTGTTTTATAGGCTATAACCCTGTTCGTTATGTTCACTCATATCTAAACCAACATCTTCATCCTCTTCTGATGCTCTAACATCGGTCACTAAACTAACCAATCTTAGAATTAAATATGTGACTATAGCTGTGTAAGCTGAGATAACTATAACTCCTTGAAGCTGAATCATTAACTGAGCAATTGCACCATCTTCAGAAATTCCAGCAGCACCAGATCCAAGAAAGCCATCAGGATTACCAACAAAGGCAATCATAATAATTCCAAGGATACCGCCGACACCATGAACAGGGAATACATCAAGAGAATCATCAATTTTGAAGTAAGATTTAACTGCTTGAGTTGCATAAAAACATACTAATCCTGCCAAGAATCCAATTAATAATGCACCAGCCGGACCAACAGACCCAGAAGCTGGTGTGATAGTAGCTAAACCAGCTACCATACCTGTAGCTATACCAATCATTGTAGCTTTGCCTGATTTAATCCATTCAATAGCCATCCATGTTAATGCACCTGTTGCAGCACTGATATGAGTTACTAACATAGCCATACCCGCTGAACCATCGGCAGCTAAAGCACTTCCAGCATTAAAACCAAACCATCCAACCCAAAGCATTGATGCTCCGATCATTACCATTGTTCTGTTATGTGGTGGCATAGGAGATTTCATAAAACCATTTCTTTGTCCTAGATATAATGCTGCAACTAATGCTCCAATTCCGCATGTAGCATGAACAACTAGACCTCCAGCAAAATCTATAACACCTATCGACCCAAGATATCCACCACCCCAGACCATATGACACGCTGGTAGATATACAAAAGTAAACCAAGCAACAGAAAATAAACACATTGCTGTAAATTTCATTCTTTCTGCAAAAGCTCCAACAACAAGAGCGGGTGTAATAATTGCAAATGTCATTTGAAAAGTTATAAATACTGATTCAGGAAGCGTTCCAGACAGAGAATCTCTTTCTACACCATTTAAAAATAATGCACTCAGATCACCAATAAACATACCATCGCCCTTAAATGCAAGGCTGTAACCATAAACAACCCAGCATACAGACATCAAACATGCAATTGTGAAACACTGCATCAATACTGAAAGAACGTTTTTTGTTCTAACTAACCCACCATAAAACAAAGCCAAACCTGGTAAGGTCATAAAAAGAACTAAAGCAGTTGAAGTAAGAATCCAAGCTGTATCCCCTGAATTTAACTCATCTCCATGAACGACTTGAGTAGCCAAAAGACTACCTAAGATTAAATACATCTTATTCATTATATCTCCCTTAAAAATATATATATTTATGTCATGCAATTCATATGCCAAATTATTAACATTTTATTGATAGAAAAAAGAGCAGAGGTTAATTAAATATTTTTAGGATGCTTAAATTAGGTGCAAAAAAAAGCCGCTACAGGGTGTAACGGCTTTTAGTGTATTACAGGTTAGGTTATATATAGGGGAGATATGGACACTAACCTATAAAATTAAAATTCTGGATAAGCTTCAACTCCTATCTCAGAACTATCTAAACCAGCATACTGTTCGTCATCACTAGCTCTAATTGGCAATACAGCGTTAATAGCATAGATTGTTAACAAACTAGCAATAAACGTAAATCCTGCAATTGCAATTACACCAATGAATTGCGCAAAGAATGTAGCATCAGATGTAAACGGAACAACCATAACACCTAAGATACCAACAGTACCGTGGGCTGAAATAGCACCAACTGGATCATCAAGCTTTAGCACATTATCAAAAAATAAGATTGAGAAATATACTAAGACGCCACCTAATGCACCAATTAAGACTGCAGCACCACCAGATGGAGCACTTGGGCCAGCTGTGATTGCTACCAAACCAGCAATAGCACCATTCATAGCCATGGTTACATCCATTTTACCTGTTCTAATTAAGCTCACTAAGATAGCAGCAACAACACCACCACATGCAGCCATGTTTGTATTCATAAATACCTGGCTAACTGCAATAGCAGATGCTTCGTTACTAACAATTAATTCAGATCCACCATTAAACCCGAACCAACCTAACCATAAAATCCATACACCTAATGCAGCCATTGGTATATTAGATCCAGGGATTGGTAAAGATGTTCCATCAGGAGCATACTTACCATTTCTTGGTCCTAAAACCGTCACAACTGCTAATGCTGCAGCTGCACCACATAAATGCACTGTTCCTGATCCTGCATAGTCAGAATAACCAAAAGTTCCGCTTAAGAAACCACCGCCCCAGTTCCATGCACCCTGGATAGGGTAGATTAAACCTGTTAGTACGATAGCAAATAAGTAAAAAGGTATAAGTTTCATTCTTCCAGCAACAGCTCCTGATACTATCGACATTGCCGTAGCAACAAAAACTACTTGGAAAAAGAAGTCAGCTTGTTGTGAATAATCCATACCATACGGCATACCTATATCTTCATTAGGTAATGAAGTAGATAATCCAAATGAACTTGTTCCAAGAATTGAGGGTAAAACACCTTCAATAATATATGAACCAGGGTACATAATCACAAATCCACAAGCTAAGTACATAATACAAGCTATTGAGTATAAGCCTATATTTTTCGTTACAATTTCTGATACATCTTTTTTCTGCACAAGTCCTGCTTCAAGCATGGTAAAACCAGCTGCCATGAACATAACAAGAGCTCCTGCCATTACTGCGTAAAATGTATCTAAAGCAAATGCAATTTCTTCCATCTTTTTACTCCTTATATAGCCTCAGAACCAGTTTCACCAGTTCTGATTCTGACGACTTCGTCGACAGATGTTATAAATAATTTTCCATCACCAATTTTTCCAGTTTGAGCTGTAGTCACTATAGTTTCTTTGACTAAATCAACTTGTGAATCATCAACTAAAATTTCTAGTTTAATTTTTGGTAACGTATCTACAGAATATTCAGAACCTCTGTACATTTCTGTATGTCCTTTTTGTCTTCCATAACCTTTGACTTCGGTTATTGTTAGACCTTCGATTCCAGCGCTAACTAAAGCCTCTCTAACTTCTTGAAGTTTGAAAGGCTTTATGATTGAAGTAATTAATTTCATTGTAATAAGGGGGTTAGAAATTAAAGACTTGCTGAAACTGAGAAAACTAATGCATCTTCATCTGCGCCATATCCATCATCTGAAAAATCAGAATATGCTAAACCACAGTCGTAAGATCCACATGAAAAACCATATGAGATTAGGAAATTAGATCCATATCCATCGTAATCACCATATGAGAAAGAAACGTCACCTAAAGCGTAAGATACTTCTGTGTAGTCATAATCACCAAATGCGAATGAAACACCAAAGTCTCCAAAACTTAATCCTAGGTATGTTTCATCAAATGTTGCATCAGGAGTACTATCGATATACTCATAACTAATGTAACCAACATCCACTCCAACACCACCAACTTCGAAGCCATAACCAAGATATAGGTCTAACTCACTACCAGCACCATTGTTGAAGTTTACATTTGAACCCCAGATACCAGCATAGAAACCAGATTCTGCTTCAAAATCAAAACCACCTTGAATAGCTGGTGCATCACTTTGGGTCATACCTCTCCAGATATAGTCTGAAGTAAATGACACGTTTGCACTAACAGCTGCGAAAGTAGGTAAAGAAACAATACCTAACATTAAAAATAACTTTTTCATTTTTTTCTCCTTAATATGAAAAATAATTTATATTCACTTTTATTAATGCAATTTATGTGCCAATAATAGTTTTTTATCTTTATTTTCAATTAAAGGTATAATTTTGATATCTATAAAAGGGAGTAATCATATGGATCTAAAAAATAATATCGCATTAGTTACTGGTGGAGCCTCAGGTTTGGGTAGAGGAACTGTTGAGCATTTTGTTTCTAAGGGATGCAAGGTTGCAATACTGGATATAAATGATGAAAAAGCCAAGGAGGTCATTGATCTGCTAGGTGCAGAGAATGTTGTTTATTTCAATACAGATGTTATGAATGAAGATTCTGTAAAGAACGCTATAAATGGAATCAAAGAAAATTTCGGAAAGCTTAATTTTATAGTTAATTGTGCTGGTACTGGTTATGGCGCAAGAATACTTGGTAAAAATGGTCCCCATCCTTTAGACATATTTAAATTTATTATTGATTTAAATTTAGTTGGTACTTTTAATGTGATGAGGCTTGGAGCTGAGTTAATTGATGCAAATGAACCAGATGATAAAGGTGAGAAGGGTGTTGTAATAAATACTGCATCAATTGCGGGCTATGAAGGACAAATTGGTCAATCAGCATATGCAGCATCAAAGGCTGGTGTAATAGGAATGACTTTAACTTCAGCTAGAGATCTTGCTAGACATAGTATTAGAGTATGCACTATAGCTCCTGGTATATTTGATACGCCTTTAATGGCGCTAGCTAAAGATGAAAATAAAGAGGCTCTTTTAAAATCTACTCAATTTCCACATAGATTTGGTGATGTTAAAGAATATGCTCAGTTAGCTGAACACATTATTAATAATACTTATCTAAATGGAGAAACAATTAGGCTAGATTCAGCAATGAGAATGGAAGCTAAATAGTTTCTTACTGACCTGCAACCCAGTAAGTCATAGCAATTACAGATACTATGACAAGAAATAAAATTACATTTGCATCTGATTTGCTATCTTCGTTAGCTTCTTTTGACTCATAATATTTTTCAAAATCATCATTGTTCATATTTAATCTCCGTGTTTTATAACAACTCTTCCAATTTGTTTGCCATCTAAAATTTTTGTAATTTCATCTCCTATATCTTCGATCGATATAACTTTACTATAATCATCTAAATTAAGTGACCAATCGCTTGAAAAAAGATTCCAAATTTCTTTTTTGAAGTTTATATTTGATTCAGCTGAATCAACTCCTATCAAAGAAACACCTCTTAAAATAAATGGAAATACTGAAGATGTAAATTTCATACCAGCTACATTTCCACAACAAGCAACACTTCCGTGACTTTCAATCATTGACAGCATTTTTGAGAGAATATCACCACCTACTGTATCAACACCTGCTGAATAAATCGCTTTATCAAGAGATTTTACTGGTTCAGCCATAAATTCATTTCTATCAATAACCTTTGATGCACCCATTTTTTTTAAAATAAGCTCTTCATTTAATTTTCCAGTAATTGCATGAACTTCAAAATTTAAATTAGATAATAAATTAACAGCTATAGAACCAACACCTCCTGTAGCACCTGAAACTAAAACTGGATTTTTGAATGATGGATTATTGTTTAAAATTTTCTTAACACAAGCCCCAGCTGTTAAGCCAGCTGTCCCGAACGACATGGCATTAAGAAGTGAAAAATCTGATGGAAGTGGCACCACCCATTCTTGAGGTATTTGAACTAATTCACCAAATCCCCCAAAAACTGACATGCCAAGCTTATAGCCGGTTGCTATTACTTTGTCACCGGCTTTAAAGTTATCTGATGTAGATTCTAAAATCTCTCCAGCAACATCTATTCCTGGAACAAAAGGGTAGGAGGATGCCACTCCTTTTACTCCTGTTGCAGCTAAAGCATCTTTATAATTTAATGAAGAATAATGAACTTTAATGATTACATTTCCTGGTTCTATGTCACGCATTTGAAGTTCTTTGATAGAGCCTGAATATACTCCATCTAATTCTTCAACTAAATATGCTTTATAGTCCATGATATTTTATTCAGATAAAAATTTTTCAGCATCTAAGGCAGCCATACATCCAAACCCAGCAGAGGTTACAGCCTGTCTGTATACTTGATCTGAAACATCGCCTGCAGCAAAGACACCATCAACAGATGTAGAAGTTACCATTCCAGATGTTCCAGATTTAATTTTTATGTAGCCATTGTCCATATCAAGCTGCCCTTCAAAAATGTCAGTATTTGGTTTATGGCCTATTGCTATAAATACTCCCATGACTGAAAGTTTTTTATCCTCACCATTAGAATCCAGAAGAACACCATTAACACCCATTTGATCTCCAAGAACTTCTTTAAGTTGTGAGTTCCAAAGAATTTCAATTTTTCCATTGGACTCTTCTTTAAATAATCTTTCTTGTAATATTTTTTCAGCTCTTAATTCATCTCGTCTATGAACTAGATAGACTTTTGAACAGATTCTTGAAAGATATAAGGCTTCTTCAACAGCTGTATTTCCTCCGCCAATAACAACTACTTCTTGATCTTTATAAAAGAAACCATCACAAGTTGCACATGCTGAAACACCTCTGCCTAGATATTCTTTTTCTGATGGAAGTCCCAAATACATTGCACTAGCACCTGTTGATATAATTAAAGAATCACATGTATATGAGTTAGTACCTTTTAATACGAATGGTTTAGAGGATAGATCAACTTCATTTATATGATCGTTAACAATTTCGACTCCAAATTGCTGTGAATGTTTTTTCATTCTATCCATTAATTCTGGACCTTGAAGACTATCACTATCACCTGGCCAATTTTCTACATCAGTTGTTGTGGTAAGCTGACCTCCTTCTTGAGAGCCAGCAATAATTATTGGATTCAAACTTGCTCTAGCTGCATAAATACTTGCTGAATAACCAGCTGGACCTGAACCTAATATAATTAATTTGTTATGATTGTTAGACATGATGATGATTATAGTTGAATATAAACATTTTTGATTGATTAAACATATAATTTATACATAAAACTATTAAAAAAA
>Ga0181598_1004501_pt1 | contig 11515 bp, 13 predicted proteins | sample 041ome_4_FD_153295 | JGI IMG/M metagenome (GOLD analysis project Ga0181598, IMG submission 153295) | Coastal salt marsh microbial communities from the Groves Creek Marsh, Skidaway Island, Georgia - 041404US metaG (spades assembly) | ecosystem: Environmental > Aquatic > Marine > Intertidal zone >...
CTGTATGAGCAGGATAGACCCCTTAACAGTGTCAGAATGCTCCAATATACACTGTGCCACTGTGGTCTCCTGTGCTTCGGTAATTGCGTTTACCTTGCCGCAACTACACTCCTTGGCTTTGGTCCTAGGACAACTGGTCTCTGTGAATTCTTGTGCTCGCATTGTGCGAGTATTTATTTGTTTTTGGGCATCGGGTTCTCACCTGTCAGTCTTGGTTGTGCGAACCATAGTCGGAACCACTCGTCTGTGCCCGGTCGGATGTTGTGTTTCTTTTGGTATTGTGATTTCTGTGTGCCAACGTACGATAGGTTCTCGCCCATTGATTGGTCTTCTTGCGGTTTGTCTATGCCCGCTAACTTCTTTATACGCTCGAGTTCGTCCACTAGATTGTCCAGTCTTTCAACTGCTGTTTCGTGGGCTTGTGTGCCTTGACTTTCTCCACCTTGCCACCCTTGGCCAGGAACTTCTTCATCTTCTCGTCAAGTTCTCTCTGTAGTTCTTGTGGCGTCTTCTCTATTTCGCCTGCTTTGTATGGTCTATTGATCCCGCTGAACTTTGGCATAGTCTTCCAGTCCTTTCTGTACTTTGGTTAATGAATCTCTGTTGGCTTGGTATAGTATTCCGTACCCGCCAGCGGCCTGCCATTTCTGTATGTTGATGGGCCTGTCGTCTATTAATATGTTTGGTGTTCCTGTTCCTTTGTTCTTGGCGTAGGTCTCTTTCCTACCTGTGACGACTATCTCGTCTGGTTGTTCTATGTTGTTTGCGATCCACACTTTCTTGTATTTGGCTGAATTCTCGTGATCACCCCTCAAAGGTGAAGTGTTTATCGAGAACTTGCCACCTGTGAATTTCTTCACCATGTCTATCAGTGCGTCTGCTGTTGGGAATTTTGGTAGCACTGCGAAGAAGTCCGTGCCCGTGATCCTGTCTATGACCTCTTTCTTGAGGTCCTTGGTCTTGTCATTGGTCAGTTGTTTCCAGTGTTCAACCCCATATAGGAATTCAACACCACCAAAGAAGTCTGCCAGCACTCCGTCCATGTCAAGATATACGATTGGTTTTGTGTCTGTCATATCTTCATTATACAACTTCTTGTTGTTCTCGTCAACCGTCTTACCAAACTGGTCCTGTATCTTGTCGTACAGCACTTTACCTTTGTCACCGCCCATGATGATCTTGCTGAATTCGTGTTCCTGTCCCTTCATCGCAAGATCCCTGGCCTTTGATGCACTCACTCCGGTGACGTCATCTGCGTCTGGATCTCTTTGACCTGCACTTACCACGTCAATGCTGTCGAACGTGTATTCTATGTTACCAGCCTTTGTGGGTTTACCATTATACTGGTTGAGTAAATTCTTGAATTGCATGACCCTGTCATCGCCCGCGACCATTATTACCTTTGTCCTACCTTCCTGTTCAAGCACCTTCATGACTTTGATTATGGTGTTCGCCCTGATGTCACCAAAACTCAATTTTGGATCTGACTGGAAGTGTTGCCTCAGGTAACTTAATTTTGTTGTGAAGTCTATTGGATCCTTTGCGGTACCGTCCGTGTGTGAAAGGAATATGAATGCTTTTCCGTTCACTTTCTCTGCAACGGATTGTACTTTCTGTATTAACTTCTCGTGCCCTATTGTGGGAGGATTGAATCGTCCAAAGGCAAAGACTGCTGTCGAACGATCGTCTTCCTTAAGAAGCAGTTCCCTGAGTAGCATTGTATTCGCCTGCCTTAATGTTTTCTAGTTCTCTTTCTGATATAACCCTAGCAACCTGTTCTCTGGTCTCCTTGGGAAACATGTTACTGACATCATCCTGTGTTGATCCAAATTCTTTGACATATTCTTTTGCGGCATCATCCACTAGGTACATCCAAAGTTTCTGTGCCTTCTCGTGATCATACACGTTCTTGGCTAATTTTCTCCTGATGTTTGATATGATGGGCATGAAACGTCTACGATACAGTTCCTCATTGTTCATGATGTAGGTATCTAGCTCATTTACTGCGTCTGAGTCTATGTTTTCTGAAATGAATTGTGATGCTCTCATACAAGCATATTTATTAGTAAAGGTTCTCTAATAGCCACATGTAAAACGGTGATGCGAATGAGAATTTCCATTCTCCGTCATGTCCCATCTGCGTGACATTGTTGAATGATTTTATCAGTTCATTGCCAGATTGACGTTGCTGTGTGGCCCATGGTTCAGGGTAATTGGGTGTGTAAACCCCTTCATACACCAATCCACCAATATCGATTTCATCTATCTCGATACTTTTGATGTGTAGAAGTTGATCCTTTAAAATATCACCTTTGTCATTGATGACTGTCTGGTTGTGCCCTTTGCCTTTTCTTTTAAGTATTAAATTATATTCTTTGCCCTCTTCTAGCTCGTGTTCAAATTCAATGATATTGGGTTTGTCTTCTGTGCCTGATATGTCACCTTCAAAGTGGCTTTGATCATTAATCATGATCTCCGCATGCGGTGGGCGATCCCACATGGTTGCATATAGTTCCAATTTAAATTTTAGTTTTTCGGTTGCCATTCAAACTCCAATCCGGCTGTTCTGCCTGTGTATGGTATATTTACATCGTCCCTGAACAGTTCGATGAATAATTGAGTGCCTGGTACCTGTACCTTCATGTACTTGTCCGTGCGTTCCAACACCTCCGCTTCCTTGGTCTTGTCATTGTTTGTGCATGTTATTGTTATTGTTTCCATTTGTACATCCTTTCAAATTTTTCCGTAATCTCCGTCCTTAGTCCTCCCTGTGCCTCGAACTCGTCTATGAACCTGTCTATGAGGTTGGCCGCCAATCTCCTGTACTCCGGCAGTGCGTCCTCGACCAGTTTCTTTATAGAGTCCTGGGGTACAGTTTCAACTATGGTACCTACGGGCATGTGGTCTATCCAACTGCCTGCACGGCACATGTCATTCTGTATCTTGTGCAGTTCTGGTGTAGGCATGAACGTTGACATCATCCTACGTGATTCGTCCACCAGTATGCACATCAGTGTGCCAAAATAATTTTCCTTGTATATGTCTTTCTGCATTATTTCTTGATTGGTACGAATTTATCTGTTTGTAGATCGTACACCAATCCATGTTTTGTCGCGTTGTCCGTGTTCTTACCAAACAAGTTGGCCTTCATGTTGCCATCCTCGTCAAAACACTTGGGATTCTTCATCCATAAAAACTTACAACTACCTGCGAACTTTTTGACAAAGTTCATACCTACCTCAACGCCATCGTTGTTGGCGACACCAGACTTGTCCATTCTGTACTCTGCTGTGAAATTGAAACTGGCGTCCAGTTCCTCTTCGCCCGACTTGTTGTAGTAGAATCCAATGTTCTTCTCTTTTGTGCCCTGTGTGAGGTTGCTGTTTATGTCCGTGTAGTTTATCGTTCCGTCTAGATTGACGCTTTCGGCTACTTCCAAATCCATCGTTCCCGATGTTATGTGACTTGGAAGTGAGAACGACCAACCGAAAGTTGTGTGCGTATCTTTGTGTATTTCATACGCCAACCTGTAAGATTCTGTTTCTATGTCTGAGAATGATTTGATCAGGCTACCGTCTGTTGTATTAACATCCGTGTTACCTTTTGAATAGTCCAGTGTTAAAACATTGTTGCCCAATTGGTATGCTACGCCAATCCCCAGTGATGTTGTGTCATTGTTGTCACCAACAGCCAACACACCGTTGGATTCATTGCCCAACCAAGTCTCTTGCTCGCTCATGTGTGATATGTTTGTTTTTACTTTGAATTTGTCGTTTAAATAGAAGTCCTTGCCCACGTTCACGGAGTAATCACCACTGCCATTCTCACCTGTGTACAATCCGAAGTTGTAGTTCTTGTCTAGGTCATATTGTCCGCCTTGTGCGAAAGTGCCATACATCTGCTGATGCGGTAAGAAAGTATTCTTGTTGTCCACCAACATCTGCACGTCAGAGAACTTTCTCTTGTCTTTTACAGTGAAACTGGATCCCAGATCCATGTAGTAGTTCCTGTCGTATTCGTCAAGCACCATTATCTTCAAGTTTGATAGGCTAGAAGGCAATGCAGTACCTGTGGAATAATATGTGTTGTTCAGGCTCACTGTGGGATGATCCACCCTGCCTGATGTTGCCAAACCAACAGCACCCTGTGGCTTCGTTGCCTCGTCCAGATCTAGTAGACCCTGTCCGTGTATGTTCACATTGTAACCTGTAAGATTCTTGTCTGCGGTGTTCATCACAAGTTTTACGAGATTGTCTCCCGCCATGTATGGCCACATCTGATGTAGCACACCAAAGGCACCCGTCACGTGTGGAGCCGCCATACTAGTACCTGACATGGTTGTGGTATCGTTGCCGTTACTGCCCGTGCCTGTTGGTATTGTACTATTGATTGCCTGTCCTGGTGCAAGTATGTAGAAGTCGGAAAGTCTGTGCGTGTCATTGCAAGTGTTGTTGACTGTGTTGATGTTCAAGCAAACGTGTCCGGCCTTGTTACCAGCCACTCCTGTGCCATCCCAACTGCCCACGATCACCATCTTGCCACCCAGTATCAGATTACCGTTGGCATCTTCTTCCACTGCCCATATGCCAGGATCACCTGCGTGATCAAATCCGTAGTTTCCTGCGGAGTTCACGAGTATTATGTCGTTGTCTGTGGCCACTTTCCAGTATTGGCTGTCACCATAACCGTTGTTTAGTATTCTTGATGTGATTTCTGTGGCGTTGTAAGTTCCGTCTGCTAGTTGTGTGACAGTGGAACCATTGCCATCGTAAAAGAAGTTGGGTTGGTTGAAACTCATGTTCACTGCTATGATGTTCATGGCCTCACCACCCGCCGATTCAGGTGACTTGAGTTTTGCCATATCGTGCAAGGCCTGTTGTGCGAGACCTTTGTTGATCATACCATTGCCGTGATAGTCAACGTTTGCTCCCACTAGGTCGGCGTTGTAGGCCACACCGTGTGTGCCCGTGCTGTTCTTCTCCGCGGCCACTATGCCCGCCACGTGTGTGCCGTGGGAGTGTTGGCTACCGTAGAGTGGAACAGTGTCACTGTTCCTAACGTAATCTTTGTACCACTGGTACTTTCCATTGAAGTCTGCGTGATCTTTATCTTGCCAAGTGTCAATCACACCCAGCACCGCACCTTCACCGGTCCACCCTTTTGCGTAGGCGTCCGCGGCGTTGATCATGTCTAGTCCTGTGCTGTTGTTGTATTCCGTTGTCTGGTGGTCTGCAACCGTGGTGCTTAGGTTGGCAGTCTTTGTACCAAGGTTGTTGTCGTTGTCAGTGTATGTGTTTGAAACCAGTTGTGAACTCAACTGTGTTCCTGAATCACTGGTTGTGACAACTTGATCAACAGTTGTTTCACTCTGTAATATGTTTTCCGATCTTTGAGACTGGCTCAGTTGTGTTGTTGACCAATCGCCATTGACAACGGTAGCACTGCCATCTACTATTTCTGTAGTACCGTCTTTGTAAGTAAGTTGTTGTCTGGGCACAGTGGTTGTCACGGTTCTCGTGTCACGTTTTACTGTGTCTGTGTAGTGTCTAGTTCTATAAACTCTTGTTGTAATAGGTGTGGTCACTGTTGTATCAACGTATCTAGTCACAACCACTGTGGATGTGTTATCGCCGTTGTTTGTGGTGACAGTGACATCTCTGTTGGCTGTGTTTGTCGTGGCACTGCCTTCTTCTGTTTCTGTTGTCGTGTCAGCGGCATCTGTGTATGTCGTCTCGGTGTAATCGGCCGATGTCTCTGTTGCTGTCGTCACTGTAGGATCTAAGTCTACAGTGGCAGTCACTGGATTCTCACCTTCCCTAGTTTCAGGCTCTGTTACCACAGTTGGATCTAGATCTGCTGTCGTGGTGTTTAATACTGTACAAGTCTGAGCACCATCGGATGTAGAATTGTTAAGGAATGTGGTTCTCTGGAATGTACATCTTGTTGTAACCGTTGTTCTTATGTTGGGTGTGGTTGTGATTTTGTCCCTCGTCTCACTGCCACCACCGGCATTTACGGCAACCCAATCTGTATAACTTACAGTAGATGTTCCTGTGGTGTCAGTGCTCACATCTGTGTCTTCATTGACTGTGTCTACAGACTTGATCTTTTTGGTGTTTGCGTAATCATTTGAAGTAGAATTTTTCTCTTGTTCGATAATCTCACTTGCCCTAGAGGCCTTATCCACGAGATTGTAATCTGCTAGGGTAATAGTTTGTCCGTTCGCGACTTTTTGTATCACAGGTTTGACATAGTTCTGTAGGTAAAGCATGGCCGCGTGTGCTTCTTTGAAAGAATTAGAATTGTAGATAGTGTATTTTTCACTATCAGTTTGTGCGTCGATCAATTGTTCTGTTTGCTCCCATAATGTTTGGGCAGTCTGTAGTTGTGTGAGAAGTGTGTTTGCTTGATCGATGTCTGCTTGGTCAGGTCCAGTGATAACACCTTGTATCGCACTTATGTCTCCACTCGATACAACAGATTGGAAATCTGATAACAGGTTACTGTATGAACTTACAAGACTTGCCGAACCTGAAAGGTTAGATAGATCTTCGCTTACAAAATCATTTATTGGCGCAGTAGCACCACCTCCACCTCCGCCACCACCACATGCAGTAAGTGTAAGTCCGGCCAAGCCAGCCAATACTGTATTCTTTACTTTGGATCTTATCTTCATACCAATGCCCCCATGATAGTCGCACCCAGCAAGAAGAATAGGATGTATCTTGTGTATAATGAAAAGGGTTTGGTGATCTTGTAACCATTCTCCCTCAGGCAAATCACGTGTGCATCTATCGATTCAGCCGTGATATTCACATCAACTGTGTTGATCTGTTCTAGGTCTTTGTCGTTCATGTTATTAGTATAACACGGAACGCTGATCTGTCAACCCAAGTTGATCTTGCTAGAACCTAGTGTTTATGCGACTTTTTATGAATTAATCAACACGGAACTGATTGTTCCTGCTGTGACTGAAGTGGCTTTTGCCCTTACCCATACGAAATTACCCGTGAAATTGGCAGTTGAGATCAAGGTGCTTTGGTCGGTTGTGAAAGTTGAACCAGCGATATCAAACCAATCATCTTCTGTGGGTGTGGTCGCCAATGATCCCTGCATCTTGATGGATCCGGTCATTGTGCTGTTCACTTGGTATGCCACGGTGTGGACTCCGTCTGGTTGTGAGTAGTATCCGTCACCTTTGCTTTTGTCTGAAACAAATCCCGTGTGATCCAGTGTCACTGTGCTTGAACCATCTGATGTCTCTGTTGTCACGATCTCTTCAACGATCAATTCATTTGCAGAACTCACTGTTTTCACTGTGAATGTTGAATTGTTGTTTGTTGTTCCTGTGACTGTGATCAGGTCCCTTACTGCGAAACCGTTCAATGCTGTACTTGTTGAAGTGATCTTGTACTCCGAACCCGTGGCAGTGAAACTGATATCCGTACCTGTCACGTTTGCTATGTGCGATTTAGACGCTAGTAGGGTGGTGCTTGTCTGTGCCATCGTTGTTATTTATTCAGTATTTTTTCTTTTGAATCTTGCTGTTTTTGGACCTAGTCCATACACAGCGGCCAGTTCGTTTGGTTCTTGTCCGTCCACAGTCAGTATGTTGATGTACTTGATCTTGTAGGCTTTGCCATCCGCCTCGCCCAGTTCCTCACAAACACAATCATCTTCCCTGACTTTACGAACCCTCAACAGACTCCTCTTTATCACGGGAGAGCCCATCCAGTTCTTCTGGATCATGCTCTCAACGATGCTTTGATCATTGAATATTTTCTTATCTCGTAGTTTTTTTATTGCTTCCATTTTTTACCTTTCTAAATTGAATTACTTTATCTATGGCCTGCTGTGCCAACATGTATATGGGTGTTAGGTACTTCTCTTCCTTCACGTAGAAATATCCACCAAAGCAGTACGGGGACTTGTCTTCCAGAAAATCTATAATATTATAGTTGGTCACTAAACAGTTGTCTACATTCCGTTCCAAGAACTCCCATAGGTTCTTCTTCTGTGCGTCCGTCATCAACACCTGTGCGTCCTTTTTCAGGTACACCTGGTACTTGTACTTGCCGTGTGGCAGTCTCGTACACCCCACAGTGTCTTTGTCTAATTTTGTAAACTTTGGGTCAACTGTCTCAGACCCAATCCAGAAATCCCAGAAACGTTCTATCAATTCCTGTGACTTATCTAGATCCGAATAGAATATGGTCTTCCTGTCCTGCATACGGAACTTGACGTTGCTCCTGTTGGCCATTATGAAACTGGCAAGATGACACATATCAGGTGCTGTTGAGTATTCTTTCTGTAGGTGTAAAAGGTGTTCGTCCGTGGTGGGATAGAACATCAGGCTACCAGGCAGTCTGAACACTGTCTTGTGCCTGTACTTGCCGTAGTACAACTTATTGTGATTTTTTCTCATCAGACACTTTGGGCTTGAATTGTTCTAGAACTTCTTTCTCTTTCTTTGCCTTGAAGTTGACAGTAAGTTTACCGTTCGATAATCCTACTTCTACCATTCCACCTGATGTGAGCTCACCGAACAACATCATCTTGGACAACGGTTTCTTGATCTCGTCGTCTATGACACGTTGCAATGGTCTCGCACCAAGTTTGGAATCAAAGCCTTTGGTCATCAATAACTCTATAGCGTCATCTGTAGCATTCACTTCTACGTCTTTCTCCATTGTCATTGTGTTTAGTTCTTGCAAGAACTTCTTGACCACTGACTTCATTGTGTCTTTGCCCAGTTTGTCAAACTTGATCACTGCGTCCAGTCTGTTCCTGAACTCCGGTGGGAAGAACTTCTTGAGTGCCTTGTCGTCCTCGCCTGTTCTCTCACTCTTGCCGAAGCCTATGTTGTTCCTCTCGTTCTCTTCTGCACCCAGGTTAGATGTCATTATCAGTGTGATGTTCCTACAATCTGCTTTCTTACCATTAGATCCAGTAACTGTACCGTAGTCCATGACCTGTAACAACATGTTGGACACATCTCTGTGTGCCTTCTCAATCTCGTCAAATAAAACGACTGCGTGTGGATTCTTCTCAACTTCGTTGATGAACATACCGCCACCCATGTTTGAATCTTCATATCCCACGTACCCTGGAGGTGATCCAATCAGTTTTGCGATTGAATGTTTCTCTTGGTATTCTGACATGTCAAATCTGATCAGTTCAACACCAAGTGTCTTGGCCAATTGCTTCGCTGTCTCTGTCTTACCACAACCTGTTGGTCCTAGGAACAGGAATGATCCCACAGGCTTGGTGAGACTTTTCAGTCCTGCTCTTGCGACTAATATCTTATCCGTGATTGTATTGATGGCTTTGTCCTGTCCATAAACTTGTAGTTTCATTTTCTCTTCTAGGGTTTTTAGGTTACTTGCTTGTTTCTGACTCAACTGCTCAATGCTGATACCTGTCATTACACTTATCTCGTGTATTATTTCCTCGTGATCTATCTTGCCGTCCTTGACCCCGTTCAGTCGTAGTCTAGCACAGGCGACATCAATTACATCAATCGCTTTGTCTGGTAGTTTCTTGTCAGCGATAAATTTAGTAGAATAATCCACTGCGTCCTCACATGCTTCATCGGTGATGGTACACTCATGAAACTTCTCATAGTACTGTTTCACACCTTTTAAAATTTTTACTGCCGTTTCTTTGCTAGGCTCTCCCACTTGCAGTCTCTGGAATCTCCTCATCAACGCCCTGTCCTTCTCGAAATACTTCCTGTATTCTTCCCAAGTGGTAGAGGCAAGTACTTTAATCGATCCTTTGAGCAGTGCAGGTTTCAGCATGTTTGCCATGTCCATGTTGTTGCCCTGTCCTGTTGCACCAGCACCCACTATCATGTGTGCTTCGTCTATGAACAGTATGCTCTTGCCCTTCTGGTCAAGTGCGTTCACGATCAGTTTCAATCTCTCTTCGAAGTCGCCTCTGAATTTACTTCCTGCGATCAGGCTGTTGACATCCAGGCTCCATACGATGTGATCCTTTAGGTATTCCGGCACATCATCCTTGTTCTTTGCGATCCTCCTGGCAAGTCCTTCAACCACTGCTGTCTTACCAACACCGGGATCACCCACTATAAGGACATTGTTCTTGTTCCTTCTCGCAAGGATCTGTTTGAGGTCTTCTGTCTCTTGTTCTCTGCCTATCACAGGATCAATCTTCTTGTCAAAGTACTTCTGGTTCAAGTTCTCACAGTAGCTCTTTAGTATCCTGTCCGCTTGATTGGGTCTCAGTTTCTGCTCTGGTCCTGCTTCTCCTGGCCCGCCCATACCTGCCATTCCTTCATCTAATATTGTTTCCGTTGACACAAGGTCTATGAGGTCTTGTTTGTTGACCTGATGTTTCTTGAGGAAGAATGCCGCATAACTCTTTTTCTCAGAAAATATAGAAATCAGTATGTCTACTGAACTCACATCCTGTCTGCCCTGGAACAGTGCCTGTGTGAATGCCCTGTTCATCAATCTCTCCAGTGATGCTGTCTTACGAGGAGTCATTGGTTCACTGCCCTTGGCCACGATGTCATTGCATTTGGTGTCTAGGTAGTCTTCCACGTCCTTGATCAACGCACCAACGTTTACCTTGAAGTCGTGCAACACTGTGCCAATGTTTTGATCCTTGATCAGCGACAGCAACACGTGTTCTATGGTCACGTACTCGTGTCTTCTTTTCTCTGCTTCCTTGACTGCGTTCTCAAATATGTTTTCTAGTCCTTCATTTGCTTCTAACATTTTCTATCCTTTGTTTGCCATTTGCCATCGTAATTTCGATACTCTTTTATTAAACGTAATACCGTCAAGGTGATCGAGTTCATGCTGGAAGCACTTGGACTCCATCCCGTCGAGTTTTGCGAATCTTGTTTTGCCTTGTGTTGTTTCATATTGCACTTCTATAACTTTTGGTCTTTCCACTTTAACAAATACATTTTTAAAAGAAAGACATCCTTCAATATCGATCACTTTCTCCTCACTAGAATTTATCACCTGTGGATTCCAAATTATAGCATGTTTTTGGAATGTGTCAAATGAGTCATGACCTATTGCGAAGAATCTTTTGGTAATGCCGATCTGATTTGCGGCCAGTCCCATGCCACGTTCGTCTAGCATTAACTTGATCATGTCAGATTCAAACTTCTCTTTATCGTCGTATCCTTGTATTGCATCCGCATCAGTCCATGCTGTGCTGGTCTGTAACAGAGTCTCGTGTGGGTATTGGAATACTTGTATCATTTCACTATCTCCACGTCCGCTTCTGTCTCTATGACCACCCTCGCACCGCAGGCCAATAAGGGTTTGTCGTTGCCACCATACACGATCTTGCTTGGTCCTTTGATGTCGACCTCGTGGCAGTAGGTGTTCTTACTACCTTGCTTTATTGTTATCACAGGATCGTTCGTTCCGTGCTTCTTGTTTGCCCTGATCACATGTTGGTTCACGTGTATGTATTTCTTCTTTGTCCTCATAGGTCCTTTATCTTCTTCAAGTCCGCGGCACTCAGTTGCGGT
>Ga0181598_1004502_pt1 | contig 11510 bp, 1 predicted proteins | sample 041ome_4_FD_153295 | JGI IMG/M metagenome (GOLD analysis project Ga0181598, IMG submission 153295) | Coastal salt marsh microbial communities from the Groves Creek Marsh, Skidaway Island, Georgia - 041404US metaG (spades assembly) | ecosystem: Environmental > Aquatic > Marine > Intertidal zone >...
GTAAGGTGCGGCGCCAATCGGCTGCGGCAGCGTATCAGCATTGTCCATGGCAGCAGTGGGGGTACTCTTCGTCACCACTGATTGCGACTGCGCTTCAAGCGCTTCCAATTTTGCGTACATTTCCCTTCTCGGATGTGTTCTCAATTTTTCGCTCGCCTTGCGTGCATTCTCGCAAAAGAGCTCCAGATTAGCCATCACATCGGGTTCGTTAGCGAAGATTGAGAAATCTTTTTCTAGAGCAAACGCAACAATTTGAGACACGCGTTCAATTCTCGCGCCATACGCAACATTCGATAATGCCTTCGTCAAAGATCTCGCCATTCCAGCCAAGTAGATATTTTGTCGTTCATTTTCAACGCGAACATCTTTAAGGTTCTTCCACATAGCTCGCAAACACGTCATCGACGAATCTCTAGCAGATTTCTTCGACGAACCCAACAAAGTGGTTTGGATAATGCAATCGACCACACCAGAGAGCTCTTTCTTAGTCGATTCAGCACAGTATTCAGCTGCAAACTCGAAGATCAAACAAGCGTGCTCGCGTTGCTCAACTGCAGAAAGTGGGAATCGAGGCATTGCTTTTGCTGTAGATTTTACCGCGGCAACAATTACAGACGGCATCGACGCAAGCGAGAACGCGAATGCCTCTGGGGTTCGAGAAAGTACCTCAAACAACGTTTCGAGAGGAGATGAAATCGAGCGAGTCGTGCTGTTTTCGTTATTGACGTTATTCTTGAGCGAAGATACGAGACGCTCGCACGCAGAAACGATTATTCCGGCATCCTTAATCGCTTGGAACTTTTCGTTCTGCAAATCAACAGACCTTGACAAACTATCCACGACCAATTCAAATTCCGTAAAACGAATAACGCTGCGAGTGTCTGAATCGACGATATCGAGGCGCAAGCTTTCAGACGTAGCGTAACTTTGGACGATAAGTTTTGTCCAGTTTTGGATGTCTGCTGTCGAGTTTGAAATATCCGATACATTCACACCTACTGCGTGATCTGACTCCGTCTCAAAGCTCGCTGATTCGGATTCGCTCTTGTTCAACGCGTCTCTCGCGTACTTGGCTTGCAATAATGCACATTTTAATGCCGCAGTCAACTTATCCCGTTGCTCTGCGCGCAATTTAATCTTTTTCTTTTCCGCATTCAGGTAGTCCGCGCTTTGCACGTCTAAAGAGATATTCATTTTGTTGTTACTATTATCGCATTTATCAAGTGAATCGCTGCGTCCGAGGTCGGCAATTTTTCCTAGAAGAGATTCCACAACACGTTTAGTCCATTCTAAGACATCACGCGCGCCATTTTTCCCATCCGAATAAGCCAGCGCCGTATCTTTCCCGCTTGAAGCCATGGCTGCAGACGCCGAAAGTGCAAGTATGCGACAATCACGATCCGAGATGTTCTTCTTTTTACCCATCGTCCCAGGCTTCGATAAAATGGATGGAACGACAATTCCTTTAGAAAGCAATTTCGCAACCAACACCGATGCTTCCGAGTCACTCTTTAAGAGCGTCCGTAAGAACATCGCGTGCGCAGGGGAGGCAATATTTGCTTCCGTCACACTTGGTTTCGGCGGTTTTGAATCCTTTCCAAAGCGAGCTGAAAGACCACTTTCACTGTCATCCGAGGATAACAACGCCATCAACCCCTTCGTACCTGATGTACGAGTGGGATCGCAGATATCTTCAACAATCGCACCGATGAGCTTTTTATTAGACTCGGTGAGAGCGACGAAAGTCTTTTTCTTGTTTAGAAGCGCTGCGTTCACGTCGTTCGACGGCGACGGATTGCGCTGCTGCACAATTCTAGTGAGGGGATGCGTGGTACGATGCCCTTGTTCGAGTAAGGCACCAGTAATACCTCCACGATCACGGCATTCGGAGCACAAATCAACGTCGTCGCAGACTTCACAGTGCCATCGAATGCCTTCGATGGATTCATCGCACATATCGCACCGGTGACCACCACGTACAATATTTCCTGTGAGTAAGCTCGAAAGAATCCCCATGCCACTCGGCGTGTTCTCTGAAGTTGCAAATCCACTTGATGAACCAGCGGAAATAAGCGTCGGTCGACGCAGGCGAGAAGTATTGCCATTAGATGAACTAATAGTTCCATCATCACCATCTCTAAGAGATACTGGGAAAACTGGATGCCGTAAGGAATCATGGCTGACGCCGTCGTTCGATACTTCGCGATCAAAGAAAAAATCCACATTTGGTACCCGAGGTGCGAAACTATCGAGCATAGCCAGCGCCACCGATCTCGAGAAGTTTTCATCCGCGGATTTCAAGCACGCAACAGCAATATTAACAGCTTTTTGAGCAAGCTTTGCCGATGGGGGATTATTGGCAAATCCTTCGCAAGATGCAATCAACGCCCGAATTAAAGAAGGCACGAACTCTTCGCTATCGAAAGCGCCGTGTGAATCCCTGACGACCCGAGGCGTAAGAGACAAACCAAGTCTCAGCGCTTCCAGAGTTTGCTTATGAAATTGTTCATCGCATGTTTGCATAGTTAATGGCCGGCGCACGAAAGGACGACCGATGTATCTACACGCACGCCCAAAACTTTCTATGTCGGATTCTGGTAAAGCCCAATTGGCATCGCGACGCCACTCGTAATTCTTTTGAATCATACGAAATATAGACAACGCAACACTGACTGTGCAAAAATCTTTGGTGGTAACATCTTCCGGGTTCTTTGCTAGAATCGCCTTGAAAGCGATGCGCTTGGTTTTTGGAGATGGGGACCAGCCATTGGCAGCAAATACGCGCACCGCAGCGGACTGGTTCTGCAGCTTTGAAAATGACAGTCGTCTCGGAGCCTTCACCGGTGTCGTGGAAGCACTGCTCGCTGCAGCCTGCTCGAGGCGAGCGTATACCGTGATCGCAGCAAATGTTTCGTCGAGAACGCTTGGAAACCCAACCGTAAATTGCTTTTTCTCACCTGATAAAGACGATGGCTCTTCGGCGCTACTGGTATTTTCTATATGACGAGTTGCACGAGCAACCCTAGATCGAACGTGCAATAAGGATTGCTCGCGTACAGCGATGGCTCTTGTTTTCATCGATTCTTCGATGTGTGCTTTTGGAGATGAATATGCCAATACACGTGCGATTTTGAAGCATGCACCGCGCGGTGCGTTCGTAGATGGGTGAAAGACTAGAGTCAACAACCCGTTCTTCTCTGAGCATAACTTGGCCTCTTTTGAGTTCAGAGGAATATCAAACCATCTCGTGTTCGTATCACCCATCACTTCAGAAGCAGCATCTTGGTTGTTGGTGTTCCTGCTAGTAGAGTTACTACGTGTACGCTCGATGTCGACCAAAGAAACTTTTCGTCCACCCTTGAATATTTCGACACTTTTAGGCACGCAGTTAGCATCCTCGGCAGAGCTTCCGTAATTCAAATGGACTCGAATCCCGGCGAAGCTCTGAAGCTGAGGATCGCGCGCCGCGGGAGGATATGAAAGACACAACGCCGCAGCAGCGTTTGCGCGCGCAGATTGAATTTGTGAATTCAAATCTTCCGAAATTAAGGTATCCTTTACAGAAGAGACTAGATCTTCGTCGTTATCTCCAACGGAGTAGAACTCGCCATAAATCGAGCACTTTTCTGTAATTTCAGAACAGCCTTCAAAGTACAACACATCGCCAGAGTCGTGCATCGAAGGAGAAGAGTGCGAATCTAGATGATATTCTTTATCTTCAACATCATCGTATTCTTCTTCTTCGTCGTCTACTACCGCTTCTTCTTCTCCTCCGCGGTGTTCAATTTCTCTATCCTCACCATAGAAATACACACGCAAAGAACCATCTTCTAACAAGAGGCACAACATTTTTCTTCTGCTATTGCCATAATTTTTATCCCAATCGGGTTGGTAACCTGCGAAACCACGCAAAGTCGTAGACTCGGGAGCGCTGTCAACAATATTTTTATTGAGCAAAGTTTGCGTATCAACGCCTTCAAAGTTACTCTCGTTTTGAAAAGTCAAGACTCTTGTAGACATATCGCGACGAGACACGGCAATAAATGAAAGCGGTGGAACTTCAGGATCAGCTCCGATTGATCGTGCGCGAAAATCGCGTTGAAAAGCACAATCACCTACATACGCAAGGCCTTTGCTTGAATCTCCTTTTCCATGCTTGGAGAGCTGTTTACTCGAGCAAGTCGCGTAACTTTGCGCCGAAGACGGTTGACTATATTGAGCTGATGAAGGTTGACTATCGAATAAAGATCCGGTTCCAGTGGTTGAAATCGAAGATAATGGACTCATCATCATCTCGTCACTGTAATCTTCGTCTCGGATAACTTTTGGAGCCCTTAATTTGAAAGAATCTGGATAGTCTCGATCGCGCTCAAGTGCTGCAACTACGGTATCTCCTGACTCGTAGGAAACAATTAAGACATCATGTGTTTGAGAATAGTGCAAGGAAACACCATTCTTGCCACGAGGAGAGAAAGAGAGTGTTGGAGAATCTGGTTCGCCAAACTTTGCATTTCTGCGCGTCAATTCCGGGAAAGAGTCTGTTGAAATTAAAGTATTCTCGTAGAGTGAGATGAAGGTTGTATCTCCCACTAGCGACAAGCAATGCAATTCGCCATTGTCCAGTAATCCCACAAAAATTAACTTCTCATCTGCGCCATCAGTCTCAATGAAGAAAGCGCAATCGACAAAGTTTCGTCCAATCGGGGGCGTGATTGATGTTGTCGGAGCGTCTGGGGTAACTAACGAATTCTTACCTCCACAATCATAAAGTTTCGCATAATCGCGAGAGCACAACGCCAGAGTTCCAGCACATCCCGGAACCCATTTCGCAGATAGCAACGCTCCGAACTCTTGGTCTTCGTCAAAAAGATTCTCAATCGCAATGCGATTGGTCACCTCGACAGTCTCTGAGATTGCAAAAATATGTGCATCACGCAAGCCAGTCACCGCCAATTTTGAAGCATCGCTTGGGTTGAAACACACGTTGAATACCTCGAACGTTGCCTTCGCTCGCAACAAAGCATCACACTTATCCGCAAGTTGGGTTGAATGATAAAGCTCTTCTGCTGAAAGTATTGATATCTTATCACCTTCACCAATGGCGAGAAGACCAGAAGTCGATGTAGATACACAACTTTTACGAGGTAATGGTAAAACCTGAGAGATTGCTTGTGTCTGCGCAGCAAAATCCTCTCTCGGCTTCACGTCGAACGTACCCGACTTCATAGCTCTGCTGAAGTTCATAAATTTCTCCTTTCTTTTTCTGCTCAACTTATTTCGATCTTGTGCAGATTTACTCGCCGACGACGCCCTAACGTAATCCTCGTCCTCAGATGAATCGTCGTCGCTTTCGTTATCACCGAGTTTATCGACACAATTGTTCGCAACTCGTTCGAGAACGTCGCTCACTCTCGCAGATTTCAATGCAGAGCCAAGTTTTGCAGAAAGTTCCCTCGGTAAGGTCCACGTAGCAATAAGCTTTTTCTCAATCGAGGAGGTATCTAATGTGACAGCAGACTCATCTTCGAGCTCAGAATCCGAGTCTGGGTGAATAAGTTCCGGGGGTTTCCCAACAACTTCAGCTTTCCATTCATCCTTGGTCAGCTTAGCTTGATTGGCCGTAATGCATCCACATGGACGTAGCGCACCGTCGCGTTTGGACTGACCAGCGCCGCAATCACACGAAAATTTGCTTTCCCGAGAGTATGCGAGGCGATGTCCCTTGTGACAGGTCACAGCGCACGTTGAGCAGCATCCGCGGTTACCAATAAGATTACAGTCGTAACAATAATACCAGTGCTGGCGCTGGTAATCACGTTGAGATATGTACGAGCACTTTGCCACTGAATTCGACGTTGTTTCGCCATCTTTTGCATCTCCAGTAGAAAGGACATCGACAACTCTGCCTTGCGGCGAAGAAGTCGTTCGGGCATTTGTACTCCCCCTGTGTTGCAGATCGCCACCAGAAGAGCGTCTGTTGATGCCAAATGCAACGCGAGCCTCGCTCAAAAGACTCGAAAATGCAGCCTCAAGCGTAAGCTCACGTCTTCCACTTGTATCGAAAGGGATTTCGCCACCTTCTGAATCATCTAGGTTTGCTTGACGTAAAAGTTGCTCTATTATTGGAACATTCGATAAAGCAATTAATTCTTGTTCAAACAACTCGTGCTCAATTTCACTGTCCCTCGCAATTTGCTCTTCAATAGTCTCGTATTCCATGTCCTCTGCGGCGTCTTCAGAAGCAGGGGTATGGTTTGCTGACTCATTTGGTTCTGGTGTTCCAGTATCCGAATCCACTCCACCGCGCCTATCTCTCGGCGTACTCGTGATAAATCGACGCAAGGAAGCCTCGTTAGACATGACACGAGAAGCATCTTTGCCCGCTTTTACGACGAGTCGAAGTAGCTTTGCAAAACTTTCTAGCGCACACGTTTCTCGAGTTCTATCTGTCACACCGCGTTGTTTAAATACGGTTGAAAATATACCACTTTCTGCGCCAGATTTGAAGTCGTTGTCTTCATCGTCCTCTAAATAAAAGGATCTCAACGAGTCAATAACTGCTTCTGCTGCGTATTCGACATAACGCATGTCTTTTTCTGCCACCGCGTCCTTCGAGGGCGAAGGGGATGTAGATTCAGGCGCATTTACGGCACTATCTTCACTCAAATATCGTTTTAAAATGTAAGCCGCGGCATCGAATCGACCTTTCTCGATAACGCCAGGCATGCTTCTAAGAGCTCGCGAGACAACATCGTCTTCAGAATCTAACGATATTTCCAACGCGTCCACGAGTGAGCGAGCTGACTTCTTCACTTTCACATTGTCTAGCAGCATAGTAATACTCTCAACAGTCTTTAATTCGTCGATAGTCGCAAGCGTTTTTCTTATTTCGACTGGCATAACTTTCGCGATTGTTGCAATGCTGTCACAGATGGATGACATCACCTCAGCCGAGTAATATTGTTTCGTTTCGGTTGAAAATGAAGCGAAAATATCACAAATCGCGCGCATGAAAATCGCCACGTTCGGGTGCGCCCGTGCAGCTAGCCGCGTATCCGTGTTCTGACTTTTCTCTGCAATTATTAATGTGGCCCGTTTGACTCTACCAATGACCGCGGAAACTATGGATTCCGGCATTCGTTCCTCTTTCAGAGGATGCTTTTCTGCACTCGAGGTAGCATCTATCGCAATATTACGCAAAGCAATAGCCAAAGTTTCTGGTAAAGCTTCATGAAATGCCCGTGATACCTGAATATCTATTTTTTCAAGCTCTGTCACAGGAGTTGGTCTCGCCGCATCTGCGGCAGTCAGTGCAATTTTCGACAATCCATTCAACATTGGAGCTCTGGAGAGGTTTTCCATAACTTCGGATAATTTCGAGCGCGCTGCAATCATTTCAGGACTTAAGGATCGCTTCAAAGACGCCGCGGCGGTTGATTTCATTGGGGATGAGGTATCTGCAACCCCTTCTTTCAAGTGCGCATCAATCTCACTTTGCTTCTTGCATAATGCTACGGTTGTCGCACAGATTCTCTCCAAAAGTAACGCCATCGAGTTCATGTCCACAATTTCATCCAGAAAATAACGCTCAACATTTACGTTTAATCCGCATTTTTTTCCACGAGCACCAACATTTCTCGCTGTTTCCGTTTTGAACTTTTCCCAGCTCTCTTCACTAATTGAGGCAAAGAATGCATCGTCATTGTATCGATCAAAGATATCTTTCGGAAAATACGTCTCAAAAGCGTGATCTGCGGCAGATTTCGGAAGCTTGGCATATGCAACCATATCGCAAAAGTTTTCAATCATACCCGATGATGATGGAGATGCACTTTCGTGTTGAGCGTTGTGATATTCGTTGATAGCATCTTCACGACGTGCAATGAGTGTTTCACAAGCGCGGGCTAAATCCGTCCAAACAACAACGTTGGGTACGACTACGTTCGTCTCAACGCTTCGAGTCAACGCAACGAGCGCTTCGTCAAAACCAGCTAACACTAGTGGGTTTCTTGCGTTTTTATTCTTATTCAAATCAACTGACGTACCTTGCAAAAGTGACGAGCCCAACGCGAAAATCTTCAGGATGTCAATTTTGTTTGAAGGATCTTCCGTGCTATTCATCACTGCGACAAGTGCAGATGCCGAGGATGATGAAACAACTAAGTGGCGAGTGTGATGGAGTAAAGTCATACCCCCACGACTACGTGACATGTCACTTTCCATTGATTGCTGTTGTTCTTGACTACTGGATGATTGAGGTGATGTTTCGTTACCAACTACTTCATCCTCGTCAATCGATTCAAGGGAACCCAACGTCGTTTTTCTTTCCACGAAACTACCACCTATTTGCGATTTGTAAATTCTCGCCGCATCGTAAGGCAATAAGAAGGTCAGTCGCCCTAGAGCTCTTTTCAGTTTATTCGCCACTTGCTGATCAAAGTTACTATTTTGCGCCAAATTATCTTCGTCGGCGAGAATGGCGCACATTTGATGAGCACCGAGATTCGCAAGATCACTTGCGAACTTACTCTTTGTTCTTGAGGCTTGATAAGCTTCAACACGTTCGACATCGCCAATTTGCAATTTCCACGAGAACCATAAGAATTCGTCTTTGACTGAAACAAGCTTTTCGGCACCAATCGCGAGGTTTTTGAAAGACTCAAGAACAAAATCCGGAGGATTATCAAAGAAGCGCACCAAGTGGGCCAGAGTCGAAGCAACACGGTGCGCAGCTACAATCGATTTTAAACTCTTCATTTTGTTTCTGCCACGGCGTTCGTAATAATCGTTGCGAACAAAGCATATTTCCAAAGCACTCGCGCGGCGCTTTTGTACTGGTAACGCGTGCCATGCAAGTAATCCAAAAATGATTTTCGCGTTTGCCGCTTCAAAGAAATCTTCCAAGTCGTATTCGTCATCGTCTTCGTCCTCTTCTGACGAACTACTAGTTTCGGCTCGATCGACATCTGTGTCGTTTCGAGTTGGGTGGTAATGCACGGAGAGTCCGAAGACAAATTCACTCGATTTAAAGATTCCTTCCAACGCTTGTTCAGCTGCGAGACGTTCTTGTTTGTCCTCACTAGTCTCCTCCGAGGTAGTGACAGTAGCTTCTGAGATGATGCGTGCGAGCCAACCACAGGCGATTCGAAAAAGCCTCTTGGAGACTTTTTGAGAGCCAAAAATTGCACGATCGATGATACCTTTTCGCAGAGACATGGGTAAATCGCCATCAATAGAGTTGACGTCGGTAGTAGTGCTTTCAAATGTCAACTCGAACGGACTCACATCTGTCGGTGCACCAATGATACTTCTCGCCATGTCTACAATCGCAGAAACGTCTGGACTCATCGCGACGTCATCATCGTGCAACTCTTCGTGACGACGCATTGTTTCGTCGAAAATCGTCAAAATGACGTTCAAATGCGTATTAGTCATCGTTTCTCGATTCGGTGCTAGCAAAGCAACAGATTTTGCCAAGCTCGCTCGAACTGAATCGCTGCGAGATGTATCAGAGTGTGCTCGTGAAAGTGTATTCAACGCATTGTCAAATAAACTCAAGAACTGTATTTCACTAACATGAGAAGACATGGCCCCGGTGCATTTCGTTACAAACGATTCGAAAGCATCCCCGAGAGCTACGAGCGCTGGAAATTCCTCCTGCGTCACGCCTCCCTTCAAAATCGAATCGATTGCATTTAGAAGAACGTTCGTGCAAAGATCCAATTTATGGTTGTGTGGCAGCGACGACGACGGCGAATGCGATGGTTTTGCAGCTAAAGTATCGTCACCATCGTTGTCCTCGATGTCGTCGTCGTTGTCGCTCTCGTTCTTCGAGGAAACGAGAAGAACGCGAGAGAGTGCTCTTTCGCGATAGGATTCGTTTGAATTCGTTTTGAGAGAAGAAGAAGAGGATGGCGTACGTCTCTTCTCAACCTTTCCAGTGGCGACATTCGTAGCTTCGCTTTTGCTCACTGTTATCTTATTTAAGCCAATAAATGATCCGAGTACTTTTTCTCTGTTGTCGGAATCTCTCTTTGCGTCTCTCTTTTCCTTGGCGACATCGGATTGTTCATACCGTTTCCTTTCTGCCGCTTTGTTCGCGGCAGCCGTTGCTTCTTCTCGGATTTTGTCGAGTGCCCTCTCGGATTCTCTCTGAGCCTTTGCAATTGCTTCCTTTTCTTTTAACGCGCGGTTGGAATCGCGAGACTCGCGCGGTCGTTGATGTTGTTCTCTAGTCGCCGGTTCATTCGCCGCAGCAGTAGAAGAAGTAGTAGACATCGTCATCGCCACATCATCTTCTCCAATCTCTGTCGAAGCTGAGACGAACGATGCTTTCTCTTCGGCTACGCGCACTTTCGAATCACGAATGACCTCAGTCGCCCACGTTTGCGCGTAATCGCAGCCGTCCAACGTCGCGCGAAGCGCATTCGCCGCTCTCCTCAACGCGCCAAAATCAACGCCGTCGGACTGTGTCGCCATTTCGTCCTCCTGGTCAAAACTACCGCCACCGCTCGTGTGACTTGTCGCGCTCAAACTCGAGCTTCTCCTCAACACCGAGGCGCTATTGCTGCTCGATCCATTCTCTTTACAGATAACTTCAATCGCTTTCATCGCAAATTGATTCGCGCTTTCCATCAAAAACATCACCGACTCCGGGTCGTCTTTCATCAGCGTCTTGAGCACGTGCGGCTTACTCAACACCGTCGCCACGCTCACCTCGCACACGTTCAACGCCACCATAAACTCCCTCTTCCGCGTTATCGTATAACCTCCGGATGTATCGCTGGCAAAATCAACGTTTCCAAAACGTAATTCGAGAGGCAGTGCGTCGCGTTCTTGGTATTCAAGTCGCTTTCCAAAAGCGTGTTCGTTAAGCTAGACACCTCGCTCCAAAACTCTGGGATTAGGTGGTTTTGCTGTTGCTGTAGCGACGCGGAGGAAGCGGACGGCGACGAAAGCCGAGCATCGTTCGCCTTCGCCGCCGAGACCGTCGCCGCTGTCGCCGTAGCGGATGCCGGGGACCCGGACATGGTCTCCTCGTCTTCACCCATCGCTCGTCCCATTTACGCGCGCTTTTTTTTTTGAAAAGATCTTCTCCCCTCGTGCGCGATACGAACAAAAAAGAAAAAGAAATCTCTCTCAAACTTCCGCCTTCTTCTTCTCCCGACGACCGACGACGACGACGACGACGCAGTTTTTGTCGTCGCGAGCGGGGAAAACGTGTTCTCTTTTATTTTTTTGCGTGGTGCGTTTGTGATGAGAACTAAAAGAAGAGAGCGTTGTTTCTCGCGATTGTCGTCGCAAAGTCAGTTATGCGTGAACGAGAAGAGAAGGTCAAACGAAAAACACGACGCTCGAGAAAGAAAAGAAAAGAAAAAAAGCACAAAAAAAAAAAGAGGGAAAAAAATTTAAGCGAAAGAGAGAGAGAGAGAAACAGAGAAGAACAACGCGTTCGCCGCATAAAAAACACGGGCCTGCGCTGAAAGTTACATTTTCGAGTCGAATTTAAG
>Ga0181598_1004509_pt1 | contig 11498 bp, 9 predicted proteins | sample 041ome_4_FD_153295 | JGI IMG/M metagenome (GOLD analysis project Ga0181598, IMG submission 153295) | Coastal salt marsh microbial communities from the Groves Creek Marsh, Skidaway Island, Georgia - 041404US metaG (spades assembly) | ecosystem: Environmental > Aquatic > Marine > Intertidal zone >...
TTGCCGAAAATAATGGTATTAGTATTAAGAAAGAAGGTGCTCAAGGTAAAATGAAAAATAAAACCAAACAAGAATTATATGATGAATTAAGTTCTTTATCCTAGTATGTATTTGTGTATTTGTTTTGTTAATGAATAATATGTTTTTTTTTACTTTTGAATAATTACCCTACTTAAAAATATAATTGTTTTTTGTTTATTATAGAATAGTAAAAATATTAATTCATAATAAAAACCGAAGATGAAAGTTGATACAAATACTAGAGAAGAAATTAAGTATTTACTTAAACAAGCAATTCTTAACCCAGATTATGAATTAGAATGTCTGTTTGGTAAAGATTATACAGGAAATGATAATATTACAGATAAACAATTTGAAAAGATTATCTCACGTATTAATGGTAAAAAAGAATTTATTACTAATAATCCTTATGATAAATTACTAATTTCATTCCCTAGAGATACTCAATTTGATGATTTGCGTATTACAATTACCGGTTATCAAGCCATTGATTTATATTGTAAGCAAGGAAAATTAGATAATATTATGCGATATGTTTCTTTTGAAAAGAAGGTAAGAGTAAATGATAAAGTTTCAAGGGTTAATATTCCAGATTATCAACTTAGATTTAATCAAAAGAAAGAAACACCTATTGATGTTAATTCTTCTTTAGTCAGAGAATGTATGATGCAGTGGGAAAAATTACCTAAAGTATTTCGCTACAAAAAACAATATAATTATCAAACTTTAGATAAGGAATTTAGTATTGATTGTGCTATTGTAAAAACCAGTAGTGTTGAAACTAAAGAATTAAGTGTAGAAGAAGTCCTTAAACGTAAATTAGAGAAAAATGTAATTAAACCCAATGAAGAACGTTTACCTTATAAAGAATGGTGGTTTTCAGTTAAGAAAAATAAAGAAGCACTTGTTAAAGTAAGAAATGTTAATAAATACTATACAACTATTAAAGAAAGTAAATTATTTAGCAATGTCTTTTCGTATGAAGTAGAAATAGAATATTTAGGTAATAAAAAGGTAGAAAGTAAAAAGGATTTTATTGATTCTAAAGATGACGATAAAACTAAACGTATTACATCTACTTTTGGCAATTACTTTAAATATATTGGTATCATCTTACAATGTCTCCAAGATAGTTTTTACTTAATGAGTCAAAGTGAATTCTTTAAAGTAGTTAAGTCATATACTTCATTATTAGGAATTAAAGGATTAAGTAATATGTCAGAAGTCTTCTTTGGTCCTCTTCCAGTGGATTTAGATAAGAACAAAATTATCCAGTATGATGATTTTGTATATCAAAACCCAGATAGAGTATATGCTACAGGTAATGTTTTATTAGACTACTGTGTGACTGATAAGAGTGATGGGGTTCGTAATTTACTCTTTGTTGCTGAAGATGGAGAATGTTATTTAATTGGTCGTGATAGTATTACTTTAATGAAGAAGGTAGGTGTGAAAATTCCAAAATATGCTATGAGTATTTTTGATGGAGAATATTTAGAAGTAGATAAGAATGGTGAATACTTTAATAAGTATATGATTTTTGATGCTTATTATATCACTGGCAAGAATATTATGCGTCTTCCTTTTGGTGATGGAAAAGGAGGTGATAAAGAGCGTTTAGGTAATATTACTCATTTTGTCAAGACTTATGTAGAAGGTAGTAATATTCTGCTTAAAGATGGGTCAAAATCAACATCTAATAAATATCAATTTAAGATTGATAAAAAGTCTTTTCTATTTGGAGAAACTAGTAAAACACCAGTAGGACGCCGTAATATGAATCTTATCTTTAAACAGTGCGATGCTTTACTAAGTAAAATGAATGAAGAATTTGGAGGTAAATTAAAGGAAGGTCATATGTATAGTTATGAAACTGATGGTCTTATCTTTACACCAACTCGTCTAGGTGTATTTCAAAAGGATAGCAGTGATAAAGTTCCTAATTACAAATTAACTAGGTCTGGAAAGTGGGATAAAGTGTATAAATGGAAACCAGCAAATCTTCTTACCTTAGATTTACGAGTAGAAATCTTAAAAGATAGATCTACTAATAAAAGACAATCAGTATTTATTGGTAATATTGAATATGTAAGATGTCTTCTTAAATGTAAAAATTATCAAGGAGAAATGAGTGGGGGTGCTAATCTGGGTAGTTTAGTATTAAATAACAATCTTAATTTTAATACTTTACCAGAGGAAACACATTTATTAACGGCATTTCCTTATATTGGTAGTGTTGATAATGAAGGAAATTTAATGTCTTCGGCACACCAATGTTTATTACCTTTATCCAAAGATGGAGAATTAAAATGTAGTAATGGTGAATTTATTCAAGATGGAATGGTAGTTGAATTTTCATACATCCCTTATTTAAAAGAAACTAATCCAGATAAGATTGTATCTTCTACTATTTCTGAAAAAATAGATATACCTAATTATACTACTAACTGGAAACCTTTACGTTTACGTGTTAATAAAAGTCCTAATCCTGTTAAAATTTGTGTGGATACTTGGAATATGATTTATTCACCTATTACTCTTCCTATGATTACCCAAGGTTTGGATGCTGGTAATATGTCAGGATTAGATAAGGCAATTGAATTAAATTATTATTTAGGTGGTAAAGATTATGTATCTACACCAGTTAAAAAATTTAATAACTTTGTCAAGAGATGGGTATTAAGGAAATATTTTGCTGGATTTCAACGTCCTAGAGTAATGGATTTAGCATGTGGTAAGATGGGTGATTATCCTAGTTATTTATCTAATGGTGTATCCTTATGTGTAGGTATGGATATTAACCCAGATAATTTAAATAATAGTAAAGATGGTGCTGCCAAACGTATTTTAGATATGAAAAAGCGTAGTCAAACTGGGAAGAGTTTAGGTAATCGTACATTATTAATGTTGGGTAATTTTACAGAAAATATTGCCGATGGTAGTGCTAGTTTTGATGATTTAAGTTCTTACTATATGGATATTCTATATGGAAGGCATAAACCTAGACCAGAATTTAATAGAAAATTAAGTGCTTTTTACAATGTAGCAACTGAAGGGTTTCATATGGTAGTTTGTATGTATGCTATTCACTATAGTTTTCTTAATGAAACTACATTAGATAACTTTTTAGAAAATGTAAGTCAAAATCTTAAAGACCAAGGGTATTTTGTTGGAACATGTCTAGATGGAAATTTAATTCTAGATATGGTTAATCGCAATAGTAATAAACGTTTAGAAGGCAAAGTTGAAGACCAACTTATTTGGAGTATTGATAGAAATACAGTAGAAAATAAGAATGGTAATATCTTTAATGATAAAGGCAATTTAGTAAATACTAATCTAGATAGTTATGCTTTAGGTGGTTCTCAATTGTTAGGAACAGGTAATGAAGTAAGTATTTACTTTGAAACCTTTAATAGTGTAAGTAATGAATTTTTAGTAGATATTCAATATTTAGAAATGAAGGCTAAAGAACATAATTTAAAACTAGTTGATACAAGACGATTTACAGAAAGTCCTGGTAATTTACTACAAGAATGGGAAGTAGAAGATAATAGGCAAATTGTTAAAGACTGGGTTAAAGATATAAAAGATGAAAAAACATTACAAAGTTGGGGAGATTTACAAAGGTATTTTGTCTTCCAAAAAGTAGATGATATGTGAATGTAAATTTTTAAAGTGTTTGATAATTCATTAATATTTTTAATATTTTTTATTGTTTTTAAGTATTATAATTTCTTTATTGTTTTTAAGTATTGTAATTTATTAATTAACTTTCAGCAATAATGCTTAAAATAAAGATAAATAAGAAGATGATAGCATATTTGATATCAAGTGCTAAATGTTGAATTAAGTAAGCAACTGCGGTCCAGATTAGAATATAGATAGTATCACCAATAATAGCATAAGGACCGGCGGTTTTACCATAATTACGGAAAAATGATAACCATTTACCTCCAACAGATGAAGGAATTATTTTAGTTATTATTTGGTAAAAGATAAAATCACCTACTATCTGGACTAGGGCGAAGACAAGAAAGAATTTCCAAATATTAGTTTCTTCACCAAAGAAATATTGGTAAAGGCGGTAAGTAATAATTAATCCTACGAAGACATAGAAAATATCCCCTACCATTACATTATAGACATTAAAGGTCTTAAAATCGTACCATTTCATTACATTTCCACCTTTAATGACTTTTGTAAAAAAATACATCATTGGAAATTCCATTAAACAAAATGCCGTTAACCAGGTAATAAAAGACGCATTAGAAAATTTAGTAATATCCATTTTTTTGTTATTAAATTATTGTTTAATAAATATTTAATTAGTTAATATTTAATTATTTAATTAAAGTAATCTGTGTTTATTTACTTTAATCTTTTATTTTAGTTTATTGAAATTTAGATAACTCTATGTTGACACATATCACAAGTTCCACAAGGACTACCATCTCCCTTAGGATACCAACAACTCCAAGATATTACTAATAAATCAAAGAAGAAATTATTACTATCTAGACTAACTTGTTTCATTTCTTTTTTGGTAAGATGACAAATAGGAAATCTTAGATTTGAAAAAATACTTAATTCTTTTCTATTTTCTGGTAATTGTGTTTCCGGTAATATCTGGCAGTTTTCCCATTTACCATATCTACAACCTGTTGTTGCCTCATCCAGACCTGTCCCACATTTTTCTAGACCTATTAATAAGGGTTTATTCCAATCCAAACTAAAACGAGTTATTCTTTCGTATTGACTTACACTTCTAGTAAAAAATCCATTTTGTTTGTGTAATTTTTTAAACTTATTAGAAATAGAATTATCCTTTTTAACACTAGTTACATAATATGTTGGAAGTAAATAGGCTTGGCGATGTGGATATCTTTTTATAAGTATTTGTCTTATTTTTTTCATAGTTTCTAATTCTTGTTTTTGATTATTTCTGCCTACTATACCAAATTTACTATCTAGATTACCACACATTAAATAAACTGGTTGAACTGCTTGTTTTAAGACAATAAAATAATAACACAATAAAAATGTGCTATCATATCCTCCCGTCCAAAGAATATTTTTTACGGTATCAGGAGAATGAATTAAATAAGAGACATTGGGTACAATTTCATCCTGATGAATAATATATCTATTTTGTGTGGCATCGCAATTATCTTTATAGTTTTTCCTAGCAAATAATATAGTTACTATAGCAATAACAACTAATAATACAATCCAGAAATGGTTCTGAAAGGAGAACCGAAAATACGGTTCAATATAATCTTCTAAATTGATGATTTGGAAGGAGGGCATATTACAACTTTATTATTAATTGTTATTTTAGTAATTTATTTGAATATCAATACTATGCTTTGGTATTTTATTTTTTTAGTAATTAATATTAGATTTATTATCTAATTTATTGTTAAAAGTAAAACAAATTATCTATTACCTACTCCAGATAGAAAGTAAAATAAAATATAATTATAAAATAAATAATAATGAGTGAAAATAACCAAAAAAATAATAGCACTAAAACCACAAAATATTGGTTTCAAGATTTACAAGAAATATTAGATGTGGATAAAATGAACCAATTTTTACCAGCATCAGGAATGAGTTATTCTGAAAAAGTGAATGCTATGGTTAGACTTTCTTGGTATATTGGTATTTTAGGGTGTATTGTTAATGCCAATAGTCTTTATCTTTATATCCCTGTTGTTACAATGATTTTAACCTATGTATTATATCTTTTTCGTCAAGAAACCTTAAAGAAACAACTTAATGACAAAAAGGTAAGACAAGCCATTCTTAATAAGAAAAATGGAGTTGTTAATGCTACAGATGAATTTGCGGAATTAGATGATGAATTATTAGAAAAATTTGAAGATTATTTAGAAAGAAAACAATGTACTCAACCTAATATTCATAATCCCTTTGGTAATCCCATGCCCTTTGATGACAGAAAAAGAAAACCAGCATGTAATACCTTAAGAAATCCCTTGATGAAACAAAGAGTAGAGGTTGCTTTTGATGATGGTATGTTACGTGATGTAAATGATATTTTTGATAAGAATAATGCTAAGAGACAATTTAACACTCTTCCGGCGACTACTTATCCTCATGACCAATCTAGTTTTGCTAATTGGTTATATAAGAGACCACCTACCTGTAAAGAAGGTAATGGTGCTCAATGTGTAGCAAATAACTTTACTCATCTTAATGCTAGAATGGGAACAGGTGGTTCATATGTAGTACCTGAACCATAACCTTAATCATTAAAGGATGATAAAATACGTAGTATCAGTTTTTGTTTATTTTACTAATTTTAAATTTAATATTAAATACATAAGTTATATTAATATAATGATGTTTAATCAATTTATCAATAATAATAATAATAATAATAATAATAATAATATTTTTTCAATAGACCAAGAATTCCAAATTGATTATGATGATAAACATAATAAGTTATTTTTAAATGAGGAACTATTCATTCAATATTTAAGATATCAATGTAATCAATTATGTAATCCTTGTGGCGAAGATGCGGAAAGTATTGAATTTTTTTTACAAAATATTTATAATGATAAAGGGAAATGGAAATGTCAGATATGTGATAAACAATTGATTAAAATTGATGGTAATACTGGAAGAATAATTTGTTTTAAAAATGCATGTATTAATCATTATCAAAAATATGATGATACTTCGGGTCCAATTAGGTGTTTATTATGTAATGTTTGCCAAAATACAGAACAAAACATTGCCAATAATTTTAAAAATTACGAAGATTGGCAAAAAATAGAAACTAAAAATAATTTTAAAAAAGTAATAAAGTTATGGGAAACTAGTAATTATCATTCTGGAATACCTATGGATATTAGACCTGATAAAAAATTCTCATTTACTCAAGAAAGATATCCACAATTATATAGTTGAAATAAGGGATTTAAAGGATAGGGTTGAAATATAGTAAATAGTTAATTAATCTAAGTATTTTAATTTACCTCTAAAATCATCTAAATTGGGATACCCTTTTTTTTCCATAATATATTCTAATTCTCTTAAAATTTTATCCACACACTTAACCCCTTTAATCATTATTTGACTACCAATAGCAACTAAAGTAGCACCTGCTAAAATCATCTGGAATAAATCATCACCATCACTAACACCACCACAACCAATAATTTTAACCTTATCTCCTAGTAATCGATAAAACTGATGGACATTAGCAAGTGCTGTTGCTTTAACAACTTTACCACCTAATCCGCCAAATCCATTCTTAGGTTTAATGACTACCTTTTCTGTATTAGAGTCAATTACTAATCCATTACCAATACTGTTGATACAATTAATATAATCTAGACGAGGAAACTTACTTAGAATATCAGCAACTAATTGAAAATGACTCATATCAAAATAAGGTGGTAATTTACAACCAATTAATACTTTACATTTGTTTTTATCTGCTGTCTGTAATTCTAATTCCTTTATTTTATTAAAAATAGTAAGGAGGTAGTCTTCTAAATTTTGGAAATCATATCCTAACTGTGCCTTTCCCACAATATTAGGACAACTAAGATTAACTTCAATAGCATCCAGATGAAATAAGTTTTCAGGATTTTGATAAATAATATCTAACATTGTTAAATTTTCATTTAAACTTAACCCTCCTAAACTTAAAAATCTACCTTTACCACTTAATTGTAAGGACGCGGAATTATTTTTAAAATAATCCAAATAGTATTGAATACCTTCATTAGGAAGACCCATACTATTAATTGTTAGGAAATGATTTTTTGGTTCATAATATCTAGGTTCTGGATTGCCTTGTCTACAAGAAGAAGTACAAGTTTTACTAACAATACTACCTATATTAGAAGATGCTAATTCATCTAATTCATCAGCATACATACATTTTACACCACTAGCGTTAATAATAGGGTTAGTTAAATTTAAATGATAAAAGGAAGTGTCCATAGTTTCGGTTAAAAATTATTTTTTCTATCTTATAATAAAAATAAAAGTTATTATAATACTAATATAATACTAATATAATACCAATACAATATTAATACAATATTATTGTTTGACTAGTAAATTATATTAAATAGTTTTTAAGTAAAATAATAAAATGGCAAAAAATTTAAATCTTAGAAAATTTGACCCTACTAAAATTGCTAAAGGCAGTGTAGTGGTATTAATCGGGAAAAGAAACACAGGTAAATCATTTTTAGTCAAGGATTTATTATATTACAAAAAGGATACACCAGTAGGAACGGTAATTAGTTCTACAGAAATGGCTAATTGTTTTTATGGTGATATGATGCCTGATATTTTTATTCATAGTGAATTTAGTAGTGATGTTGTTAATCAATTAGTTCAAAGACAACAGATAGTAGTTAAGAAAATGAAAACTGAGGAACAACAGTACGGGAAAAGTAATATTGACCCGTGGGCATTTCTAATATTGGATGATTTGATGTATGATACCTCTTGGATTAAAGATACTACTATTAAATCACTGTTTATGAACGGACGACATTACAAATTACTTTTTATGATAACTATGCAATATAGTTTGGGTATTCCACCAGCACTAAGAAGTAATGTTGATTATATTTTTATTTTGAGAGAAAATATTGTAAGTAATAGAAAAAGATTATATGAACACTATGCCGGGATGTTTCCCACATTTGAAATATTTTGTCAAGTAATGGATCAATGTACTGAAAACTTTGAATGTTTAGTTATTGATAATACTACCAAAAGTAATAAAATAGATGATATGGTATATTGGTATAAAGCAGAAGACCACCCCCCTTTTAAAATAGGAGCACCAGCATTTTGGCAATTCCATAGTAATAATTACGCTGGTGGTGGTGGAGGTGGCGATGCCGATATGAGTGAAATGAAAAGTAAAAGAAAAGGTCCAACCATTAATGTAAAAAAAGGTTATTAGTTAATTGATAAAAAACAAAAAGATGATAACAATAAAAATATAAGAAAAATGAAAAGATAAGAAAACTGAAAAAAATAATAAAAATTATTATACTCTCATATTTCCAATAGTGTTTTTTAATTCAGAATTGCGTTCTGCCATTAATTTATCATATGCTGATGTTAATTCATTTTGTCTTTGTGTTTTTTCATTATTGGCAGAACCGGGAGTTTGTGATTCTGTCATATTAGTATCTATCCTAGTAAAAGTAGGCATTACCATATCCTTTTGATTACTACCATCTAGAAATTCAAAACTAGAAGGCAATTTATCATTTTGTTTATCATCAATAAAAGCATAAGAATTACCGCCTCCAAATGCCATTTCTGTTTGATGATACGCAAAAATATTAGCATCGCCAGTAATTTCATTCATGCCTAATTCGGAATTTAATGATTTAGTAGCAGTATTTTCTTCAATCCAATTAAAAAGATCTTCATTACTTAAAATACGTCTTTCTACTGAATTATATAAGGTAGGTACACTAGTAATAAATGGTGGTATCATTAAATCTTGATTATCTATATCAGCAAGGGTAATTTTACTAAGTAATCCATTTTTGCTAATTCTATCTAGACATCTTTTAGAGTGTTCACAATAATTTTTACTATAAAAAAGATATAATGTATTTTGTGGCGTAGGTTGTTGATTTTGATTATTCATTTTAATTTAAGTTTAAAGATTAGATTACCGAATATTACAAATAATTATTATTTAATACTAATAGTATTTTAAATTAAATATAGTATTTTAAAAAGATACTGCTTAATTTCTTTATTTTTTTAAAAGTCTTAATTTAATTTTTTTGAACGAAGAAAATAAATTACTAACAAAATAAAATTGATTTATTTTTGATTTAAATAAATAATTATAATAATTAGTAAAAAGAGTAATATTTAAAAGCAATAAAATTAAATATGTCTTCTAAAAAGGAAAATTCAATTACTAATATTCAATATCCCTTTCAAGATAAATGGGATAAAGATAAAAATCACGTAACTTTTACTTTAAAAAATGTACATTATTCTTTAGCAAATGCCATTCGTCGATGTGCTATTAGTGATGTAGAATCAATTGGATTTCGTAGTGAACCATCAAAATATAGTAGTGTCAAAATTAGTCGCAACGATACTATTTTAAATAATCAACAAATTAGTCATCGTATTGCTATGGTACCAGTTAATGTAGGTAATCTTTCCAGGTTTGATGTTGATGATTATGAATTCATTTTAGATGAGGTTAATACCACTAACAGTGTTAAAGTTGTGACTACTCAACATTTTAAAGTGCGTCGTATTAGTACTAATAAGTTTTTATCAGATACCGAAGTTAAGCAATTACTACCCCCATCTACTTTATCTGGTGATTATATTCCTATTGTTAAATTAGAACCAAAATACTATACTAATATTGAGACTACTCCTGATTTATCCAAGAATATTAGTGAAGCTATTAAGGTTCCTGTATCTGAGTCGGTAGGATTATCATTAACAGCTAAATGTGTAAAAAGCACTGGAGTAGAAAATGGTCATTTTAGTCCTATTTCAGTATGTGTTTATGGTAATACTCGTGATACTGAGAAAGTACGTCAAGGAGAATTAGATTATATTGAACAAAAAAATGCGGAAGCCAATGCTAATGGTTTAACATTACTGGGTGATGAAAAATTACGTCGTCGTTTCCACCTTAATGAAGTTCAACGATTTTACCAAGTAGATGAATATGGAGACCCTAATAGTTTTGATTTTAAGATGGAAAGTGTCGGGGTAATTCCACCTCTTGTAATTATGGAAAGGAGTATTTCTATGCTAGTTGATAAGGTGAGTAATCTTATTCAAAATCTTTCTAATCCTACTGAAGGAAAATTAGAAATTAAACCAACACTTAATATGGGAAATGGTTTTGAAGTAATTGTTGAAGATGAAGATGATACTTTAGGCAATATGGTTCAAAGTTATCTTACTCGTATGTTTGCGGATTATAGTCTTTCTCCAGAAGAAAGAAAATTAGTGGCAATTACTTACCATAAAACTCATCCTCTGAAACGTCAAATTCGTTTTACTATTAAACCTGTTGAAAATGATTTTGGCATTTGTATTGAAAATGTAATTATCCCTGGATGTAAAGGGATTATCAAACTTCTTAATAATATTAAATTAGAATTAATGGATACAAAGCAATATCTAGATGAAGCGAAATTAGTTGCTTAACATTAAATTATTCACCAAAAAAGTAAAAAAATAAACTAAAATTACAGAAAATAATAATAATAAAATAAAAAAATAATAACAAAATTAAATAAAAAAAATATATTAAAAATTACTTAAATTTACCTTAAATTTTACTATTATATGTATTTTTTATTTTTAAATTATCCATACCTTGCCCTCATTTCAGAATAGGTTAGTTTTTGTCCGTTTTCACCCGTAAATACGTGATTTACAAAAGCATTGTCACCTTCCTCTTTAAG
>Ga0181598_1004510_pt1 | contig 11494 bp, 10 predicted proteins | sample 041ome_4_FD_153295 | JGI IMG/M metagenome (GOLD analysis project Ga0181598, IMG submission 153295) | Coastal salt marsh microbial communities from the Groves Creek Marsh, Skidaway Island, Georgia - 041404US metaG (spades assembly) | ecosystem: Environmental > Aquatic > Marine > Intertidal zone >...
GGATTGATTAAAGGAAACTCATCTAAGGCTTGTATTGATAAATGGTTCATAATTATTTAAAAAGCATATTTTTAAGCGATTACAATAGCATATATATATTCTAAATAAATCCTAATGTATACTTCAGAATTATGACCATATTAGATCAAAAATTACTGGATATACTTGTTTGTCCGGTTTCAAAAAAACCTCTTAAATATGATAAAGAGGCCAATGAACTAATTTCTGAAGTACTTGTTTGTCCGGTTTCAAAAAAACCTCTTGAATATGATAAAGAGGCCAATGAACTAATTTCTGAAGAAGCTGGGTTAGCCTATCCTGTAAAAGATGGTATTCCTGTTATGCTTCCTGACGAGGCCCGCAAACTTTAATAAAAGCGCCCGTAGCTCAGCTGGATAGAGTACTTGGCTACGAACCAAGGGGTCGGGAGTTCGAATCTCTCCGGGCGCGCCATTACTTAACCTTTTCGAGATTTATTTCTTTTTTTAAATCCTTTTTTATTATGGAATCTTTTCTTATTTGGTTTATCTTTTATTGGAACCATTTGCTCTGGCTCAAAACCTTCAATCTCTACCCTTTCTAATTTTTTATTTATAAGTTTTTCAATATCCCTTAAAAGACGGAATTCATCTGCACTAACAAGCGTAATTGCCTCACCCATATCACCTCCTCTGCCTGTTCTTCCAATCCTATGAACATAATCTTTGGCAACAGTTGGGACATCAAAGTTTATAACTTGTGACATTCTTTTTATATCTATACCTCTAGCTGCAACATCTGTTGCTACCAGAATTTGAATTTTATTATTTTTAAAAGCTTCAAGAGCTTTCATTCTATTATTTTGCGTCTTATTTCCATGAATAGCTTTTGAATTAATATGAACCTTGTCTAGTTGTTTTTGAAGTCTATCAGCACCGTGCTTAGTTCTGGTAAACACTAAAGCTTGATCCCATTTTTTAGTCTTGATAAGTTCAATTAATAATTCTGCTTTTCTAGATTTATCAACGGGGTGAATATAGTGGTTAATGTTCTCACCCGTTTCATTATCGTTAGTGACAGAAATCTCAATAGCCTTCTCAGCCATGTTCGTAGCTAATGATCTAAATGAATCTGAAAATGTTGCAGTGAACATTAGATTTTGTCGTCTATCTGGTAATAGATTGGCTATCTTTTTAATATCATGAATAAATCCCATATCTAACATTTGATCAGCTTCATCTAGCACTAATATCTCAATATTCTTTAAATTCACCGATTTTTGATTATGTAAATCTAACAATCTTCCTGGAGTAGCTACTAAGACATCTATACCTTTTCTTAGCTTTAATCTTTGGTTGTGTATTCTCGCACCTCCATAAACTGCAGTTGAGCGTATACTTAAATATTTGCTGTATGTATTAACACTCTCTCTTACTTGAGCTGCTAGCTCTCTAGTAGGCGTTACTATTAAGGCTCTTAACTGATGACCTTTATATTTATATTTTGGATTGGATAATTTTGAGAGTATTGGTAAAACAAATGCTGCAGTTTTACCAGTTCCAGTTTGTGCAGCAGCCATAATGTCACTATTATTTAAAACTGCTGGAATAACTTCAGCTTGAATAGGTGTTGGTTTTTTGTAATTTTGATCTTTTAATGATCTTAAAATTGGGTCTGATAGCTTCAGATCATTAAATTTCATTTAGTCCTTTGTAATGCTTTGGCCGAAGGGTACAGACAACATACACAATGGTCAATGTTTATTTCACACTGCCATATTAAGATAACCAGTGTTATTCAATAACCAATAGGTCTTCAGCTAATATTACTTTTCCAGTAAAGTTTAATTTTATGTCCTTCATAACAGAATCCTCTGATGCTCCCCAAAATAAAATATGAGATGGAACTAGAGTTTTTGGATTAAGCTCTTTTGCAAGAACTCCTAAATCTATAGACGAGGTGTGATGTGCTTTGTGATATATCTTCCAATCAGCGGTTTTTGATTTATATCCTTCACTTGAGTAAACCTCGTGTACAAGAATATCCACACCTTTAGAGTATTTTTTTAGATTATCACTAATTGCCGTATCACCAGAGAAAACTATTTTTTTATCCTCTGTTTCAAAAAGGTAACCAAAGCTCTCTTTCAAATCACCGTGGTTGTTATAAAAAGCAGTAACAGTTACGTTTGCGTCTTTAAAAATAACCCCTTCTTCTACTTCTTTAACTATTGATACGAAACCTTTCTTGTTTGCTGGCTGTGTTCCATATAATCTATAGTCGATATCCAGTTGATAAGCTTCTGTTATTTTTGTGACCATATCTTTCAAACCCTTTGGACCAAATAACTTAAGTTCTGTGTCTCTACCCATGACCCATGGAGACAAAACTAAATCAGCTAGACCTCCAGAATGATCGGAATGTATATGTGTTAAAAATGCATGCTCAATATTAGCTATTTCCATTTGCTCAAATTGCCCGCCATATGATGGTGACATTGCAGATGCCCTTCTCATAACTCCAGGACCAAAATCAACTAAATAAGCACTCTCATTAACTACAACTGCATAAGATGAACCATATCTTTCAGGATCTGGGTTAGGTGTACCAGAACCTAAAATAATTAATTTAGTATCAGAAAATATGTTTAATGAAAAAAATAATACAGCAACGATGTAATACTTTTTAGACAGAATGAAGTTTTTGTTGTGGAATTGAATTTTTAATTCCAGTTACATTATTTTCTTTATCGAAGTAAACAAGAGTTGGTTTATGTTTAGCTGATTCAGCTTCATCAAATTCGCCATATGTACATATTATAACAATATCATTTAAGGATACTTTGTGAGCTGCCGCACCATTAACTGATAAAGTCTTTGATCCTGGCTCAGCTAATATTAGATATGTTGAAAATCTTTCGCCATTGGTTACATTATAAACATCTACTTTTTCGTATTCCTGCATTCCTGCAGCATCTAAAAAGTCTTGGTCAACAGCACACGAGCCCTCATAGTCAAGCTCAACTTGAGTGACGTTGATACGATGAAGCTTTGATTTAAGCAATGTTTTTAACATAACGATGCGAAGTATAAGTAATTATTTAGCATATTTAAAGGATATAGCTAGTCAATTAATATATTATCGATGAGCCTAATTCCACTAATAGATGCGGCAATAGCAACCAAAAATGGCTTCGAATTAAAGTCTTCGAGATCCTTTAAACTTATCGGATCGCAAACTGATAAATAATCAACGTCAAAACCTTTTTTTGTTAACTCATCTTTATGGCTCTTAATGATTTCATTAGACAAGTTACTTGAATTGTCTTTGATTGAAGAAAGAGTTTCATAAAGTTTAGAGGCCTTTTTTCTATCAGATTCAGATAGTCTATTGTTTCTAGATGACATTGCTAATCCATTTAGCTCTCTTACAGTCTCCACACTTATAATTTCTATAGGTAGATTATTTTCGATAACAAAATTCTTTATTAGAGTTAATTGCTGAAAATCTTTCTTACCAAAAAATGATCTAGTAGGTTTCGTTATTTCAAATAATTTATTAACAATAGTTAAAACCCCATCAAAGTGGCCCGGTCTATTCATTCCACAGAGATATAAGGCTGTATCAGGTGCTTTTATCTCTTTAATGTTATCAAGTATTGAAGAATCTGGAATAAAAACAGAATCACAACCATGCTTAGATAAAAGAGCAATATCATCATCTAAAGATTTAGGATAATTATTAAAATCGCTAGCGTCGTTAAACTGAAGCGGGTTAATAAATATTGAAGCAGTCACATGAGAATCATAGGATCTTGCCTTATCAATTAGTGTCATATGACCTTTATGTAAATTTCCCATTGTTGGGACAAATGAAATTGATTCAATAGTGCTTCTAAATTCTTTAAATTGTTGATATTCGGTTATAATTTTCAATATATCTTAATAAAAAGTATGCTTTTCCGCAGGAAAATTTCCAGATTTTACCTCTTTAACATAATTAGCTAGAGCTTCTTGAATTGAACTAGAGTCTTCCATAAAGTTTTTAACAAATTTTGGCAATTTATCTAAGCATGAAATACCGAGCAAATCATGCACAACCATTACCTGACCATCAGTTGCTGATCCGGCACCAATACCAATTACAGGAATTGATATCTCATTCATGATTAATTTAGTTAATCCATCTGGTACGCATTCAAGAAGTAATAATGAAGCTCCAGCTTCTTCTAGAGATTTAGCTTCATTAATAATCAATTCATGTTTTTCAGGGTTTCTGCCTTGAACAAAGTTACCACCTATTCTATTTATAGCCTGAGGTGTTAGCCCCATGTGAGCACATACAGGTATTCCTCTATCCGCTAGCATAGATGCCATTTTAGAAATCCACTCTCCGCCTTCAATTTTTATTGAATTTGCTCCTGCTTGCATGAGCCTTTTTGCATTCTCAAGACCCATATCATCAGTTGCATAACTCATAAACGGCATATCCGCCATTATATGAGCCCCTTTATTGCCTTTAACCACACATTCTAAGTGATAAATCAGCTGATCCATTGTTACAGGTAATGTACTGTCATGGCCTTGAATAACCATGCCAAGACTATCACCAACAAGGACAACATCCACTCCTGCATCACATATTTTTGACGTTAGTGTCGATTCGTAGGATGTTAAGCAAGTAAATTTTTCCCCCTGGTCTTTCATCTTTTTTAATGAAGATAACGTAGTTTGTTTTTTATCCGATTGAGCTGACATAGTTAAGATTTAATATTTAGAGCGATTATATTTAATATTTCACGAGCAATTTTAATTTTTTTATCTTTTTTAAGAAAAATAGTTTCATTTTTTGTAATAACATGGACCTCATTATCATCCGAATCAAAACCTATAGTTTTATCTGATACGTCATTAGAAATAATCATATTAAGGTTTTTTGAATTTAATTTTTTGCTTGCATTATCATTTACATTCGAAGTTTCCGCAGCAAATCCAACAATGTAAGCTGAATTATGACGTTTAGAAACCTCAGACAAAATGTCATGATTTTTTTCTAAATTAATTTCAAGATTTTCTGACTCTTCTTTCTTAATTTTTGTGTCTGAATAATTAGCTGGTTTGAAATCAGCAACAGCTGCGCAAGATATGAAAATATCAGATGATTCCATACATTCAAAAACCTTATTAAGCATTTCAGCAGCAGAATTAATTTTAAATAAATTTATTCCTCTGTTTGCTGTTAAAGATACAGGACCGCTAACAAGATTCACATTTGCGCCTTGAAGCTTTGCTGCCTCTGCAAGAGCGTAACCCATTTTTCCTGAGCTATTATTTGATATATATCTCACTGGATCTATTTGTTCTCTTGTTGGGCCGGCAGTAATAGTTATAGTTTTTCCAGACAAAGGACCTTTATGTAAATCAGACTTAATTAACTCAATTATCTTTTCAGGCTCAACAAGTCTTCCAGGTCCTACATCACCACAAGCTTGCTCTCCTTCATCTGGACCAATAAAATTTATACCTCTAGATACAAGCGTTCGAAAATTTTCTTGGGTACTTTTATCGAGCCACATAGTTGTATTCATTGCAGGTGCTATGTACGAAGTTGCATTAGAAGCTAGAATTACAGATCCCATTAAATCGTCTGCTCTACCGTGAGTTATCTTCGCTAAAGATTCTGCCGTGCAAGGAGCAATTAAAATAATATCTGCCCATTTAGCTAATTCTATATGGCCCATTGCAGATTCAGCTTTAACATCTAATAACGAATCATGTATCTCATTTCCAGAAACAGCTTGAAGAGTTAAGGGAGTTATAAACTCCTTTGCTGATTCTGTCATTATAACTCTTACATCCGCTCCATCTTTTTTAAATAAGCGAATAATTTCTGCAGACTTGTATGCAGCTATACCACCAGTAACGCAAAGAAGAACATTTGTGTTTGAAAAATTAAGCATTTTCTTAACTATTCAGAAATTATTAAAGAATGATACCAATTACACGGTCTATAAACCAATAAAAACCCATTCCACCTATACATAAACTTGCTGTTATTTGCAGATAGTTCTCAAAATTAATCTTTGAAGCAACATAAATCAATATTAGAGGAATTGGGATAAGTGCTATTTGGGCTAATTCAATACCAATATTAAAAAACAGTAATGATAATAGCATTTGATCGTTGGCAATCCCTATATCGCTTAATGCTCCTGCAAAACCTAAACCATGAAGTAAGCCAAAGCTAAAAGCCATTACCCAGGGAGTTTTAAGCTGTTTATCACTGTCATTAATTTCTAACGCTAAATATACAATTGTCAGCGCAATAAGAGCTTCTACCGTGCCTTGAGGTAAATAAATGAGGTCGTAGACAGAAAGACCTAAAGTAATGCTGTGAGCGACTGTAAATGCAGTTATGGTTTTAATAATATTTACTAGACCGCTAATACAAAACAATAAACCAAATATAAATAAAATATGATCAAGTCCGTCAAATAAATGACCAACTCCGAGATATAAATATGCTGTTGGATAATATTGTTCAACTAATGGGATTTCTAATTTATTTCTTTGAACATTAACCAACCCCTCAAAGGTATCTTCTTTAAAATTTATAGTAACTAATGCATCGGTTAAAACACTTAAATTAATAATCTCTATAAATCTGCCTTTAATAGGCTCACTACATTCAAGTGAAATTTTTTCAATAATATACTTCCCTTGCACAAATGGATCTGAGCCTGTTGGAATGCATATATCTGGAAAGATAACATCAGCTCTTTTTCCTATATTTTTAACCGGATACATCCAAGTAGCATCATAAGAGCTTTGGTTATTATTAGACTGATCTATGATTAAATGAGCCGGATTAAATTCATGAGATAAAAGATTAAAAGAGCTAATTAAAAGAAAAAAAGATAATAATTTTTTCATTAAAATTTAAGATCTGGATTTATAAAAATTGTGTATTCCGATCTGATATTATTTAAAAAAACTTTTACTGCTTGCTCTCTTTTTATTTGCAAGAAATCAACCTCTACCTGTCTTAATACCTCTTCAATTTCAGGAATGTAACCTTGGTTAACAGAGTTTACATAAACAATATGATGTCCGTAAGTGGATTCAAATGGACCATTCCATTGATTGAGATCTGCTTCTATTAATTCTTTACTAAAAGTTTTGCCAAAATTAGTATTTATATTTCTCAATGGTTCGTTTGCAAAAGTTTTACCCAAATAAAATGGATCAGATTTAACTTTGGTATTATCTTGAAGAGCTTTTATAGCTTGTTGAGACCTTTCAAGTGAATTGTTGTTTTCTGAAAAATAATAATGAGTGAATGTAAAAGAAGGTTCGATATAGTACTTTTCTTTATTATTTTCATAATACTTTTTCAGTTCTTCAGTAGTTGGAATCTCAGGAATGGATTCTTCTTTTAAAAATGAGATCTTTTGAGCAAGCCTCCTTTTGATAATAGTATCTTCTTGATCTAATCCTAAAAGGAGTGCTTCTCTATAGAGAATTTCCTCATCAATTAAATTATTAATTATTCTTGCTAGCTCATCATCAGTTGGATCTCTGCCAACCTGTGATTTCCATGCGCTAATTAAACTAAGGATCTCTTGGTCTGAGACAAATATATTTTTATCTTCATCAGCACTCATTGCTGTATCAACCAGATACAAACAAATTCCAATAATAAAAAATATTAAAACTTTGTATTTCAATTTATCGTCTAAGATTATTAAATTTAAGTACTTAAATTAATCATTCTTACTGTTCCCCCAAGAGGAACGACATCAACATCACTTGCTGGTGGAATGTACCATATCGGTGATGACCAAGCTCTTTCTTGAATAGTATCATGTAAATCTTCTCTTGGTTTAAAGCCTCTACTTATTGCATCCCATGTACTCCATCTACAGGTAGGATTTTCTAGTACTCTTGCATAATAAAAAGACTTAGTTTCATTATCAAAATCTGGATCAATCCAATTTGCTTTCAATTCTGACGAGCCAATATTTTGAGTTATAGAACAATCGTTGATATTTACTTTAGCTCCATTATCGGGGCATCTGTTTGTTACAGGATCAACTTGAAGACCATCAGAACACACAACATCATAAACTTTTTCATAAGTTCTACCCGCTGCATCAATCCAACCCTTTATGATTTGCACTCTTTGAAGCGGAGCACCATTTTTATCTCTTTGTGCCCAAACAATAAATTCAGGTGTTTTATCACCATCACCTACTAGATCAGAACCCATAGTTACTCCGTTTTGATAGGCTTGACTAACAAGCATCTCAGAGTTTAGATCTATACTTGATAAGTTAAAACCACCAAAGAATCGAACTGCAATACGAGTTCCTGTTGTTGCAAAGGTTTCTTTTCTTTTAAAGGCTTTAAATATTGAGTCTCTGGTATTTTCTTCTGCCCAAACAGCAGCTAAACCTGACGCGCCCCATTGAGTAAAACCTGTATTTGCATATTCGCCTTGCTCTAAGCTAACGGTACTTCGTGGTTGATTAAATGCCCTCATGTAGTTGTCCATCAACTCTAGGTTCTCTGGAGCAAGAGGTGCAGACCCTCTATTTTCAGGATCACCATCAAGAATACCAACCTTAGACCAATAATTTGATTCATCGAAAGCACCAGCACCAGTATGAGTATCAGAAGAACCGATTAAACCAAATTTATAAGGATTACCTTGCTTGGTAAATTCTAATGTTAATCCGTTTAAATAAGCTTCTCTAACATAACTACCAGAAGGCCTACTGTAGGTTGGCGGCCTACTTCCCACTCTTACATCCATTATTTCAAAATCAGCCCATTCATCATCTGGTGAAAGTAAAGGATGCGTCTCTGAAGTACCTTTTACTTGAGTAACCTCAACTATAGGTTCATTTCTCATTCTTTTTTCAGCATATTCTCTATTAATAGGATCAGAGTAAAACGTTTCCATCTCAAACATCTGGCCATTTGATCCGTTTGGATTATGGGGTATTGAAACAGTATCAACACCCTTATCTCGTAATTTATCTTGCCACGTCCATAAATCTTCTGGATTTATTGAATCTATTCTTGTCCAAGGTCTAATAGGTGCCTTTGATGAATTAAAAATAACATTTCTATGTAAGTTACCGCCCTCAATATTTGTTGAGGTTGTAAATTCATATCCAATAAATGTTGTGAAATGACCTGGATCATTATGTTCATTAGCTGCTTTAGCTACATCTTCCCAAGCTGATTTATGAATTTCATAATCAAATGACCTCAAGGCAGCTTGAGTATTTTTTGTAAACCAAGCCTTCATTACGTTAGGGCTTAAATCTGAATAAGTTTGTGTAATAGTGCCCCCAAGAATTGAGCTAAATAATGCCGATCTTGGTCCAGCAGATTCAGGTGTTATATTTTCTATTTCATTTAAGTCATGAAAAGGTTTAGCAAAATCTTTTTGAGAGATATCAGTTGAGGTGTCTGCCCAAGCATTCAACATACCCATAAAGAAACCATGATCAGTTACTGAATAAAAATCTAATGGTTCTTGTAATTTCATCTCATATCCCATGGGATGCATAATTCCCTCTCCTTTAGCGTACCTATATGCATCGTTAGGTGTTGCTGTGACACCAAATATATAGGCATCAAAAGAATGCTTGGTGTGAACGTGAAGATCGCCATAATAGGGATTTCTATCTTTATTAGGTTTTGGTTTTGGCTTGGACGATTTTTCCTCATCAGATGAAAAATCAACAATTTCAGTAGCGCTATCTGATCTCATCAGATCTAACAAGCTAAGCATTGGCCTGGAATCAGTTACTGATGACCATAAACCAACAAATAAAGCTAAATAGATTACTGGTATAGCTATTAAGAGCTTTATAAACATTGATTTCATTATTTTCTCCCCAAATATATATAAATTAATTAAATCAACTCAACTATCTATAGTCAATCAATATAAGTGTAGATTGATTATGCTCAAATGCACAATCATACTAACTTGATTTAATCCAAATTGGTGAGGACCAAGCCCTTTCTTGAATAACTGAATCAATATCAGATCTTGGTTTCTCCCCGTTTCTAACAGCATCCCAAGTTGACCATCTGCATGATGGATTTTCTATAACACGAACATAATAAAAAGCATTCATATCAGAATTAAATTCTGGATCTTTCCAGAAGGTTTTAAGCTCTGATGCGCCTATGTTTGCTGTAGTTGAACAGTCATTAAGATTAACTTCTGCTCCATTGTCTGGACAACGATGAGTTATTGGATTAATCTTCAAACCATCTGAACATGCTACATCAAAAACCTTTTCATTATGGACTCCGTTTTCGACCCATCCTTTAACTACTTGAGATCTTTGTAATTTATTACTAAGTGGATCTGAAACTGCCCAAATTAAAAATGTTGGACTGATTTGATTATCTGTAATAAGATCACCGCCCATAGGTGTGCTCAATGAATAAGCTTTTCTAATGAGATTTTCATCTGAAAGACTATAATTCTCTAAATCATAGCCACCAAAAAATCTCACCTTGATTCTAGGACCTGATGTTGCAAAGGTTTCTTTTTTTCTGAAAGCAGCAAAAATTGACTCCCTTGTATTCTCTTCAGCCCAAACACCTGCAAGTCCAGAGGCACCAAAATATATAACTCGGTCTCCTGCGTTGAGATAATAATTATTATCAACATATTTCATAAGACTTGCCATTCCTCGAGAAACTTCTTCTGATTCAGAACCGGGAATCTTGCTCATGATATAACCAAAAGTTTTATTAAAAGGTACTGAACCCCTCAGCTTAGGAGTGCCATCTACCATGCCGATTTTAGAAAAATGTGTTTCTTCATTATATGATCCACCAGCTACATGACTATCGCTAGAACCAATAAGACCAAATTTATATGGATTAACAATTCCTTTTTCTTCAATTGCAAGACCTCTCAAATATGCATTTCTTACGTATGAACCCTTAATATTTTTCATTTCATTTGATGGATACCTGGGTGGTGTAGCGGTTTCAAATGAGGCCCATTCATCATTTTTTGAAATTAATGGATGAGTTTCAGAGGTTCCTTTGGCTTGAGTTATTTCAACTAATGGTTCATTTAGCAACCTATTAGATGCATAAGCATCATCAATTGGTCCGCCATTAAAATCATTATTAGAAAAGGCAGAGCCGCCAGAAATATTTGAGTTATGAGGAATAGCTAAACTATCAACACCATTTTCTCTAAGACCGTTCATCCATTCCCATAATGGCTCGGGGTTCATGCTATCAAGTCTAGAAAAAATTTTATCGGGAAGATTTTTAGTGTCCTCAAATATCACATTACGATGAAGATAATTATTGTATAAGTCTTCAGATGAAGTATATTCGTAACCTGCAAAGGTTGTAAAAATACCAGGCTTGTATGCATCATCAGCAGCTTTTATTGTTTCTTGCCAAACACTTTTTTGCACATTATCTATGAGGTTATTATCAATTGTGCCATTTCTGATGCCTTC
>Ga0181598_1004515_pt1 | contig 11487 bp, 7 predicted proteins | sample 041ome_4_FD_153295 | JGI IMG/M metagenome (GOLD analysis project Ga0181598, IMG submission 153295) | Coastal salt marsh microbial communities from the Groves Creek Marsh, Skidaway Island, Georgia - 041404US metaG (spades assembly) | ecosystem: Environmental > Aquatic > Marine > Intertidal zone >...
CGCTTACATCAAGCCCAATAAGCAAACCATAAAGCGTACCCGCCAGACCAAGCATCACCAAAAAGTAGGAAAAGTTGACCGGGTACGGGTCGCTGGGTATGCCCCGCCTTTCCAGTACATTGTTGCCTGCCTGCAGGACTCTCCAACTCTGCATACTGGGAAATAAAAATAAAAGCACGGGCACAAGTGTGCTGATGGTGCTCAAATCTGCGGACAACCAAACCAAACGCTCATGGATCGCGGCTGGCAAAAGATCGCTCAATAAAATGAGCCCGGGAAGAAATGCCTGCAGAGCAATTTCCACATTAACCAACCAGGCGATCAGAGCACCGGCAAACAGGACAAGCGAAACAAAAAACAGCAGCTGGGTTTTACTTAGATTGATTTCCTTTTCGTCCACTCTTTTTCCTTTGGTTTGGGCAAATTAATAAAAAGTTAAATATGAACTTTGGCTGGTTTATTCAGCAAGGTAAAATCTGTGCCTGTGAATATGTTTCTCTCATCATTCAAGTGACAGAATTGACAAACTCTTTTGCAAGCTCCGTTATGCAGGGATGAATCGCAGACAGTTTTTTGCCACCACCGCCGGGTCCCTTGCCCTTGCCAGTCTATCCCAAGCCCAACCAAAATCCTTTTCTGGAATCATTCACAAGGCAGTCAAGGTCGGCACCGCTCCCGATGATAAACATTTCCAAAGAGTAAAAGACCTCGGGTTTGATGGGATTGAGGGCAATGCACCTGGCTTACAGGTTGAACCAATAAAAAAGGCCTGCACCAGGCTGGATCTTCCCATGCATGGAGTGGTTTATAGTAAACACTGGCAAATTCGACTATCCGACAAGAATCCTGAGGTTCGCGAGAAGAGCCGCAATGGCCTCGCTCAGGCAATGCGAGATGCTAAGGCCGTTGGCGGAAGTTCCGTGTTACTGGTTCCAGGAAAAGTTACTGGGGAGCAGGAAAACCACCAGCATGTATGGGATCGTTCGATTGAACAAATCCAGCAACTTCTCCCTCTCGCTAAAGAGTTACAAATCCACATTCTGATCGAAACCGTATGGAATGGGTTTTGTTACATGCCCGAACAATTTCGTGATTATATCGATGCCTGCGACAGCCCCTGGGTGCAGGCATATTTTGATATTGGAAACATGCAAAAGTTTGCTCCAAGTCATGAATGGATCCGCGTACTGGGCAAACGCACCCTCAAGCTCGATGTCAAAGACTGGGGATCAAAAAATGGATTTTGCCCACTCGGCCAGGGAGATGTGGACTGGAAGAAAGTCCGCCACGAACTCGAAAGAGTCGAATTTACTGGCTGGGCCACCCGCGAGGGTAACGATGGTGGGATCGACAAGACAGCGAAACTTATGAACGAACTACTCGCCCTGTAAAGATTGCCCGCCATTCAGCAACGAATGATTCGTCCTCCCGTTAGATAAAAACAAAAAAGCCGGACTCCTCTAATTGCAAAAGAGTCCGGCCTGCCCTATTTTAGGCCAACTACGTGGCCTGAAGATTAGAAATCGAAGCCTAGTCCAACTTCGACGCTTGCACCAGGATGAGGCGCGTATCCCTTGATTGTGGCAGGTGAAGTATGATTGTAACCAAGTTCATCCGTTAAATTATTTCCACGGATGAATAATTCACCTTCGGTATCTCCAAAGATAAGGTCATAACTTGCATAGGCATTAAGCATAGAATAAGCAGCGGTTGGTGTTTCACCATGCTCCTCCTCATCCTCCCCATGATCACCGTCCTCCTCATGCACAGGAATTTTATTCTGCTTAAACACCCGGGTAAGGTTCATCCCGAACGTCAGTTTTTCTGTCTGCACTTCATACCCAAAACCAATCCGTGAAGCTGGAATTCTTGGTAGATGGGTGGATTCAGATTTATTTTCCCCGCGCACCATATCCCCATAAGCAGAGAGCAATAGCGACCATCCTTGGTTTTCCAATGCCAGCCAATTTACTTCCGCTTCCAATCCCTGGAATTCAGCTTTTACCCCGGTGTATTCCCGCTTGGACATATTTTCATCTCCCACCAATTGTACCCCATGATCTTCCAAAAACACATAATGATCAAACTCGGTATGGTAAGCAGAGAGTTGCCCAGTTACCTTGCCCATCGTCTTACGAAGCATCACCTCCAGGCTCACCGCAGTTTCATCTTTCAGGTTTGGGTTACCCACTTCAAACGCCTCGGTCGCGTGGTGCGGGCCATCACTGTATAATTCTGCAGTGTCCGGTGCACGCTCGGTGTAACTGAGGTTTCCGCTGAGGTTCCAACCCTCCCCCAGATCGCGGGACAAACCACCACTTGCACTAAAGATTGAATCATCCCGGTCCGACAACCCACCTTGAAATTCTCTCTGCAAGGATTCCCAGCGTATTCCCCCATTCAGGGTCAGTTCGTCATTTATATCGTATTCCTCGACCAGAAAGATTGCCAAACGGGTAGAGTCCTCTGCGGTAATCGCACGATTCTCCCCACTTACCCCCGAGTAGATTGTTCCATTCTCTTCTCCCTGCACCTTCAACTCATCAAACAAACCATGAAATCCGAGTCCCCCACGGAGCTTGCCCACTTCATGCTTGAACACAGCACGGGCCTCCAGACCTTCCCGCAAATAAGTGGCATGCGTTTCAAACTCATCCTCCCCGTCATGCTTGCCAATCTCATCATGGCGGTAGTCCCCATACCCAAGATTAAATTCGATACCGGTCAGCCACGCAGAGTCGTTTATTTCCAGTTCTGAGCGTGCTTCAAACCGGTCGCTCTCCAGCTCAATACGGGTCTCGCTATCGGCATGCTCCCCGGGTACGCCATATGTATTTTCATAGGTCGAAAAACTGATGCCCGCATAACCGCCATCCCACAGGTGCGTACCGCCCAAACCATAGGAGGAACTTCCCCCCTTCGAGTTTATCACCTTGGTTGCCTTGCTTCCATCAGGCAAAGAAAAGGAGGGTACTTCATAATCATCAAAGTCCCTCTTAAACCCGTTGATTTGAAAGCTCAGGGAATCTGTACCGGCATATCCCACCGCCCCATAGTTCCAACCATTATTGGCACTATTATAACCAGTACGCACAGAACCCTGAGGCGAACCCTTATACAAACGGGTGGGGATACTGCGGTCGATTACATTGACCGCTCCCCCAACGGCACTCCCGCCATACAATAAAGCGGAGGATCCACGGAGCACCTCTATCCTGTCCACCAGCAACGCATCCGCCGGCACCGCATGATCCTCCGATTGTGCAGAGACATCAAACACATCGGTTCCGTTTTTCAGGATGCGCACCCGGTTTTTGTCCAACCCTCGAATAATCGGGCGATTGGCACTCGGCCCAAAATGGGACTGATTTATACCTGGTTGGTCGGCCAGAGTCTCAGCAATCGTGCCCGCCTTAATTTTTTCCAGACGGTCCCCCTCCAGCACCAATGCGGATTGGGTCACATCGGAAAGCTTGGAATCTAATGCGGAGGATTCAACAACCAGGGCATCGAGCTGCTCGACTGGCTGATTGTTTTTTTGCCCCTGAGCAAATGCCAGAGGTATGGATAATAAAATGGGAACAGTGTAAAATTTCATTTGTTTTCATGGTCTGAGAGTATCGAGGTTTGAAAACCTAAGCCGATATTATTAGGGGCTTTGGGTTTTTCATTACGCCACCCACACTCTCAAAATTGGGAGGCATAATTTGGAGAACCGCCCAGGCATATCCCGGGCATAGGCACTCCGTTTTAAAAAACGTTAAACCTCTGTGGGAGGTCCCCTCGCCCAGTATAAAAAGTTCTCTCCAACTGCTGGTCTTTTCGCAGATTCCAGCTGGGTAATCCCCTCTGGTAAAAGTACAACGGCAAGGCCCTGAAAACTGGCAAAACCATGCTCCACCGATTTGCCAAAAAGCACCACTGCACAAGTGCCAGTGTTTTGCTCATCCTCTGAGGAATTTTCCTGATGGGAAGAACAGCTCTTACCCGCCTTGCTATGCGGGCACTCCGCATCTCCATGAAACACATAGGAGTGTATGCCCGGCGATACCACGGATACCGATAGAGTACCCACGATGATCAAACATAAAGATGCCAAGAATTGTTTCATTAAAAATGAAGACAGTGCCCTTATTGCAAATTTATTGCAATAGAAAATATCTCCAGTTTGCCCCTCGATCAAATAAAGCTAGGTTTCAACATTGCACATGAAACCCAAGCAATCCGACAGTCCAGTTACCCGGGTCAAAAAACCGGAACCATCCAAGGATAGTCCGGATTGGATCATCTGGGCTGCCTGGGCCGACCGGATCACTTTTGAGGAAATCCGCAAAGTCACCGGCCTTACCGAGAGTCAGGTCATTGCCCACATGAGAAAATCTCTCAAGCCATCCAGCTTTAGATTGTGGCGCAAACGTGCCTCCACCCAGAGTATTAAGCACCAAAAACTCTTCCGCCACCGCCGATCGCAAGACACGGACTATTAGAATCTGGTTCTCATAACTCCCTAGTTTGCCCGCTCGCTGTTCCCTCCCAGGCGAAGGTTAGTTGCTTTAACTAGCTCCCTAAAATCATAGCCAAGCAAAGCTTGGCAAATTCGGTTGTTTCTTTCAAGGTGTACGATTCAAGTATCCTAGCACCCCTTTATCTTAATTCCCTACCTTTTGAATTTTATTAAATGATTACCGGAGAACTTAAATCGAAAGTCGATGCCATTTGGGACGCCATGTGGGCGGGTGGCATTGCCAACCCCATGCAGGTGGTGGAGCAACTCACCTACCTGCTCTTCATCAAGCGGCTCGATGAGCTGCATACCCTGCGGGAGAAAAAAGCCTCCCGGCTCGGCACCGCCATCGAGGACCCCGTCTTCCCCGACGGGCCCAACCCCGCGACCACTTCGGGCACCTCCGCTCAGGACCTGCGCTGGTCCCGCTTCCGCGACCTTGCCCCCGAGCCTCTCTTCAACCTCGTGCGCGACGAGGTCTTTCCCTTCATCAAGAACCTCGGCGGGCCCGAGAGCCTCTACGCTTCCCATATGAAGGAGGCCCTCTTCATCATGCCCACCCCCCGCCTGCTCGCCAATGTCATCGACCGGCTCGACGAGCTCCCCATGCACGACCGCGACCTCAAGGGCGATGTCTACGAGTACATGCTGGGCAAGATCGCATCCGCCGGGCAAAACGGGCAGTTCCGCACCCCCCGCCACATCATCGATCTGATGGTGAAGATGACCGCACCCACCCCCGCCGACATCATCTGCGACCCCGCCTGCGGAACTTGCGGGTTCCTCGTAGCCGCCGGGGAATACCTGCGCCAGAACCACCAGGCCGAAATCTTTGCCGACGAAGCCGCCCGCAAGCGTTTTTCCGAGGACATCTTTCATGGCTTCGACTTCGACTCCACCATGCTCCGCATCGGGAGCATGAACATGATGCTCCACGGCATCGAGAGCCCCGACGTCCGCTACAAGGATACCCTCGAGGAAGCCCATGCCGACGACTCCGGCGCCTACTCCCTCATCCTCGCCAATCCCCCCTTCGCCGGCAGCCTCGACTACGAGGCCACCGCCAAGGACCTTCTCCGCATGGTCAAGACCAAGAAGACCGAGCTCCTCTTCCTCGCCCTCTTCCTCCGCCTCCTCCGCGTGGGCGGACGGGCCGCCATCATCGTGCCCGATGGCGTACTCTTCGGCTCCTCCAAGGCCCACAAGGACCTGCGCAAGATCCTCGTCGAGGACCAGAAGCTCGACGCCATCATCTCCATGCCCTCGGGTGTCTTCAAGCCCTATGCGGGGGTCTCCACCGCCATCATCTTTTTCACAAAGACCAATTCGGGCGGTACCGAAAAGGTCTGGTTCTACGACATGCAGGCTGACGGATTCTCCCTCGACGACAAACGGACCGAGCAGGAAACTTCTGACCTCCCTGATATCCTGCAACGCTGGCAAAACCGCGATGCCGAGACCGACCGCGTCCGCACCGAGCAATCCTTCCTCGTCCCCAAGTTCGAGATCGCCGACAACGACTACGACCTATCCATCAACCGCTACAAGGAAATCGTGTACGAGGAAGTCGAGTACGACCCCCCGCAGGAAATCCTGAAGGACCTTCGCCAACTCGAGGACGACATCACCCAAGGCATCCAAAAACTGGAGGAGATGGTCGGGTGAAGTGGCCTTTGGTGCAACTCAAAGATTTATGTTCCTTTATGACTGGAGGCACTCCCAGTACAAAGGACACTACAAATTACATTGATGGTGACATTCCATGGATTGTCTCAGGGGACATTCATCGTGGCGAAATTTTTGACGCGTCCAAACGAATAACGCGAAGAGGAATGGAGAGATCACCCGCGAAATTACTACCGGAGAACAGTATCCTTATCGCCCTAAACGGGCAAGGTAGGACGAGGGCAACCGTTGCGTGGTTACGAATGTCCGGTGCTACATGTAACCAATCTATCGTCGCGATCATACCGAGTTCTCCTTCCACTCTGGACTATCAATATCTTTACACGACTTTACGTTCGATGTACCAGCAACTCCGCAATCTCACAGGAGACAAGAATCGTGCTGGTTTAAATATGGGGTTGATCGGAAAGGTCCAAATTCCCCTGCCGCCGTTGGATGAGCAGAAGCGGATTGCGGGGATTCTGGACGCGGCGGACATATTGCGGGCCAAGCGCCGCGAGGCCCTCGCCAAACTCGACGACCTCCTCCAATCCACCTTCCTCGATATGTTCGGCGACCCAGTCACCAACCCAAAAGGCTGGGAAACAAAAAAAGTAGAAGAAGTTTCTCGACTCGTTCGAGGAAGTTCCCCTCGACCTAAAGGAGATCCCAAGTTCTATGGAGGAACAGTTCCACGTTTAATGGTTGGAGATATTAGTCGTGACGGTTTTTGGGTTACTCCAAAGATAGATAGCCTCACTGAAATGGGAGCATCTAAAAGTAGGCCGGTACCCAGGGGTACGGTTGTTATGGCTGTTTCTGGAGATGTTGGAGTAGTTGCAACAGTACAGGTGCCTTGCTGCGTACATGACGGATTTGTAGCGTTTCTAGAACTCGATGAAAATACCTTTGATTCTCGTTTTTTCATGTTTCAGTTTCACTTTCTGAAAATGACCCACGAAAAGCGAAAAGCTGGCGCAATTTTTCAGAACCTCACAACGAAGTACATCAAAGAGATAAAGCTACCCCTCCCCCCCCTCGCCCTGCAGCAACGCTTTGCGGAGATCGTGTCCTCGGTGGAGGAGCAGAAGGCCAAGATGAGGAAGCACCTCGAGCAACTGGACGATCTCTTCGCCTCCCTCCAGCAACGCGCCTTCCGCGGAGATCTTTAAACCCGAGCGATGGAAACGTCCGAGAATTTTGCTTTCGTGGGGGAACGGTTCCCGTTCTTCAAGGAGAGTGCCACCCGGGCGGAATTGCAGGCGTACGCGGATCCGCGGGCGTCCTGCTTCCATGCGAGGCATGCTTTGGAGAGGCTGGTGATCCGCCTGTTCAAGGTGGACAAGAGCCTGAACCAGCCCACGGTGAACAATCTCGACGCCTACATGACGGAGCCTTCCTTCCTCAGCCTCGTCCCCCAGATCGTCTGGGAAAAGGCGGAGCTGGTGAGAAAGGCGGGGAACTCCGCGGTGCATTGTAAGAAAGCACCCAAGCCGGAGACGGCGATCGATGTATTGAGGCAGTTGTTTGACGTGGCCTACTGGGTGGGTCGGACCTACGTGGAGGACGGGGCGAACAAGTTGGCGGGTAGGACCTACGACGAGTCGCTCGTCCCGCGGGTGGAGTTGTCCGCCAGTCCGGCGAGCTTGCAGGAGCTGGATGCCCTGAAGGCCCAACTGGATGCGGCGGAGGCGGCGAATCAGGAAAAGCAGGAAGAGATCGATCGTCTGCGGGAATTGCTGGCCGGGTACAAGCAGGAGAACGAGGAGGTGCCCGAGACCCGCGACTGGAGCGAGGCCAAGACGCGCAAGATGATCATCGACGTCGAGTTGCGACTGGCGGGTTGGGAACTCGATCATGCGGACGATACTGAGTACGAGGTGACGGGTATGCCCAACACGCGGGGGATCGGTTACGTCGATTACGTTTTGTGGGGAGCGGATGGCAAGCCACTCGCTTTGGTGGAGGCGAAGAAGACCACGGTCGATCCGGAGGTCGGCAAGCAACAGGCCAAGCTCTATGCGGATTGTCTGGAGAAGATGCACGGGCAACGACCGATCATTTTTTACACCAATGGATTCCGCACCGAGATGTGGGACGATCGGTTTTATCCGCCCCGTACGGTGGCGGGCTTTTACCGGCGGGAGGAATTGGAGCGTCTGATCCAGCGCCGGGCACGCAGGTTGAGCCTACTGGATGAGCCGATCAACGAGGAGATTTCGGGCAGGCCCTACCAACAACGGGCGATCCGGAGCATTGGGGAAACCTTTGAGGGCAGCCACAGGAAGTGTCTGCTGGTGATGGCCACGGGTACGGGCAAGACGCGCACCGCGATCGCACTGGTCGATTTGCTCCAGAGGGCCAATTGGGTGAAGCGTACCTTGTTTTTGGCCGACCGGATATCTTTGGTCAAGCAGGCGGTGGGGGCGTTCAAATCCCACCTGCCCGACAGCAGTCCGGTCAACCTGATCACGGAGAAGGAGGCCGAGGGCCGGGTCTATGCGAGCACTTATCCCACCATGTTGAGCCTGATCAACCAGCGAGACCGCGAGGGGAAGGGACGGTTCGGGCCGGGGTATTTTGATTTGGTGATCATCGACGAGGCCCACCGCTCGGTCTACCAGAAGTACGGGGCGATCTTCGAGTATTTCGACAGTTTGCTGATCGGGCTAACCGCGACCCCGCGCGATGAGATCGACCGCAATACCTACGAGCTTTTCCAGCTGGAACCGGGTGTGCCGACCGACGTCTACGAGCTGGATGAGGCGGTGAGGGATGGATTTCTGGTATCCCCGAGGCAACTTTCGGTACCGCTGAAGTACCAGCGCGAGGGAATCAAGTACGATGAATTGTCCGAGGAGGACAAGGAACGCTGGGAGGAACTGGACTGGCAGGAGGACGAGGAGGGCGGAACGCCCGACGAGGTGAAGGCGGGGGCGGTGAACCGTTGGCTCTTCAACGAGGATACGGTGGACAAGGTTTTGCAGTTCGTGATGGAGAACGGGGTGAAGACGGACATGGGGGACCGGTTGGGCAAGACCATCGTATTCGCCCGCAACCACAACCATGCGATTTTCATCGAGGAGCGATTCAATGCGAACTATCCCCATTACCGGGGGCACTCCGCCCGGGTGATCGACAACTATGCGAAGTATCCGGGCAGCCTGATCGAGGAGTTCTCGGATAAGGAGAGCGAGCTGCGCATGGCGATCTCGGTGGACATGCTCGATACGGGAATCGATGTGCCCGAGGTGGTGAACCTCGTCTTTTTCAAACCGATCCATTCCAAGATCAAGTTCCTCCAGATGATGGGTCGCGGGACGCGCCTGTGCCCCGACCTCTTCGGTCCGGGTATGGACAAGGAGCATTTTCTGGTGATGGATTTCTGCGAGAACCTTGAATACTTTGCCCAAAATCCGGAAGGTGCGGGTGGAAGCACGGCGGAGCCTTTGCCCAAGCGCCTTTTCAAGGCACGATTGGAATTACTGCAGGGTCTGAGCAAGCAGGAGAGCGGTGAACGGGAGGCGAATGACAGCTTACTGACCTCCCTGGCCAAGACTCTGGGGGATGAGGTGCGGGGGATGAATTTGGACAATTTTATCGTCAAGCTGAAGCGTGAGACGGTGGGCCGGTTTCAGGAGGGGAGCAAGGACTGGGAGAGACTTTCCTCGGCGGATTATGCCGAATTGGAGCGCGAGGTGGCGGGCTTGCCCTCGGAGGTTGAAATGGACGAAGTGGAAGCACGGTTGTTCGATCTTAAGATTTTGCGCCTGCAGGTTTGTTTGGTGGAGGAAAACGGACCGGGCTTCGATAAGCTCCGACAGGCTGTAATGGAGGTGGCGGGCCAATTAAGCGAGATGCCCGAGGTGCCTCAAGTGGCGGCGATTCTTTCATTTCTCGGCGAATTGCAGGAGGATGACTGGTGGACTGATGCCACCCCCACCATGCTGGAAACGGTCAGAAAAAAGCTACGCGGTTTGGTACGCCTGATCGAGAAGGCGAAACAAGCGGTGATCTATACGAATTTCGAAGATGAGATGGGCGAGGCCATTCAAGTGGAGGAAACTCAATCAGCTTATGGGGGCATCAATCTGGAAAGGTTCAGGCAGAAGACGACCGAGTTTCTGCGTGCCCGGGAGAACGATTTGGTCATCCAAAAGTTACGCCACCGCGAGGCACTCACAGAGGGAGATCTGGAAGAATTGCAAAAGGTACTGGTGGAACAGGGAGGGGATAAGGGCGAGGATTTATTGAGCCAGCTCCTGAGCGAGCAGGGACAGAACGTGGCCGAGTTTGCCCGCAGTATCGTGGGATTGGACAGAAAGGCGGCGAGCGAGCCCTTTGCCCGTTTTCTTGACCAAGCCAACTTCAATGCCCGCCAGATCCGCTTCGTGGAAATGATCGTAGACTTCGTAACCCGTAACGGAAAGCTCGAGGCAAGACAGCTCTACGAAACTCCCTTTACGGATGATGGCTCAGTGGAAAGTATTTTCCCCAACGAAGATGATGCCGATGCCATCTTCGAACTGGTCGAGGAAGTTAGCCGAGTAAGGTTTGGCTGAATTGAAAGAGAATTTCACAAGCCAGTACCCTGCCCTTTTGTGGCTAAATATAACCCCTCAACTCTCCACCACCACAAGATGTAGAGAGTCCAAGCGGTAGCGGGTTTCGGCGAGGGCTTCTTCGATGGAGGCCTGGTGGGTTTGTAAGTTTTTGATTTCTGCGGGATCGACTCCGGGGTTGAGGCGGGCGAGCATTTGCAAACGGGAAATTTCCGACTGGAGCTCCTGCTCCACAGAGATGCGGGATTCCTCGACCATTTCCTGGGTAAGTCCATAGACGTGGTTCTCGGCAGATTTGAGCATTTTTTTGACGAGTCGCTTGATACCGGAGTTGCCCAGAATGTCATCGGTATCGGGTGTGGGGTTGATCTTGCCCGCGGATAGATCGGGAGAAGCGATCACTTCTCCGGTGTGATTGAGCCAGAGGGTGATGGGGGTGATGCCAAGGTAGCGGTCGATGTGTAAGTGGCGGGGGGCGAGGCACTCCACCAGGTAGGTGACTTGGAGGAAGATACCGGGGGCTTCGGTGCCTTGGTAGACGGAGAGCACGGCGTTGCCTTTTTCGCTGCTGAGAAGAGAGTCGAGAGAGTTGCGCAGCAGTGGATGATCTGTCGTGAAGAATTGGATATCGTCGCGGTTGAGGGCATCGGTACGGTCGAAGGTGGCCATCATGCCTTTGGGGTCGAGCCCGGGCAGGCTGTCGAGCTGCCCATACTCGGGCTTGAATAAATAGCGGCGCTCACCCAGGTCTTCCAC
>Ga0181598_1004530_pt1 | contig 11468 bp, 6 predicted proteins | sample 041ome_4_FD_153295 | JGI IMG/M metagenome (GOLD analysis project Ga0181598, IMG submission 153295) | Coastal salt marsh microbial communities from the Groves Creek Marsh, Skidaway Island, Georgia - 041404US metaG (spades assembly) | ecosystem: Environmental > Aquatic > Marine > Intertidal zone >...
AAACGCTCATCTCTGATAACGATATTGATGCCAGTAGTGATGGCGGTGGGATTACCAGTACTACCGTTGCCACCGAGCGCATCATCGAGGGTGGTCGCGGAGTTGGTTCCTCGAGCGAGGCCGAGTTTTAGATGTGCCGAGCGGGGGAGACGCGTTCGAAGCGTCGGTGCCGTCGTTGGAATGCGGAGAAAGTGTTCGAGAGAGAGAGGGTCGTCGTCGACGACGACTTGGACGACGACGACGAGGGCGGCGGTTTTTGTCGACGGAGATGGCGAGAATGCCAACGATAGCGACAAGAAGAACGCGTCGTCGTTTTCGTTTTCTTCTTCGTCATCCTCCGCGCGTTCGTTGGACGTGGTCGAGGCTTCTTCTTCTTCGGATAAAAACGGAGCGCTGCTGGTGCCCGTGGGGGACAGTCAAAAGCAACCGCCGCCGCGACTGCGTTTGGTTGAAATCGCGAAGCGGGTGCAACTGTTGGTGCAGACGTTCATTCAGTGCGCGGCGAAATACGCGCAGAAAGATTACGAATCCATAGCGACGGCGATTTCTAGACTCGGTCCGACGTACGTGAAATTCGCGCAGGCGGCGGCGAGTCGCGGGGACCTCGTCGGACCGGAGTTGGCGGGCGCGCTCGGGCAGTTGCAAGACGACATGGGACGGTTTAGCGATCAGTTAGCGATTGATACCATTCGAGAAGAGAGTCCTAAGTTATACGAAGACATAGAGAATATCGAAGAAATGTTAGAGAAAGGGTCCGTGGCGGCGGCGTCGTTGTGTCAGGTGTATAAATGTCGATTGAAAACGCAGGAAGTGGTCGCGGTGAAAGTGCAAAGACCAAACATTCGAGAACAGGTGGAAGCGGACGCGTACTTGTTGAGATTAGCGGCGTCGTATTTAGAAAAGTTCAATTTGGTGGAAGCGAAAGCGGTGGACGCGGTGGATGAGTTCGTGTCGAGATTGTTCGAGGAGATGGATTTCGAAAACGAGGCGGAAAACGTCAGGAAGTTTAACAGTTTGTACGGGCCAGAAGGAACGGCAAAGATGGACGACGTCGTGAATGGTGCCGCGGGTAACAGCGATAACAGCGGACGGAAAAGTAAACTAGAAATTAAAGTGCCCAACGTGTACGACGAGTACACGTCGAAAAAAGTGTTGGTGTTGGAATGGATTGAAGGGACGCCGTTGACGTCCGGGGAGATGCGCGAGGTCGATCCGAAAGATTTACCGTTGGTTAGATTAGGCATCGCGTGCACGTTGAGTCAACTCATCGAGACAGGCGTCATGCACGCGGACCCGCACGGGGGAAATTTAATCAAACTTCCCGATAACCGCGGGTTGGCGTATTTAGATTTCGGATTGGTTTCAACGGTCCCGGAACAAGTCCGAGACGGTTTAGTCGCCGCGGTATCGCTGATGGTATTTAAGAAAGATTACAGGAAAGTGGCGAATTTGTTCGGCGAGTTGATGTTAGTGCCGCCGTCGGTGTTGAACGACGCGGTAAAGATGAAAGACCTCGAAGACGCTTTAGAGGATGCGGCGAACAAGACGCTGAAATTCCCGGAACCTGGATCGGGGAAGATTGTCCCAGAAATACGCTTCGACGAGCTTTTGTTCGCGTTGCTCGCTTTAGTCCCCCGCTTCGAGTTTCAGTTGCCACCGTATTTCGTAAACAACGCGCGCGCGTTGGGCGGGTTGGAGGGCATGGCGAGAAGTGCGGACGGAACGTTCAACGTGTTGAAAGAGGTGTATCCGGTGGCCATTCGCCGGGTGCTCAAAAATCCAAACCAAAGCGAAGTGTTGCGAAAAACAGCTCGGACGTTGGCGTTCGACGATTCGATTGGAGGCTTAGCATTCGCGTCGTTGCTTCGCGTGTTGAACGATGCCGCAAACTTGACGCAAATTCCGAGGTACAAAATCGCATTCGACGCGCTCAATAGCAGCGAAGGTAGACGATTGCTCTTGGAGACATTCAAGGCGGAAGTATCTAGAAGAGTGCGCGCGATTCTCGACACTCTTTTCCGAAGAGGCAGAAAAGGAGAAAGTGGTAGTGATGTTATCAGTAGTAGCAGTATCAATAGTAGTGGTAGTAGTAGTAGTAGTAGTAGTAGTAGTAGTAGTAGCGATAGCAGCAATAGTCGCATTGTAATTGCATGAATTCTATTATTTTTACATTTTGTCGAGGCTCAAACTGATGAGAGAATCAAGGTGTTTTTTCACCGGATCCGTGTAGTGTCCTCTCGCATCTACTTTTGCTTGAACAGGATGAGTCCGCTCGTCATAACGGATTAGATGGATACACTCGTGTAGATTAACAGTTGGACAGACGTGACGCGGGACGAGTAAAACAGTTTCACCTTTTTCCACGGGTGGTGGCGGTCCATTCGCATCGATGAAATCCCGAACGACTTCAAACGTGAGGTGTTCTTCCGAGCACTTCGTTTGCTTCCAAAACGTATGACGCTGAAGAGAAAAATTCTTTTTTCCTGTACTAGCAGTGACGATTGCTATGGGAGAGCCCGCTTCGGCAGCAATCGACTTTGAACCCGCGTTACACGTAAACATTCGGTCGTTTTTCTTTCCTGGTTTTGATACAACCGTCGCGGCAACATACAGTGCTGGCCTCAAACGCATCCTTTCATCACATATTTGTTGGCATATTTGCGTGTGTGAACGATGGTCAAAGAATACTACAGTTCCAGGCGATACGGTTCTCAGAATTTCCCTCCCATAAAACATTCCCTTGTGAAGATCCATTTTTCCAGTTCGCACGTTCAGATATTTGTCTAGTGCGTGAATGAAGCCCGGAGTACCAGAAGTGACAATTTCAATCGGTTCCATCGTTTTGTTCGCCTTCATCATCTTGTCAACCTCCTCTGACGACTCTTTCTCTTTATGAAATTTAAGGAAATCTAAGATCGCTTCGTCGGCGATGTTCCATTTCATTTCTCTCGCTTTCAATTTGTTTGCGTCGTATCCAACGCAATCATCGATATGACCCTCATAAACGGAAAGTCCCGAAAAGTGAGTTCGAGTCCAACAGCATGACATTAACCTTTCAAAGAACGTCGTTTCCATCTCAGAAGGGTCCAGTAAACTGAAACCAGTTCGGTCAAAGCCGTTGCTAAAATCCAGAAAAAATCCAACGTTTGGCAACATCTTCAGTCCATCGTCATCTATCGACGTCAAATTAAGCAAACATTTATCACGAAAGAGCTCCAACGTGGTTTCCTCCAAGCAAGATGCCGCTTCAATCAACACGTTAATTTTGACTTTTTGAAATTTCATCGCGAGTGTCCTTACGTCTTCGCACTGTTCTTTCGAAACGAGCGGATGAGCGTATAACACGTCGTACTTCAATCTTGATGCATCCTTCTCTTTTGTTGAAGCTGAAAGTGTCTTCTTCTTTCCTTTCGTCGTCTCTTTGGTTTGTTCTGCTTCGTAATGTTCGATGGTAGCTAGTAAATAATGCAGCTCTTTGATTGTCGAGCATTTAAATTTAAAGACACCTTTCTTTAATAAAAGGTTCCAAACGATTGTCATCTTTGTCGTCTTCACGTGCGGTCGCCAATTTTCTACGCATTTAACGAGTTGTAACATCTTGTCGACGTTGGATTTAACCGCACTCCAATTTAAGCAAAGACACGGCGTTCTCAAATTGGGATAATGTTTCATTTCACTTAACACTGTGCCCGCAGAAAGTACCCACTCCTGATAATCCCCCCAGTCCAAAGCCTCCTCTTCCCACAACTCCGATGGCACCTTTTCTCTCGTCGATGCGTTTCGATTCTCCTGCCTCGTTCTCTTTCTCGAAACGGCTGAAGTTGCCGTGTTCCTCTCTTCCAGCAACCGCGCCCGCAGCTCGTCCCCCATCTTCTCTCTCTCTCTCTCTCTCTAGCCGCTCTCTCTCTCTCACACAACGCACGCGACGCACGCGACGCAAAGTCACGCGCTCATATGTTGTTATAAAAATGAGGAAAGCGAAGAAAAAGTCGTTGTTTTTTTTGCGAAAACCGAGAAACCCTAAACACCCAAACACCCCAGAAAATTCAAATCTTCCTCCCCAAAAATAGAAAGAGATGCCGTTCGCTTCTTCTTCTTCTTCCTCTTCGGAAGAAGAACACGAGGACGACGTCGTCGAAAAAGAAGCGAATTCGTCGATGACATCGATCCCATCCATGGCTTCGACTTCAGCGCACCTGACCTTCGCGTCGATGCACGCGCTGAGCGCGTGGTTGTCGGTAAAATCGATGTTACTCTCCGCGATTTTGACGCTGGAAAAGAACGAGAGCGACGCTTCTTCTTCTTCTTCTTCTTCTTCTTCGTTCGCGCCGATGTTCTCGCTCGCGCACCGAGGCGCGTGCCTCGTGAACGTTTTGAGAAGTTTGGTGAAGACGTACCGGGAAATGCGGAACGAGAATAGAGTGCAAAGCAGACGAAGAAGAAAGACGAACAACAACAACAGAAGAGGAAGGAGGAGTTTCAAGAAGGAGACGTTTTTACGAAACACGCAAACGAACGCACACGACGCGAAATCGGCGTTAGAACGAGCGAACGAAGCGTTATTCACGGCCGACGCGGTGTTAGATACGGATGACTTTGATCTCGATTACGACAACGAAGAGACGAACAGGATGAACTTGAAGTCGTTGGGAGCGTTGGCGCTGAGCGGTGTGTTTGGGAACGTAAACGACGAGTTTAAAGACGGCAGGTATCCAACCGCGAAAGAGAGACAGTTGATGCTCAGATTTGTGGACGCGTTGACGAGCGTGGGTTTCGGCGCCGCGTTGAGATTGACCGCCGGAATAGCGTGGAGTTTGGATTACGAAATCGGGAGGAACCGCGCGATTGAAACCGTGTTCGTGGCGAGCAGAGCTGTGGAAAAGGAGAAGAGGAAAGAGGCGAGTAAGAGCTTGGGATTGGAAGGCTTAACGACCAGGTTTCGCTCTAACAGTAACAGCAGTAGTAGTAATAGCAGCAGCAGCAGCAGTAGTAGCAAGAATAGTCGCGGCGATGGTAGCGGTAGTCCGTTCGCGAGTCCGTTCGACCAGTGGCGAAAAAACGGCGGAGGACGAAACGAATCGAAGAAGAAACCGCCGGTGGTGAACTCCTCCCTGAGCAAAGCCACGAAGCAAAAGATGAAAATCGTCGACAAGAAAGACTTCAAAAGACCCGCCGTGGTGAACCCGAAAGATACGTTCGGCACTCGACGGTTGCTCTTTTCTTCTTCGACGAGTGCTACCAACGCTACCAAGGAACGCAGTCGCGCGAAGAGTAAGGAGAACGGTACCGTCAAGAAAATCGCTCGCAAAGATGCCAAGAGAGCTCAAGACGACGCCGGTTGGCTCGAGCGCGCGAAAGAGCGGCTTCCGCGCGTCGCGCCCGTCATTTTGATTCTCGCCGGTTTCATCCTTTAGCAACGCGTGAGAAGAATATTTGATTTTTTCGAAGTGTACGTAATAAATAAAAATCAAAACTCGCTCTTTGCCGCATAAAAATGAAAGCTTCTTCTCTATTCGCGCCTTCTTCTTCTTCTTCTTCTCCCTCTTCGTCGTCGTCGTCGTCGTTGCAACGGCAGCAGAAGCGGCGCGATTTTTTTGCGAGCACCACCAGCGCTCGGAAATCTTCCCACCGCGCGTGTTCTTCTTCTCTTTCCGATGAGGATTACTCCGCGTCGTCGTCTTCGTCGTCGAGATGTAACCGGCGAAACGCGTTGCTCGCCTTCCTCGCGACGACGACGACGACGTTTGCATCATCGGCGCAAAAATCCAGAGCAGAAAACATGACGAACATCGACGACGACCGACGAACGACTTTATACGCGGAAACGGTGAAGATACGCAAGTTTGAAGACCCGGACGCGTTTCAGAAAGACGTGCAATATCTGTCGTCTTGTCCGGAGGTGAGCGAGTCGTGCGTGTCGACGACGAACGACGACGAGGCGCATTTTCTCAATCCGTGGGGGTTTTCGATGGGGAAAGCCAACGCGATGAGGGAATTAGTGATGGTAGCGTTAGGAAATAAGGAAGGTGAGGGGTACTTTTCGTACGACGACGGGAGAGATTTGAGAGCATCGACGGCGGTGAGAGGCGGGTCGCTCGGCATCGAAGCCATGCGAAAGAAAGCGAGGGAAAGCGCGCTGAGAGACTTGGCGTTGGAGAATAGAGATGATGGAAATTCCAATATGCCAGAAATGAAAGGTCCTCTCGGTGATTGTTTGGAGTACGACGTGGATAACGGGAAGATTGTTTTGAGACTGTTCGACGTTCCGGGTGGGATGAAAGATTCGGACGTCATCGTGAGCGAAAGCGACGTTTTTGACGCCGAGTTTTACTTTTTAGACAACGACGCGATTGTTGACGTTCGAATAGCTGCCAGAGATGCCCCAAAAGGGGGAAGTTTCGCTTTGAGTTACGATCAGGGTATCAAGTTTGAGAAGAACCGCGCGAGGAATTTAGCCGATACGATTCGGCAAAAATTGGGCTGGGAGATTGTGCCAGTCATCGCGAGCTTTGATCCAAAATGGGATTCGAAAAGGAGAATGTGGTTCGAGGATATACTCGATCCGCAAGAGAACATTAGCGGCGAATGGAATAGTTTTAGTGGAACCTCGTGGATACCTAACCCCGCGGCGATTATCGATAAACTTTCGAGCAGATAAAAAGCGAGTCGTGTAAACAACGAGTGTAACAATTGTGGTATGAATACCTACTACTAGGTGTATTAAAACGTAGTCTATGAAAATTTATTCCGGTTTCTCTTCCGGTTTTTCTTCGCCTAACCAGAACTTGTAGTTTTCGAACAACTCGGCGTCGTCCCCACCCTTGTGATATTCGGATTCGACCATCATGGATTCGTAGAACTTTTGGCCAACCGCGGATCGTGCGCCCGCCTTCTTGCCAGCCTTCGCCTTCGCTCTCTCCGCTTCCGCGCGTTGGCGCATTTCCGCGGCGACCTTCGCGTACGGGTTGAGTCTGTCCATAGCCGCCTTGTTCTTGAGCGGGTTTCTCTTGAGCGGCGCATGCGCTCTCGTCTTGCCAGTCTTCGGCGCGTTGACGGCGGATTGGATTTCATCAGAGTTGATGACTCTGCTCAAATCCGGTTGCGTCATGATGTGCGCCGGCGGCTTCCAGCCCTTCTTGGAGGAACTGGCTTGCGCCTTGGTGCCAAAGACACTGTCCAACTTTTCAAACGCGCTCTTCGTCCAGATGATAAATCTACCCAAGTGACCCCCCGGCGCCAAAGACAACAAACCGAGTCTGTCAACCGAGCACAATTCAACGCCCGGAATGTTTCTAAACGCTCTGGTCATACCCGAATCGTTCGCGTAGACAACTAACGGACCCTTGCGTTGGACGTATCTGCGGTTACGCATCTTACCCTTACCCGCTCTGATCGCTCTAGACGCCTTGACTCTTTCGATGTCGTCAAACGCGCCGCACGCCTTCAAAATCTTAATAGCCTCGCTCGTCTTGGTCGTACCTTCGCAAGAATCGTCCAACACCAACGGCACTTCCGGCACGTTTTCGACTCTGTGACCTCTGGCCATCAACAACGCCGGGACCGCGGACGCCGCCAACGCGGAGCACACCGCGTAGCGCTTCTCCTTCAAGTTCACCTTGCGGTGCCATTTTCTCCACGTCTTGGTCGGCGCGAACATGCGACCACCACGACACATGTTACCGAAGGCCCCTTGACCGGCGCGGTGAGTACCACCACCCGGTACACGCGGGATACGAGACACGGCGCGACCGGTACCCCAGGACTCGGCGGCGGTTTGGTGACCCGCTTCCAAGGAGACGGCGTACGCTTGACGCGAGTTTTTGTTCAATCCGGTGTGCACGGCATTGACGATATCACTGTTGTGTTCCAAAACAGATTGGGACGAAACAAAAGAGAAAAGAATAGGTCAGCATAACATTCACACCGCGCGATTCGATCGTTCGAGCGCTTCTAAAACGGTCGCGCGCGCGCCTTCTCGCGGCGCTCCGTTCGAGATTCCGAATCTTTCGCGCAAAAGAAGAAAAAAAACCCCACTCTCAAAATACAAAAAACAAATCTCCCGTCGTCGTCGTAAAACGCGACCGCGGTGAACAACGCGACGTAAAAAGACGATAAACGTACGGTCTGATCGGCGAAGTGAACACTTCCGGGAGCGCGACCGAGGCGCCGTTCCCGTTTTGGACCGTAACGGTTGGTAAAGCAGCAGGCATATTTTTATTATATATAATGTGCGCGTGTTTTTTTATGTAGAGTTTGAGCGAGCGTGTGCGAGGCTTTTCTTTGCACAAAGACGTCAAAAAATCCAAAAAAAGCAAAAAAGAGTGCAAAACAAAGAGCTCTCTCTCTCTTTAATAAAAGCGCGTATTTTCGTACGCGTACAGATAGTATTACACATTTAAAAATCAATCTATCGGAGTTAACTTCTCCACCTCTAACAGCGCCATCTCGAGCTGGTTTTCCAACATCACGTTTTCTCTCGCGTACCTTTGCATCTCCCCTTGGACAGATTTCAGCGCCTGCTTCAACGCGTCGCGTTCGGCTTTCAAGCCTTGGAGCAAAACGTCGTTGGCGGCGGTCGGCGGTTGGCCTCCCGGCGGCACCGTCGTCGGTGCTGCCGCCGCTATTCGCCTCCCAACGCCGCCGCCGCCGTTCATCAGAGGATCCGCTAAATCAGCCTTCTCCAGGTTAAACGCGACCGCTAAGTCTCTCTTCTCCGATTCTAACCGTTTGATCTTCCATATCGCGTTTTCGTAGCGTTTTTTCAAGCCTCGGACCCACACCGTTAAACCGACGAGGAAGAACACGTCGAAACCAATCAGAGAGAAGAGAAGCGAGGTCGCGTCGAAGACTTGAGACTCGTCGTAATTATACGGAGACGAGCCGCTGTTCTTCGAACTGGAAGAGAGTTGGACGATTTCGTTCGCTCTGATCTTGTCGTTGCTGTTCTTCGTCGTCGTCAAAGTGTACGGTTTCAGCGCGTCGACGTTTTTTCCCCGAAAACGATGATGTTGGAGATGTTGTTGTTGTTGATGTTGATGTTGGTTCGTCCATCTCTTCTGCGTTCTCGTCTTCGTTCTGGTCTTCGTTCTGGTCGTCGTTCTGGTCGTCGTCGTCGCGGACAGGCCGGAAAGCGCTCTTCTCGACGACATCATCGTCGTCGTTCTGGTCGTCGTCGTCATGTTATTTTCTTCTCGAACTCTCTTCTCGCGCGTCACAAAAAGTAATAAAAATGGAGAAAACGACCACCTTTGCTGCGCTTCTTCCGCTCGAAACGAGGCGAAAGTTTATCCGTCTCTGCCTCCTTTCGCCGCCGCCAACAAAAGACGACGACGACGAAAACAGCATTTTTTTTTCCTACGGCACGGCTGGCTTTCGGTGCAATCACGCGCTGTTAGACGCGGTCGCGTTTCGGTGCGGATTCATCGCCGGGTGCGTCGCCGCGTACGAAGACGAAGAGGAAGGAGGAGGCGCGTCTGGGATTTGCGTGACGGCGTCGCACAACGAAGCGAGCGATAACGGACTGAAAATAGTCGACGGGCGCGGGCACGTTTTGAGCGAACGGTACGAGTCCGCGTGCGAGTTGGTGTGCAACGCGCGGACGGAGGAGGCGTTGGAGAAGGCGTTGGACGCTTTCGAGGAAAAGGTGCTCGCTTTTAAAAAAGAGAGGGAAAAGAGCAGAGTCGGGGCGGCGGTGGTTTATTTCGGCCGGGACACGAGAGAAAGCGGGGAACGATTGGTCGAGAGAGCGAAAGAAGGCGCGAGAGTGCTCGGAGAAGACGTCGTGAAGATTTGCGATCGCGGCGTCGTGACTACGCCGATGTTGCACTATTTCGTGTACGCGCACGGGAAAGCGGTGGAGGCGTTTTATGAGGAGGAGGAGAAGAAGCAGAAAAAGGAAGGAAGAGAAGAAGAGATGGATGCGATCGCGGAAAGATTGCGGGTGAAAGTTGACGCGGCGACGCAAGAGTTGGCGTATTTCAAGCGCATGGCGATTGGGTATTTGAGCTTGATCGAGGAAGACGAAGAGAAGAAGAGCCACGGGACCGACGGAGATTTTCGCAAAAATGTCGTCGAAGGTTTACGAGCGAACGCGACGGGTTTGCCTCCGTTACACGTCGATTGTGCCAATGGCGTTGGTTTCGTCGCGTTCGAAAAGTTGATGGCGTTGTTCGACGTCATTCGCGAGAAAAGTAGTACTAATACTAGTCACGCGACGACGACGACGACGACGACAAGGAAAGAGATTGCGTTGGTTTTGAAAAATGGTCCGAGCGATGGTCCAGTCAATCTCAATTGCGGGTCTGATTTCGTTCAAAAAAACCAACGGGCGCCAGACACGTCGTCCAGTCGTCTCTCGTTCGTAAATCAAAGGTGCGCCTCCGTCGATGGCGATTGCGATCGATTGGTGTATTTTTCAATCGAAGAAGGAGAAAATTTCTTGTTGTGCGATGGCGATAAACTATCGATTTTAATCGCCTTCTTCCTCATCGAACAACTCTTCTTGGCGGGATTGGCGCACAAGATATCGCTCGGCATTGCACACACGGCGTACAGTAACGGAGCGTTTACGAAATTCTGCGAGAAGAACGGCGTGGAAACGGTGTGCGCGAAGACCGGCGTGAAGAACGTTCACAAAGCCGCCGAAGAAAATTTTGACATTGGCGTGTATTTTGAATCCAACGGCCACGGAACGGCGCTGTTTTCCGAAGAGACCGTCAAGTTGATTGAAAAAGAATTGGTGGATGAGTTAACGCGCATGTCTGTCGAGCAGCAATTAAAAAAAGAAGAAGAAAAATCCTCTTCCTCTTCCTCGTTGCAAAGTGTCATTTTGACGACAAAATTGAAGGCTTTGTTGACGTTGAAAGCAACCATTCAGACGATAAATCCAGCCGTCGGCGATGCCATAAGTTCGGTCTTGTTGATTGAAGGGATTTTGCGGAAGAAAGGGAACATGCCGTTCCAGGAATGGCACGCGATGTACCGCGACTTGCCGACGAAACAGACCAAGGTCAAGGTGCGAGATCGAACGGTTATCGAGTGTTTCGACAGCGAGAGGAAGTGCTCGAAACCGGAAGGGTTACAGCAAAGAATCGATGAAATAATCGATTCGTTTTCGTCCGCTAATGATGATGATAATAATAACATGAACAGAGCTTTCGTTCGTCCGTCCGGGACGGAAGATATCGTGCGAGTGTACGTCGAAGCGTCCGACGCGGCGACGTGCGAAGCGATTGCTAAGAAAGTCGAAGACGCGGTGGTTGAGTTTTGTTAGCGGCGCGACTAGTAGTAGTAGTAGTAGTAGTAGTAGTAGTAGCAGCAGCAGCAGCAGCAGCATAATTGTAGTGCATTAGAAGTAAGTATTAGTAATAATTAAACAGAGTACATCTATCAAATAGAATCGTATTTGCATCCGACACCGTGTTTCAAAAGCAAACGACGTTGTTGTTTTTTCCAAGAACAAAAAAGAC
>Ga0181598_1004550_pt1 | contig 11427 bp, 10 predicted proteins | sample 041ome_4_FD_153295 | JGI IMG/M metagenome (GOLD analysis project Ga0181598, IMG submission 153295) | Coastal salt marsh microbial communities from the Groves Creek Marsh, Skidaway Island, Georgia - 041404US metaG (spades assembly) | ecosystem: Environmental > Aquatic > Marine > Intertidal zone >...
AGATGGCACCACGGTAGAGGTGCTCAATACAGATGCCGAAGGCCGATTAATTCTGTCGGACGCATTGGTGTATGCCCAACGATACAATCCTGAATTGGTAATTGACTTAGCTACCTTAACAGGAGCTGCGGCCCGCGCAATTGGTAGATACGCCATTGTGGGTATGGGTAACGCGCCAAAAGAAAAAATGGAAGCGTTACAACATAGCGGGTACAAAACTCGAGAACGCGTGGTTGAATTTCCGTTTTGGGATGAATACAAAGAATTACTCAAAAGCCCGATCGCCGATCTTAAAAATATTGGCGGAGCAGAAGCAGGGGCAATCACCGCGGGCAAATTCTTAGAGCATTTTACAAATTATCCCTACATCCATCTGGATATTGCTGGTCCCGCACATCTGGCTAAGCGAGTTGGCTACCAAGTAGAAGGAGGAACTGGGATAGGCGTGCGTTTGCTTTTTGACTATTTAAGCAATTACTAGAATGAGCGATAAAAAAGAAAACACACCACAAGGCGATTCTGAGGGTAATCCAAGGAATGACCAGAATAAAAACCGGAACAGAAATCGGAACAGAAATCGCAATCGTAAACCAAAAGAAAACATTGCTGCATCTGATGGAGAAAAAGCCTCAGCTAAACCGGAAGAAGAAGCAAACAACAACCGGAATAAAAACAGAAACAGAAATCGCAATCGCAATAAACAGAAGGGTCCAGTAAAAGATGTGAAAGCATCACCTTTGAGCGATAAAGAATCCACGTTTTTACAAGAACAATCCGAGATGTTCAGTGAGAACGTTAAACCTGGTGAGATACAGGCGCGTACTGCTGTGGTTCTTGAGAAACCCACAATCGGAATCACCTGTGGCGACCTCAATGGAATTGGCTTTGAACTAATCATCAAAACGCTGGAAAACAAAGAAATATTAGATCTCTGTACGCCGGTAATTTTTTCTTCAAGCAAGGTTGCTTCATACCACAAAAATGCCTTGGACAAAAGGGAATTCAATTTCTTTATATGCAATAGCATTGAGGATGTAAGAGAGAAGAAACTGAACTTGATAAACACCTGGGAGGATAATGTTGAGCTGAATCTTGGGACACCAACGGATGTAAGCGGAGCATATGCTCTTAAGAGCATTGATGCTGCCATAAGCGCGGCAAAAGCGGGTAAAATAGATGCCATTCTAACTGCACCAATTAATAAGCATAATATTGCTCAATCCTTAGAGGGGTTTAAGGGACATACAGGATACTTATCAGAATCATTCGGTGACGATGTTTTGATGATCCTTTCATCAGAAGAATTAAAGGTTGCAACTGTAACTGGTCATGTTCCCATTTCACAAGTTGCCGAATCGTTATCAATAGAGAAAATCACACGTTCCATTGAGCTCTTGGCGCAAAGTCTAAAGCGAGATTTTTGTATTGTCAATCCCAGTATTGCGGTTTTAGGTTTAAACCCACACGCGGGAGAAATGGGTACTATTGGGGTTGAAGAAGAAGAAATAATCAAGCCTGCCATTGAAAACGCTAGTGCAATACAGGCTATAGTAAAGGGGCCTTTCCCTGCAGATGGCTTCTTTGGTCAAGGGTATGACACTAAGTTTGATGCTGTATTAGGAATGTACCATGATCAAGTATTGGTGCCTTTTAAAGCCTTAGCAATGGGAAGAGGGACGAATTTTACCTCAGGTCTCTCCGTGGTACGAACATCACCCGACCATGGAACAGCAATGCATCTTGCAGGTAAAAACAAAGCTAATGAGCATTCATTCCGCTCAGCTTTATTTACCGCAATTGATGTTGTCAACAATAGAAAAGCTTTTGATGAGATGACAGCAAACCCAATCAAAAAACAAAACGATAAGCGTTAGAAGTTTTCAACAATTTGAATATCTTTGCACGCTCATTCAGATGAGAAACTAATGAAGGCTAAAGACTTTACCATTTCTTTTAGCGGCTTAAAGCTTGGTCCTCACGAGTTTGAATACGAACTGAATGACATGTTCTTTACTCTTTTTGAATTCACAGATTACCGCGATTTGCAGGGCAAAGCAGTAATGAAAATGTTGAAAAGTGAAACAGTATTTGATCTTGATTTCACGTTCAACGGTTCTATTACGGCGCCATGCGACGTTACCAACGAAAACTTTACTCAAGCACTAACAAATAGTTTTGAAATGCAAGTAAAGTTTGGGGAAGAATACAACGATGAAAATGATGAGCTTCTCATTCTCCCTCACGGAGAGCATTCGTTCAACATTTCTCAAATTTTATACGAGTTAGTTGTTCTAAGCATTCCACCCAAATTAACTGGGCCTAACGCAGGAAACGGTGTTGAAGATTTTATAGAAGAGGACGGAAAAGAAAGTACTGATCCTAGATGGGATCAATTAAAAAATTTGTTGAATAATAAATAACATTTAGATATGGCACATCCTAAGCGTAGACAGTCAAGCACAAGAAGAGACAAGCGCAGAACGCACTACAAAGCGGCCGATCAGCAATTAGCGATTTGCCCTACTACTGGCGAAGCACACCTTTACCACCGTGCGCACTGGCACGAAGGAAAACTTTACTACAAAGGTAAAGTGGTCATGGAACAAGCTTAATTGTTTAGATAAACAATTGATTTATAAATAAGTAGCCCCTCAAAAGGCTACTTTTTCTTTTTTAAACCGGGTTTTTTAAATAGGTCGCCTATTTTAGCCCCCTCAACGAGATAGGATGAAAGCAGCAATTACAGCCATCGGAGGGTATGTTCCTGAATATGTTCTAACCAACAGCGAGTTGGAATCCATGGTAGACACCAATGATGAATGGATAACTACTCGAACTGGAATCAAAGAAAGACGTATTTTAAAACCTGAGGAGGGACGCGGCGCATCCTATTTAGCTATTAAAGCGGTTGAAGCAATGAAGAAAGAATACGACGTTCGCGTGGACGACGTTGATTTAGTCATCCTAGCATCCGTTACTGTTGATATGCCTGTTGCAATCACCTCAGCTTATATTGCTCAAGAAATTGGTGCAACTAACGCATATGCTTTTGACTTACAAGCTGCATGCTCTTCTTTTCTTTACGCAGTTAGTAATGCTGCAGCTTACATTGAATCCAAAAAATATAAGAAAGTTTTAGTGGTGGGCTCCGACGTAATGAGCTCAATTGTTGATTACACGGATCGTACAACATGTATATTGTTTGGCGATGGCTGTGGGGTTGCCTTAATGGAACCCAACGAAGAAGATTTAGGCGTTCAAGATGAAATCCTCAGAACAGATGCGGTTGGTCGTGATTTTTTACGCATTGAAGCAGGCGGCTCTTTTCTGCCTCCCTCACATGATACCATTGATAAAAAACAACATGCTATTCGTCAAGAAGGCCAGAATGTTTTCCGTTTTGCAGTAAGCAGAATGGCTGACACTTCAGCAGAATTGCTTGAAAAAAATAATCTTACCGGTGATGACGTAGCCTACCTGGTTCCGCACCAAGCAAATCTTAGAATTATTGATGCCACTGCTCGTCGCATGGGGCTAACCAAAGAGAAAGTAGTCGTAAATATTGAAAATTACGGAAATACAACCTCCGCAACCATTCCATTGGGTATGTGGGACTATAGGGATAAATTCAAAAAAGGAGATAATATCTTCTTCGCAGCTTTCGGTGGAGGATTCACTTGGGGAGCTATGTGGATCAAATGGGCAATCGATAAAAAATAACTCGTAAATTCATATTCCTAAATAACACGAACATGGACTTGAAAGAAATCCAAGCACTCATCAAATTCGTTTCAAAAAGCGGCGCTCAAGAAGTGAGTCTAGAAACCGAAGATTTCAAGATTAACATTAAGACGGCATCAGGTGCAGCTGAACAACCAACAATTATCCAAGCGGTTGCTCCTCAGGCGGCAATGCCCGTTGCTGCTGCGCCAGCAACTCCTGCGGCTCCTGTAGCACCCGAAGTTGCAGCAGCATCAGAAGATGATAACGGTAATTACATTGAGGTGAAATCACCAATGATTGGAACGTTGTACCGCAGCCCTTCGCCAGAACAAGATGCTTTTGTGAAAGTGGGCTCTGAAATCAAACCAGGCGATGTTCGTATTGTAGAAGCCATGAAGCTGTTCAATGAGATTGAAAGTGAAGTGAGCGGAAAAATCGTTAAAGTTCTAGTTGACGATCAAAGTCCTATCGAATATGATCAACCGCTATTTTTAGTTGATCCCTCATAAAACTGCGAAAACACGCTCGTTATGTTTAAGAAAGTACTCATTGCCAATAGGGGTGAGATTGCACTGCGCGTAATCCGCACTTGTAAAGAGATGGGCATCAAGACTGTTGCTGTTTATTCTCAAGCAGATGCAGATTCATTGCATGTTCGTTTTGCGGATGAAGCCGTATGTATCGGTCCCGCAGCCTCTTCAGAAAGCTATTTAAGTATTCCAAATATTATAGCCGCGGCGGAAATAACCAATTCGGATGCTATTCACCCCGGTTACGGTTTCCTAAGTGAGAATGCCAAATTTTCTCGTATTTGTCAAGAGCACGGCATCAAGTTTATTGGTGCAAGCCCCGATCAAATAGACAGCATGGGCGATAAGGCTACCGCCAAGGAAACTATGAAAAAAGCTGGGGTACCTTGTATACCCGGTTCAGAAGGAATTCTTGAGACATACGAAGACGCTGTTGCAACAGCCCGCAAAATTGGCTATCCAGTCATGATGAAAGCTACCGCCGGTGGTGGTGGCAAGGGGATGCGTGCAATCTTGGAGGAAAACGAACTTCAAGGTGCATGGGACAGCGCTCGTCGTGAGGCAGCAGCAGCCTTTGGTAACGACGGTATGTATATGGAAAAACTCATCCTTGAGCCTAGACATATTGAAATTCAAATCATTGGAGACAGCTTCGGGAAAGCTTGTCACTTAAGCGAACGCGATTGTTCTGTTCAACGTCGTCATCAAAAATTGGTAGAAGAAACACCCTCTCCATTCATGACGGATAAGCTTCGCAAGAAGATGGGCGAGGCCGCAGTCAAAGCTGCTGAATTCATTGCCTATGAAGGTGCCGGTACAGTGGAGTTTTTGGTGGATAAAGACCGAAACTTCTACTTTATGGAAATGAACACTCGTATCCAAGTAGAACATCCTATTACAGAACAAGTCGTAGGGTTCGACTTAATTCGTGAACAAATCAAAGTGGCTGCTGGAGAGCCTATTTCTGGTAAAAATTACTTTCCTGAAATGCATAGTATAGAAGTTCGAATTAATGCTGAAGATGCATTTAACGACTTCCGACCATCTCCAGGTATGATTACTTCATTTCACGCCCCAGGTGGGCATGGAGTCCGCCTTGATACGCATTGCTATAGTGGTTATGCTATTCCTCCGTACTACGATTCTATGATTGCCAAGTTGATCATTACAGCTCGTACACGTGAAGAAGCTTTAGACAAACTAGAGCGAGCTCTTGATGAGTTTATAGTGGAAGGAATTAAAACAACGATTCCATTTCATCAACAATTATTGGATAATAAAGATTTCCGTAAAGGAGTTTACACGACTAAGTTCATGGAAGATTTTGAACTCCAAGAGTAAGGAATGCGCCTGTTGCGCCTTTGAATAAAAAAACCTCGCAGTTGCCTGCGAGGTTTTTTATTACTCGTATTTAAAATAGCTTTCGAGGAGCGTGACAATACGGTGTGCCGCCCTTATTGTCATAATAATCTTGATGATAATTTTCCGCAGAATAAAATTCGGCTGCTGGAAGAATTTCCGTAGCTACATCGTAGCCCTTATTCACCAGCAATGTTTTCAACATCAAGGCTATTTCAAATTGTGCTTCATTTTGAAAAAAAATGGCACTACGGTATTGAGGTCCAATATCTGGACCCTGTCCATCGCGCTGCGTTGGATCGTGCGTTTCAAAGAACACACGCGCCAATTCCTCAAAACTTACCTGAGAAGGATCAAAAACAACATGAACGGCCTCATAATGTCCCGTGCGTTTTGTGCATACCTCCCTATAACTTGGGTTCTTGACCATACCTCCTGTATATCCACATGTAGTAGCAAGTACCCCAGGTATTTTCTGTAAATAATATTCTGTACCCCAAAAACATCCTGAAGCTAAAACTGCTACTTCTTGACCTTCACCGGGTTCAGGAATGACTGCCATTGCATATGCATCACTCATTGTCTTGTTGGTTTGTGCTGTACAGCTCAGGACTAACCCAAACACAGCTATAGTTAATATTTTCACCTTCATGGTTCAAATAACACAAATAAGAGGCCATCTGTTCCGCGATTATGGTAAGGAATTGTGAAAAAGAATCAATAACTAACAAATCCCTTCGCAAGAAGAGCTTCTGCAATCTGAACAGTATTGGTTGCAGCACCTTTGCGCAGATTGTCACTGACAATCCAAATATTCAGGGCGTTTTCTGCAGTAAAATCTCGCCTTATTCGACCCACATAAACATCATCTTTTCCCTCCGCCATTAATGGCATTGGGTACGTATTAAATTCTGGTTGGTCTTGCAGAGTTATGCCATCAGTCTCACTTAATATTTGGCGTATTTCCGCTATTTCGAAAGGCCGTTCAAACTGAATATTGACACTTTCGCTATGCCCTCCCTGTACCGGAACACGAACCGCTGTTGCTGCCAATTTTATTCTGTCGTCACCTATAATTTTAACCGTCTCTTGAGTCATCTTCATTTCCTCTTTGGTGTAATCATTGTCAAGAAAAACATCGCAATGAGGAATACAATTTCGATCAATTTTATAGGGATAAACCATATGCACATTTGCGCCTAACCGCTCACCCTCAAGCTGATCTACGGCTGCTTTTCCGGTTCCTGTTACGCTTTGATATGTGCTCACAATTACTCGCTTAGCACCAAATGCCTTATGCAATGGGTTTAATGCCATAACAAGCTGTATAGTAGAACAGTTAGGGTTTGCAATAATCATGTCCGTTGATTCCAATGTATCTGCATTGATTTCGGGAACAATTAGCTTTTTATTAATGTCCATTCGCCATGCGCTGGAATTGTCTACAACACGTGTACCTACTGCTGCAAATTTTGGAGCCCACTCTAATGATAGATTACCTCCTGCCGAGAATAATGCAATATCTGGAGCGGCGGAAACTGCATGCTCAATATTTTGAATTACCCAGGCTCTACCACCAAATTGAATTTGTTTACCCACGCTTTTTTCTGAGGCAACAGGAATCAACTCGGTTACAGGAAAGCTTCGCTCTGCTAAAACTTTCAAAATGATCTGTCCAACCATTCCCGTTACACCAACTATTGCAATTCTCATAAATACACTAACTTATTTAGAACCCTACAAATCTAATTCTTATCAGCCTTATGAAAACGCAATGGTTCCGTCATGCCTTAATCTTTATTCTTTACCTCATTTCCAATACTGCTTTTGGGCAATTCTATCACCTTTCAGACTCTCTAACTTCACCCAATCCCCAATGGACAGGTGATACAGCATGGATGAATTATACCAAGCAAGGATTGCAATCTAACGCTCCTTCTGCAGGTTCATTAATTTGGAGACGGTCAAGTCTAGCCGGACTAAATGCAGAATGGCGTCTAAATGTCTCAATGGGTTTTAACCCTTCAAGCGCAAACTATTGTGAATTCAGATTCATTGAAAATGGTTCAAACTATTATGCCATACAATTGGGCGGAAATACCTCAGACAACCTAAGCCTGATCCTTCACACCCCTCTCAAGGATACAGTAATTGGCCATATTCCTAATTATGTTAATTCAAACAACCCGCAGGTATCATTAAAAATATTAAGGGATTCTTCAGGTCATTTCTTGGTTTATGATGATGATTCTCTTCTCTTTACTTGCGCGGACAGCACCCTAATGCGAAGTGAGTCTTTGAGTATATATGCGCGCTTTACCTCAACTCGTGTAGATAAATTTCTCTTTTCAACATTACTGGCTGAAGGTTTCGATTTCCCCGACACCATTGGACCATCAATACTTAGCTGTGCTATTTTAAACCCTTTTTCTTTACAAGTAAAATGGAACGAATGGTGCGAATTAGCCAATGGTTTTGAAGCTTTTCTACTTTCCGATGGTGCGTTTAAGGATACATTGACCATTCGCAGCCACTTTGACGAATACTGGTATTTAGAAAAATCCCGTCCCATTCCTATTGGTTATTATGAAATTCTCATTCCAAATGCCCTGGATGCTGAAGGAAATTTAAGCACCATCAATACACACAAAATTGAAATTAATTACCCCACGCCAAAGACATGCTGGATTACTGCTATTCATCCTTTTGCTTCTGCAGGAGGGTATTTTATTGACGTACAATCAGACCAAGCTGTAGCTAATATCACCCTATCCGTTTTAGAGCCTTCTGGTAAAACAACACTATTTACCTATGATTTGGACAGCGGCCATACACGGTTGGTTAAAGATCTAAGGCTTCCTGAAGAAGCGGTTCTAACTATTCAAAAAGATGGTATTATTCTCTGCTTACAACCATATAAAGAAATCTTTGCACCGCATCAGAAACTTGGTGACTTCCTTTTAGTTGCGGAATCGCTAAATGGCCTAGCAAATCAATTCTATGTGGAATCCATTGCGACTTACACTCCAAATCAGGTTTTGGAAGCTAACCTTCCAAATCAGGAAACTATTGCCTTTTTTGTAGACTCTACAGGTCAGGTATATAGCGAGTTTTCTTATTCCGTATGGCCATACCTTGACCTCTTAGAACCTTCCATTCTTTCCCACGTATTCGACCCTGAACGACCCTTTTTACTACCTGCAGGAATCAAACTCTCCGAACCACTTGGTGATACTACATTTCAATTTCAAACTCCACTCCATTCGGACAGCTCGCATCTGTTTTTAAGCGAGGTTCATTTTAACCCGAACTATTTGAGTGAGTTCATTGAGCTGCACAATAACAATTCATTCCCTGTGATTCTCCAAGATTTACAACTAGAGAAAAATCCGGAAGTCGGCTCCTTTGAAGTCCAATTAATTGATCCCGATTTGGCACGCTATAATTCACAAGAGCCTCTTTACCCCCTGTTATTACCAAAGGGTTTTTTATCTGTACCTGCACCATTTTCTCTTCCTAACGTAAGGTGTTCCATTCGTCTTTTCGGCAGGTTTGGCGCTCTAATTGACCAAATGACTTATGCACCATGGAATCAAGAACTTTATGACAAGCATAGCGCAGAAAGGATTTCCTTTAATCTTTCAGGAACAGATTCTCTTAATTGGGCGCCGCATCATTTCTCTATTTCCTATCCAACAGAGGCTACACCAAATAGCCCCAATTCGGTATCACATATTCGTAACCCGGTGTATACAGGCACAATAGAATTAAGCCAACCTCATATTTCATACGACCCTCATAATATGATACCAACAACTAGACTTCAAATTATTGCACCGTCAGAGGCAAGACTCACGCTTTCCGTTCATTCGCCTTCAGGACGCCCAATAACTAACGTCTTTGTTGACCAGCCCATAAGTGCTGGTGAACAATACCTGGAAATTAGACCTATAAATTGGTTGAATAAAAGGCCACCAAGTGGCGTATATCTCCTAAAGGTATGGATCTCTCATAATCAGGGTACTTCAAGGAAAATACTGCCAATAAGTATATACAATCCTTCCTAACTCATGTCTTCAATATTGCGCTAAAGACTGTACATTTGTCGCAATAAAAGTAAACGCTATGAAGTTTGGTGTAATTACCTTTCCGGGGTCAAACTGTGACCAAGACATGATTTATGTATTGGAGACTATCATGGGTTATGATGTGGTCAACCTGTGGCATAAGGATACTGATCTTCAAGAGGTAGATTGCGTAGTTCTACCTGGTGGATTTTCATACGGAGATTACTTACGATCTGGAGCTATAGCCAAAATGAGTCCTATTATGGGCAGCGTAATTGATTTTGCGAATAACGGCGGTTATGTATTAGGGGTATGCAATGGATTTCAAATACTAACTGAAAGCGGCTTATTACCTGGGGCGCTAAGGCATAATAACAGTCACAAATTCATCTGCAAAAACGTATTTATCAAACCCATAAGTACGACAGCGGGAATTACAGCAGATCTTGACCATAATCGCGGCTATAAAATACCAATCGCGCATGGCGAGGGGAATTACTATTGTTCTAACGAAACTTTAGAAGATTTAAAAGCGAACGACCAAATTCTCTTTAAATATTCCAGTCAATCCGGTGTTGTAAGTGAAGCTGAAAACCCTAATGGAGCCGTCGAAAATATTGCAGGAGTCTGCAATAGAGCAAAGAATGTTTTTGGAATGATGCCGCATCCAGAGCGCGCTGCTGATTCCGAATTAAATAATGAAGACGGGTTAGAGCTTTTTAAAAGCTTGATAAATCACATGTCTATAGCCTAAGGCTTGACTTTCGTCAAAAAAAAACCTCCTGAAGTTCAGGAGGTTTTTTTATATCAATTCATACGCATCTACTGTAACAGTAGCGGTACATTTTCAATTTCATCATTTTGAATGAGTTGGACCATGTAAGCACCACGTGCCCAATCTTGTACATCTACATCTAAAGAACCGTTTACAGTGGTTATAAGCACCGTGCGGCCAGCTGCATCAAGAATTCTTACGTTAGAAATACCGTCTAAGCGAATCGTCAACATATTTACTGCTGGGTTAGGATAAATTTCATAACCCGATAAAAGTTCCTCGCCTAATCCTATGTTGTTTACGCTGTACACATCAGAGATATTAGAGCATTGGATATTTGAGGTAATCTCTACGTAATAATCACCGTTTGAGCCTGGCATATAAGTAGAAGATGTAGCTCCTGCTATTGGGCTCATGTTGGCATCAAACCATTGGAAAGTATAGCTTCCAGGAGGCGTGGTGGCCTGAAGCTCTCCTGTTAATGCGTCTTGAGCCACAGTAGGCTTATTTGGGGCCGGCTGTACACTCATAGACCGTTGCTTTGTATTTGAGCAACCAGTTATTGGGTCTGTATAGGTGTAATAAATCCAATGTGAACCAACACCTGCAATATTTGGGAAAATGGAACCGTTGGACACACCCGTACCAGAATAAACTCCACCGACGGGGGCTCCGCCTGTCAAGATTTTTGGGTCTTCTAACTCACATACATAGCCCTGTGAGGCCAATGTTACAGCAGGTAAGGCGTTGACCGTAATTGTCAAAGAATCAAATACTACCTTGGAAGAAACACAATCGTCTGAACTAGTCATTTTGACTTTTAGTACATCTCCATCCAATAATACTCCAGCGTAAGTTGTACCGCCAGAATAAACAACACTACCGTTAATCATCCAGTCAAATGAGGGTGAAAGTCCTCCATTCAAATAAGTTGCTGAAGCAAAAACACTGTCGTTTTCACAAACGGTAGATG
>Ga0181598_1004551_pt1 | contig 11427 bp, 8 predicted proteins | sample 041ome_4_FD_153295 | JGI IMG/M metagenome (GOLD analysis project Ga0181598, IMG submission 153295) | Coastal salt marsh microbial communities from the Groves Creek Marsh, Skidaway Island, Georgia - 041404US metaG (spades assembly) | ecosystem: Environmental > Aquatic > Marine > Intertidal zone >...
TCCTATAACGCACTCTGTTAATGCTGTTTGTTTGTTGTATTTATCCTTGATCAGTCTGCCCAGTGTGTTAAAAGCGGTACATTCCCCTAGATCGGCCACCCGGGCCTCGCCGTTGCCTGCTGAAACCACACGATCTCCCGCACGGCCCGTGCCCTGTAATTTCACCATCACACGCCCTTTCAGTGCCACCATGGGGTGTGAGTCGTTGTTGCCCGCTTGTGCGTTCATCAAAAACGCTGGTGATTCTGATATAACCCCAAAAACAGCATCTGACAGCTCGTCATTGCACTTGGTTATCTCTGCCTCACCGCCTAGGATCACCACATCTCCCACTTCAACCGGTGTATCCGTCTCATACCTCTCCGCCAAGTCGGCGTACTGTGCCGCTGTTGATGTGGCATGTACTATATTTGCCCTGATGTCCACTAGCGTGGGTGCCTCTAACTCAGTATCTGTCTGTGATGCCTTGAATGCCGTCCAGGCTCCGCCTGCGTTGCCGTATATGGTTGATCCATCATCAGCAAAAGTCTCGTCCCAAACCCAGTATAGATTCTGTTCCGTGGCAGACGATAGTTCTCCCCTGTTCACTTTCAATCCTGTATAATTGGGCATGCCTGCATTATTAGATATGTTCCTATTCATTTCTATTATGTTGTCCTCGACACTCAAAGTAGTTGTATTGATTATAGTGTTTGTACCGTCAACTGTAAGGTCTCCCACTCGTAGATGTTCAATCCTGCCTGTTGATCCTTTTATCCTCAATGCTTCTGTTGTCACTCCTCCGTCATTGACCGTGAAAATTATATCTTTATCTTGAGTTGTCTGTGCTATAGTAAAATCATCACTGGAAAGACTCATGGTCACGTCTGTGCCCGCTCCAATTTCCAGTCCAGTATCGCTTTGTATTGTCAATTTTCCTGTTGTGGTGTCATCACTGTCTGACCTTAGGAAGTTGGTTGAGGCCACTCCGCCTAGTGCGTCCGTATTTGTTGCAGTGCCTCTGAATTTTGCCGATGAAACAGATGATGAAAGTTGAATACCCTGTGCCACTGTTGAAAAACCTGCTGATACGAGGGCCGCTCCTAGTGTCTCTGTTGCACTTGGAGTAAATGCTAGGTTCGAAACTACACCAACCACTGTGTCGTTCGTGACTAATTTTAATATGGATCTTTTGACACCTGTATCATCTTCTGGTGATTCTGTAATAACCTGTGTCACACCTGATCCAGCAACTGTGGTTGGTCCAATCAAGGTCCATGCAGTACCTGTGTACACATAAAGTTGATTGTTAGTGGTATCAAACCACATGTCTCCAATAACACTATTTGTTGGTGCTGTTGCCGAGTTCTCTGTGGAGCCAACTGGTTTCCATTTAGATCCTGTGTAGACATTGATTTGATTGTTTGTCTTGTCATACCACAGTTGTCCTTGTGCTTTGTTCGAAGGTGCAGTTGTGTTACTAAAATTCTCTAATAATTTTACAAAGTTTTCATTAAGTTTCTCACCAAAACCTGCGTAACCTTTTCCGATCAAGGCAAGATCAGTGGTCGCGACATCTATAGTCCCGTCCGCTAAAGTAACCAGCAAGGTTCCAAAGGTGTTGTTTATCTTGTAAGCCATTTCCTAATCGTTGTTTGATGCGTTGTCTCTGACTTCTGTCAGGAAACTAACATCGCCGACCAACTTGATCAATATGGTTGCCAGTTCAGGTGTCAGCATTTGATCGATCTTTGTTTCTTCCTCTGCCGTCCACGCTGATTCGTAATTTGCGTTGATGTAGTCCGCGACTTCTTGTTTTGTTGCCATTTAAATGTACTCCTTATGCTTATTTATTACGTGATTCGATCTGCTCATCGTCTGATATCCAAGTTAAATCCTTGGAATACGACCCGTCAAGGTCCCTTAGGAATGTTTTAACATTGCTCTCCATAAGCATCATATCATGGTATTTGACGTACCTTTTTTGTAAGGCTTCTTCTTTTGTAATTGTGTAGATCAGTTTTGCACCTCGTTCCCTGGCCAGATCCATGGCTCCGTCTATACACATTTTCAACGCTTTATGCCTTACTTTAGGATTTGAATCTTTGTCTGTGACCACCCATTCCATCAATCCGAAAGCGGTGTTGGGATACAAATACATTCCTGCATAGCAAACTGGTCTATCATCATTGATCACCATAATCCCGTCAACAGGTAAAATTTCTTTTGGCACTACTCCAAACTCCCATTGTGTCCACCACTCGGTTAGAGTATCATAGTCACTGTTTCTGTCGTATTTTCTAATGTGCATTTTTCTGTAATACTATTTTGTTCACATTGAACGTTGACTCAAAACAGTATCTCACTGCATCCGCAACTTCTTGTGCCGTCAATTTCGGAAGATTGTTCCATAATCCTTTTGTCATATCTGTGTCTACTACGTCTGGACATATGTCATACACAGACAAAGGTTTTGTTAGTAATTCTTCTTGTAGTTCATTGATGTATTCTATCAACTCTTTTTTTATTTCACAGTACTGTGAGTACTCAAACTTATCCCAGATTTTGAATTGGTGTAAGTCCGGTTCGTCGTCTAGTCCCGACGTGCTTGTGATCACTGCCACCTGCATTTTATCAAATGAATGTCGTCCGTAAATTCTCTTCAGCAAGGTCAACTGTCCTCGCAAGGAGTGTGCGTTCAACACGACGAGACCACAGTCTTCGATTTTCTCTAAAATTTTGTCTTGATCATGAACCAGATCGAATCCATTGCTCCTGCTCATGCCTATCACATCATATTTCTTATCCTTGTATAGATCGGCTATTGCTTTACCAATGCCTCGTGTATGACCTATGATTGCGATCTTATTTTTGTTTTTTCCTAGATTCATATATGTCCACTAAATTATCCAACCCCTCAAAACATTCTGAATAATGTTGGTAATATTTTTCAAACTTTCCTTTAGTGTACGATGATTCCTTCCAAAAGTCAATTAGTAATGTGGTTCTTGGTTCCGGATTGCTGTTGAAACCATTGTGCAGTTGCAGGTCAGGTTGGAAAATAAATGCCTTACCTGTCTTCCATGTGTATAATTCTTGTTTCTTTGTTTCAAGATTCATAACGTACATGCCACTTTGGTCTCCTCCTCCGTCGTCCAGACACATCTGGTATCTCCAACCGCCCTCATTATCTGTGTGGTTACCAATCTTTGTGTTTGGTCCAACTGTCATTATTGCCACGTTTGTCTTGTAGGGAAATTTCCTCAGAATTGAATACAACATGGGGTAATCATTAAAATTTTGTAACTCTTTTTTTCCAGAATGTATACCCAGTGCCTGCCATTCTCCGTGGACATAGTCACCTGACCTGTCATCGAAGTCATTGGGCAACCCCCTCACGCTATCAGAGAAATCTTCTGGTTCTAAGAAAGTTTTGTTTGGCTGTGTATCGAACTCGTGCTTTATGTCTTGCCAGTGTTTATCTAACTGTCGGAAACATTCGCCTTGCTCGCCGTGGTAAAAACTTTTATCAAGCATTCAGTATATTAACATTTTTATCATGAATCTGTCTATCATGATCCTGCCAATTACTGAAAATTTGTTCGCCGTGGTTGACCAATTCCTGTTGTTCACTTAATTCAAAGTAATCTGTGAATTCAGTTCCGTTGATTATAATTCTTCTGTTTTCATTGCCAAAGACATAAACCGTGACTTCTTCGTTACCCAGTGACACTCCAATTCTACTGTCTTGTACTCTGGTCCACTTACCATCCTCTTTGACCATGTGTGTTCCAGACACCTGTATTCCGTTATAGTCATACAGATTATCTATTAAGAACTTCGCTGTTGCAAAAACTTTACCGCCAACTGCCACTTTATCACCCAATTCTATTTGTTCAACTGACTTGAACGAGCCATCCGCCATAGTGATCATAGTGCCTGCCATGAAACAACCACCACCGGTTCCACCACCGCCTGAACTTGTGCTTCCTTCTGCGTCACCGAATCCGGCCGCTGTTGATATAAAGTCCACTCCTGAGTTGAACAATGCTTTCCACACACCTCCAACTTTGTAGTAACCTGCCGTGATCCTCTTCCAAGAGCCTGAGACTTTGTAGTACATGGCGTTTATGCTTTTCCAAACACCAGACACTTTGTGATTGGCCTGTACACCTATGTTGAACACAACCACCGCTTTCCCGTCGGCACCCGATGAACTGGGTTGTCCACCTACCGCAATGCCTGAGGTATAATATGCTGATCCTGTGCCTCCCGGAGTGACTCCTGAACCGTTGTCTTCTGTTCCGCTGGCCGCGTTGTTTGATCCTGACTTACCGCCAGTACCTCCATTATCACCCGAACCACCATCGCCTGACGTTCCTCCGTCTACACCGCCACCACCGGCTCCACCACCGCCACCGTCTCCGCTGTGGTCCTTGCCGTTCTCTCCCAGTGTGCCTGGTGAGTTAGCCGTTGCTGTGTTGGTGTTTATCCCCGCGGTTCCGTTAGAGTCTTTTCCTGCTCCCGCTCCACCACCGCCACCTCCGGCGACTGCGATGTCCGTTCCGTCGATCCTCACTAGAGTGGCTCCTCCGCCACCCCCTCCTGAACCTGAGTATGGGTTTGGTCCGGCGTTTCCACCTTCTCCACCTGAATATGCTGTTTTGCTTTTTCCGTTGGTACCACCTGGTGCACCACCACCTGACGAGCCACCCGCGCCACCGCCGCCCACTGCGATTTCCAGTGTGGTGCCGATCTGACCTGATGATATTGCTATGATCGATGATGTTACGTAGTGTCCCGCGGCTCCTGTGCCTCCAGGGCCTCCCGCATCTGAGCCACCGCCACCACCTGCTCCTCCCCAAAGGTGCACATCTATGGATGTAGTTCCTGCTGGGATTGTTGCCTGTTGTAGAGTACCTGTGTAGTTGAATGTCTTGACGACTGCCACCATGGGATTAAGCCTCCCTTACGAACCAGAAGTCCCCGTCGCTACCGTCACCGCCTGTTGGGTTGGCAGTTGAAACTGTTTTCTCAGATCCACCCCACTCATTGCTTAGAGTGGCCACCGCACCTATCGTTGGTACATTAGTGTTTGAAGTGTCTGTGTAGGTAATAGAAGTGACAGCACCCAACGTCATTGACGTTGCTTTGACGTTTCCGCCCGCTGTGGTCTTTAAAACTTTTCCCTTGTTGGCATCTCCGTCCTCGACTGCGTCCGCCAATCTTATTACTTGTGAGTAGCTCTGGTTTTCACCTGCTGACCAGTGATTCTCTGATACATCGTAAAACATCCTTGCATCATCCGTGTCTGCTGTGTCAACTATAAGTCCTGCGTCAACTTCTGAGTTGCCGGAGTTGACTTTAATGAATGCATCATCATATGTTGAAACATTTGACACTGTACTGTTGTATTCTCCCGATATGTTCAGGTTACCCGTGATTGTGACATCACCTGTGAATGCGATATTTCCTGAAGCACCTGTAAATGATAGAGGAGTCTTTGTTACGCCTCCGTCATTGATTGTGAAACTTAAATCCTTATCTAAAGATGTCTGTGCAATAGTAACATCGTTGCTTGAAACACTTATGCTTAATTCTTGATTGTCTCCTATTATGACTCCTGTGTCATTGTCCACAGTGATAGCGCCTGTCGTAGTGTCCGCCGCATCCGCTCTAAGAAAGTTACCGCCTGCGATAACTGTTGCTGATGTGTTTGATGTTGATGACACATCAATTGACGATGCTTGTGTAGTTGACCCTTCGAACACAGCACTCAACGTTGAGTTTAATGTTATACCCGCTTTGATTTGTGCAAAACCTGATTGTGTGGCACTTGGTGTAAAAGTTTCTTTTGAGAGTATCGCTACCCTCGTGTTGCCCGCGTACATCGATGAAACAACCTTGTTGCCTCCCGAACTGGCCAGTGTCTCTATCTTCCACCCCGAAAGCGTCTGTCCCGATGTGTATACCGGTCCTACAAGTAACCAAGCAGATCCCGTGTAGACAGATAATTGATCGTTCGTTGTGTCGTGCCATAGGTCACCCGCTGATGGTGACGTGGGTTGGCTCCCACTTGATTTCGAACCGCCTGTGGGTTTAAAACTTGTGCCGTCGTAAACTTTCAATTGGTTTGTGGTTGTGTCAAACCACAATTCACCTTTTAATGGTGACGAGGGTGCTGATGTTGATGCCGCGTTCTCTAATAATTTTACTAAGTTCTCGTTGAGACCTTCTCCAAAACCTGAATATGATTTACCAAACAACTGTAATGACGTGGTGTTATCTACCGTCCCGTCTGTGATTGTTGTTACTACTGTTCCGTCTGTTTTGTTAATTGTGTATGCCATTTGTTTATATTTAGCACCTTCCCACCACTATATTAATTGTGCCTATTTCTTGCGAATCATAGTTTTCTAATGCTTTTCCTATCACTTCTCCAACCTGTGGATCGTGTGTCTTCTTGGCCACACCGCTGTTTGCTGGATCTGTTGATAACATATCGCCTTTGACAATGTGTCCTATCACTTTGCAAGGCACTTTACCTATTAATGCTACTGGTTGTCCCGCCGAATCTGAATTCATCAAGTAGGCAGGTTTTCCACTGATAACGCCTGCCACCCTTGGATCGTTGCCTTCAGTTGATATTGTTACTTCTTTGTCACCGCCAAACACGACAACTGTACCCACTTCGTACTCCGCGTCGGTCTCATAAACCTCAGCCAGGTCAGCGTACTGCGCCGATGTGGCTTTGGCATAAACCAAGTTGTATTTCTTACTGCTTGAACCTATATCATAACTTGTATTTGTATCAGGCAATATCGCTTTGGAAGTCAAAGTACCTCCCATGGCTAGTGTGCCCATGGTGTTGGCACCCGAACTTGTTATGTTACCCGTGACGTTACCTGTCAACGGTCCTGCGAAAGCAGTCGATGTGGTAGTACCCGTAATGTCTAGTTTAGTAGTTGGCGTGGTAGTTCCTATACCGATCCTGGATGCCGAACCATCAATCGTCATTACTGTAGTGGCTGTGCCACCGTCGTTGACTTTGAAAGATATGTCGCTGTCCTGTACAGCGTTGTTTATTATACCACCCGAACTATCAACAGTAATCGATATATCACTATCTGCTCCTACAATCAATCCACCATCATTTGCTATAGATAATGTTCCTGATGTTGAGTCATTGGCGTTTGATCTTATATAGTTGGCCGCGGCAACACCACCAAGTGCGTCTGCATCCGAAGCCGTGCCTTGGAATTTCGTGTTTGCTATTGCAGTTGTAAGTGTTATTCCTTTTTTGATAGAAGCGAATCCTGATATTGCACTCTTTGGAGTAAACTCGTCTTCAGAAATAATTGCTATCAGGTTGCCGTCATTAAACCATTTTGTAACGTTCTGTGATGTATCTGTACTGTCTAAAATACTTTCATATACGAAGCCATTAGTGGTTCCTGTGGAACTAGGTGGTCCTACCAACACTGATGATATTCCGTTGTAGTAGTACATCTGTCCTGTGTCTGAGTCTATCCATATGTCTCCAGCGGCCATGTTAGATGGAGCATCTGACTGAAATGGTGCACTTCCGCCCGCTGTCTGGAACGCTGTTCCATTGTACACCTGTAATTTTGAATTTGTAGAATCCCACCAAAGTTGTCCTGTGATAGGTTTACTCGGTGCAGTTGTGTTTGAAAAATTTTCTAACAGGTGCAGGAAGTTTTCCGCTATTGATTCTCCATATCCTGCATAACCTTTCCCAATAAATGAAAGATCGGTCTGTGTATTGACTACCCCGTCTTGCACCGTGTACTGGTTTGGCGAACTAGAACTATTTGTCTTGTTTACAGTGTATGCCATTAGTATCCTGTGTTACCACCTGAAGTAGTTCCACTCACTGTGTTTGATGTTGACAGTGCTGTAGAACTTGTTTCAGTGAAAGTTGTTAAACTTTGAATTCTTAAAGTGTAATCAATCTGTATCAGTCTGTTAAGTGACTTCTGTACCGGGTGGAATATCACGTGTGTCAACAACTTGTTTGTTGCTCCGTTCTCTGTGCCTTCCCAACTCTTCAATCCTAGTTCATCAAAAACGTAATCACCATTGAAATCTGTTGTGTTGTCGAACGCCGCTTGTCCAGTTGGTTCACCGTAGTCCAGTGTGCAAGTTACCACGATGTCCGTGTACTTGTTACCCGCAGTGTGTCTCACTTCCATCTTGTTCCTTGTGGTGTCTTTGTTTGTAGCAGAATTGTCATCTACTACTTTGTAATATGTCTGATTGTAAAGTGATGCGTTTGTGCCTGTTGAGTTTGGAGTGAGGTAAGTTATTACACCTGTTGGATCAACAGTTGTACCACCATTGCCCAGTGCAATCTCATGCACGAATCCTGTTGTTTTGTTTGCTAAACTATTAGCCAACGCCTGGGACATGTTTTCGTAATGTATCGCATTTCTCTTGTCTACGATTACTTCACCTGTTTCTGGATCTGAAATCTTGATATGCCCCGTCATCATAACACCCGTGTTATCTTGAGGCTTCGTGTTCTCGTCTTTTGCTTCTGTTGGTTTGTTGTCCTGTGTCATCTAGTGTATTTATTCAGGTGCGTTTGTGGGCTCATTAGCAATGAATTTAGCCTGTTGAGTCGTTGAAGCCTGTAATCCCTTACCGTCCGCTGGATTACCATCTTTTGCCGTGTACCAAACCTGTCCTTTCTTGTGTAATATTTTAATCTGTGTGCCTGACGCAGGTGCTGTGCTCAATGTTACAGCAGTCGTGCTTCCATCCACAGAATAGTTTATAGTTGATCCGTCCTCGCTAGTGAGCAACAATCGTTGGCCACCAATGAATATGTCTAACTCACTAGCGGAGGCTGGTGCTTGTGATAGTGCAAACGTCAACGTACTGCCGTCACCTGTGAAGGTGTTGGTGTACACTGTGTCCGCATAAGGGATGGTTTGAGTACCAGACGCATCTACCACTTCGGTGCCTGATCCATGCTCCTTAATTCCTGTACCAAGTGTCCCACGTCTAAGTTGTCCCAACGTGTTACCTGATTTTGTAAAATATTCTATTCTCTCTTTGTCTATGAATATGACACCTGGAACGTTCGCAGATGCGTTTGGTGTTGGTAATACACTCGCGTCCTCGACTGAAATAGTCTGCGTGCCTTCCGTCATGTCTAATGTCAATTTTGTTGTCTCTGTTTTGCTGATACGTTTGTAGAAAGTCCTATTCATCATGTCCTTGAATATCCTGAAACCTGTGCTTCCGATCGCAGTCTCCAATGCGAAGTACATCACATCCAGTCTATCTGATGATGTTATTGTTTTCCCGACCACAGTAATTGTGTTGCCACTCGCTGTGTAATCTGCTCCCTGTGCCAATTGCTCACCATTCAACCACACGTATGTGTATCCTGCGTTCAGGGTGTCAAATCTCAATTTGAACACACCGCTCGGTCTGCCTTCTAACACTTCTCTCCTCTGTTTCATGCCAAGAGCATTGTTGAAAGTTGTAACAGAGATCTTGTCACTGTTTGACAACGAGTAAGGCGAAGTGATCGCACTTGGTATCAGGATGATATCCGTGCCTTCATTGAAGTACTGGTGGTCAACCAATGTTGAAATACAAATTACATCTGTTGATGTTGGTACAGACGCTGTGACGAATTCAATGTTTTGGTTTCCTATGTCCACTGTGTAATCAGTGTTCAAATCTTTTTTGGTTCCGTTGACATACACTTCCACTTGTGAAGCGGCTGTTATCGTTTTAGCAGGATCAACTGTTGAGCCGTCGCTGAGTCCCGATGCAACTCCGTATGTGTAAGTGCTTCCGTCACCAACATAGTAAGTGTTGTCCGGTCCTCGTAACACCCTGCCGTTTACTTCGACTGTTGTCAAACCTGAGAATGGTCCAATCGATCCAGGTGGATATGTTATTGTGTATCTGTCAGTCCCAGTTGCGTATGTAAGTTCTTGATTCCTTATACTTGCGTAACTTCTTGAACTTGTTGCCGATTTGTTGAAACCTGCTATCTGTATGTAAGAACTTGCCGTTGGCGCCGCACTGAACACCACTGTTATTGTGTTTGCTGTGGTACTGGTCGTGTACGCTGATGTTGGTACACCGTCTATCGTGACATAGATGTCAGATGATGATGAATCTAGGTTGAACTCACCCCTCGTAGATGTCAAGAATGACGTCGTGCTACCGTCGCCGGTGAATGTGTTCAACACCCTGTAGTTCTCACCTGATATCGCGAACACCTTGGTTGATATCACAGAGTGGTTTGCAGGTGCGGATGTGAATGTAATAGTTTTGTTGGCAACATTGATCGAATAGTTTGTTGTCAGTTTCTGTACTACACCGTCGACAGATACAGTCACTGATCCCAATGACCCAGGATAATCACCTATTGAGAATGTTGTGGTGCTTCCGTTGCCTCTATGATTCATTTCGCTTATGAAAGGCACACCCGACTCTGGCGATGTGTAAACCTTGATGTCTAGTGTGTCAAAAATTTGACCTGGTACAGTTTCTTCCGGTGCGTAACTTGTATCGGGTGTAACAAAACCGTCTCCCTCTAAAACTATATCGCTAGGTGCGTGACCCAGTGCCGAGGTAAACAGGCCACCTTTGATTATAGAATCCATGGTCCTGTCGTCTGTTGGTGTAAGCACACCGTCATCATCGAAAGGAATGAACTCCACTAATGCATTTATTTCTGGTGTCTCACTTATAGTGAAACTTACAGTGGATCCATCTCCTCGGATCACATCTGATAGTTTTTTACGTGTGCTGTCATCCTGCGTCAGGTAAACTTGGTACACATCAGTTGGTGCTGGTGCAGTGTCAAAAGTGTATGCCGCTGTTGATCCATCGGCCCTGAACGCTTTTATTCTGGAATCTCCGTAGTTGTCCCACGGGAAGTCATACCAACCTGATTCATCCCACCCTGCTTCTTGTGTGAATAGTAGACCTGTGACCATTGTTCCACCGTAGTCAACGCCTGTCATCACTTGATCTAGTTCATTACCTGGCATTCCAGATCCTGGTGTGTAGAATCCTTTTGTCCTGTCCGCCGCAGTCAGCCCAGTCTCATTACCGTAAACTTTGTACACACTTCCTATGTTGTCATCGAAATCTGTCGACGAAGTGAATGCGTTCGTGACCTTGTACAGTTGATTGTTGTATCTCAATAAGTCGTTGTAAGCGTATGCAGTAGATGCCGTCCAATCCACAACTCTGGACGTGCTTGACACCCTGTCAAATTTTATTGTTGTGTCAAAGTCTCTTACAAGGTCATTGTTTAAGTTGGCGTAAGCCTTGGCTGTGTCCGTTGGCGTTGTTCCGTCTTTCTTACCACCTGATATCACAACACTAGGTGTTGCTGTGTAGTTCGCACCAATTCCTGTCACATTAATCTTCGTCACTGCACCATTCTGTATG
>Ga0181598_1004568_pt1 | contig 11395 bp, 9 predicted proteins | sample 041ome_4_FD_153295 | JGI IMG/M metagenome (GOLD analysis project Ga0181598, IMG submission 153295) | Coastal salt marsh microbial communities from the Groves Creek Marsh, Skidaway Island, Georgia - 041404US metaG (spades assembly) | ecosystem: Environmental > Aquatic > Marine > Intertidal zone >...
CATCAGCTTTCTCAATCACTAACCGGACAACGCCCGGCTCAGAGTCAGGTAACTGGGCCGTCGCCTTATTGGCGACCTGGAAGTTGACCAAGACACCCTTGTTAAATGAATTGGTCAGCGATACAACGACACGCCCGGCATCATTCGCCCGAACGTTCACATCGGTAATATCGGCCATATCCCTCAAAATCTGATCCCGCTGATCCAGTAACTTGGGGGGCTGCTTCGATACATCGACATTCGCTAGCATCATCCGGTTAACCGTCGCCAACTGCGTCGCAAGTGCGTTGAGTTGATCAACTTCGGTTAAAAACTCGGATTTCGATTCTTGACCGATTCCGGTGATCAAGCCATGTAACTCTCTAAAGCGACCGGCGACCACATCAGCATCGCGTAGAAAAATATTTCTCAACACCGTTGAGCCTGGATCAGACGCAAGTTCTTTCGCGGTAGCAAAGAATTGATCCAATGCGTTGTCTAATCCGACAGACTCCCCACCGAGTAGGTCAACGATTTGTTCTGCGTATTTGACTACTTGTTCTTCTGCTCCAAGATCGCTATTCGCCGACCTCAGGCTTTGCTCTAAGAATGCGTCGTACTGACGACGCACGGTCGCGATACTGGATCCTGTACCAAGGTATCCACCAACGATACTTTTTGGTGCTGTCTCCTCCGCCTCAGCGACTTGGCGCGAATAACCCTCTGTATTCAGATTCGCAATGTTGTTGGATACGGTCGATAACGCTTTTTGATAAGTCCGGATTCCAGAAGAACCGAGGGACAGCAGATCACTCATCGCTATCACCTCCATGTCCTAGTGACCGGAATTTCAGGACCTGCTCTGCGAGCGGCACTTGAGTCAGGCCTTTGCTTGGTAACGGCAGCTTGCTTGTCTCCGGATTCAACGGAAATCTATCGTCTGCTTTCATAGGAGAGCCAGACACCGACCGAGCGGGCTGCATTTGACCAAGTTGCTTGACGAGCATCTCTGCCAATCCAAACGCACCTCTTTGACCGAACTGCACTGAAAACTCTTTGTCCAACATTTCTTCAAACATATCGGTCCCAGCGTTATCAAAGAGCCCGGACTTCATAGTCGCATTGGCGTCACGCATAGACTTCATCATGAGCTGAACAAACATCGACTCAAACTGTTTCGCCGCTGCCTCCAGAGATTCACCCGACTGATCTTTAGACGCTCGAGCCTTAAGCTCATGCAGCCCTGTAAAGTCTGTGTATCCTGAAAGCATCGGCGAGGTACTCATTAGATCACCACCAAATCTGCACGTAATGATCCAGACGATTTGAGTGCTTCTAAAATCGCAATCAGTGAAGAGGGTGTAGCCCCCACCTCGTTGACAGCATCAACGATTTCTCGCAAATCAACTCCCGGTTGGAACAGAAACATCTTGTTTGCAGGCTCTTGAACTGCAATGTCAGCGTTTTGCAATTCAACGGTTTGCCCTTGATCGGCAAATGGATTTGCCTGGCTGACTTCATTGGTCGCCGAAATCGTAACCGTAATCGGGCCATGTGTCACAGCTGCAGCGGTGACCTTCACATTTCGGCTGATCACTACGGTCCCGGTACGGCTATTAACAACCACTTTTGCAGCAGGATCTCCAGGAGTCACCTCGAGATTTTCAATCATGGACAGGAAAGAAACTCGGTCGGAGACATCTTTCGGAGCGGTAACCGCAATCGAAACGCCATCAATCGACCTCGCCGTACCTCCACCGAATTGCCGATTGATGCCATCGGTGATGGCTTTGGCCGTCGTAAAGTCACCCGCCTTCACGTTCAGTACGATGAAGTCAGACTTGGTAAAAGGTGAGTCAACCATCCGCTCGACGGTTGCGCCATTCGGGATACGTCCGGAGGTCGGCACCCCGATAATGATTTCATCTCCAGCTGCGTTGACTTCAACACCCGTGCTTGTCAATGAGCCTTGGGCGAGCGCGTAAACATTCCCATCAACGCCTTGGAGCCTAGTGAGTACTAGCGTCCCACCTCGCAATGATTCGGCGCCACCGATTGTGGATACGTTGACATCAATATTCTGACCAGGCTTCGCGAATGGTGGTAACTCTGCGGTCACCATCACTGCTGCAACGTTGTCTGGTGTAATAGCCCCTGCCTGGACGCCGGCAACATCAAAGTCGGACTGGACGCCGTCAACATTCACGCCGAGCTTTCCCAGTACCGAACGAAGCGACTGTCCGGTGAACGGAACAGAACCCCCATCCCCAGTGCCATTCAGACCAACCACCAATCCGTAACCGATCAGTTGATTCGAACGAACGCCCGCCACTTGCGTTAAATCTTTGATTCGATCTGCCGATACATTGATTGGTAACAAACCAACCGCCGTGGAAATCAGACACCAAATAAAAAAACGCATCGTCGTACTCCTAAAATGGCCACAGACTGAAAATCAGATTTGTTCCCCAAGGAACACGTTGCGCGTTAGCGTTTGCGCCAATGCCCTTGTAAGAAATTTGGGCGTTCGCCAGGCGCTTAGACTGAATTGAATTATCGGGCTGAATATCTTCAGGACGAATAACGCCTTTAACCTGAACCACCTCGGATCCCGAGGAGAAGGTGACGATCTTTTCACCCCTAATCAGAAGATTGCCGTTTGAGTACACTTCAACAATTTGAGCGGTCATGGTGCCTTTGAAGGTAGCACTCTGATCAAGAACTCCAGAGCCTTCAGCCGATACTTCATTCTCCTCCTGCATATCCTCAGAAAGAAGGCCACCGGCACTGCCCCATTTGGCAATCTGTAGAGGCGACAATACATCTGTCTTAGTTTTCTTCGATGCCGAGTTTTTCGAGGTAGAGTCTGCGTCCATAGACTCATCAAGTACCACCGTTATGACATCACCAACTTGATACGTTTTCTTCTCACCAAACCAGTTATCTGCATTAGCAGCACTGTAGATAGATCCCGTTGGAATAGCCTGAGCTACCTTTGGTTGCGGGATAACTGGAGCAAACTCAGGCGATGGACCAGCCACCTGCTGAGTAGCGCACCCAGTCAAAATCGACAGCGAAAGGAGAGGAGTCAAAAACTTATTCATCACTGATCCTTATAGATTCTGGTTCAAGAACCGAAGCATGCTGTCGACCGAGGAAATCGCCTTCGAATTGATTTCGTACGCGCGCTGTGTCTCGATCATCGCAACCATCTCTTCGACCACGTTCACATTCGACCCTTCGAGAGAACCTTGCTGCAACGATCCGGCGCCCTCCTCAGACGGATTCACGACTACCGGTGCACCACTGGCGGTGGTCTCGGCATACAAGTTTCGTCCCATTGGTTCAAGGCCTGCGTAATTTAAGAATCGCGCGACCTGGATTTGACCGATATTGATCTCCTCAGCGTTTCCTGTTGGCTGAACAGTCACCGTTCCATCAGAACCAATACTCACTGATTCAGCGTCCTGCGGGATCGTTATCTGAGGCTGGAGTAATTCCCCGGATGCTGTTACCAGGTTCCGTTCAGGAGATAACTTAAACGAGCCATCGCGTGTGTAGGCTATCGTCCCGTCCCCCTGAAGAATCTGGAACATGCCCTCGCCGAGAATGGAGAGATCTAGAGCATTGTTGGTTTGAACCATGCTGCCCTGCTCGTGATTTTTTTCTGTTGCCACGATCCTTACACCGGTACCGATCATCATCCCAGTCGGAGACACTGTGTCAGCACCTGTGGAGCCGCCTGGTTGCCGAATATTCTGATACAAGAGGTCCTCAAAGACCGCACGATCACGCTTGAATCCGGTCGTACTGACGTTCGCAAGGTTGTTTGAAATCGTAGTCATCCGCGTTTGCTGCGCGTCTAACCCTGTTTTTGATACAAATAGCGAGGCTTCCATTAGCTTACTCCTTATGACAGCCGCATCATGCTGGCGCCACTTTGATCGTTGTCTTTCATTTCCTTGATCACCTTGGTTTGCATTTCAAAGTTACGCATGTGATCGATAAACTTAACCAGCGACTCGACCGTCGATACATTGCTCCCCTCCAGAATCCCGCTCGAAACCGACGGCGTTTCTGGTCCAGACTCAAAGTCTTGCGCGGGAAAACCTTCTGCATAAAGGAGCGGATCCTGCACACCTAAAGGGTTGCCGTTTATGTCTCGCTGAACCAAGTCAGACTGAGGATCTACCTTTGGCACGGGCTGAAAAAAACCATCCTCCCGTCGCATCAACGCAGTCTGACTGGCGTCACGCAACATCAGTTGGGCGACTTCTAAACCAGGCGAGGCTGAATCATTGGGGTCACGAGCCAGTACCGTACCATCGGAACGGACAGACAGAGTTACCCCGGTCGGGACAGAAATAGGTGAGCCCTTATCATCCAGAACTGGGCTGCCATTAACTAGCTGTAGGATTCCATCGGCCGTAACCTGTAAATCGCCTCGACGCGTAAACGCAAGGTCACCGTTATCGGCCCGAACACCGAGAACAGTTTTCCCGTCCATCGCCAGATCTAAGTTGCGCCCAGTTACAATCCGTTCACCCTCGGTCATATCGACCAGATTTTGAGTAAATGCTCGAGGTAGGAAACGCGAATCAAACCCATCTCCGGAAACCTTAACTGCGACGTTTGCGGTCGACAGGGCCTTTTTAAAGCCGATCGTGGACACGTTAGCCATATCATTCGTCAGCACTTGGCGGTCGAGTCGATACTCGCGTTGCGCCATATGTGCTGTAAAAACTAAACGATCCATTTCACAAGGCCCCTAGTTGATTAACCTCGAATGTTAATAATGGTCTGAGTCAAGGTAGTACTCGTCTCAAGACCCTTGGCGTTGGCTTGGAAGTTTCGCTGCGCTGTGATCAAGTCGACCAGCTCAGATGTCAAATCCAGGTTCGCCCTTTCCCTTGCACCAGCACGGATCGTGCCAACGCCTGCTGAACCCGGTTCGGCTAGCGTTGCCGCCCCTGATTCCGCCGACTCCAAGAAGGTAGAGTCACCCAATTGCCGCAACCCATTCGGTGTCGAAAAATTGGCAAGGATGATTTTTCCTTTCAATTGCTGAGAACCATTGGAGTAAGAAGCCGTCACCAAGCCATCATCACCGATATCGAGACCAACTAGGTTCCCGTTTGGTTGGCCATTCTGACTCTGGGCATTCACAGAGAATTCGCCGGTAAACTGTGTAGATCCGTTATAATCAATATCGATCTGCAACGAGTTACCAGAACCTCCAATAACAACGTTATCTAATTCAACACCGGTGAGTGGCGATACAAGATTACCCGAGGTGTCAAAGGTCAGCTCCCCCTTATCGAGAAATAAGGGTCTCCACTGCGGTTGACGCGTCTCATCAAACTGCTGACTTTCAGTCAATTCAAGCATGTTCAAATCCGGCGAGGCGCTGTATTCCTCCCAACGACCGGTGGTATTGTTAAAGCGAACGTAAACTTCCGCCGGGAGATCATTTGCGCTCGCAAAAGTTTCAGGCTCAATGAATGTTGAAGTTGATCCAAGGCCTGGATCGAGGTTCAACAATCCCCAACGTGAACTCCCTGAGACCTGCAGAAACGACTCGTTACCGGTGGTTCCAGATGTGAACACCAAGCCCTCGGTCGTCGGATCGTAAGAGACCGAAACGCCGTTCACGGTCCGACCATCTTCGTCTGCCATTGCATTAATCCGTCGCTCTAGCGTGGACATGAATTCATTCAAGTTGTAGGTGCCTTCCGGGATCACGAATGTTTCTGTCACGTTATCGACAGTGACGGAAAATTCGTTGGATAAATCATTTACCTCGAAGGTAGACGCCACGTTGACTGATAACGGGTTACCAAAAACCTTGGCCGCTAACGAGACCAGACCCCGTTCTGCTAAATCTGTTGATTCTTTGGCGTTAACGACTAAATCCGCATCATCGAATGTTGTCTGCGACGTAACAAAGCCGAGCATTTCCTGCACGGCGTCATTGACGTCATACATCCGGATATTAGAGGTATCACCGGTAGTCCCAGACGCAATCGAGAATTGATTTGTAGCCTCATCATATTCAACCTTCACGCCATATCGCTGCGCACTCTCATCAAGCATCGCATCACCATTTGCGTAAACGTCATAGGCCGATGTGTCGATAAACATGCCAGTATTTGGATCGAGAGTCCGATCAATACTGCCAGTCAATCCGAACAATTGGTTGTTTGTAGCAACTGAATTGGAATCGAGCGTTGCCTCCATGGTAAGTGTCGCGTCATCACTCCGGAAGATTTTGAATGCCTTGTCAGCCAGCGAATAGTCAACAGAAAAAGTAACGCCTTGCTCTGTCGATGCATTCAGCTGATCCTGAATGGCTGCTGCAAAGTCCTCACTTGTGATCGCAGCTAGATCCACATCCGCGTCTTGGCTCACCAGGTAGCTGACAACATCGATATCGATTGATTCCGCGTCGAGAGTACTCGTCGCATCGGCGGCTACGGTCATTTTTCCAAGCGAAGAATCATTCGATAGATCGAAATATGCGCGCGAGCCCAATTGTTCGTTCAGTTGACGAGACACCTCAGCTGCTAGATTTTTACCATTGAAAGATTGGCCCGCGAGTTCAGAGAGATCGATGGTTACCTCATAACCCTGCTCGGCGATATTAGTGTCATCAACGGTATCCGGCACATCGATCGCGACCTTAAATGCTTCGCGCAGTTGAATAGCGAGGCTAGTGGTATCGTCCGTGGGGCGAACCGTAATCGTCGCACCATCGGCAGGCGCATCAACAAACGTTAAAACTGATCCAGAGATACTGTAATCGGTACCATAGGTTTGCTCGACACCGTCAAGCAGGACGGATACATCGCTCGTGTAGCGGATACTGTTGGACAAGTTAAACGAAGTATCTGAACCATCTCCGGCGGTGTTGAGCCAATCCTCTGATGTTACAGCCTGGGCGATGGTGACAGTAGCGTCCTCGGCGGGAGCTGCTGTCAACCCAACAGTAAAGGTCCCGTCAGTCTCTTCGGTGAAAGAAAAATCATTCTTTCGGAGAATCTGAAGCGCAGAGGTTGCACCGATTTCGCGCGACAAAGCCAATGTGTCGGCGGTTATGCTGTAATCCGTCCCCAAGGCCAATCGCTCACCATCGAGCAAAACATCATAGAGTGCAGCATCATCTCCAATATCTTGATCAAGCGTATAGTCAACAGTGGAGATAACTTCTACAGTCGAGCCATAGGCTGGAGCTGAGTCAAAGGTGACCGTGCCACCGGAAATTGACACTCCTGTCGTCGCAACACCATCAACCAAGACTGTAAAGTCATCAGCTCCCGTATTTAAAAGGCTAACGCTGTTACCCAACGTGTAACGACTTGCATTAATGACCTGAACCGTGGCGTCAGCGTCTAGCGCATTTGTAAAACTAAGAGCTGTTCCTGTCACGCTGAATTCGGTGACTTGTTCGCCATCAACCAGCACAACGTGATCATCAAGGGTATCTTCAATGTCTGATCCGAGGGTAAATTCTTTGGCGCTCTTGATCTCGATCGCCTCACCAGCTAACGGTGCGGCTGTAAAACTTAATGTGGTTCCTGTGACCGTGTAATCCGTTCCTTCAACCATTTCTGCGCTATCCACGAATACGAGATAGCTCTCGATGTCGGCGGATATATCGTTGGATAAGGTGAAGTCTGTTGTGGTCGCATCGCCGACTGCTCCGGAAAAGCCGATGGCACTTGAGTCAGCGGTCAACGCGACCGCAATCGTCTCGCCAGCTCCCGGTGCTGCGGTGAACGTTAGGGTGTTACCAGAGATCGTAAAGTCGGTATCTACAGTCTGAGAGATTCCGTTGACGGTAACTGTATATAAGCTATCGTCGGCGATAGACTCAGCAAGTGTAAAAACAACCGTAGCGCCGTCACCGACTACCCCGGAGAAACTTTCAGTATTCTGCTCATTCGAAACTACTGTAGCCGATAACGATGATGAGATCGTCGTTTGGGCTGACTGAACGCTCATCGTCAGTGACGTCGAAACCGCAGAGGCAAGGGTGAGAGTTGTCCCACTGACAGTGAAATCCCCGTTAGTAAACGATAATGGCGTCTCAACCCCGTCAGAATTCGTGTAAGAAAAACTATAACGCTCTACGTCGTCTGCGACATCGGAGTCGAGAGTAAACTGAGTTTTATGGACCACCTCGATCACTGCGGCCGAGGCTGGCGCGACGTTAAATGTGATCACATCTTCACTGATGCTAAAGTCCACGCCTTCGGCCATTTCTGTGTCATCGACGAGAACCGCGTAACTCGAAATATCAGACTCGATATCACTTTCTAAGGTAAATGCGGTCGTCGCACCATCTCCGATTCCATTGGTCACATCGACTGCGACCTGTGTACCGCTGAAGCTAGTTGCTACGGGTGTCACTTCGTTCATCTGGTAAGAACGCATGACCCTTATAAAATCACCCGAATTTGGTACCGACGTGAATGACAGTATGTTGTCTGTGACGCTAAAGTCTGTGCCAGCCGTGAGTTCTTCACCATTCTGCCAGACTGTTAGCTCGTCAGCAGCCAGCACCGCACCAAAGACGCCCAGCTCCCCGTCAGAGCTCAAATCATATGAGGATATCGAGCCGTCCCCCACCACATCCAGGATAGTAGGGGTGAACATCGCAGAACCATCTACCGTGACAAATAAATCGTCAATCGTTGTGACATCCGCTGTTGAGGGGACCGTGAATACAGCTGTGGCACCGTCGCCTGTCTCAGCGACCAGATTCTCGACGCTCTCGTTGGCCAAACCCAAACCATCGATGGTCATGCCAACTTCAGCCTCGCCCGTCTGATACTGCAGCGCAGTGAGGATCGCGCTATTAATTGTCGCGGGGGTTGATTCAATTGGGTTGGAGAGATCATCTAGATTAAACTTCTGGTAGGTCTCGTTTGTGGACCTAAGTTGCACTGGGACTGCCGATTCAGGCTGAATCTGTCCGTATTTATTGACATACATTGGCTCACCGGAGGTTGAGGTTGCCTGGCTCAGCGCCGGCTCAATCAACTGATCACCGAGGTAGACATAAGACTGCCATTTGTTTGATGGCTGATCTGCAGAAGCGACCTGCGTCCTGGCGTAATAGACGGTCAACAAGAAATCATTACCGTTGTCGTCATAGATAGTGACCGCCGACGACTTTGCATAGGTGGTCGGATCATTGGGATCGAATGCCTTTGTCCGCGTGACGCCAAGATCATCTACGAAGGTGGCAATTTCACCCTCAGCAGGGAAATTGATTGATAAGTCAATTTCTGAGGTCGCAATCGCCTCACCAATAGTCGCTGGATCAATCTTTAGGGGCGTAAGCTCGGAGTCAAAGTCAGCTTTACCGAGGGAGTCAACCGTCGCAACGTTCAAGAACTGCCCTGCCGAGTTCACCACGCGGTTTTTGTCATCAAGCAAGAATGACCCGTTTCTTGTGTACAGGTCTTGGCCATCTGCTGATTTCAAAGGGAAGAAACCCTCGCCCGTGACCGCCAGATCGAGTGTGTTACCAGAGAGCTCGATATTACCCTGAGAAAACTCCTGAGATACCTGCTTCAACGCAGTACCTTTACCAACAACCGTAGAAGCCTTCTGCAATGGTGATGTCGCAAAAATGTCGCCGAAGTCTGCTCGCGAACGTTTAAATCCAGTGGTCGCGACGTTCGCAATATTATTCGAGGTCACCGCCAGTTGCGTGGTTGCTGCGTTCAAGCCTGTGAGTGAGGTATAAAATGACATGGTCTGACTCCCTTAAAACTGACCAACTCTGTTTACAGAGCTAATCGGCAATGAAATATTGTTTCCAAAATCGACGTTGAGCTCGGCTGTGGATGCATCCCAGCCTATCGATTTCACAGATGAATAGGTTTTTGGTGTGATCGGCGCCGTCACTCCTGATTGAGTCACCGATGCGCGGACAATATACTGACCCGTTGGAGCAGGCTCGCCACCCGGCAACTTGCCATCCCATGCAAGCTCTGCTGTACCAGGCTGCTGGGGTCCGATGACCATATTTCGAATCCTCTGGTTAGAGGAGGGATCGAAGATACCAATTTCAAGTTGATCGGCGCCATTAGGAAGATCAAAATGAAGTTCAGATGCGCTCTCTCCGTCAGTCGAAATGAGACCTGTTTGAGCGAAAACATCTTTCCCAACCAATACCGCTCCTTGCATGAGCTGCTCAGAGCGTTGCGATTTCGCCATTTCTTCCAGAGAAGCCGACATCCCATATGTCGCCTCTAGTTGCGAGAACTGGGCGAGCTGGGCAACAAACTCCTCATTCTTCATCGGATCTAATGGGTTTTGGCTTTGTAGTTGCGTTGTAAGCAATGTCAAGAACGCATTTCTATCCATTCCATCATCACGTGAATCGACCACTAAATTCGAGTCTTCGTATTCTTGCTTAGTTAAGATTCCGGTATTCGCGAGAGAGATCGTCGATTCCATTTTTTACACCTTCGTAAGATCTAATGTTTTCAACATCAATTGTCGAGCAGTCGTAACGACCTCGACATTGTTCTGGTACGAGCGCGATGCGGCGATCATCTCAACCATCTCTGTCACCTCGCTGACGTTAGAGGCATACATATAACCATCCGCATCAGACGCGGGATTCGTTGGATCGTATACTTTCCGAACGGGTGTTTGGTCATCGACAATTTCTGCGACCTTGACACCACCCAAATGATCAAAACCACGATTCAAATCTTGCTGGTCAACTAACGCCTTGAATACAGACCGTTTGGCACGAAAAGCATCCTCTTCGGAGCCAGCTATCGTTCCGGCATTCGCTAAATTTGATGCCGTGGTATTCATCCGGATCGTTTGGGCATTCATCGCCGTTCCAGCGATACCAAAAATATTCTTGATACTCATGATTATTCACCCCTCAATGCTTTACGGATTCCGGAAATTCGACCTTCTAAGAAGCTCAATGTAGTTTGAAAATCACTGGCCGCCTCACCATATTTCGCCTGCTCAACACCCATCTCGACAGTATTACCATCTGCTGCCGCATTGAATGGAACGCGATACACGAGCGCTTCGGAAGACTCTGTTTCTCCGACCTCAAAATGCCTGGCATTAGTAGCTGCCATGGGGGACGGTCCCATCCCACCCAAAACTTTTTTAAAGTCGACGTCTCGGGCTTTGAAGTGTGGGGTATCAGCGTTCGCGATGTTCGACGCGATTACCTGCATTCGCTGGTTTCTAACCGCCAGGGCCTTCTCGTGGATTCCGAATGGAGATTCAATTAACTTCATCGTTCCATTGCTCTCAAGTTTCCGCCTTAGTTGTCGATAATTAGACACTTACGGCTAAGCAATACTCGTGCCACACAAGTGGCTACCTCAAAGGCGACCTGATAAATAATAAAAAGCGGCAAAGAATTTGG
>Ga0181598_1004569_pt1 | contig 11395 bp, 10 predicted proteins | sample 041ome_4_FD_153295 | JGI IMG/M metagenome (GOLD analysis project Ga0181598, IMG submission 153295) | Coastal salt marsh microbial communities from the Groves Creek Marsh, Skidaway Island, Georgia - 041404US metaG (spades assembly) | ecosystem: Environmental > Aquatic > Marine > Intertidal zone >...
TGTTCCCGTTGCCGGTGTTGCCGGTGTTCCCGTTGCCGGTGTTCCCGTTGCCGGTGTTGCCGGTGTTCCCGTTGCCGGTGTTCCCGTTGCCGTTATTGCTGGCGTTGCCGTTGCCGGTGTTGCCGGGGGCGGTCGCCGATGGGTTATCGCCATCAATTCCCGGTGGAAGATCGTCAGGATCAAGTCCAGGTGGAAGATCATCGATATCAAGTCCAGGCGGCAGTGGCACCTGGGTTGTTGTCGAAACTGGTCGGGTCGTCGTCGTGGATCCGGGCGTGGTTCCTGTCAGGGTCGTAGACGTCGACGTGGAATCGACTTCGTCATCGTCAGCTAGGCCGATAACCGCGCCACCTGCGCCGTCGTCGCCTGCATCGCCAGAGCCGTTACCGGCCCCTGATGCGCCGCCGTCCGCGGCGTTGGCATCAGAACCGTCATCGGACTGGTCATCAGCTGGAGTGTCGCTGCCCTGGTCGTCATCATCGGCTGGGACGATGATCGTCGACGGCACCGGTCGCGGCACCTCGATGTTCACCACTTCCAGCACATCGGCCACCACGCGCTGCACCGGATCGGGCAGGTTGCCGGTGCTTGCGAGGCCAACGCTGGCGCCTGCCGCGGCTGCTCCGGCCCAGCCGAACACACCGATCGCACCGATCACAGCCCCGATGCGGCGTCGCAGCCGGCCGCTGCGGGCGTCGGCCGCCATCGACGACGCCACTGCCAGCGAGACCAGATTCTCGATCATCACCGCATCTGCACTGAACTGCACCTCGTCGGCTCGTTGTGCAGCAAGTCGGCGCTGGAGCCGGCGGTTCTCGGGCCAGACACGGCTCGCGCCGAAGATCGGCAAGGCGACTGCCAGCAGTGCTCCCAACATTGACGTCGTCACGATGGGTCACCTCCGTCGAGCAGGTCGCTCACCAGAAGTTCTTTCAACTTGGAGAACGCACGGCTGATCGCCACCCGAGTAGCCACCTCTGATTTGTCGAGGGCGCGTGCAGTTTCCTTGGTGGATAGGCCCACCACGTAGCGCAGGTCGAGCATTCGGCGTTGCTCCTCCGGCAGTCGACCGAGCGCGGCGAGAAGGCCCGGGTCGTTGAACGTCTCCTCATTCGGCTCATCGGCCTCCAACAACGCCAGCGTGTTCTCAATCGACATCTCGCTGCGGCGGGTGGTGCGGCGCAATTGGTCGACGATGCGCGCATGCGCAATCGAGAACACATATGACCGCAGTTGGCTTTCTGAACCTTCGAATGTACCGATGTTGCGGGCGAGAGCTTCGAAGGTGGCACCCATGACTTCGTCGCCGTCGCGGACACCCATCCGGTTGGCGTAGCCGACGATCTTCGGACCCAATTCGGCAACGAGCCACGACCAGGCAGTGGGGTCACCGTCTTTGAGCCCTCGCATCCCCATGCGCTCGCGGCGCCGCCGACGCCTGTCGGTCATGGGCAGGTTCATTGGCTGTTCACCGCCGCCCACGCCGCGATAACCGTGCCGGCCACCATGAACGGTCCGTACGCGATCAGCGTGGTCCGTCGTGCCAGCCCGATCGCCATCACCGCGAGTGAGAACAGAGCTGCCAATATCGCTGTGGCCACCCATGCCGTCAGCACTGCCCATGGGTTGACCATGCCGATGATTGCCCCCAACAGTGGTGACAGATACACGTCGCCGCGTCCCAGTTGGCCGCGCGACAGCGTCCTCAAGGCCACGCTCACCATGGTCATCGCGGCGGCTCCGGCCAGTGCGGGCCACCATCGCGAGGTGCCGGATCCAATCAGTAACGACAGCATCACGATCGCTGCAGTCGTCACACTCGGACGCAGTGGTAACCGTCGCACCCAGATGTCGATTGTCACCTGTACACCCAACACACCAGCCGCAGCGCCCAGTGATGCATCCACTGGCCAGGCCGTGTCCTGCACCGGCGGCTGGCGGGTGAGCAGCATCGCGGCCACGGTCAGCACCGCGCTCACAGACAGCGCACAGAGCACCGTGAGACCGCGTCGGCCGGTGGCGGCGACCAACGTCGGCCCCATCGCCATGACGGCGATGACGGCTGCACAGATAACGACGACGATGCGCCAGTATCCCAGCATCAGACCGCTGAGCGTCGGCGGATTCGCGTCGTCGACGCTCAGCGGCCCACTCCGAGAGCGCCGGACGATGCGATGACGGGGTGCGCCGGTCGTGCATCACAGCACATCCATCAATCTCACGATGGCTGGGCCCACCACCACGATCAGTAGCACCGGCAAGATGCAGAACACCGTCGGGAAGATCATTTTCATCGACAATTTTGCCGCGTCGTTCTCGGCGGCCTGACGTCGGTGGCGACGAATGGTGGCAGCTTGCTGTCGCAGCACACCGGCGAGGGGAGTGCCGAGGGTCTGATTCTGCTCAACCGCAGCAGCGAAGAGCCGCACGGTCGGGGTGGTGTTGCGAGCGGTGAATGTTGCGAGCGCCTCCCGGCGGGTGGAGCCGAGCTGCACCGACCGTGCCATGTGGTCGAATTCGGCACCGAGAGCAGAATCGCGGCGCGCGGCATACCGCACCATCACTGCTTCGAGTGTCAGGCCGGCTTCAACACCCATCACCAATTCGCCGAGGGCGTCACCCAGTTCACGATCGAGGCGCCGAGTGCGTTCGGTCTCGCGTCGACGTGCCGCGATCAGCGGAACTTGCCATGCCCCTCCAGTGGCGATGAGCGTCGCTCCGATGGTGGTTGGTGTGGGGTCGGTTGCCGCCAGTAACACCACGAATGCGCTGACGATGCTGATCGCCACCCATTGGGTGCGGGCGACGCCACGCAGATGTTCGGGGGTGGCGTTTACCGGGCCAAGAGCGTCGACGCGAGAGCGGTCAAGCCGTCCGGTGGTGGTGCGCGCTGTGGCGCGGTCGATCACCACGTCGGCCGCGATGTTGTCGTCCGTCAGAAGTTCGTCCGTGAACGGCGCGATGCCGTGTGCGGGCGCGACAGGTGTGGTCGCGTCAGTGGGTGCACCAGCCACACGCCGCGAGGTGCGGCTGGTGACCATGGTGGCGGTCATTCCTACACCGGTCGCGATCAGCATGATGCCGATGAGGGAGTCGTTCATGACGCCTCCCCGGGACGGCTGAGGGCTCGCAGCCACCACCATCCGATGACCCCGAGGACACCGCCGACCATAGACATCGCACGGCCTGCGGGGGTGGCGATCAGGGGCGTGGCATAGCCAGGGCTCAGCAGCGACAACAGCACGATGGCGGCGACGGGAAGACCGAGCAGGACCTGGGCGCTGAGACGTGCATCTGCGGTGAGGGTTTCCACTTCGCGACGCAGGTTGTCCTCGGCATCGATCGACTCGGCCACGGTCGCGAGAATTTCGGTCAGCGATCCGCCGTGGTGCGCGTGCAGCCCAATCGCAGATGCGATCACGTCGAGGTGCCGGCTGCCTTCGGCGGCGGCCACGCGATCGAGAACCTCATGGATGGGCACACCGAGACGTGCCTCCGCCAGTACTTCCTCGATGATTCCGTCGAGAGGCGCGTCGGCTCGTTCGACCACGGCTTGCAGTGCACCGGTGAGGTCGCGGCCCACACGCAACTGGTCGATGAGGAGCTGAAGGACACCGCCGAGGGCTGCGTCGAGTGCGGCGCGGCGCAGCCGCCGACGGCGCGACACCACCGCGCGTCGTGCGATCGGTGGAACGGCGCCGGCCACAAGGCCGACTGGGCCGATCAGCAGGGCGGTGGCGATGGCCACGGCGACGATGGTGATGGCCATCGACCGGCTGACGCGGGGCAGCTGTCGGGGGGCGGCCTCGTGTTCAAGGCCGATCTGGGTGCGTGCGGCGCGTGCGATGCGTCGATGTGACGTGGTGTCGGTGGCCCATATCGCCAAGGTGGCAACGCCAGCGGCAACAGCGACAGACGCCATCATCGGCGTGTCGATGGTGCTCATCGGTGCTCACCACCAATGTGCGCGGCATCAACGTGCGTGGCATCGGTGGTAGCCACGCCGGTGACAGCTGCAGTGGCGGGGGTGTTCGGTACAGCGCCGAGGGCACGCGAGGTAATGCCGGTGGGCACCAGTTCGTCTCCGGTGTCGGTGGTGCGGTGGGTGAACAGGTCGGCCGTCGACACCACGTCACCCTCGAGCCCCACGACCTCGGTGATCGAGGACACCACACGGCGGCCGTCGCTCATCCGCGTGAGTTGCACAACCAGGTCGACTGCCGAGGCGATCTGTTCGCGAATCGCGCGCAGCGGCAGGTCGATACCGCCGAACAACACCATGGTCTCCAACCGGCGCACTGCATCGCGAGGGGAGTTGGCGTGCACGGTCGACAACGATCCGTCGTGGCCGGTGTTCATGGCCTGCAACATGTCGAGCGCCTCCGCGCCACGCACTTCGCCCACCACGATGCGGTCCGGCCGCATGCGCAGGCTGTTGCGGACCAGGTCGCGAATTGTGACCTCGCCGGCGCCTTCGGTGTTGGCCGGCCGTGCCTCAAGCCGGATCAGGTTGGGTAGGTCCAGCGTGAGTTCAACGGCATCTTCCACCGTGACCACTCGTTCTGTGCGGCCGATATGCGACGACAGCACGTTGAGCATCGTGGTCTTACCTGTGCCGGTACCACCGCTCACGATGACGTTCATCCGCTGTTCCACAGCGGCGCGCAACAGGGCGGCAGCGTCGTCGCCCATGGCGCCGCGGGCGACGAGTTCGGCGCTGGTGAGATGGCGGGCGGTGAATTTGCGGATGGTGATCGATGGTCCGTCCACGGCGAGTGGAGGAAGCACCACGTTCAGTCGTGAACCGTCAGGTAGACGAGCGTCGACCATCGGGGAGGACTGATCGACACGACGGCCAGATGTGCGCACCATGCGTTCGATGACGAGCAGCAACTGCTCTTCGCTCTCGAACACCGTGGTGGTGGGTTCGAGCCGGCCGCTGCGCTCAACGAACACGTTCTGGTGCCCGTTCACCATGATTTCAGAGACATCGTCACGGTCGAGGAGGGCCTGCAGGGGGCCGAACCCCAGCAGTTCGTCGGCGACGGCTCTGCGGATGGCCGAAACGGTGCCGCGGTCGATCTGTTCGTCCTGTGATGACAGCACTGTGGTTGTCTGTTGCTCGACGAGTGCCCGCAACCGATCGTCGGAGAGTCGGGTGCGGTCGGGGATGTCGCCGATCGCATCACGGACTTCCGCCACGACTCGGCGAACCACATCGCGATCGACGGCACCGACAGACGACGTGATGGTCGTCACGCTGTCGAGCCGAGTGATACGAACCTGGTCGTCAGAGGCTGAGTGTCCTGGGCCGTGTTGCGCAGTGTGTGCGGTGGGCTGCAGCGCTGCATCGTGCTGTGCTGATGGGGTCACTGCCGTGGCGACCAACTCGGTTTCGGTGGTGATCGTGCAGGCGGGGTCAGATGTTGTCTCCTCGGCGATCGACGCAGACACGCCGTCCTGCGGCGATGGGTGCGCCGTGTTACGTGTAACCGCAGCAGCAGCCGTCGTGACCGCTGTGTCGTCGATCGATGCCGATGCGCGGGTCGTCTGGTCGACGCGTGATGCCAAGCTCATCATCGCCGCCCCGTGACTGCGGCAGCCATGTCGATTCCGAGCAACACATCGGCGTAGTGGCGGAATGCCACGGCGATGGGGGAGCGAGGGCTCGACTCGGTTACCGGCGAGCCCGAGTTCATACCGGCTGCGAGACTTGAGTGTTCCGGAATGGTGATGACCGCATGACGACCCAGCGCGGTCTCCACATCATCGACGGACAGCCCCACGTGAGCGTTGGCACGGTTCACCAGCAGATCAACACGGTCGAGGTCCATGTCGAGGCGCCGCATCGTGTCGAGCAACTTGCGGCCGGCCTGTACCGAGGGCACATCAGTGCCGCACACCATCACCACTCGCGTGGCACGGTCGAGAGCGCCGAGGGAGTAGTCGCTGATGCCGCCGGCGGTATCGAGCACGACGGGGCGCCCCGCGGCGATGATGCGATCGACGACCGCAAAGGCATCATCGACAGAAAGTCGATCGGCTGCCACTGGGTCATTCGGTGCGCACAGAACGTCAAGTCCGCTGGGGTGGGTGCTGAGCATGGTCATCGGGTCGCGGCGATTGCCGGCCTCCACGAGGTCATCGAGGCGATGGGCGGGCCGCATCCGCAGGGCGTACTCGACGTCGCCGAAGTGGATGTCGAGGTCGATGATCACGCTGTCGGTGCGGTGGGCGAGCCCCACGGCCAAGTTTGACGACACGGTGGTCTTGCCGTTTCCACCCTTGGGTGATACGACCGCAACCACGGGTATCTCGGTGGGTGCGGCGGTCTCGCGACCGGTGGTGTCGTCGCGGTGATGTCGACGCCCGATCATGATCCCACCAGCCATAAGCGGTTGTCGGCAGCGGCCGTGATCACTGCGCCCACGGTGCCGTCGGGCACCGCAAGAGTGATCACCTGCTCCGAACGGGGATCGAGGTTGGCTGTGTCGGGAGTGGCGACGATTCGCACCCCGGTCGCCAGCACGGTGGTGCCGGTGTCGGCAACTTCATGCACATCGACGATGTCGCCGGTGGTGGTGAATGGCCCAGACCAGCGCTGCGGGTCGAGGCGAACCGACACGGCAACGAGTCCCTCGCCTAGGGCATCGACCACGTCGTCGGCCACCGATGAGGACAGCACCTGCTGGCCGGGCACGAGATCGGTGACGAGGATGCCCGATGGCACGGCGTCGACTGCGGTGAGTGCGCCCTCGGCACGGGCCGCGACCGGCAGCATGCGTACCTCGCTGGCAGCGATGATCTCTGCCGTGGACGCACCGGCGGCCACAGCGCGGGTCGCGACCACGGTGGCAACACCATCGGGGGCCACCTCGGTGGTCGTGGATCCGTCGGCGGTCAACGCGTAGAGGCCGACCGCGGTGATGGCGAATGCGGCGATCGGCACGGCAGCGCGGCGCATATCGGGCAGGGGGCCACGCGCACGGATGCGACGCGGAGCATTAGATGAGGTGGCGGGCTTACGGGACATCAGCAGTCTCCTGTTCCGTCGAGGTTGCAGAGCCGGGCAGCGGTGACACCGGCGTCGATCTGGGTGCCGGTGGTGCAGCAGCCGGTCGGGGTGGCCGAGCCGGTCTCGGTGGTGAAGTGCAGGCGGACGTGACGTCCGCTGGCGGTGCCGTTCAAGGTGGCCTCCTCGATGACGATGCCCACCACACCGACGATCGTGAACTGGGCGTTCTGGCCGGTGTCGGTGGCGTTGGCGAAGATGGGCACAACGATTGGTTGGCCGATGATGGCGGCGAGGTCGAACGCGGGGCTCGGGATGCCGGGGTCGCCGTCGATGGTGCTGGGCACCTGCAGGACGCCGTCGTATCCGTTGTCGATCCAGCCCTGGGTCACCGCGGTGGAGTTTGACCCGCCGTCGAGGTCCAGCACCCCCCAGTTGCCAGGTGTGTCGCCGGCGCAGGTTGCGCCATCGGACTCGATCCCCACGACGTAGGTGCTGGTGTCGGTGAAACCCGAGTTGACCCAGGCCTGTAGTGCGGGATGCTCGGCGCAGATCGACAGGGGTCGCACACCGCTGACCGCGGTGGCACCACCGGTGCGGGCACCGGCTGACACGGTGATGTTGGCGCTGTCGCGGCCGAAGAGGGCACCAAGACTGAGATCACTGGTGGTGGCAGCACTCACATTCACTGTTCCCGCCGTTGCGGTGCCAGTTGCTGCACAGGTGATGGTTGGCGTCGCGCCGATTGTGTTGGTGATGTGCGCAGTGGCGCTGGCGCAGGCAGATATGCCGTCGCGGCGATCGATTGCGCCAGCAAGCGCTGCGCCCTCTACCGCGGTCTGCAGTTGCTGGCGTTCAGCTGTGACACGGCCGGCGTCGACGATGACAGCGAAGAGCCCGACGATTGGCACCATGGCGATCGCGACCAGCACAGCGATGGTGCCAGCGTCACGATGTGGCTTGCTGGCCTGCGCGGTGGAGGTGACGGTGTCGGTCATAGGTCTCAGGGGTCAGATCTCGCAGCGGTAAGTGGCTGTTGATGAGAGGTCGATGGTGCGGTCACCGATGAACGGGATGGTGACGGTGCGGGTGGCGTCGATACGAATCACGGAGTCGACGCCGGGGCAGGTGGCGAGGTTGGTGCAACTGGTGGCACCGAGTGCGCTGCCAGCATCGGCGAGACGGGCGGCGGCCAGGGTGCACGCGGCGTTGCTGTCGAGAGCACCGGCGCGGGCGGCATCGCGCGCCGTCGAGTTCACGTCGAGCTGGGCAGTGGCGATGGTGCCGGCGGTGATGGCCGCGAACACCAACATCACGATGAGGGGCAGCACGAGCGCGAACTCGACGGCGGCGACGCCACTGTCGTCCCCGTCCCGTCCCGGCCGACCGCTCGCGGTGCGGTGGCCGGGACGGCAAGGGAGACTCACGGCAGGATGCTGTCGAACAGGCCGCCGATGCGTCCGCCGAGTGCGGCGGCGGCGATGGCGACGACGCCGACGATGCCGGCGAGCAGAACGCCGTACTCAGCGGCCACGCCACCGGTGTCGTCGGTGTCGGTGCCGAGTTCGCGGTATCGGTTCGCGATGTCGATGAAGATGCGGTTCATGGTGTTTCTCCCTTGTGTTCGACCGCCCATTGGTGGGCGGATACAGGGGTGATCGCACCGCAACGTTGATGTGTTACATCTCGACAGATTTTTTCTGAGATTTTCTGCCGGGCATGTTCGGCCGCGTGTCGATGGGGTGCGCCAGCGCAGATTCCGGCTGTGGCGCCGGTGTGGGAGCAGGCCGGGTCAGATCCGGACGAAGCCGTTCACGTCAACGATGATGTCGGCCTCGCCGTAGACGTACACGCAGATGGTGCCGGTGTCCGACAGCGGGGTGAACACCGCATTCGCCACGGTGTCACCAACATCGAAGTTCACGTTCGACGCATTCGGGATGGCGCCGCACGGGTACACCGTGACGTAGCCGGCCGCGGTAGCGCCGGTGACGGTCACGTTGAGTGATGCCCCGGTGACCCGGTCGGTGGGGATGCCGGCACGGCCGGCGATCTTCACCTCAATCGGTGCCCCGGTGCCATCGGCGCGGCCCACTCGGCTGCTGGCATCCGGTGTGCGGGTGTCGGCCAAACGTGTGGGTCGCAGGGCCTGGTAGCCCTCGCCATCGACGAACCAACCGTTCACATCGACGATCACATGTGCGGCACCGAACACGTACACACAGATCGAACCGGTGTCGGACAGCGGCGCAATCACGCCGTTGGCCACGGTGTCGCCAGGTGCGAAGTTCAGGTTCGACGAATTGGGCGTGGTGCCGCAGTCGTAGACGGTGGCGTATCCCGCCCCGATTGGCGATGAGGTATCGGTCACCGTCAGGTTCATGGTGACCGCATCGACACCGTTGCTGGGGACCCCTGAGCGGCCGAGCATTGGGATTTCCAAGATGTAGTCGCCACCCACGCGGACGGCGGGCACATCACCGAGGCCGCTGCGAGTGTCGGCACGACGCGTAGGAGTGACCGGTTCGAAGCCGTTGTTGGCCATCACCGCACCATTCACGTCGGCGATGATGTGCGCCGAGCCATACACGGTGAAACACACCGTGCCGTCGGCCGATAGCGGAGTGAGAACCGAGTTGGCGACTGTTGCGCCATCGGCGAAGTTCACGCTGGATGTGTCGGGCACGGTCGCGGTGCACGGGTACACGGTGATGTAACCGAACCCGCCGCGAGTCGACGTGGATGTTGCGGTGACGTTCAGCGACACAGCGCTCACACCGGTGGCTGGCACACCGGCGCGACCGGCGACCACCACTTCAATGCGTTCAGAATGAGTAAGTCGTGTGATGCGATCGATGCCGATGGCACTGCGGGTGTCGAGCAGACGGTCGGGCGACACAGCGGTGATCGGTGCGCTCCACGGATCGGCCGTGTCGGGTTCCACAGGGGCAGGTTCAGGGGTCGGCTCGGGCTCGGGTTCTGGCTCAGGCGGTGGTTCCGGGGCAACAGGTGTGGCCGTGACCTCGGCGGAGGCAGCGGAGGTGGTGCCGTCGATATCGGTGCTGGTGACGCTGAATCGGTAGGTGACGTCGTTCACCAGTCCGTCGATCACACATGAGGTGAGGTCCGCAGCCACCGTGCACCCACTGGCCGGCTCACCGGTCACCGTGTGGCTGGCGAGTGCGATCGAATGCGTGTCGTCGACGGTCCACGACACGGTCACCGATCCGTTGCCGGCTGCGGCGCGCACGTCGGTCGGTGCGTTTGGCACGGGCGCCGCGACCGGTGCGGGCGAGCCCACACGCAGCAGGCGGTTTGGGCTGTTCACACCAGCGTCGCTGATGATGCCGTCGATCGATTCGTTTACCAAGGTGGCGCGCACGTCCGCAGGGGTTGCGCTGGGGTCGAGAGCAAGAATCATCGCGGCCGCTCCTGCCACGTGAGGCGATGCCATTGATGTCCCGCTGTAGGTGGCGGTGTCATCGTCCGAGCCGATACCGGCCGCGATGATGTCGACACCCGGAGCGAATATGTCGACGCATGATCCGGTGTTGGAGAACCAGGGGCGTGCGTCGGCACTGTTGGTTGCAGCCACGGTGATGGCTGACGGTTCGCGTGCCGGCGACACGTTGCACGCGTTCTGGTTTTCGTTGCCCGCGGCAACGACCACCACGAAGCCCGCGGCCACAAGATCGGCCACGGCGTCATCGAGAGCGGGAGAGGTCGGGCCACCTAGGCTGAGGTTCACCACGCCACGTCGGCCGTCGGCGTCATGGGTCAGGATCCAGTCGAGTCCGGCGACCACGCCCGAGGTTGTGGCACCACCACCGCAGTCGAGAACGCGCACGGGCACCACCACGGCGTCGTCGGCGAGTCCGAATCGATCGCCCACAGCGGTGGATGCCACATGGGTGCCGTGGCCATGGCAATCAACCCAGCTGCTGTCGCCGGCGACGGTGCTGTAGCCATCGAGGAGGCGGTCGCCGAATTCGTCATGCGGGCGGATGCCGGTGTCGACCACATACACCACGGTGCCGTCACCACGGGTGCGGGTGGCGTAAAGATCATCGAGTGGCAAGGCGTCTTGGTCGACGCGGTCTTGGCCCCAACTGGCAGCAAAATCGACGCGCCCCGAGGTGTCGGCAACGGTGAGAGGTGCCGACACCTTCGAGGCGGGCGATGCTCCGATGGCGTTCGATGAGACGACGGTGAAGGTGTAGGTGTCGCCGATAGTGAGCCCATTGATGGTGCACGCATCAGGCCCCAACGCCCACGTGCAGGTGGCACCGCCGGGCGATGCGGTGGCGACTTGGGCGGTGATGGGCACGGTGGAATCGCCGCGGGTCCATGTCACGGCCACGGCACCGTCGCCGATGTTTACGG
>Ga0181598_1004582_pt1 | contig 11369 bp, 25 predicted proteins | sample 041ome_4_FD_153295 | JGI IMG/M metagenome (GOLD analysis project Ga0181598, IMG submission 153295) | Coastal salt marsh microbial communities from the Groves Creek Marsh, Skidaway Island, Georgia - 041404US metaG (spades assembly) | ecosystem: Environmental > Aquatic > Marine > Intertidal zone >...
ATATTTCTGGGCAATCTTTTTGACTTTGCCTGAAACCTGTTTGCCATACTTACCTGTGAAGCCTACGATGTCACCGACCATCATTGATCGTGCCGCCTGCTTGGTAAGATGTGTTCGTTTGAGTTTAATTGATTCAATCACTTGATTGAGTTGATCATTATCCATTTGATAGATAAGTTCACTTGCCTTTGTTACCAAATTATTCATAGCCTTTGCTCCTTTGTTTTGCCTCATTGTTTATACAGTATAGCCTCAGAAGAAATAAAAGTCAACCTTTATTTTTCCAATTTGTGAAGTTCAATATCTCCTTTGATCTTGGTAAACTTCAAATATCCACCTTCACATAGTCTATCAATGGCGTTCGAAGCACCAAGTTTCACACCTTTATCACGGCCTAAAATATAACCGCAATAGACCAAAGCCAACCCACAGGCTATAACTTTGATCGCTAACCATAAATCACCTTCCATTAGGTTTCTCCTTATCCATTCGCCATAAAGCGAAAACCGGAATGGCATAGATTATCAACATCAACCCTATAACCTTTCCAACCATTAAAAATACCTCAAGCATCTACGATATCCATTACCCATTGATCCCAAGGTTCAGTGGTCGTTGCTTTGAGACAATTAAAATCCACAGTTAGACCTGGAGCCAATACTTCTGCCTCCATGACATCTTTAATCACGTCAAGGTCTCCCTCGTTTGGATTGTCAATTGAAAGAACACCGTATTCCCACCACATGGTAGGAGCGTCTTTTCCTATCTTATGAAATCGTTCTTTGATTTCAACAATTGAATGAGTTTCTAATCCCATATTAGGCCGCCTTCCTTTCTTTCATCATTTCAAGATGTCTTTGCAACATATCAATATGATCTTTGATTGCATCTTCTTCAAGTGGTTTCATATCTGCAATCTCTTTCGCAGGATTGTTATAATCAGTATAAAACCATTCACCACATGGCTTACCAAGATAATCTTTCTTGTCTGTGTCTTCTTTGTAGACATAAAGATATTCTTCGCCACTGTTAAATGCTTCGTCAAGTAGGCATACGCCATTAAGGTGTTTCTTAGGACCTTGATCCTTTTCACCTCTGTCTCTGCCGTAATAACAATTCTGAACGTCGTGTAAAGGATTTGTTCTGTCGTCAAAGTCAATCTGCTGACCGATCATGTATCTCCACGATGAAGCATTACCTAATTGAATTGCTTCTTCAATCTTGTCATAGTTCATCCAGTGATCAATTAGAGTATAACCTAACCCACCTGGATAACCGTCCCAATGTTGATATGATGAAATGTATGAACCGTCTTTAAGTTCTAATGCTATTCTTGCCCTTGTTGCCATAATGTTTTGCCTCTCTGTTTGCCTGTTTATACTATTATAATATACTCAGGGGTGACATAAGTCAACCCCTTATTTGCCAATTTATTGATTCCAGTGATAACCTTTGAAGTATGAAACAGCAACCTCAACATAGTCACCGCCTTTACCATAGCGTGGGTTGATTTGGAAGTCGTTTACTCGTAGGAACGATTCAAGTTCGCTTCGCTTGCCTTTGGAGTCAACATAGATAAAACTTTCTTTGCCGTAAGTTTCATCACCAATACCTTGAGCATTCAAACCGTCTTTGGAATATACATCAGTTCCAAAGAATTGATCCAGTGCTTCAAATAATTTCTTTTTTGATTTCTTAGCCATTGCCCTCTCCTTATTTTCTAACTATACATATATTATATGGTCTGAGGCTGACATTGTCAACCTCTTTTTTACCAAATTAAGCACACCAATAACTTTCAGATGCCACTGACAGATAGTGTGGAGTGTTGACACTCTCTTTAACTTTTGGACCATCTGGGTTCATTAGGCTCTTGACAAATTCAAATTTTTCTATATTATTGTGATAGTCTTCTTTTTCAGCAATAGCAAGGTCCGAATAATATGCTAGATGTTCCACTGCCTTCTCGTGATCCCATTTATATGGAGATGCCATTAGGCGATCGTGTTTTTCTTGAGCCTTCTTTATAATACGAGTGATACCTGCTTTGGCTTGTCCTTCTGTATTATATAGATGCTTACCATATGAACTGCCACCCTTGCCGGTTGCAATTCTTGAATCAGTTTTATGATAGATATAAAATGCCATGTCTTTCTCCTTTTTCCTAACTGTTATATATAGTATAGCCTCAATGAAGAAGAAAGTCAACCTCTTTTTTACCAAAAATAAAAGATTGACTAAAAAAGATTTTGGTTATAAACTTATCAAATTGTTCACGAGATGGTAAATTCTTGGTGAGATGAACTCTAATATCTAACAGTGGTATCCCAATTGGTTCCGTCATACCCTTGCTCTCTGACAGACTGGACCTGAGCCGCGAATGGCTCATTGCCAATAAAAATCCAATCCTCGCCACAGGAGATACAAGGTTCCTGTAGACTGTCAGTGACGGCAGGTTGACCTTTGAACCATTCGTTGTAGTGAGTGGTTTTGTGTAGTGACGAGCAACCTGTAGTGACAGTAATTAATAGTGAGCCAAAAAACGCAGTGAGCCATTTTGAAGTGATCATACTAATTCCTCAACGATGCCTAAGAGTTCAGCGACAATCAGCAAGACAGCCGCAACCATTAAAAATAGGTTACCTGGTAGAGCAGTATAAAGGAAGACGCCTGCTCCGATGCGTAGGGCACTTTTTACGAGTGATACGTAGAAGTGACCTTTACCTGGATCTTTTAAGTTCATAATACATACTATACTGCATTACGAACTGAATGTCAACCACTTAATGACGTCGGTTAACCAAACTGTCTTTTACATAACGTTTGTTAAGTTTTTGACAGACGGTACTAGCAATTTTAGTATTACGAACTTTGAAAACAATCAAGTCCTGTAAGGTATCGAGAATAATTAAATTTCCGATGTCATCGTGAAAGATTTGATATCTCATACAAATATTTATGTAGAACCGTACAGCGGGGCCTATGTAATACAGGTGACTTGACATTGCTACAGCGGGGCCTTATAATAAATACTAGTATAGTTAGAGCAGGAGGACTCCTATGCACGTTAAAACACTTCAACTTAACCTGCAAGTCGGCCAACGTATTAAACTAGGTAAGCACGACACAGTTGCAGAAATTACAAAGATAGAATACTTTCCTAAGTCAGGAGAGATTGAAATTAACACAACAAGAGGACCTCGAAAGGCACTTACATTTAAATTGCTTCAACCCGAAAGTAATGATCCCGAGTGTTCAGCAGATAAATATAGATAGTATGCGAATAGAAGATATAGATAAAACAGTTATAGATGAAGCCAAAGCAAGTGCTAAGTTATGTAAGAGTTCTCGCTCTAACGACTCACTCGGTGCGTCAGCATTGGCTTCATGTAAAAGTCAAGGATACAGACGCCGCGAAGGTAAGAAGTCTCACAAAGTAGGTGACACTCGTAAAACTGTAGGCGGAAGAAAAATTAAGGGCAAAAAGTACGGCGGCCCATTACCAGACTGGAGTTAATATGACCTATCAAGTGTACGCTGGAAAGTTACTTGTTGCTACTCCGATCATAGATGATGACACTACTTTCAAACAAACCATTGTATATATTACAGAAGAAAAAGACGAGCAAGTGTTTGGTTTTGTTTTAAACAAGCCAAGTACACTTAAAGTATCAGATGTAATAAGTGTTGTAGAAGGATCTAGTATTATAAACGAGCAAAAAGTTTATATGGGCGGTCCAGTAGTACAAGAATCGTTATTTTTATTACACTCAGACGAATGGTATTCTTCAACCTCAAAGCCTTGTTTAAATGGTCTTTCTGTATCAAGCGATCATACAATGTTACAAAAAATAATAGATGGTAACTTGCCTAAGAACTATAAACTAATGGCAGGTATTAGTACGTGGCATCCTAGACAGTTGGCTATGGAGATACACAAAGGCGGATGGCTAGTAATCAATGACCCAAAGCCGGAGTTATTTTTTGGCAGAGACGGCAAACAAGCATGGACTAAAGCAGTACAAGCGGCTGGATCAGAAGCCGTTGACTCATTCTTTTAATTACTAAATACTTTTATGAACAAGACAATCCAATGGTTGCTCGTGTTTGGATTGTTGTTATTTTCGAATATTGGATTAGCACAAGAAGACACCCTGCAACCCCAAGAAGAATCCGAAGAAAGCCCATTAGTGCTGTTACCAATTGGTGTAACCTGTGGCCCACGAGATATAATTATGGGTCCTGTATTAAAAGCAGGCGAAGTACTTGTTGCTACAAACCTAACGTTGTTTAAGACTATGAGCCAACAGGAACTAGCAGGTATTGGAGAAATTTGGATCAATCCTCAAACTTTTTCGTTCTCATACATAATGAAGTTTCCAGAGACAGAAAATACTTGCTACATATTTGGCGGGTCAAAGTTTGCTCCAAACGCAAAAGTTAATGGAACTAAAGTAAACATTCCTACAAAATCTACTGCCAACTTTTAGTTGACACACTCATGCAAAAATAGCATAACTGAATTGCAAAAAATCAGGTTGATTTCACGTCTAAAAGACAGTATTATTATATACTAATATATAAATACGATTGTTGCACAGCAACAACACATACAGACACGTTGGATAGACAATGGGCGTAATCCACGCCTCACAAGTGATTGACGATAGCCAAAGGCTATTGCACCGCCGGGGAAGTTCCGGGGTATTGCTTTCCTCAAGCATCCATACATCGAAGGAGAAAACAATGACACACTTAATAAGTGGTCTGATGTCTTGGATGAAAAGCGGCAACAGCCGTAATGATCTATTGACTTGGGCCAAAACTGAATATGGCAAGGACTGGTACTTCGCATATAATTTTATGCTGAAGAACAACGGTCGTGGGCCAAACCTAACTGAAATAAACGGACCACAATATATCCGCAAGGAGGTGGCTTAAATGCTATCATTCCTTAAAAAATTATTCACATACACTGAACGTAACTGGGATGAAGAGTATTTGTCTCGTGCTACTGACCACGTTGATCTTGAACGTAGGATCAGGGAACTTGATAGGCGCCAGATCGTTACCGGACCGTTCGGGTACAAAAGAATCAATTAACACATACAGACACATAAAGGAGATATAAAATGTTAATATGGGAAAAAATAAAAAACACTTGTTCGTCAATTGGCTATGCCAGAGCGGCGGCTCAATTGTCATCACAGGGCAGACACGAATTTGCAAGACAATTAATGCTTGACGGCCTTAAAGAAGTTGCAGAAAAGAAACGTGCTATCCAAAGACTTGAAAGAGTAAAGAAAGCCAAAGCATCATACGAGCCAGGCGATCACTACATGAAAGGTCACAAGGTAGCATTTTGGAAAGGACACGCAGATGCTTAAGAACTTTTTAGATGTTGCATTACCTTTAACGGTTATTCTTGGAGTCCTAGTAGGGTACTTTGCAATAGTTGCGTCTTTCTGGGGAGGAATGTTATAATGTTAAATTGGATGCCATACACGGATGAGGAATGGGAATACCAAACTTATCCTAATAAGCCAAAAAAATAATGATTTTCATTATTGACTTTTCTTAAAAACAATCTATAATATATATAAGTAAGAGTGTAATAGCAATGTTACACTTTTATTTTGAGTAAACTCAAGCGGGACTTGATTCATCTCTCCCGTGAACTGTTTACATAATTTAATCTAACAAGGAGAAACATTATGTGGACAAAACCTCAAGCAACTGAAATGAGATTTGGCTTCGAAGTTACAATGTATGTAGCCAATCGATAGTAACAAACTAGCACCCTAAGGGGTGCTTTTTTATTAACATTCTCAAAAGGAATTATATGAAACCAGTAGTAATAGAGATCCCAGATCCATTCGAAGGCCAACAAGCAATAAGTCAAGACGGCCGTGAATGTGTTTACACAAAAGGTGATTGGATTACCAAAGAAGAACACGATCGAGGAATTTATATTAAACTTTTAGCAGACACCGGCGACTGCGTTTAGGAGTTGATAATGGCTAAAGCGACGCAACCTAGTCCAGTAGGACTTGTAGTTGTCCTAGTTATTTTTGCGTTTTTAATTTGGCACGGACCATTTGAAGAACGCTGGGGCAAAGAAGAACCAGAACTAAATGATGCAATACAGCACGGTAGCATAGATTGCATGAAGGATTTAAAATATCTTACACCGACGCAGATTGACATATGCATAGAAATACAAACTTTTAGTAAAGGATCAGATTATGAATAAAATGGAATGGATAGGAGTCTTAGGAATACTAGTAGTAGTTGTAATAATGCTGACTGGATGTGCAGGATACGACTTAGTTTGGGATAAAGGAATCTAATTCGGTAATATTTGTAGTTGACAGACATAAATACTTCTGTTATATTAGTAGAGTTATATTAGTATAACAACACACATACACACAAAGGAGAAAAAGTATGACTGACTACACAAAGCAGTTCGCCGACATGGCAGAACAATTCAAGACAATGGCTGAACAATTCAAGCCACAACTACCAGAAGTAAAGTTCAACAAGAATGGTTACGAAATTCGTACACAGGTTCTTGATATGGCTAAGGCTTACACAGAGTTTGAATTCTCATCTAAATGGATGGGTTTTGAAACTTCAACTAAGCGTGATCCACAAACTGGACAGATTATATCTAAAGTAGATGCACCTGAAGTACCAGGTGTAGATAAAGTTTTAGATACTGCTGAAAGGTTCTACGACTTTATTAACAAAAATAAGTAGAGATATAACTAGAATATAGATAAACTTTAAAACTAGTATGATAGAAGGGCATAGCCCGTAAAATAATAAAATACAAAAGCCGAAGCCCCTATACCATAAAACGTATAGGGGTTTCTTTTTGAACATAATTAATTGTATGTTCGAAGTAATAGAAAACTTTTTTCCAAAATCATATCAAGACGAAATAGAAGAAACTATGAGTCGTTTTGATTTTCCTTGGTACTATCAACCAATGATCACAACAGGTAAACCTAAAGTTAATGACGAACGTTTTAAATATAGTCACGGATTTACTCATCAGTTCTTTCATGCAGAAAGAGGAGTTGAGAGTAAGTTCTGGGGACTAATACAAAATCTTCAACACTATGTTCCTTACGATACAAAAGGATACTATAGGCTCAAAGCAAACTTAACTGTTCCAGTTAAAGGTTGGACTAAAGATACAGTGCAAGAGCCACATATTGATATGCCCATACCACACTTAGTATGCTTGTATTATGTAAACGACAGTGATGGAGATACATTCTTCTTTGATCAGATGTTTGATGAAAAAGCAGAGCCAACTAAATTTACAGTTTATAGACGTGTTGCTCCTAAGAAAGGTACAGCAGTTATCTTTGATGGCTTGCGTTATCATGGAAGTAACAATCCAATAGAATCTAATAACCGATACATTATCAATGCAGGGCTAATCATATGATGATGATTCGTAATCCAAATGGTGATAGAATATGGGAAGCCTATATTGAAAATATTCTATCTGATGAAAGTCTTAAATTTGTTGATGAGTACATTAGTCAACACGGACTTCAGCCAGCAGGCACAGTTGGTATTGGAGATCAAGATGAAATTCGTAAAACAAACATTCGTTGGATCCATATGGCAGACGATACATTAACATTTTATAATGAGATACGAAACATTGTAGAGATGATTAATAGAGACAAATACAATTATCAGATTAATAAAATTGAACCTCTACAATACAGTGAGTACGAAGATGGTGGCCATTATACTTGGCATACTGATTCAGTACTGAGGGGCGAAGAAAACGACACTCGTAAAATTTCATTTAGTATATTATTAAATGACGACTTCGAAGGAGGTGAATTGCAACTTTATAAATTTGGCGACAAACCTGATACTATGCGTATGAAAAAAAACAGTGTCGTTTTCTTCCCGTCCTTTATGTTACATAGGGTAACGCCAGTTACTAAAGGTGTACGTAAAGCACTTGTAGGTTGGGTACACGGACCGAACTTTATCTAATAGAATTATATACGTACATAAATACGTATATGATAAACCAGAAACCATTTGAAGAAGTAATAGAGTCGTTAAAACAATCAGGCAAGTACAGAGTCTTTAATGACATACTGCGTGAGCGTGGTGACTATCCAAAAGCAATTTGGTATGGCAAGTATGCTATTAAAAACATTGTGAACTGGTGTTCAAATGATTATCTGGGAATGGGTCAGCATAAAATAGTTCTTGATGCCATGCATACCGCTCTTGATCAAACCGGAGCAGGTTCGGGTGGAACAAGGAACATTGCTGGAACATCTCATTATCATGTAGCACTTGAACACGAGTTGGCTTCCTTGCATAGCAAAGAGTCAGCACTCTTGTTCTCGTCTGCCTATGTCGCAAACGAATGGAGTCTAGTCTCATTAAAGCGTATCATTCCCGACATTGTGTTCCTGTCAGACAGTAAGAATCATGCAAGCCTTATACAAGGGATTCGACACAGTGGTGCAGAGAAGAAGATTTTTCCGCACAATGATCTTGAAGTACTAGAAGAACTACTGCGAGACGTCAAAGGAACTCCTTGCATCGTCTTTGAGTCTGTGTATAGCATGGATGGATACGTCAGTAAACTTCCTGAAATTTGCGCTCTAGCAGAGAAATACAACGCCATTACCTATCTTGACGAAGTTCATGCTGTAGGCTTATACGGAAATACCGGAGCAGGCTACGCAGAAAAACTCGGCTGTCAAAACAAGATAGATATACTTAATGGCACACTCGGTAAAGCCTTTGGTGTACAGGGCGGATACATTACAGGGAATAGTACTGTCATAGACGCTATCCGCTCTGTCGCCTCTGGCTTTATCTTTACTACTTCTATGAGTCCTGTGTTATGTGCAGGAGCATTAGCAAGTATAAAGTATCTAAAAGACCACAACGACCTAAGAGAAAAACATCAAGAACGATCAGTTTCTTTAAAAGACGCATTTAGAGAAAACGACATTCCTATTATTGAAAATGAAACACACATAGTTCCAGTACTAGTAGGCAATGCAATAACGACAAAAGAGATGAGTGATATGTTATTAGACGATTACAATATCTATTGTCAACCTATAAACTATCCTACTGTTGATGTTGGAACTGAGAGATTGCGTTTTGCTCCGACTCCTTATCATGATGATGCTATGATAAGTAATCTAGTAGACAGTTTAAGAAAAGTATATAAACGATTAAACGGAAAGTAGTAATATGAACAAAATAAAACGTTATTTCTACATGGGAATAGGATTTCTCTGTGTAGGCTTGGCATACATCGGAATTGTCACTCCGGGTATTCCTTTTTCAATCTTCCTTGTTATAGCGGCTTGGGCATTTGCCAAAAGCAGTCCAAAGATGGAGGCATGGTTATATAATCACCCTTGGTTTGGCAAGTTTCTAACTAACTGGAACAAGAAGCGAGTATTTCCTACAAAAGGAAAATATGCAATGGTAATTGTTATGGCTTCAACACTTGCGATTACATATCACGCAACAGGCAATTTAAATGCTGTGTTATGGAGTGGTGCATTTATGTTAGGTGTTGCGATATGGGCATGGAGATATCCAGGCTCAGTAGAAGAACATCAGCGTAGGATTGATGCTGGTGAAAGAGTTGCATGGCTGAAGTAGATTTTAATTCTATGAATGGCTTAGAAGTACTTTGGCATTTATTCTCAACATTTGACAGTGGCTTTATGTTTATTGTCTTCTTGGGAGTAATTGCCTTAGTTGCTTCTTATTTTTCTGACAAGTATATTGCAAACGAGGAAACAAAACACCATGTCGACAATGATCAATTCAGATAACATTTACGTATGGGATAACTTCTTTCCTAAAGAAGTGTTTAATGATATAGTTAAAAAGAGTGAATACGTTCCATGGAAGTATTGCGAAGTAGTTAGTGAAAGTGTAGGATTAACTCAAGAACATCTTGTAGAACGTTTCATGACTTGGAACATATACGAAGAAGGCCAAATACATTTTGATCCAATGAACCTAATGCCTGTAGTTGATGAACACAGTCGTAAAAACATACTTGATAAATGTCCTAGTGCAAAAGTACACGACATAAAACGTTTCCGTTTCAACGGAACAATGAAAGGCGAAGGCTACACGATGTGGCCACACGCAGACATCCATGGCGATCAAGAAACAGTTTGGACTATTGTTGTCTATCTCAAAGGTGATGGAGGAACTTCGTTCTATGATAAAAAAGGTGGAACAAAAATTAAAACAGTAGACTTTGCTCCTAACAGAGCAGTTATGTTTCCTTCAATGATGTGGCACAATGCTGAGTCACCAACTCAAACATATTTTAGAACCAGTTTGGGTATTGTGTTTATGATAGACTCTATGTCTAATTTACATATTAAGTAAATCGTTAGTTGCTTTAACTATATCGTTAACTTTATTTTCAATTGAAATTTCTTTTATACTATACTCTCTATCAATATACTTGTGATTAATTTTGATAGGGTTATACTGTTGTAACCACCCAAACACTATGTTTGGATCAAATGGTCCGCAAGTGTAAACATCAAGTTGAACCATAGCAGGATCACATTCGTCCCAAGTGTGCATTACTATATGTGAAGTTTCAATTATGCTTGCAACTGTTAGTCCTCTGTTGCCGGGCATTGATACGTATTTTGCGTACGGTCCCATAAGCAGTTTCATACCTATGCGTTCAATCAGATCTTTTACTTGTTCGCTTACTAGTTTTTCTATTGTTGGCGGATTAAGCACTTCCGCTCTAATAATCACGTGCTTATGTACAAGCGGAGTCATTATATTGCAGAAGTTATTTATCTTCGACTAAATACAAATGAGACAAGACAGTAATAAGATCAAGACGCAGTAGAATTAACAAACCTCCCGCCCTAATATTAGATACAAACTTCCTCAAATATAAACACGAACAAGGAAAAACATGAGTAATCAAGGACAAGTAAAATGGTTCAACTCCGCTAAAGGTTTTGGATTTATCGCAAGTGAAAATAAAGATATTTTCGTACACATTTCAGCAGTAGAAGCCGCAGGCTTACACTCGTTGAACGAAGGCGATACTGTACAGTTTGAAATTCAGGATGGTCCAAAAGGCCCTTCTGCTGTAAACTTAACAGTCAAGTAGTAGAACTACAACTATAGGCCCTCTGTTCGCATTGGGCCTATTTTTTTGACTAAATTTTTCTTATATACCCATAAAAATTACCTGGTTGTTATTATCTGCTACGATAGTATAATAGTATTACTATGAAGAAAAAGATAAGAATAAGTGGAGTAGGAACCGAGTCAGGTAACCATAAGGATGGCAAGCG
>Ga0181598_1004589_pt1 | contig 11351 bp, 10 predicted proteins | sample 041ome_4_FD_153295 | JGI IMG/M metagenome (GOLD analysis project Ga0181598, IMG submission 153295) | Coastal salt marsh microbial communities from the Groves Creek Marsh, Skidaway Island, Georgia - 041404US metaG (spades assembly) | ecosystem: Environmental > Aquatic > Marine > Intertidal zone >...
GGCTGCGGCTTCGGTCGGGGTAAAGATGCCGCCCAAAATACCGCCCAGAATAATGACAGGGGTCATCAATGGGAAAAATGCCTTGAGGCTGGCACCCCCGCGTTCGGACCACGTGTATTTGCGGCTTGCCACGGGGAAATCATATTTGTCGGCCATGACCTTTACTGCCAACATCAACCCAATGCCGACCAAAATACCCGGTACGATCCCTGCCAAAAAGAGCGCTGCAACGCTTTCGCCCATAACATAGGCGTAGATGATCATAATGCCAGAGGGTGGAATAATCGGGCCGATTACCGAACTTGCCGCTGTAATGGCCGCAGAAAAACGGCGGGTGTAGCCCTGTTTTTCCATCGCGGGGATCAACATGGATCCAAGCGCAGATGTATCGGCAACCGCTGACCCTGACAGGCCAGCAAACAACATCGACGACAGAATGTTCACATGGGCCAAGCCGCCGCGCAGATGGCCCATCATCGCTTGCGCGAATTCGACCAGGCGTTCGGTGATCCCGCCACGGTTCATCAATTCACCCGCCAACATGAAAAACGGGATCGCCATCAAGGGAAAGCTGTCCATGCCGTTGTACACATTGCGGTATAGCAACGCGATGTCGCGTTCTTGGCCGTTGAGCCACAACAAGGCACCCGGCGCGATCAAAAGCGCGAAAAATACCGGCAAGCCAATGAGAAGGAATACCAAGAAGACGGGTAGAAACCAGACCAACATCATTCTGCTCCTTGGCTTTGGGCGACAACTGGGATCACGGGTAATTGGTCGCGCCCCCCCAAAACGTCAATGAATTGGCGCAACAAAAGTTCCACCGTGACCAGCGTCATCAGGACAACACCAACGAATAAAGACATGTACATCCAAGCCAATTTTAATTTGACGATCTTGTACCCAATCCAATCCAACGGAATGCGCAGGGACGATGACGCAAACAACCAGCCAGAATTCACATGGTTCCACCCCAGTTTGATGGCAAATGTCAAAACGATCAACATCATGATCAGCAAAACAATCGATAAAGTCCGAAGAACAACGGGCGCCAAGAATTGGTGAAGCGTTTCAATCGCGACAAACCCACCTTGTCGCAGTGCGATGGGGCCCATCAATCCCGTCAACCACAACATTAAAAACCGCGCAGCTTCGTCAGGCCAAGGCAGGGCGTTGTTCAAGATATATCTGCAAAACACCTGTAACAACGTCACGGCCACCATCAATGCAATAGCCACCACCGAAATACGCTTTCCGATGGTGCCCGCAAGGGTATTCACAAATGCCAGTGGGGACAAAATCCCCAATAATAGTGTCTTCAAACGCGTTCCTCCCTTTGCGCATGAATGCGCAGTTGCGTTTTGACGGTGATGTTACTTCAGGAAATCCCCCTGTGCGAAAATCAAAGGATTCCCTGCGTTTATTTCAAAATTATGAACTTGCCCCACGATGATCGTATGATCACCGCCATCATGATGCGCAGATAGGCCGCATTCAAACCGCGCAAGACAGCCGTTGATAAGCGGAACATTATGTAACGACGGGGACCAGTCAACCCCCGAAAAATCATCAGCCGCCTTTGCAAACCGTTTGCACAGATCGATTTGATCTGTTGACAGGATATGGATCGCATAGTGCTGTGCGGTGGAAAACACGGGATAGCGTTTTGAATCTTTGGAAGATGACCACAAGACCAGCTGCGGATCCAAGGACACGGAATTAAAGCTGTTCGCCGTAATTGCCATGGGGCCATTTGGCCCTTGGGCTGTGACGATGGTAACACCTGTCGCAAATTGCCCCAAAGCCTGACGAAATAAAACTTTGTTATCCACTGGATATTCTTTCGCTAAAGCTTGTCCCATTATGGCACCTCGTTACCTAGGGCAGCGGTGTAAATCTCGTACCATTCTTGACGGTCTAGTTTCACATCACATGCGGTGGAAAGGGTTGCAATTCGATCAATGTTATTGGTTCCCATGACTGGCAAAATCTTCGACGAATGCGCCAAAAGCCACGCAACCGCAACCGCCGACATGTCAACACCACGATCCGCCGCAATGCGCTTCAACGTTGCTGTGACCGTGTCATAGCCGCCGCTGAACAGCTGACCACCTGCCAAAGGTGACCATGCCATCATGGGCACTGCGTTGCGTTGGTGGAATGCCACATCACCGTTTGTGAACCCCTGATGCGCCAAAACGCTAAGTTCGATTTGGTTGGTGACAAGTGGATTTTTCATTGCTGATGACAGCAATTCCCAATCCCACGGGCGAAAGTTCGATACGCCGACGCTGCGAACCTTGCCAGACGCGATCACCTCATCCAAGGCGGCACCCGTTTCATGGTGATCCATCATTGGATCGGGGCGATGGATCAACAACAGATCAATGTGATCGATGCCCATCAAACGCAAGGAATGATCGACAGACGCCAAAATATGCGCGCGGCTGGTGTCATAGTATTTCACACGGGCATCCGCATAGCGGCCAACAGGGGCCACGATATCGCATTTTGTAACGATCTCGATCTTGTTGCGCAGGTCAGAACCACGCAGCGCATTGCCCAAGATTTCTTCGGCCATATAGCCGCCATAAATGTCGGCTTGGTCCATGGTGGTGATACCTTGGTCCAAACAGGCCGCTATTTTGTTGCGCACGTGGTCTGGGGCGGTGTTTGTGTCATCGCCCAAGCGCCACAGCCCATAAACGATGCGCGAAAAATCCAATGATTTAGTGATCGATACGCGTTCCATTATTTCCGTTCTCCTGCGCCCAAGGGCGTCATTGGTGTTTCAGCCGGAACCCGACCGTATGCATGCGGCAACGAGCATGTTTTCATCTGTGGCAAAACCCGAGATCCAAAGTGTTTGCATTCATCAAGATGCGGATATCCAGACAGGATAAATGCCCGAATGCCCATTTTCTGATAGGTTTCCAATTCGCTAAGGATTTGGTCTGTCGATCCGACCAAGGCCGCCCCGCACCCAGACCGCGCACGTCCGACGCCTGTCCATAGGTGGGGTTCGATATAACCGTCCAAATCCGCCAAATCGCGGTTTTTCGATTGATGCGACACACCCAATGATCCGCTGTCCAAGGCACGTTCACGAATGGCTTGTCCATATTCGTCATCAAGCTTTGATGCGATATAGCGGGCGTATTCCTTGGCCTCTTGTTCGGTATCGCGCACGATCACATGGACGCGCAAACCGTAATCGAGGGTGCGGTTGTGACGCGCTGCGGCTTCGTTCGCGGCTTTCATACGCTCTGCGATTTGGTCTTTGGGTTCAGGCCACATCAGATAGACGTCGCAATGTTGACCACACAATTCCAAAGCATCAGGGGAATAGCCGCCGAAATACAGCATCGGCCCGCCCTTTTGATAGGGCCTTGCGGGATCGGTTGTCAGACCTTGGAAATTATATACCTGACCATGGTAGTTGATTTCGTCTTGGGTCCAGGATTGTTTTAGAATTTCGACAACTTCGCGGCTTCTTTGATAGCGAAACGAACTGTCCGCTTTTTCACCGGGAAAATCGCTGCTGATGATATTGACGGTCAAACGACCTTTCATCATGTGATCCAGCGTCGCAATCGTGCGGGCCAACATGATAGGCTGCATTTCACCACACCGCACCGCGGCCAGCATGTTGATGTTTTCTGTAATGGGTGCGCAGCCCGCAACAAAGCTTAGCGTGTCTTGGCCAACTTGATAGGATGATGGGCACAAGATGTTGCGAAAGCCTTGCGCCTCGGCCTCTTTGACGATGGCGCTGCAATGTTCCCAAGATGACCGGAGATTGCCATCAGGTACGCCCAAGAATTGGTAATCGTCCGAACACAGTGCGGAAAACCATGATACCTCAACGGCATCCAAATCTGGTGATGTAATGGGCACAACTGTCATGCGTGCAGTCCCTGTCTAGTTCGTTATTTTCTACTTGCGTACCACCCAATTTGATGTAAATCAATAGTGTATCAATTTTATGAGTCAGAAAATGTCCATCGGCCAATCATTACCGAAATATGTGCAAATCAGTGAGATGCTGATCCGTGATATTGCGGCGGGTCGGCTGGTGGATGGCGAACGCCTTGCGCCTGAGCGGGACATGGCAAAGTCGCTTGATATCTCTGTTGGTACGTTGCGCAAGGCGCTTGCTGATCTGGAAAGCAAAGGCGCGCTTCAACGCATTCACGGGTCTGGAAACTACATCAAAGCGCAGGCGCAGATGTCATCCATCTATTCGTTCTTTCGTGTTGAGTTGATCGCAGGGGGCGGATTGCCAACCGCAAAAGTGCTGTCAATTGGGACCGCGGAAAAACCAAAAGACTGGATCAATTCATCGCGTGATCCGAACGCGCACCGAATCAGACGTGTTCGGTATCTAAATGGCACCCCCGCTGTGTTGGAAGAAATCTTTCTAGACGCGGGTGTCTGCCGCCAACCCACGACCGAAGATCTGTCAGATGCTCTTTATGTCATGTATCGACGCAAGTTTAATATCTGGATCGCATCGGCCGAGGATCGATTGACGCTTCGTGATGTACCGGACTGGGCGCCTGACGAATTCGGAATGGCCCCGCACACCCAAACGATCTGTGTTTTGCGTACCAGCATGGATCAAAATAATCGCCCTGTCGAATTTTCGTACAGTTGGATCAACACAAACGTGGCGCAATACGTTGCGCGCATTAAATAGGACAACAAATGAGTGAAGTTACCAGATACGGAATGATCGGCTGCGGCATGATGGGCCAAGAGCATTTGAAAAATATTGCTTTGCTTCCAAATACAGCGGTCACGGCCATTTATGAACCCGATGCAGGTATGCGCGATATTGCGGCGGGCCTTGCCCCCGATGCCGCGTTTTGCGACTCTATCGACCAATTGCTATCGCGCGATGATGTGGATTGTCTGGTGATCGTATCGCCAAACCATATGCATTTGTCCCAGTTGGAACAAATCTCTGCTTCGCGGCACCGTCCAATTTTGGTTGAAAAGCCTTTGTTCACGGCGGTTTCCGATATTGAGCGCATCATTGCATTCAAAGAAACCTATTCCGCCCCTGTCTGGGTCGCGATGGAATACCGCTATATGCCCCCGATCACCGCGTTGCGTCATGGGTTAAAAGATGCAGTTGGCGAACTAAAGATGCTGTCCATTCGCGAACACCGGTTTCCGTTTTTGGAAAAGATTGGCGATTGGAACCGTTTCAACGAAAACAGCGGCGGCACATTCGTCGAAAAATGTTGTCATTTCTTTGATCTGATGCGGGTGTTGACAGGGTCTGATCCTGTGCGTGTGATGGCCTCTGGCGGGCAATCTGTAAATCACCTTGATGAGGTCTATGGCGGTAAGACATCGGATATCTGGGACAACGGGTATGTGATTGTTGATTTTGAAAACGGTATGCGCGCGATGTTGGAACTGTGCATGTTCGCCGAAGGATCCAAGTATCAAGAAGAGATTTCCGCAGTCGGCCCAATTGGCAAGATCGAAGCTTTGGTTCCCGGACCTCAGCGGTTCTGGCCAGTGGACACCTTGGGCGCCCCCCCTACACCCAAAGTCATCGAAAGCCCGCGCAATCCCAAAGGTCCGATTGAACGTGAGGTTCCCGTTGATCCAACGATTTTGGCGGCAGGGGATCACAACGGATCTACGTTTTATCAGCACCAAAAATTCTTGGATATCGTGCGCAACGGCGGAACGCCCGAGGTTGATTTGATCGATGGCATCTGGGCGGTGCGCATGGGGCAAGCTGCGCAAATATCTGCGCAAACAGGCCAAGCGGTCCATTTTGAGGCAGGCTGGAAAAGCAAAATTTAAATGGCGGGTTAGGAAAATAATTAATCGCCAGATTAATTAGAAATTTCTTGCCAGCTTTCCCTATTGGTGCTTTGTTAGCGGTATCGCGGACCATCGAACGGGTGGTCCGCTGATGAAAAAGGCGACAAGAGCTGTTAAAAAATGGCCGTTGCCACAATTAGGGAGAAGACAATGAAAAAATTACTACTCGCGACTGCGGCAATGGCTGTTATGGCAGGTTCCGCATTCGCAGAACGCTATGTTATGATCACCCACACACAAGGGACTGACCCATTCTGGCCAGTCGTTGAAAAAGGTGGCCGTGATGCCGCGGCAGCGATCGGCGCAGAATTTGAATACAACTTTGACCCATCTGGCGACATGTCAGGCATGGCCAAATTGATCGAAGCCGCAGCAGCATCAAACCCAGATGGTATCATCGTGTCGCTTCCTGACGCGGATGCGCTGGGCGGTGCGATTCGCGCTGCAGCGGATGCAGGTATCCCTGTTGTTACCATGAACTCTGGTCTTGAATCTTCTGCAGCTGTTGGCGCGTTGATGCACGTCGGTCAGCCAGAGCGTCTTGCCGGTGAAAAAGCAGGTGCGCGTGCGAAAGCAGAAGGCGTTACCAAAGGCCTATGTTTGAACCAAGAAGCGTTCAACACAGCGCTTGTTGACCGTTGCGAAGGATACTTCTCGGGTCTTGGTGGCGATCTAAACATGATCGACGTATCAAACGACGTAACACAAATCGAAACACGTACAGCGGCTGCATTGTCTGCAGATCCATCCATTGATGGCGTTTTGGCTGTTGGTCCACACGTATGTGCGGCCGCAAACAAAGCGATCAAAGATGTTGGCGCACAAGTGCATCTGGCATGTTTTGACCTATCACCAGAAGTCATGAACATGATCAAAGCGGGTGATGCGGCGTTCACCATTGACCAACAACAACGTTTGCAAGGCTACATGCCTGTGATCGTCCTTCACCTGTACAACACAAACGCAGGCATGCTGCCAGGTGCGAACATCCCATCAGGCCCAGGCTTTGTTGATGCGTCAAACGCAGATTCAGTCGCAAGCCAAGCAGGTGTAAACCGCTAATTTGCATTTCATAGTCTAAACTGGGCAGGCGGGCATTGTCCCGCCTGTTTTCAAAATAGAAACTCATAATTATAAAACGGGGAAACCATGTCGGAACGGAGTGAATCTGACCGCCTGCAAAGGGAATCTTGGGCAAGACGTATGGTTCGACGCCCAGAAATTGGGTCGTTCATCGTGATGATCATCATCATTTTAGCCCTTGCAGTCGCGTCCGAAGGTAAAGCGTTTAACGCGCTTGGTTTAAAGAATAACATCGCAATTATTTCACAGCTTGGCATCATTGCCGTTGGCGCGGCCTTGTTAATGATTGCGGGTGAATTTGACCTGTCAATTGGGCCGATGATTGCCTTTGCAGGTATGTCGATCGCATTGATGATGAAATGGGGTCTGCCCTTTGGCATGGGCGAAGCAACGCCATTTTTGGCGTTTCTCATTACCTTGTGTATGACCTTGGCTTTTGGATGGTTGATCGGCAACATTGTCGTTCGATCTGGTCTATCAAGCTTTATTGTCACCTTGGCCTTTTGGTTTTTCCTGCGCGGTCTAACCGAAGTGTGCTTTCGTTTGATCAACCAAAACACCAACGTTTCCGGCCTGCCTGATTTCAAACAACAGAGCTGGTTTGCCGATCTTATGGGGGGCGAAGTATTCGGATGGTTCTTTAGCGCGTGGTACTGGATCGGAACAAAGATCTCGGCCGGTGTGGAAATGACGGGCGATATGACCCGTGAACAAACCATTGCGATGATTGATTACCTAAGCTTTTTGAACATCAACCGCAAAATGGAAATGTGGGTGACAGGCTTTGATGCGCGGTTGCTGTGGTTCATTATTATTGCGGGCGCTGCATGGTTCGTTTTGGCAAAAACGCAATTGGGCAGCTGGATTTACGCGACTGGTGATAACAAAGAAAGCGCGCGCGCCAATGGTGTGCCTGTCGATCGCGTTAAAATCGGCTTGTTCATGTTTTCGGCCTTTTGTGCGACAATTTTTGCCACATGCCAGGTGTTTGATACCAACTCATCTGACGCGGCTAAGGGTATGTTCAAAGAGCTCGAAGCCATCGCAATCGCGGTTGTGGGCGGTATTTTGATGACCGGCGGCTTTGGATCGATTATTGGCGTGATCTTTGGTGCGGTGACCTTTGGTCTCGTGGCGAACGCTGTGTTCTTTATCCCTTGGATCGATGGCGCATGGTTCCGTGTCTTCGTTGGCACCGTGTTGTTGGCTGCTGTGTTTGCAAACGAACGCATTCGCAAACGTATCACAGGGGGGATTTGATCATGACACAACAAGCTTATATGCGCGTTGAAAACATCGTCAAACAATTTGGCCCCTTTATGGCGTTGAATGGCGTCAATCTGGATGTGTACCCGGGTGAAGTGCATGCTCTGTTGGGGGACAATGGCGCAGGCAAGTCAACCTTGATCAAGATCTTGTCAGGCGTTCATCAACCCACCAGTGGTACGATCTATATCGATGGCAAGGCCCGAACATTTCGCAATCCCCGCGATGCTGCATCTGCAGGGGTTGGTACCGTGTATCAAGATTTGGCGATCAATCAATTGATGAGCGTGACGCGGAACTTTTTCATGGGGCGCGAATTGAAGTCCAAATTTGGCATTCTGCGCATGGATGAAATGAACCAAATCGCGCATGATGAAATGCTAAAGATCGGGATTGATTTCTCTGACCCGACCCAAGCGGTTGGCACGATGTCAGGGGGACAACGTCAGACCCTGGCCATCGCCCGCGCGATTTATTTCGGGGCAAAGGTTTTGATTTTGGACGAACCGACATCTGCGTTGGGTCAAAAACAACAGATGGAAGTTTTGAAAACCATCAAACGTGTGCGCGCCCGCGGTGACATTGCGATCATCTTTATCACGCATAACGAAATCCATTCAAAGCTTGTCGCAGATCGGTACACATTCTTGGCATTGGGTCAGGTTATTGGATCAGGCCCCAAGGCCGAAATCGAAAGCCAAGATATTCGTCGCCTCATGGCAGGCGGGGCCGAGATGAAGGACTTGGAACAGGAACTCGCCCAGATCTGAGTTTACAAGAAATTGAAAAAGGGCCGGCGCGACGCTGGCCCTTTTTACATGTTTAGCGGCACTGCAAGGCAGACCAGTTTTGGTTTACTTGATGCAGTCTGCGATGCAATTTCTCTAACCGATAATTGCCGCGTGATACTTTACCAAAACATCTTGCACCGCACGGATCAAAACCGTTTCTGCATCAGGATCATCATCTTGCACGCTTAGCCCGCCCAAGAATTGACCAATCAACGGCGCGGGTATTTTGCGGTTTTTGAGACGCGCGAACACGCGATCAACGGCCTGTTTCGCGCCATCGGTCCCCCAGTAATAGCGAATGCGGTCCGACAGGCTGTAATGGCGTTGAAAGAATTGTGCGGCTTCGCTTCCGGAATAGTATTTTGCCCAGTTGTTTGGCGCAGATTGCATTTCGGTTTCCATCGCAGTCATCAGTTTGTTTCGCGGCGTCTGACCGTCCAAAATATCTGCAATCGCGTCCAATCCATACAGAGCCTCGCGCAGCGCATAGGTCAACCCAGGTCCAACTTTTAGAATTGCAAAACCGTGATTCACCAACGCGCGTAGATTGGCGGTGGTTTGATAGTCCGTGGAATGGGCTTCGAAAACCAAATTGGGATGATTGCCCAAGCTTTTTGAAAGGGCCTTGGCCTTTGCGGCATCGAAATGAATAACGTCACTATGGCCGAATTCAACACCGGGCTGGACAACGACGCCGATCACACGGCGAAATGCGTCGGCCAGACCCAGTTCCAAAAACGCGTTGCGATGCACTTCGATCGTTGTAGCGACAGAGGCAGGCGTGGTTAACTCAATCACGTCCAGTGCGTGATCAGCCCCACCCGGAACGGGAACTTCGGTGCCAATGATGTACACGGGGGGTACAGGCATCGCCTGCGTTTCCGCCGCTGCCGCCAATCTTGCGGCACGGGCAGCCGTCGTCGCATCGTCAAGCGCAACCGGTTCGCCTGCGCATCCCATCGACGTATCAAGATGAAGCTTGGTAAACCCCGCGCGTGCATAGGCGACGATCATAGCCTCTGCCTTGTTCATAGCTTCGTCCGCAGGCAGGTCTTTCCACGGGTTTGGCCCCAAATGGTCACCCCCCAGAATGATCTGTTCGCGTGGACAACCAATTTCATCGGCAATGCGAAATACAAAATCGCGAAAATCGGCAGGTGTCATGCCTGTATATCCACCATCTTGGTTGACTTGGTTACAGGTCGCCTCGATCAAAACGGGGGTACGTGTGTCCCGCCCATGCAAGAGCGCCGATTTGATCACAATCGGATGTGCCGAACACACCGAGGTAATGCCAGAATGGACACCTGAATGGAACGAACGCGGCAACGCATGCAATACATCAGTCATTTGCTATCCCTTTGTCTTTTCCGCGCTAACCTATGAAAGATCTCAGACAAGGTAAACGATAAAGCGGTTTCGAAAATTCGTTGAACTGGCGTTTGTTTGTGGCCTATGGTCATGGCGATGAACGAGCGGGGTTTTGCATGACAAAATCGGTCATGGTGATTGGTGCAGGTGTTGTTGGGCTTGCCTGTTCTCGGGCGTTGGCAATGGCGGGCTATGATGTCGTGATTGTTGAAAAGCATGCCCAGATCGGAACCGAGGTCAGCGGCCGAAATTCCGGCGTGATTCATGCAGGGATTTATTATCCCCAAGGATCTGCCAAGGCGCGGTTTTGTCTGCGCGGCAAACAGCTGATGTATCAATATTGTGCCGATCATGACATTCCCCACCGCAATACGCAAAAGCTGATCGTTGCGACAAATTCTGCCCAAGACGAAATTTTGCAAAAGTTACAAAAAACGGCGGCGCAAAACGGTGTGATATTGGATTTGATTTCAGGGGCTCAGGCGATGGCGCTTGAACCTGAATTGTATGCGACCTCTGCATTAGTGTCCGCAACCACGGGTATCGTCGATGTGCATGGTCTTTTGTTTTCCCTGCTTGCCGAGGCCGAAGAGCTGGGCGCAGTTTTGTCAACACAGACATGTGTGTCCCAAATTCTGCGAACACCGCAGGGTTTGCGTGTTACGGGCGACAGCATGGGCGCGGCATTCGACATGAGCGTTGATATGGTCATCAATGCGGCGGGTCTGGGCGCGCCGCAATTGGCCGCGACCTATTGGCCAGATGCGCCAAAGCCGCCCGCACTGTTTGCGAAAGGCAATTATTTTTCAATCGCTGGATCACTGCCATTTCAAAGGTTGATTTATCCCGTTCCGGAACAGGATGGTCTGGGCATCCATTATACCCTAGACCTGAATGGACAAAGCCGATTGGGTCCAAATGTACGCTGGATCGATACGCCGAATTATGACGTCGATGTGGATGCCGAAGATCTGTTTCGCGATGCAGTCAAAT
>Ga0181598_1004593_pt1 | contig 11346 bp, 10 predicted proteins | sample 041ome_4_FD_153295 | JGI IMG/M metagenome (GOLD analysis project Ga0181598, IMG submission 153295) | Coastal salt marsh microbial communities from the Groves Creek Marsh, Skidaway Island, Georgia - 041404US metaG (spades assembly) | ecosystem: Environmental > Aquatic > Marine > Intertidal zone >...
AGAACCGGCCGGTTGAGACGCTGGAAAGGCTAAGCCCGATGCTGGTGTAGGTAAAGATCAGCAGCAACCCGGCGACAAAGCCCGCAAGGAACATGGGGAAGACATCGACCATCCATGCCCATCCTCGACCGTAGGCGACGACCTCGGCGAGGAAGTAGAGGATGTACGAGCCCAACACCACCAAGGCCTGGATGAGACCCACCGAGACGAACTTCATCCCGACATAATCAACGCGGGACACGGGCCGGGAAAAGTAGAGGGCGGAGGTGCCATGTTCTCGGTCTTCGGAGATGACGCTGCCCACCAACAGGGCTGCGATGATGGGGTAGTAGAGGACGTTTCGAGGGAAGAAACCCAAGACATGGCCGTAGAGATTGTCCCTGCTCACACCGAAGAGGCTGTGGAACTCCGAACTCCCGACAAGCCCCGAAAGCAAGGTCATGCCCGCATCCGAGAGCGATGCGAGGAAGGCGATGAGAATGAAAATCCGCGTTGGCATCGTCCATGGCCGGTGACCCTTCCGGAAAATCCCGAGGAGGTGATGGCGCAGAATCGCCCAATTTCGCATCCATCGCGGGTTGAGCGTACCCCGCCAAGGGGTGTAATGTTGCTCAAAGACCTCACCGCCTTGGGCGGTGTTAGCATTGAACAATTCTTGTTCGGTTTCGTCGCCTGTGTTGGCCCCCCATGCGACATCCATTCGTCCTTGGCCCGTCACCGGTGCTTCGGGTTGCAACCTCTCTTCGTCGTTCATGAGGCGCCACCTCCGAGCGATTCTGGGGCGTCCACTCGCTTGGCTTCCATCGGTGAGCGGAGCAGGTCGTCGCTTGATTTGACGGTGTAGCCAAGGTTGTCCATGATGGCCAGAAAGAGGTCTTCGAGGGAGGCCTCGTACTCGTGCATTCTCCGGATTTGGGCGCCAACCTCCGCAGCTGCCCGAAGAATGTGCGTAGCCGTGTCGTCCACGGTGTGGGCAATTCGCATCACTCTGCCTTCCCGACGTACGCGGAAGCCTTGGTCGATGAGGCGCTGTTCAAGCGGGGTAGCGCCGCCCCAAACATGAATCTCAATCTCTCGGTCAATGGCTTTGAGGTCCCTGATTTTCCCTTGAGCGGCAAGTTTGCCTTTGTGCAACAAAATGATGTTCTCGCAAACCCGCTCGACATCGTCCATCAGGTGGCTGGCCATCAACACCGAACGCTGCCCGTCGTTGACCATGGTGTTCAGGGTTGAGATCATGAATTCCCGTGCTTTGGTGTCCAAGCCGTTGGATGGTTCATCGGCGATGAGTAAATCAGGGTCGTGGATAATGGCGCAAGCCAGTTTTGTGGCTTGCTTCATGCCGGTGGAGAAACTGCTGATTTCACGGTAACGTTGTTCCCCTATGCCGACGAATTGGAGGGCTTCATGGGCGCGGTTCATCGCCACAACAGGGTTCATGCCCAAGAGTTCCCCGGAGTAACGGACTTGGTGGATGGCGTCCATGTCAGGATTCAGGGCATCGTATTCGGGCATGTACCCAATTCGCTGACGGATTTCAACACCCTGGTGACGGATGTCGTATCCCAATACCGTGCCTTCACCGGAGGTCGCTTGAATCAAGCCGAGAATCGTCTTCAGGAACGTCGATTTTCCAGCCCCGTTCTGACCCAACAATCCTGTCGCCCCTCTCGGGATGCTGATGTCGAGGCTGTCCAATGCGACGTGCGGGCCGTAAGACTTGGTGAGCGCCTTGGTGTGGATGATGCGGTCATCCTCCATCGGGCTCACGAAACGAGGTTTTCAGCGGCAATCCATGAAGGCTTTGTTCATTCGTTTTCGTCGCCAACGCCGCCTCGCGTTTTGACGGCGATGCCCTTGGTGAAGGTTCGGACTTCGTCGGCGGTGCACTGGGCAATGCCGTGGCCGAGCAAGATCCCGTTTTGGTTGGTCAGAAGGCACGGTTCTCCCGGAGAGAGCCAGGGGTCGCAAGCGAGCACGAAGCCGTGGAAGGCATTGCGCCCTTTTCGGACAAAGGGTTCAGCATCATCGTCAACGACCACCACGGCAGGCCCGTTGCCCGCATGCCCTCGCCATTCCGTTGCCGGGATGACCGTTGGGAGGGGCTGCGTTCGTAAGGTCAACAACGCGAGTGCCCCGTTGTTGGCCATGGACATGCCCCCGTCCCGCAAACGTGGACTGAACAGATGCTGGCCATCTGCGCTGTTCACGTTCTTGACACGCCCTTCCCGATTGGTGATGAAGGTGCATCCATGAACAATGGAGGTCCCCACCGCTCTTGATGTGTTCAAGAGAACCATTTGTTTCGCCACGACCTGCTCAACACGGAGACGGTTTCGGGCATTGCGCTCCTGTTCTTGGGTCAAGGGCTGATGCACGTCCCGCTCTTGATTCACAGCAACCAAGGCTTCACCAAGGCGCTGCTTCAAGCCTGGTCCGTTCACATCGACGGTCGAGAAGGGATGGTTTGAAAGCCCTAACCGAGCGAGTTCTGAGGTGATCCATGCCATCTCGGGTTCGCGACGTAAAACCCACTGCGGTGCATCGAGGTGGGCGAAGGGGTTGAGGTCTTCAAGCGCCGCTGGCACCAAGCCGAGTGGAGAGAGAACGAGCGGCTGAACGGCCGGACATCGATCTGCTAACCACTCCAAAACCTCCCCCAGCCGTTCACGATAAGGGCCACGTATGCCGTGGAAAACGATGACTGCCTCGCTTGATTCAGGGCCTTCCCATCGGTTGTGCAACAAGCGACGCGCCTTGACGATTTGGGGGCGGACGAAGGTGTCGTCACTGCCCCACTGAACGCCTCCGGGTCGTGGGGTTTGTTGGCTCCAGACCACCCAATCCCAAGCGTCTTCCCACATGCCTTGGTCGCTGCCCGTGTCTCTGGCCGCATCTCGGTCGGTGTAGAACTTCTCAGGGCGGAGATCTCGCTCAGAGGACGGCGAGGTGGTGAGCCAGAGGAACGCCTCCCTGAGGGCAGGGTGTTGATGACTCCTTTGTTCTGCGAGTTGCCAAATGGTCCCGTCACGCACGGCTTGCTTGCATCGAGCCAGTTCTGCAAGCGTCACCTCCAAATTGTACAGGGCGAGGGTTTCCTCGCGCTTTTCCGACGGGAGGGCGCGAACATCAGCAGGCGTCAGGGCGGCAACACAAGGCATCAACAAGGGCCAATCGACCAACTCAGCTAACCGCTCGGTTCCCCAAGGGGTCAGCAGGCGATTGTCACGAGCAAACAGAGCATAGGCTGCTGAGTCAAACAGGTCGGCGCCCAAGGCGATGGACATCGGGAACAGCATTGGATGACCGCATCCAAACATGTGAACGGGACGGTCAGCGGGCAACAACGGAAGCGTTGCCATCATGATCTTCGCATAGTCTTTGTAGCGCTGCTGCTCCATGACCGGGACGATGCCGCCGATGGGGTGAACAGCGAATGGATGGGCGCCCATGAGCTGGGCCGAAATGTGGCGCAGATGACGGAACAGACCACCTTGAACCGGGCCGTTGAGCATCGTGTCCTCGGCCGCCCGGACGCTTTGTTCGGCTCGCTCCGCCGTTTCACGGACAGCCGTTTCAACTTCCTCCTCGGTCATGTCCGGACGCGAGAACACATCGAGCATGGTGGCGATGTCGACCCCGATGGACCGTTGAAAGCGGACGATTTCATCGACACCAACCTCAACATCGCCGTACACATAGGATTGGAAGGTCCCCGAATCCGTCATCACCACACCGGGGTAATCGAGCAGGGCATGAACACCCTCGGAGGTCGCTGCATGGCGAAGATTTTCGTGCTTCCAAATGATGTACGAGTTGGTGATGAGTGCTTGGATCCCGTACTTGTCCCACATCACACGGGGCTCAACGGTACGAATGTTCGGGTTGACTACCGGGAGGAGAGCGGGGGTTTCCAGCACACCGTGCTTGGTGTGCAACCGTCCTAGACGGGCTTGGCCGTCCCGTTGGGTTACTTCGAAACGCCCCAGGTCTTGCTCTCTGCACGGCGCAGGGTCGGGGCGCACGCCTTCCTTCCATGCGGTCATGAACACCCCTCATGCGGTTTTGTTTTCAAAGGCTCGCTGAACTTTCCGCCTTAAGCATCATCAGGGTCAACAAACTCAACCTTTCCGTGGGCAAGAATAAATTCTCTGCCCAGGTCATCAAAGGTGTCGAGGAGCGCCGATGAAAAACGGATGCGTTGGACCTCATCGTCCGCTTCCAAGTCGTTCTTTACTCCCTCGAGTGTACCAGGGGCTGCGCCGCAGGACAGGCACGCTCCCGTGAGGTCAAGAACGAGGTCAAGGCCTTCCGCAGCCCGGTGCACCGAGGTCACGGCAATACCGCCGCCATGGCCGTCGAGCGCAGCCCGAACAGCACCAAGGCGGGCGACGAGGGCCGGGACAAAGTGTTCGGATTCGGTGAGGTCGTGCAGGGCCATGTTTCGCAGGCGTTCGTCTTCCTCGGCGTCGGAGGATTCTGCGATTCGCCGTGCGGCTTCCGCTTCCATAGCGGCTTTGGCCTCGGCGGCATACTTCGCCACCAACTCATCGTCCATGCTTCGGGCAGGGTCTGTTCACCTTCAATCCTCGCCTCCTCCTCGCTTTCATCGCCACGGGCCCCACCGTTCCACGCAACTACATCCCTTGATAAAGGAGGGACGAGACGGTACAATAGGGATGACCATGGGCGAAGAGATTCTGCGTGTTGAAAACCTCCACGTGAGCGTTGAAGGCACCCCGATCCTCAACGGCATGAACCTCGTGATTCATCGCGGTGAAATCCACGTGATCATGGGGCGCAACGGTGCTGGGAAATCCACGCTGGCCAGCGTCGTGATGGGCCACCCTGCTTACGAAATCACCCAAGGGAGTATCCACTACATGGGCACAGACCTTCAAGAGATGGACGTGTTTGAGCGTGCTCGTGCCGGAATGTTTCTGTCCTTCCAATACCCTGCGGTCATCCCGGGGGTGAAAGTGGGAACCTTCCTCAAGAAGTCGGTTCAAGCCGTTCGCAACGAAGAGGTGAAAGGCCGTGAATTCAGGAAGGAACTTAACGAAGCCATGGCCAGCCTTGAAATGCAGAAATCGGTCACCAACCGCTACGTGAACGATGGATTCAGCGGTGGAGAAAAAAAGCGTTTGGAAATTCTCCAAATGTTGTTGCTCAAGCCCCATCTGGCCCTGCTTGACGAGACGGATTCGGGTCTTGACATCGATGCGCTTCGCATCGTTTCCAGAGGCATCAATGCGATTGCTCCCAATGCCGGTTGCCTGATCATCACGCATTATCAGCGGCTGCTCGACCACGTGAAACCGCATTTTGTCCACGTGATGATCGACGGTGCCATCGTTCAATCAGGCGGCCCTGAGTTGGCCCACAAGTTGGAAAGCGAAGGGTACGAATGGCTGGATGCGCCCAAGGAGGCCTGAACATGAGCGACGATGCACGTGAGGCGGTTGGCGACTACCAGTACGGTTTTCACGACCCCGAAAACGCCACCATTCGCTTCGATAAAGGCCTGTCCGAACAAGTGGTACGGGACATCTCGGAACTCAAGAAGGAACCCGAGTGGATGACCGAACTCCGCGTCAAAGCTTACCATCACTTCATGGAGCGCGAGATGCCCGACTGGGGGAACTGCGGCCAACTCAACGGTATTGACTTTGACAACGTGACCTACTTCCTCCGGTCCTCCAACGCCACAGAGCGCAATTGGGATGATGTCCCTGAAGACATCAAGAACACCTTCGACCGCTTGGGCATCCCCGAAGCCGAGCAAAAATGGCTTGGCGGCGTGACGGCGCAATACGAGTCCGAGGCCGTTTACCACTCGATCCGAGAGGACCTTGAGGCCCAAGGGGTCCTGTTTTTGGACATGGACAGCGGCTTGCGCGAACATCCAGAAATCGTCAAGAAGTATTTCGGAACGGTCGTTCCACACTCCGACAACAAATTCTCGGCCCTGAACACCGCTGTTTGGTCCGGGGGCTCGTTCATTTATGTTCCAAAAGGCGTGCATGTCGAGATGCCGGTGCAAGCGTATTTCCGCATCAACGCCAAGAACATGGGTCAGTTTGAGCGCACCCTCATCATCGCCGATGAAGGCAGCAGCATCCACTACGTCGAAGGCTGCACCGCCCCAACCTATTCAACCGACTCGCTCCACTCCGCCGTGGTGGAACTCATCGCCATGAAGGACGCCAAGATTCGGTACTCCACCATCCAGAATTGGTCGGCCAATGTCTACAACCTCGTCACCAAGCGTGGCGTGGCCCACGAAGGCGCTACCGTGGAGTGGGTAGACGGGAACATCGGCTCTAAACTGACGATGAAGTACCCCGCCGTATTGCTCAAAGGGGAAGGTGCGCATGCAGAGATCATCTCGGTGGCCTACGCTGGCGCGGGCCAACACCAAGACGCCGGTGCAAAGGTCCATCACCTCGCCCCCAACACCACCTCCAACATTCTCTCGAAATCCATCTCGAAGAACGGCGGTCGCTCCTCCTACCGTGGAATGCTTCAGGTGACGCCAAAAGCCAACGGCTGCCGTTCAAAAATCGTCTGTGACGCCCTTCTGCTCGACAGCGAATCAAGGTCCGACACCTACCCGACCATGGAAGTGGGGAACTCAACGGCTGACCTTGAACACGAAGCCAGCGTCTCCAAGGTGTCGGGCGACCAGCTCTTCTACCTGATGAGCCGAGGGTTCACGGAAGAAGAGGCGATGGGTCTCATCGTGAACGGATTCTTTGAACCCTTCACGCGGGAACTGCCGATGGAGTATGCTGTGGAACTCAACAAGTTGCTTGAATTGGAAATGGAGGGTTCCATCGGATGAAGTATGCCGACCTGGCCGTTCCCTCCCGTGCTCTTCATCTGTGGCGATACACTCCATGGGCGCGCATTCATCCCACCTCGGTAGACGCGGTTCCCGAGGCAATGCCCATCCGTTTTTCGCTCATCGAAGGCGGGGCAGAACTCGTTGATGGCGCCCCTCGAATCCTTGACGGCGATGACATTGCTCGGGTGTTCTTGAGCGAACTTGGCTCGTCCGCCACCACCGTTCAACCCGACGGCAGCAGCGAGGTGGTTCATCTCCAAGCCGTGGCCTCAGGCCACGTCGCTGTCGGTCATCTGCATCTTGATTTCACCCACGATACGGTGGTTGTCCTGCACCTCTCCGGCGAGGCCGATTGGACCGGGCTTCACATCACCGGGGCCGTCGCTGCCAACACACGCTCGGCCTTCGGTTTAGTGAACGAACTTTCATCCAACGGCAAACTGCTCCACTGTGAGGACTGGACGATTGAGCGGGACGCCTTCCTTGAACTGGCCGGTCTGTCCATTGGTGGTTTCCGTTGCAAAAGCGACCTTCGAACCCGCTTCCTCAACCCAGGAGGACGCCTCAACCAAGCAATTTCCGTCCACGGGTCCGGTCAGCGACACGTCGACCACCACGTCGAGATTCACCACGATGTACCCCATACCGATTCCTCACTCAACGTCCACGCAGCGTGCGACGACAGCAGCCATTCCATCACCACTGGACTTCTCACCATCGCTGAGAACGCGAATCACTGCGATGCAGGGCAGGTCTTCAAGAACCTCCTTCTTTCCGAAAAAGCCCGGGCTGAAGCCATTCCCGAACTCGAGGTGCTCGCCGACGAAGTCGCTGCAGCACACGGTGCGGCAAGCGCACCGGTGGACCCTGACCAACTCCACTACTTGATGAGCCGTGGATTGGACGAGGAATCGGCTGTGGCCTTGCTGATTGAGGGTTTCATGCAAGCCGGTTTTTCATCGCTCAAACACGATGCGCTCGTGGACGAAATGCGCACCCGGTTGACCGTCCACCTCGAATGCGAATTGAAGAGGTGAACGGATGTCGCTTCGTGACCAATTTCCCATTCTTCAGCGCAAGGTGAACGGTTACCCGCTGGTCTACCTTGACAACGCAGCCACCACGCAAAAGCCGCAAGTGGTGCTCGACGCGATGAACGGTTACTACTCCCAATCAAACGCCAACGTCCACCGCGCTGTTCACACGCTTGCCGGCGAGGCCACCGAAGGATACGAATCCTGTCGAACCAAACTCAAGCAACGTTTCAACGCCTCAAAAGCGATCATCACGAGCGGCACCACCGAAGCCATCAACCTCGTTGCTCACGCTTGGGGCCGAGCCAATCTGCGCTCTGGCGATGCCATTGTGCTGACCGAAATGGAGCACCACTCGGACATTGTCCCGTGGCAGATGCTCGCACAGGAGCGGGGCGTGGAATTGCGCTATGTCCCTGTCACCCAGCACTTCACCCTGGATATGGACGCCTTCGCCCATTCGCTTGACGGGGCAAAATTGGTGTGTGTGGTTCACACCTCGAACGTTCTTGGCGTTCGCAACCCGCTTGAAAACATCATTGCCCAATCCCACGCTGCCGGGGCCAAGGTGCTCATCGATGCTGCGCAGGGCGTTCCGCATGCGACCGTTGACTTCAAGGCCTTCGGGGCGGATTTCATGGCCTTTTCCGCTCACAAAATGTGCGGCCCCACCGGCATCGGTGCGTTGCTCGTTCAACCCGATGCCTTCGAAGAAATGCAGCCGTTCATGGGTGGCGGTGACATGATCGAAACCGTGAGCGTTGAGGGCTCCACTTACCAAACCAACGAGCACAAATTCGAGGCAGGGACGCCCCGAATTGCCGAAGCCATCGGTTGGTCAGCGGCGCTGGATTGGATGGATTCCTTTGACCTCGATGCGGAACACGAACGCATGGTCAGCATTGCTCGCTGGGTCGCCGATGAACTTCGTACCATGGGCATGTCGGTGTACGGCCGCCACGACGACGACGATGCGGCGGTCGTTTCCTTCCTCCATCCCACCATCAACAGCGAAGACATGGCTCACCTCCTCGACGCCCGTGGCTACGCCGTCCGGACAGGACATCATTGCGCTCAACCCTTGCTGAACCGCCTTGGCATCACGGGCACGGTTAGGGCATCGTTTTACGTGTATAACACGCGTGAAGAAGCCGAGGGCTTGGTGGCTGAACTCAAAGAGATCGTGGAGAAATTCGCATGACCTTCTATCCAGAAGCCCTTCAGGAACTCATTGAGGAATTCAAGGAAGTAGCAGATAAGCGGGAACGTCTCGAAATGGTGTTTGAACTGGCGGATGAAATCATGCTCCTGCCCACCGAAGAATGGACCGACGACACTCGAATCCGCGGTTGCCAGTCCGAAGCGCATGTTCGCATCGCCGTTGAGGACGGTCTTATCCACATGGTTGGTGCAGCCGATGCCAAACTCGTTCAGGGGTTGATGGGCGTGCTCAGCATCGCTCTCGAAGGACTTGCACCGGCGCAGGCCGTTTTGGTTCCCGTTGATTTCGCTGAGGAGATGGGGTTGTTGAACAGCCTCACGCCGAGCCGTTCAAACGGCTTTCGGAACATGTACGACAAGGTCATGAACGAGATTCGAGCATGCATGGAGTGAACAACATGACGACCAAAGAAGCCGTGTTAGAGAAATTGGATGAGGTTGAGGACCCCGAGTTGGAACTCTCCATCGTGGAATTGGGACTCGTGTACGACGTCCGATTCGAACAGAAGGACGAGGGACTTCACGCCGAAGTTGACCTGACGCTCACCTCACCCGGCTGTCCTGCAGCCCCCGAGATCATGGCGGCCGCTCATCGTGCTGCGCTGCAAACCGACGGCCTTGCCTCGGTCCACATCAACCTCGTTTGGAAGCCACGATGGGACCCGAAAGTTCACGCCAGCGAAGATGCGCGCATGGACATGGGCATTTGGGATTGAACGCTCCCGCCCGAATCCTCAATGAAGAACGTTGAAGGCTCACCGTAATGCCCTCACAACATGCGAACCGGTCTCCTTCTGGTGTTCTTGCTCGCATGTTTGCCTCTGACGGGTTGTCTTGGAGACGATGCAAGCTCCGACGGGGACGGGGAGCGGTACACGGTTGACGCGACGCTTTCTCGCATTGAGGTTGAAGCCAAAACGGCGTATTACCAAGACGAGGAAGCCGTATCTTGGTCCATTGAATCCTCTTCGGTCGGCGATGCTCTTGAGAACTCGGGGGGGAACGTCGTCGGTGTCTTCCTTTCGCTGACCTACGGTGAAGACGAATCACCGGCAGGACCGCTGTGCACCGGAGATGAAGCAGATGCACCCGATACCATCACTGAAGCAGATGCACCCGATACCATCACCGGTTCTGCGACCAAAGGCGAATGGGCGCTTTCGGCTTCAGCAGAAAACCCGGGTGCCCACGAGGTCAACCTGACCTGGTACAACGAAAGCCTTCTCTCCGGTGTGATTGAGGGATTGACGGTTGAGGACATCGAAGCGCAGTTGGCCTTTGGGGAGGATGCGCTCGGCGTGTACGACCTCAGCATCACGGTCGATGCGGCGGCCTTCAACGGTGCATTGTGCTCTCACGACGACGAAGGCGAAGAGGTGACAACGGTGGTGAGTCTGCTCGTGTTGGATTTCTCGATTCTCAATGAGGAGGGCGATGCCTTGACGACGATGGCCGTCGGTGACGGCTCAATTCCCGTGTTCATGTTTGCAGCATGGATTTTCCCCGTCGTCTTCCTCGTTGGCTACATCTCGGTCAATCAGCGAGAGCGCTTCCACCTCGACGTGGATTTCGCACCTCCCGAGGAAACCTTGTCCGCCGATGGACAATCCGGCGCCTCCTCCTCGGACGGCGAAACCTTGGTCGACAGTTACCGTGCTCGGGTGCTCACGCTCCGGGTGCTCACGCTCTCAGCGCTCTACGTGGCCCAAGGTGTTCCTTGGGGTTTCATCACCGTCACGATGGTGACCTTCCTCGCCGCCGAAGGCGCCGATGCCGGTGACCTCGCTTACTTGCTCACCTTGGGCACGCTCCCGTGGTCGTTCAAATTCCTCTGGGGGCCTGTCATCGACCGTTTCCAGAAACCCGAATTCGGCCGGCGACGGCCGTGGATTCTCATCGCCCAGACCGGTATGGTGGCGCTGCTCGTCACCATGCTTCTGGTTCCCGATTTGAGCAACAACATCTCCCTGCTCGGTGCGCTGTTCTTCGTCTACAACGTGAATTCCTCTGGGGGCCTGTCATCGACCGTTTCCAGAAACCCGAATTCGGCCGGCGACGGCCGTGGATTCTCATCGCCCAGACCGGGATGGTGGCATTGCTCGTCACCATGCTTCTGGTTCCCGATTTGACCAACAACATCTCCCTGCTCGGTGCGCTGTTCTTCGTCTACAACGTGTTCACGGCACTGCAGGACGTCTCCACCGATGCTCTGGCGGTGGACGTGCTTCAATCGCATGAATTTGA
>Ga0181598_1004597_pt1 | contig 11341 bp, 7 predicted proteins | sample 041ome_4_FD_153295 | JGI IMG/M metagenome (GOLD analysis project Ga0181598, IMG submission 153295) | Coastal salt marsh microbial communities from the Groves Creek Marsh, Skidaway Island, Georgia - 041404US metaG (spades assembly) | ecosystem: Environmental > Aquatic > Marine > Intertidal zone >...
GTCATAGTGCTGAGTGTGCTGAGTGTGCAAAAGGTGAGCGTGTTCGCGTGCGCGTGCAGAGAAACAGGTGCGCAGGTTGAGCGTCGAATAAATGAAGAATTCCTCGCGAAGGATTTTCCCCATTTGAAAGGCTTTGGAAGTCCCTTACTCCTTTCGAACTGTGGGTGTTTTGGTGGTGAGAGTCTCTCTCGCCGAGAAGACAAAGAAAATGCCCATCTCGTTTTCGTCGTCGTCGTCGTCGTGTGAAGCTTTTTCTAAGCTTTCGCGACGTCGAGGCGTTTCCGGTCGTGGCGTTTCCAATCAACCGTCGCCAAATTCGTCTGTGTCGTCTTCACTTCCTCTCGCGAAGGTGTTTCATCAAAACAGACGACGACGAAAAGGACGAACGACGAGGCAGAGTTTTTGTTTCCAAGAGTCTTTGTTTTCCCACGGCGTAAACGTAAACGGGAGAGCAGAGGACGTTGATTTGAGTAAAAATGCTGCGAGAGATGACGATGCTTTTGCGCTCAAAGAAGACAAAGGAGGAAAAGGAAGTTCATCTTTAATTGGTCGGCGGGCGGCTATGTCATCATCGTCTTCTGCCGCGTTGTTCGTTGCTGTTGCGAGTAGTAGCAGTTCGCTCTCGTACTTTTGCTTTCCGGCAAGAGCGGGAGCGACGCCGCAGGACATCGAGTGGGGTGCGCCGGGCTTGACGAAGCGAGCGTTTAAGTTTGACGTTCCGCTGAGAGTGAACGTGTTGCGAGGGACGATTCCACCGAACGTTTTCGAAGACTTTAAGGAGACGCAGGCGTCGCCTAGGTTGAAGTTGGAACACTCGGCGTCGGCGTCGTTGGCGAAGTCGTTTCAGGATTTGAGGAGAGGGCGGGCGATACTAGAAGAAGGAGGGAACGGAAACGATTACGCCGAGGAGGAGAGTAGCAAGAATAGCAGAAATAGGAATAGCAGCGATCAGAGAGATAAGAAAGGTAAGAAAAAACTATCGAAAACGGCCGCGACTGCGACGTTAGCTACGCTCGGCGATGCGTATTTGAAAGCGGCGATTCGTGAGAAGCTCATTCTTCCGTTTGAGATCACCGGTAAAGAGCGGTGGTTTCGAGCATTGCCAGATGTATATAAGAATTTGTGTTTTCGTGATTACAGAACTGGTGACATTGTGCGCAGCACGGATCCCAACGGAAGACTGTTCGCGGTGCCGTACAGAGTTACGGCAACATTGCTGGCATACAGAGCGGATAAACTTCCCAGAGGCGTCGAGGCGATTACCGATTGGACGGACGTTTTCGATCCACGCTTTGGGAACAAAACGTTCGTAGGGTGTGCGGATGCGCCGAGAGAAGTTCTCTCCGCGGCTTTGAAAATGGGCGATCCTCGTAATACAATCAATCCGAAAACTATCGATAACGAACGGTCTCAGAGAGACGCTTTGCGACGACTGCGCGCAAAAATCAAGGTATCAGATGACGAAACGTATCTCCGGGCGTTACAAAACGGTGATATATCCGTCGCTTTTGGTGCTAGCGACGATGTTTTAGCCTTGTGTCGTCGCTCATCGCTGGTGAAACCGGTATTTCCACCGTCTGGAACGGCTTTACACTGCGACGTGTTTGTACGCCCGGTGTTGAATGAGGGCGGAGGATACACTTCGTCCGTACCGAACAGCGCGCCGTCATCGTCCCCAGGTATCGATGCTTGGTTAGACTTCATGCTCGATTCTGGTCGAATAAATGAACGCGGTGGATTGCGCAGTGGCTTGAACCCGATTCAATTTGACGGTGATCGCATCTATGGCGGTCGTTCATCTCAAGATGATGTCGGCGATATATTCAAAGGATGGTTACCGGACGATATGGCGTGGTCGAACAGCGAGTTCGTGCTCCCACTCTCGGATGCAGCCATTCGCGCGTACGAAGATATATCTAGAGAAATATGATACTGTTATTATATATGATACCATTTGGCTATGCTATGCTATGCTTTAACTTCAAAAAACCGAATTTGAGCGATGGGAAAGCACGTTCGTGCCGCCGACTAGGAGTAACCGCCCGCTCGCTTCACCACCGTTTTCTCTCCATGCATTTTTTGCCGCCATAATTTCATCCTTAAATACGCCCCCTACGACGAATAAAACGAAACAATCGCAGTCACTCGGTTTTCTACTGTTCGAAACCGTGCTGGAAACTTTATCGAGCACGTTACCCGCGAGTCTACCGAGCCCAGAGCCAAAACCTTTGACGAACCCACCGGCGGTGGACGTCGCCGAGGCGAGGAGTGTTCCGATGGATCCAGATGCCGTGATACGTTCGGCATCTTTGCAACACCCCGAAGTATCGTTCGATGACGCGACACGCGATGCGATATCGGCAACGAGAGAGGTGAATGCACCATCGTTCTCGATGAGTGAACCTCGGGAGTGCTTCAACGGAATGGATACGGTAGCGTTATTCATCATACCTTCCCCTGATGTTGAAGTTTTTTCCCTGCATATGACACGAGAAGAGACTATGAGTTCGCACGTACTCGTGAATAGCGCTTTATCTTGAACAAAATCGTCCAGGAATAATCGAACGTCATCCGGAAGTTCAACTCGAGGTGTCTTTAACGATGGCGGCGGGTGTACTAAAAGAGGGTCGTCGTCCACGCTCCAACCGTCGTCGTCGTTACCCCAACCATCTTCTTCATCATCACTCTCTTTCTCTTTCTCTTTCTCTTTCTCCTTCCCTTCGTCACGCGATGCATCTTCATCTCCTTCTTTTTTATACCCTCGAGCTTCGGAGATTGCGTCGTATAATTCCTTCCCGAGGAAAGTGACGTTTTCGCTATTCCTATCGTCGCCGTTCCAGACACATTCACAAATCGCACATTTCAAAGCTTCTTCGATTGCTTTTGCATCTTTTCTCGTAAATATTTCGCCGTCATTATTACCATTCATGAATAATGCGCTATCGCTCACGTCCATTTGATGCATCGCAGCATCTGCGCTGGATTCTCGAGAGACGGCTTCTCCGGCGAGCGTCATGCCGCAAGCCACGTACGCAAACGCTCGCGCGCACGAAACGCCACACACTTGTTTTCTCTTCCCAGATAAAGCACTGATGAGTTCAGCAGCAACACCTGAAGAACCAAACGCGTGTGCAGTCGCCGAGAGCGTTCGCACATTTCCAATTGCATCTGACGTTTCTGATCCTTCTTCGAGTTCCAAAGCAGCCGCGCAGACCGACGCCAGTCGTAACGTCCACTGATGACTATGACTACCATCACTACTACCTACGCTATCTAATATTACCTGTCGCAGAGCGTGTAACCTCGCGGACGTGATGTCATTATTAACGTTTTTATTCGACGTCTGCGCATCTGCGTTTGCGATTACACTTTCGACGTGTACGCCGTCACTTCTCGCCGCTTCTGAGAGTAATCTCGAAACTTTCCTACACGCGTCGCGAAACGACATCCTCGACAGTTCTTCTTCTAAAGCGCGATGCGCGGTCTCGTCACTCACCTGTTTCTCAGCGTCGAGCGAAGAAAACGCTCCGTTCGTAGACGCGACTTCATCGATACGTCCGTAGAAGGAATCTGTGAATACCGCGGAGGCGCTCGCGAGATCCATCGCTCGGTCCACCAACATCACGCAACACGTTTTCTTGCTTTGTCTCAACTTTTCATCGATCGTTTCGTACGCATTATCGCCTAATACTGCTAACGTATCGAGTTCATCGTCTTCGTTCGGAATCTTCTGGTCTTTCCTATCCACGCAATCTCGCGCTATATTCTTTGCAATCGGACCGAGCGCGTAGAAATCGACGCGATCTTCATCATCGAAACCTAAGCCGTGGGTGATGAAAGCGTCTAGTTGCGAGCCAATAATGGACAGTTTTTGTGCGCGCGAGAAGGTTTGTTTATTCTTATTCTTCGAACTGGAAGTTTCTTTACCATCGAGTTCCGATGACGTCGACCTTTCAACCCCGAAGTAATCGAGCGCAAACTCGCCGACCGCGGACGACGTGGGAAATCGAAACGCCGAAGGTCCTAACGGTGCAATGATCGTACCCGGGAAGAACTGAATGACTACTTTCTGAGACACCGTTGCTAAAATCGTATTTTCCAACGCCGCAGATGCTTTCTCCTTCTGTTTATCTTCCCAGTCGTCGTCGCCCCAATCTTCGTCCCAATCGTCTTCTTCTTCTTTTGATTCAGCCGGTTTCTGTTGTTGTTCCTCTCCTTCTCCAATTCCGCTCGCGTTATTATTATTCGTACCACCATCACCATTACCACCAATTTTCTCTAAAATCAACCTCTCCACGTCTTTCACGCACAAATCAAACGCCTCTCTCACCTCTCTCGCGCCCGCGTGTTGCGTTTCCTTACACGTCGACACCAACACCGTCACCATCGACGCTTCCGGTCGTTCGCCGCATATTCTCACAATCTTCTCCCCACTCTCCGCGAGCGTCGTCCCTATAAAAAACACCAGCGGTGCCGTCGGTGCCACGCGCTCCCCGGTTCGTATCGAGCGCACGTCCTTCATCGAAAATTCTTCCGTCGGCGTCATATCCACCACGTTCGAACATCCCGTCAAATCCAAAAACGCGCTCAACCCGACGCCGTTGCGTAAACTATCCCCCGAACTCTCGTCCACGAACGCGATCGCTCTTTCATCATCCATGCTCCTCTTCTCGTCGTTGTTGTTTTTGTTTTTCTTGTTTTGCTTATCGTTGGCATCGTCATCATCGCTGACAAAACCACTCGCATTCGTAAGAGCATTCGGAGAAGGCGTAACGAACCGCGCTCGCACGCGTTTCGATCGTAAAAACCGCTCGCACGAAAACAAAGAGACGTCGAACGCGACTCTCGCGTTCGACAACGTTTTTGGCGTCGTCGTCCTCCTCTCTTTTTCTTCTTTTCTCTCCACCATGTGTATACAGAGCGTCCTTTCTCTTTAGTATAATTGCGTGTGGGTGATGCGCTTTTTTATGGAGATATGTAAACAGAATGGTACAACTTTTAAAAGTATAAATGTCAATTAAATACGAGCATATACATCATCCGTACTTCCCGAGAAAGACTCGAAGAAGCAACGGCGCCCAAGTTATCATGATACCCATCACGAACAGCGTGTTCGAAATGCTCAGGGCGAATATGTTGAGCCACGTTTTTTGGACGTCGCGTTCGCAGAAGAAGGGCGAATTTTGCTTGAAGATGGAACACGGATGACAATTCGGCCACGAAAAAATGTATTCAAAGGCCTCGACGGCGATTTGTTTTTCGTAAAAGTTGCATCGCTCTTTGCCAAAAAACGTCGTCGCAGTTCTCGGACTTGCCGTGTTCGTGACTAATTCAAGAGTCGTTGTCTTCGGATAGAGCGGCGTGATGCCCACCGTTTTTGGTTTGTACACGACGAAGTAATCTCCTTTGCCTTCTTCGACGTACGGTTGAGCGTTCGCCGGTGCGCTCCACTTCAACTCTTGCGCGAAAACGTGCGGAAACGCGTAGGTGCCGTTGGCGAAAAGGTCCGCTTGCTCCTCCTCAGAAATGGTACCATTGCACTGAGCGACATAATCAGTCTCGCTCGACGGATGAAAAGTAACGTACTTTCCGCAATTCCAGGGTTGATTGACGTTGCACGTATCATCGAATTCCGGTTCTTTGTTTCCTAAACCGATGAACCCGTAGCCGTTAAAAAAATCGTAGCCTCGTTTGTATGCCTCTGAGAGAGGCATTTCCAGCGGTGACGTGTACCCATCTTCAGGATTGAATTTTTCAGTTTTTTCGTACCCTGCGTAAAACGGAACGATACACGTCGACGGGTACGTATAGACGACGTCGGAAAGATTCGGGAACGGTTTGTGATACAGAGTCATCGTGTTGATTGACCATCTCAACCCAGTACTCATATTCCAGGGACCGTCGTATGAATCTTCGGGCTGACCACCGTCGAAGCCCGAAAATACCAACGGTCCGAATAAGCCGTATCTCACCAAGTTCTCCACCGTCGGCTTCACGTAGTGTTCGTTCACGCACTCGTTATACGACATGTTCAAACTATAAATAGGATCCGGCACGAGCGTTTTACACGACCAACCGGACACGCCGTCCACATCCTTCGCCGTAACGGTTGTTTCCTTTATCGTGTCCAGGTAATGATACGCGCACTGCCCGACAAACGCCGCGAGGCCGACGATGTGAATGAGAATCAACGTCAGCTTCAACGGCTTCTCGTGATGGACGGTGTTCGGATTCAAGGTGTCGAAATCGTACCACGCGACGGGTAAGGATACCGCTTTGAGATATTTATTCCCGAAGTTATCGCTTCTGGTGAGCTTCCTCTCCAGCTTGGGTGGTTCCGTCGTCATCCTTTAGTCACGAGAACGACGACGGACACTACGGAGCAATATTAATGTTGCAATATATCAATAAGATGTTGCAATATAAGAAAAATTGAAACGCTCGCGCGAATACGAGTGGAGATATAAATTTCGAAATCATAAGCTGAATAATAAGTTTTTTGGGGAGACAAAGAGAGAGAAAGAGAGAAAGAGAGCGAGAGACGTGTTCATTTCGAGTGTACTTCCTTGAGCCATCCTTTGTCCTTTCGAGAGGTCCTTTTTGGGCAACCGAGAGACTTGTTTTTCCAATTTATCCACTGAACTAATCCTCACACAAACAGAAGACACGTACTTCTTTCTCTGCGCGGTTCTTGCGGTTTATATATATATACACATATACACACGCACACACACACAACAACAACAACCCGCGCGCGTTCCTTTACTCCCCTTTTCTGTTGTCCGTCGAATGAGCGCGCAACAAGTGGTGTTTAAAATCGCGAAAATCTCATCGTATCCAAAGTCGTTTTCATCGTCGTCGACGCGGAGAGTTTCGGGCGTTTTAAGAAGAAGTTTTAGTTCTGTGACCACGAAAGCAACGGCAAGTATGAGTTTACCCGGGAAGAAGCTGGAGAACATCGTGAAACCGGTGCCGTCGGATATCGAGGTGGCGCAAGCCGCGACGCCTCTTCGCATCTCTCACGTGTTGGAGCAGTGTAAAGTTTCCATGGAGGAATACGAGCCGTACGGGCATTACAAGGCGAAAATTTCCGATAAGATCTCAAAGAAAATGACGGAAGAGAATAAAGGACACTACGTGGTCGTTGCTGGGATTACGCCGACGCCGTTGGGGGAAGGGAAGTCGACGACGACGATTGGATTGGTGCAAGCGTTGGGCGCGCATTTGGAGAAATTCGCCGTGGCGTGCATTCGACAGCCGTCGATGGGTCCGACTTTTGGTATCAAAGGCGGTGCCGCTGGAGGCGGGTACTCTCAGGTCATCCCCATGGAAGAAATGAACATGCATTTGACCGGAGACATTCACGCGATAGGTATCGCGACGAACTTGATTGCCGCCGCGGTGGATACGAGGATGTTTCACGAAAACACGCAAAGCGACGAGGCTTTGTTTAAGAGGTTGTTTCCGCCAAACAAGAAAGGCGAGAGAAAGATTGCCAGAAACATGACCAGACGATTGAAACGTTTAGGTATTGAGAAGACCAACCCGGACGAATGGTCGGAAAAGGAACGATCGAAATTTGTTCGATTGGATTTGGACGCCGATAAAGTCACGTGGAGAAGAGTCGTCGATATGAACGATCGATTTTTAAGACAAATAACGATTGGTGAGTCGCCGACGGAGAAAGGCCAAACGAGACAAACCGGGTTTGATATCACGGTCGCCTCGGAAGTTATGGCGGTGTTGGCCATGTGCACGAGCTTGGAAGATATGGACGAGAGGTTCGGGAAGATGATTGTCGGAACGAGCAAATCGGGCGAGGCGGTGAACTGCGACGATTTGGGCGTCACTGGTGCGGTCACGGCGTTGATGTTGGAAGCGATTAAACCGACGATGATGCAAACTTTGGAAGGAACGCCGGTGTTGATTCACGCTGGTCCGTTCGCGAACATCGCGACTGGGAACTCCTCCGTTATCGCCGATAAGATTGCGTTGTCGATGGTCGGTAAAGACGGATTCGTGGTCACGGAAGCCGGTTTTGGCGCCGATATTGGTTTGGAAAAGTTTGTCAACTTAAAGTGCCGATCCTCAGGGCTTAAACCAAACTGTGCGGTTATTGTTGCCACGGTTCGTGCGTTGAAATGCCACGGCGGCGGGCCGGCGGTACAAGCGGGTAAGCCGCTCGATTTCGCGTACTTGGAAGAAAACGTGAACATGGTCAAAGACGGGTGCTCGAACTTGACCAGACACATCGAAAACACGAGATCGTTTGGAATTCCAGTGGTTATTGCGATTAACGCGTTCCCGACGGATACGCCGGCGGAACACGAAGCGATTAGACAAGCTGCGTTAGCGGCGGGCGCGTCTGCAGTTGAAATTTGCACGCACCACGCCGAAGGCGGGTTGGGCGCCACCGAGTTGGGCAAAGCTGTCACGAGAGTGTGCGAGGAAAACGCGAGCGCGAGCGAGTTTAAGCTCGGTTACAGCACGGAAGACATGAGTATCGAAGAGAAAGTGGAACACATCGCGAAGGAATACTACAGAGCCGGCGGGGTGGAGTTTTCCGAGCAAGCGAAAGAGAAGATTGCTTTGTTCACGGAACAAGGTTTCGGCCACTTGCCGGTGTGCATGGCCAAGACGCAATACTCGTTCTCGCACGACGCGAACATGAAAGGCGCGCCGGCTGGATTCACGTTACCGATTGGTGACTTGCGATTATCCGCCGGGGCTGGCTTTTTAGTACCGCTCGTCGGCGCGTTCCCTACCATCCCGGGGTTACCGACCAGACCGGCGTATTACGAGATTAGCGTCGACACGGAAACCGAACAAATCATGGGTTTGAGTTAAATGCATCGAACGAATGAACGCGTTTGCGCGTGCGTATGTGTGGTTATTTACTATACTGATGACGTTTTATATTATTGGTAAAAAGTCCGTGCGTAGACCACGGGTTTGTGTTTATTTCAACTGACTTCATAAAATTTTTAATTAAAATAATAATTGGTCCATTTTATATAATGATGACGCACACACACATACACAGACACACGCACACACGTGAGACGACACATCAACACGCGCGGTGGCGATTACTTCTTCGCTTTCTTCGCACCCCCTGGTTTGATCAAATGCGCGCCTTGTTTCTTCTTCTCTCCGCCTTTCGTCTCCGGCAACGGCTCGAACACCGGCACGCCTTCCTTCACGTCTTCGCTCTTCACCAAAAACAGCGTCTGTCCTAATCCACACGCGACCATAATCGTTCTCTTCCCTTGCAATGACGGCACCACATCCGGGCACGCGCTCGATTTTTTTCCTTCTGGCCCGTAGCCTAATTCGCCGTACCCGCCGGCGCCCCACGTCACGGTCATCTCGTCTTGGCACGTCGCGAAGGTCACCGCGCCACTCGCGAAATCTCTCAACACCCAACCTTGTAAATCCATCTGCGGCATTGGGTACATCGTGTTATCGCCGCTCACTTTCAACTTTCCGAACGCGTATAACTGGCCCATGCACGCGGAAAAGTGCGTCGCGGTACTCCCGCACGCCAAAATGGCGTCTTTCGGGATCAAGTTTCTATCGCCCCCTTGAACTTCTACCATTTTCGGTGAAAACTCGTCTTTTTGCACGCGATGGCCTAACCTGCCGTAACCACCGTTCCCCCACGTGTAAAGTTTCCCGTCCTCGCAAAAGCACGCCACGTGATTGTGTCCGCAGCACACTTTGACGACTTTATAATCCTTCTCCGCGTTCAAATCTCCGCTCCTAATCATCTTCGGCGTCGGTTGCGGCTCGTACGCCAACTTCACCGTGCCTTCCTTCATGTTGTACTCGTGATCGTCCCCGTGGCCTAGCTGTCCGTATTGTGGGCATCCAAACGACCACATCTTCCCATCCGCGTCGGTCAACACGGTAAAATCCACCCCGCACGTGGCTTTCACGAACTTCGCCTGCGTCGCGCTCGCGCTCTTCACAAACTCCACGCGTTCGTCGTCCACGTTCTTCTTCTGCCTCGACCACGTGATGGGAACCCCGAGTTGGCCAGACTTATTCGACCCGCACGCGTAAAAACCACCTTCTGAATCTATCGCAATCGTGTGGTTCTTCCCGCACGCCGCCCAAACGATTTTCACCGCCTCCTCGCCCTCGCCGTCTGCATTCTCGCCAAAGTGAATCCCTTTCACCACACTCGGCGCGTTCCTGTTATCTTTATCCCCGGTCCCTAACTGCCCGTTCTCGTTCCTCCCCCACGCCCATAACCTCCCTTTCGTATCGATGGCCACGTTGTGTGCCGCCGCGGAACCGGACGCGATGAATGTAAACTCCAAATCATTTTCATTCTCAAACGTGGAAATTTTCGAAGGGACGTTCACGTTCGCAAACACCGATTCGTCGATTTGTTTCGTCCGTCCGACGTTCTTGAAATCCGTGCATCCGCAGAATAAGATTTTGCCTGCGGTTTTCGTCGGGACGATTTCTTCTTCTTCTTTCGTCTTCTCTTCTGTCGTCATCTTTTTCTCTTCTGTGTGGTATGTACGAGTCTGTTTTTAATGTGTTAAAAACAAAAGAAAGTGAGACGAGAGTGATTTTGAATTTTTTCCTTCAAAATTTTGCTTTGATGAAAACACACAAGAGTAAAGTTTTTTTGTCTTTTTTTTGCGCGAACTCTCTTCAGTTGTACTTTCGCTCGATTCCAGCTCATATAATAAAGACTAAAATCACATCGTTCGCGCTTTAACGAAATATACACACAAACGCATCACACAGAGTCAAAATGGAACGCGACGATCTCGTGTTCAAGGCGAAACTGGCCGAGCAAGCGGAGAGGTACGTCTTTTGTGCGCTTTTACGCGTCGCGCGTTGGTTTTTGAGGGTGGATTTCGAGCGACGATTTTGATTTCGCGTTTTCATCTTTTTTTTTTCTTTTACGGAGAGAGACAAAAAGTCAACTCGCGTAACGACTTTTCATCCGATGATGCGGAGAGTTAGCGTGTGTTTGATTTTGTTTTTGAGAGTAAAAGAGGGAAACGCGAACGGAACGCGGCGCGCGCGAGTGCAATTTCGCGCGAGAGAACTCGTTTTCCGTGTGTCGAAACCGCGTTCGCGCGCGTTTTTTTTTCGGAAGCGCCGGCTTTGTGTTCTCGCGCGCGTAAGAAGAGGGAATATTGAAACAACCCGATGGTGATGAGAGAGATGTCTGTCAAAGCGACCGAAAAGCGAGAGGAAAGAGAGTTTTTTCTTTTTTCTGCCGAAAAGGCGATGAATAAAGGCCACGTGTGAACCAACACAAAACCTTCTTTCGCGCGTTTCGCGAGGGATGATACATTTTTTATTCCTCTCCTTG
>Ga0181598_1004624_pt1 | contig 11302 bp, 13 predicted proteins | sample 041ome_4_FD_153295 | JGI IMG/M metagenome (GOLD analysis project Ga0181598, IMG submission 153295) | Coastal salt marsh microbial communities from the Groves Creek Marsh, Skidaway Island, Georgia - 041404US metaG (spades assembly) | ecosystem: Environmental > Aquatic > Marine > Intertidal zone >...
ATTGAAATTAGGCGATAATATATCTCTTAATTCACCAATGTTGGTATTATTAGTGCTAACCTCAATTAGTGTACCACCTTTAAAATCTATACCTAAATTTAATCCTTTAAAAAATAAAAGCATTAAAGATAAAAATATTGCAATGCCTGATACAATATAAAAATTCTTTCTAAAATTAAGAAATTTATAATCAGAATCAACAGGGATAATTTTATTTAAACCAAACATTATAAATTAATCTCCTTTTTAGAAGTAAATGAAACATAAAAATGAACTAAAAGATTAGTAAGCATAAGTGCAGTAAACATCGATGCAATTACACCTAAAGACAAAGTGATAGAAAATCCTTTTATTGGACCTGATCCAAATACAAACAATAATAACGAGGCAATTAAAGTTGTAATATTTGCATCTAAAATAGTCGAAAGCGCCCTATCAAATCCTTTTTTAATAGTTTCATAAATTTTTTTATTTTTAATGCTCTCTTCTTTGATTCTTTCAAAAATTAAAACGTTAGCATCAACTGCCATACCAATTGTTAGAACAATCCCTGCTATACCAGGAAGCGTCAAAGTAGCACCAATAGTACCCAATAAAGATACAATAATAAAAAGATTGGCAATAAGGGAGATATTAGCAATTACACCAAAAGATCCATAAATAAGTATCATAAAGATACAAACAAGTATCATTCCAATTATAGATGCAATTTTACCAGCAGCTATAGAGTCAGCGCCTAAACCAGGTCCAACTGAACGCTCCTCAACAATTTCTAGTGGGGCAGGCAAAGCACCAGCTCTTAATAAGACAGCAAGATCTGCTGCTTCTTGTGATGTGAAATTTCCAGTTATAATACCTGAGCCACCCGTAATGGCTGAATTAATAACAGGAGCAGTAATAACAACACCATCCAAGACCACTGCAAATCTTTTTCCAATATTTTCTGAAGTAGCTTTTCCAAATTTTTGTGCACCAGTTGTATCAAATCTAAAAGACACTGCATGACCTTCCGTTGGGTCAAATGATGCATTTGCGTCAATTAAATTTTCACCACCAACTCTTGATTTCTTCTCTAATAAATACTTTACTTCTTCATTATTAATATCAGCAACAATCATTTTTCCAAATGGAGCAATATTTAGTGATATTGATTTTGAATCATCATCATCAACCATATGAAAATTTAACTTTGCAGTTTTACCTAATAGATCTTTAATCCTCTCTGGATCTTTAACACCAGGTAATTGCAGAAGTATTCTTTCACTTCCAGATCTTTGTATTAGAGGCTCTTTAGTACCTGATTCATCTATTCTTTTTCTTACAATTTCTAAAGATTGTTTAATTGCAGAGTCTTGAATAGATTTTTTGTATAATTGATCAATTGAAATAGAAGCAACATTATTACTAATATTAAACTTAACAGAACGGTAATTTTGCAAAAATGAACTTCTTATATCATCTAACTTTTCTGAAGAGTCAAAACGAACTTTAAGCTCTTCATCAATTCTTTCAATGTTATTGATTTTAACTCTATTTTCTCTTGCAATAATCCTAACAGTATCGCTAAAATTTTCAAATTCTTCTTCAATTAAAACATCTGTTTGAACTTCAAGAAGTAGATAGGACCCACCTTGCAGATCCAATCCTAAATTTAAACGATTATCTAAATACCAGTTACCTGTATCTTCTTGATATAAGATAGATGGAATAGCAAAGACAACACCCAAGGATACTAAAATAAAAACTAAAAAAATCTTCCATAAAGGATAGTTTTTCATATTTGATTATTTTTTATTACCTAATAGACCTGAGAGTAATCCACCTTTTTTTTCATTCTGATTTTCTTTTGCAGGTTGTTTTTTTTCTGGTTCAGTTGAAGTATATAAATCTGCCACCATTCCAGGTGCTATTTTAATTTCTACATTTTCTGAAACTTGAACTTGCAATTCTCTATTATCTGCAACTTTGTTAACAGTTCCAATTATTCCACCAGATGTAATGATCTTATCACCTCTTCGTAAGTTATTTAACATTTCACGATGTGCTTTAACCTTTTTTTGCTGAGGTCTTATTAATAGGATATAAAAAACACCAAAAATCAAAATTAATGGTAGAAAAGCGCCAATAGATTCCATAAATTTCCTTGATTATTAATTTGAGTGATTTCTTATACTGTGTAAAAGAAAAAAGCAATTAAACTAACCAAAATACATGTTTTTAAAAAACTATTTTTTAAAAGAAAAATTGAAGCAAAACTCTTACTTTATTTGGAATAGTCAAAAGAAAAATATTCAGACTATTAAGGAATTTAAACCATTAAATTTAAAGCTCATTATTGGAGTTGATAATCAGAAAGAAATACTTTTGAAAAATACAGTAAATTTTGCCGAGGGTAATTTTACTAATAATGCTTTGCTTTGGGGAGCAAGAGGTAACGGTAAAAGCTCTTTAATAAAATCTGTTTTTAATGAAATATTAATTGATCATAAAAATTTGAAACTAATTCAGTTAAATAAAAATAATATTTTTGATATTGAATATATTTATTCAATTTTAGACAAATATAATCATTTTAGATTCATTATTTTTATTGACGATCTGTCTTTTGAAAAAATTGATAGTGATTATAAAATTATAAAATCAACATTAGATGGTAGTATTCAAAACCAACCGACAAATATTTTATTATATGTTTCATCAAACAGAAGACATCTAATGCCTAGAGACATGATAGACAATGAAAGATCGTCAGCTATTCATACAGATGAAAGTGTGGAAGAAAAAATAAGTCTGAGTGATAGATTTGGTTTATGGATCGGATTTCATAAATTGTCACAAACAGATTATTTAAAAATAATTGAAACTTATTGTCAGCATTATAAAATTAATTATGATGAAGAAATAAGAAAAAAAGCAATTCAATGGAGTCTTCAAAGGGGTAATAGGACAGGAAGAACTGCTTGGCAGTTCATTCTAAATACTGCTTCTGATCAAAATTTAAAAATTAAAATTTAAATACTATTTTTTTTCAAGTGTAAAATTTTGTTTTATTAATTCCTGAATCCCACCTTCTAGAGCATACATGTTTGTAGCTTGTAATTGCTCTACAAAACCATTCGCTAACATTGAAGCTATTTCACCCTCATTACTTATAAAAACAGTATTATCGTCCAACTCAACAAGATCTCTAAAAGTTTTCATAAATTCGGGAACAAAATTACCATAAATATCAAAAGCTGTTATCTCTAGAGATCCAGGAATTATACCTGTATGATCTCTCTCCTTCTTCGTGCGGATATCAATAAATTTATAACCATTCTCTTTTAAGGATTTAATTTCTGTAGCTTTTACCAAACCATAACCTGGCTCTTGTACAGCAACTATTTCAACATCAAATGTCAATGTGGCATTTGGAGGAATTAAATCACCAGCACCTCTCTCACCATAAGCTAATTCAGAAGGGATAATCAGAGTTCTTTTACCCCCAACCTTCATACCCATTAGACCAATTTCCCATCCTTCTATGACCTGTCGTAAACCAATTTGAAAGCTAAACGGCTCTCCCCTATCGAAGCTACTATCAAATTTAGTACCATCCTGAAGTTTACCTGTGTAATGAACTTGAATTTTTGAGTGTTTTACAATTTCTGTTCCCACTCCCTCAATGTTGTTAAAAATTTGAACTCCATCTGCCATAACGGATTGAGTAAAACACATAATTATAAATAATATTTTTTTCATATTTGCCTTGGGTTAACTTTAATAGAGTTAATTTTTTTGCCTAGTTTAGCTTCTCTGTAAATAATATAATAAGTTGAAATAACAATAACAATACTCCCTATAATCACATATCTATCAGGATAATCGTTAAAGAAAATAAGCCCAAAGGTAATCGCCCAAATAATTGCAGTATAATCAAATGGCTGTAAAAGATTAACTGTAGATAGTTTATAAGCATTTGTTAATAAAATCTGTGCAACACCTCCGCAAAAACCCATACCAATTAACATTATCCATAAATTTAATGAGGGTTGTTGCCAATTGAATATAACAAATGGAAAATAAAACATTGCAACAAAAACGTGGAGATAAAAACTACACGTTGGAGGTGTGTCATAACTTAATAATTTTTTCATAATGATTACAGCAAAAGATAAAGCTAGTGCACCAAGTAAAGGTAATAATGAGAAATAACTAAATAAAGAAGTTCCCGGTCTAAAAACAATTAAAACTCCAATAAAGCCAAAAAAAATTGCTATCCATCTACGTATTCCAACTTTTTCATCTAATATAAATATTGCTAAAATAGTAATAATCATAATACTTGCAAAACTTATCGAAGATACATCTGCTAGAGGAAGAATTCCAAATGCTCTAAAAAAACAATACATTGCTACACAAGCAATAACTGCTCTTAATAAATGTAAATTGATTTTTGCAGTTTTTAGGGATGATCTAGTTATAAAAACCATAACTATTACTGGGAATAATCCAAAAAAACATCTGAAGAAAACTATTTGAAATGTGTTAAAATCAGATGAAAGTTTTTTTATTAAAACATCCATTAATACAAAAAAAATAACTGAGAGAACTTTAAGAGAAATTGCTAAATAATTATTTTTCATTAAATTGTTTTATTTGTCCAGGAATTGAAATTATACCACTGAAAATTATTAATATTGCGCCTAATAAAGCAAAGGTATTTAAATATTCATTGAAAAAATAAAAACCTGCAATCGAAGACCAGACGATTTGCAAATATACTAAGCAGAAAATTGATGCATAATATTTTTGAGCAGCTTTAAATGCATAAGTAGATAAAAAAATTGCTAAATTAATAAATATTGAAGCTAACGTAATAAATAAAAAAATTTGAAAATCTATTTTTAAAGGATCATAAATAAATAGACAAAATGATAAAACATGTATGATTAGACCTCCATATAAGAAAAATCCTATAGCTGTTGTTACATTATTATATTTATTAACAATTGTTGTTGCAGAGGTAATCAATACAACACCAAATAGAGTTACAAGAAAATAAATATTAAAGTTTTCAAAACCTGGTTGTATAACAAGTAAAACGCCGGTGAAACCTATGGCTAATGACAAATAAATATATTGATTTAGTTTTTCTTTTAAAAAAATGTAAGCAAATATAGCAGCTATCAAGGGTGAAGACATATTAAGTGTCGTAAATTCTGGTAAGCTTATGTTTTTTAGTGAAATAAAAGTAATAAATGGCATTGGTGCAAATGTAATCGATCTAAAAATAACAACATAATAATTTTTGCAAACAATATGTTTTTTCAAATCTTTTTTGAAAAAAAGATAAACAGGTACAATTAAATATGCTGGAGAGCCATAAAATATAAAATGATAAAATTGAATATTTAATGAAGATAAATAATTTATTATAGCGTCATTTAATACAAAAAAAACGCTTGCAGTTAATAATGCAGAAGAAGCGATTATGATGTTTTTTGACATAATTTCAAAGTTTTAGATTGTATCTCCAAATATTGTTCTTATATTTATAATTGTAGCACAATGAATAATAATGAAATTAAAACCTATAGATTAATAATTAAAGGTAAAGTCCAAAATGTTGGCTTTAGACATTGGTTTAGTGATTTAGCAATTTCTTTAGGCTTAAATGGATATATTCAAAATAAAGAGAGCAAAGATGAAGTTGAAGCAATAATTCAAGGTAATATGCAATCGATATTATCTATTACTGAAAAATCAAAAACTGGACCTGAATTAGCTTTGGTTGAAGGGGTAATACCTAACAATATTATCAGTAATGTAACCTACTCTGGTTTTATTGTTAAATACGAAACTAATTAAAAGCTTGTTTTAAAGTACTGTGTAAGCTGTCAAACATTTCATCAATTTGTTTTTTATTAATGATAAACTGAGGACATAAAACAATTGCGGGACCTAAAGGTCTGCAAATTAAACCATTATCAATTGACATATTAGCTACTTTATCACCCATATTTAAATGACCTTCAAAAGGCTCTTTAGTATCTTTATTCTTTACCATTTCTAATGCCGCCATTAAACCTATTCCTCTTGTTTCTCCTATGTGGTCATATTGGTTAAATTCTTGAAGTCTTTCATGAAAATAAGGAGAAACATTCTGAACATTTTCTAACAACCCCTCATTCATAATTACATCAATTGCTTTTAATGCTATTGCACAACCAACTGGATGACCGCCAGCAGTAAATCCATGAGGAAATTCTTCAGCATCTTCAGATACAGAGGTAAATTCATCAGCAAAATCTTTATTCACAATTACAGCACCCATAGGAAAATATCCCGCCGTTAAACATTTTGATGAAATAATTATATCTGGTTTAATATTATAAGTTTCACACCCCCATAAATTACCAGTTCTCCCGAAGCCGCATATTACTTCATCTGCAACAAGAGGTATGTTATGTTTTTTTAAAATAGGTTGAATTAAATCAAAATAATTTTTAGATGGGGGAATAACACCCCCTGCTCCTTGAACGGGCTCAGCAACAAATCCTGCTATTGTTTCAGCACCTTCTTTCAAAATAAGTTCTTCTAAATTATTTGCCATTCTTTTAGAAAAGTCATCTTCAGTTTCATCTTCTTTCCCAAATTTCCAATAGTGAGGACAATCAGCATGAATAAAGCCCTTAAGAGGAAGTTGAAATTCTCCATTATAAGGTTTGCCTGTCATTGAAGCTGCGCCTAAAGTTACTCCGTGGTAACCATTTATTCTTGTAATTATTTTTCTTTTTTGAGGATTTCCGTTTCTAGCATTTAACATCCATAACATCTTAACCATGGTATCATTTGCCTCAGACCCAGAATTACAGAAGAAAACTCTACCATCATCAAATGGTGAAACTTCAATAATTTTATCAGATAATTCTAGAGTTTCCTCAGGCAATCTTCCAAACAGAGAATGATATCCTGCAAATTTGGCATATTGCTTTTGTGCAACTTCTATTAAGCCCGGATGATCAAAACCTGCACACGCATTCCATAAACCAGAATTAGCATCTAAATATTTTTTATTATAAATATCATAAACATAAATACCTTTCCCATGGGAAATAACTACAGGGCCTCTCTCGTTAAGAGACTTTAGATCAGTAAAGCCATAAAGATGGTGTGAATGATTGGATTTTAGCATTATAGAGTCTAAATATTTTTTTTTATAATGAAACGCAAGTATATTTTATCAGCAGGTTTAATAGGCATTATATTTATGATGTTGGGTCAATTATCTTTTTCAATAAATGATACTTTGGTGAAAGAAATAGTCATTGACTCGTCAAATAATATGTCAGTAATAAACGTAATTTTTTTAAGAGGATTAATAACCACTTTACTAATTTTTATATTTTTAATTTTCTATGAGAAAAAAAATATATTAACAATTTTAAAATTTAAAAAATATCACCAAAGAGGAATATATGAAGTTTTAACTGCAATATTTTTTTTTACAGGCCTAATCTTATTACCGGTTGCTGAAGTATATACACTGTTAATGACCAATCCATTTTTTGTAACTATTTTTGCATTTTTGTTTTTAAAAGAAAAAGTAGGAGTAAGAAGATGGGGTGCGGTAGCGATAGGATTTATTGGAGTTATTTTTGTCGTGAATCCTCAAAATGTAAATTTTAATTTTTTATATATTTTTCCAATTATTGCCGCAATCTTTTTAACAATTAGAGACATTGCAACAAAAGGAATAGCAACTAAAACTAATAGTTTTGAAATTATATTTATAACTTCTATTTTGATGACATTATTTTCTGGAATTGGCTCTTTGTTTTTTGAATTTACATTTAAGATTGAATACTTACCTAACCTATTTATCTCAAGTATATTTTTAACTATTGCTTATATCTTTTCTGTTCTTACAATATTTTATGCGCCATTATCGTTAACTGCATCTGCAAGATATTCAGTAATTGTATTTGGTATGATTTTTGGGTACTTAATATTAAATGAGATTCCATCAACAAACATGATTGTTGGAGCAATAATAATTAGTTTAAGTGGATTATTCGTAATAAGAAGGCAAAAAAAACTTGGTAAAATAGAATAAAATTAAAGCTTATTCTCTTTAATAAAAGAAATCACCTCTTCCACATGATTCTTTACTTTTACTTTGGACCAACTGTTCAAAATATTACCTTTTTTATCTAAAATAAATGTTGATCTATTAATACCAAAGTATTTTTTTCCATACATTGATTTTTCAATCCATATGCCTAACTTTTCACAAGCATCAGTTAAATCTGAACCAAGTTCATACTTGAGTTTATATTTATCAGAGAATTTTGTATTTTTTTCAACTGTGTCTTTGGAAGCCCCGAAAACATCAAAGCCAAGTTTTTTAAAAGTTGTTAGTTTTTTTTGAAAATCTTGCACTTCAATTGAGCAACCACTTGTCATTGCTTTTGGATAAAAAAATAGAACAGTTTTGTTATTTAATTTTGAAGTATCAAATACTGTATTGTTTGTAAGATTTAATTTAATTTTAATAGATTTGGTCATAATTAATAAATAAATTGATTACTGGTAAAATTATTTTTTAGCAGTTGTGGCTAAAAGCAAAGGCACAATCATTACTAAGGTCATTAACACAGAAGGATTAAACAACCAATATAGCAAGCCAATAGAAAACATTAGAAGCCAAAACTCATTTTTTTTGAAAATATTCATTTGTTTGTATTAACAAAATAAAATAAATTTTCTATTACTAATTTATGGTTGCAATACATTTTTCATCATTATTTTTTGGGCTATTTACATACTTTGAAACTTCAGTAAATTTTAAATCAACATCATCAAAGTTGTTAAAGTCTAAATTATCATCTTTAATCGCCAGATAATCTTGTGCTGAATTAGCATTTAAAACTACCGGCATTCTGTGATGGATTTTATTTATATTTGAATTTGCAGCTTTTGTAATAATTGAGAAAACTCTTCGTTTATCATCATTATATTTTTCTTTTCTCCATACACCAGCAAAATAAATCAATTCACCAGCGCCTAATTGAATGAAATAAGGTTTTTTTTCTCCTTCATTTTGACTCCACTCAAAGTAACCATTAGCAGGAATAATACATTTTCTTTTTAAAAATGAGTCTCTGAAAAGAAGTTTAGAATTAATAGTTTCAATTCTACTATTAATAACACTTTGATTATTTTGAGTTTTACTATTTATAAAGTTATATCCCCAATTCGATGACAAAAGATAATTTTCAAATTTATAACTCAATATAATGTTAACATCTTGCCCAGGTGAGATATTGTAAGACTGAGTTAGGTTAAAATCAGAATTAATAACATTAAATATATTTTTTAATTTATTAAGATTTTTATAACTTGCAAATCTTCCACACATTATGATGAAGTTGAAAGAGGCATTGGTGTTGATACAGCAGTAGTCATCCAACAATCTTTAAATACTCCCTCTTCTACTACTTTTTCTAATGTCCATTTAAAACCAAACATCGCTCCTTCAGCAGAAGTTAATTCGATGAAAAAGTATGCGGCATTATTTTCTAATTTTACTTCAAGAATGTCATGTTTTTTGTGATCTAGCATTACAGCATAAGACGGAGCATACATCATTTGAGTAAATCTCTGAATTGGTCCAGTGAATGCTCTATTAGAAGGATGAGCAAATTCCCAAGTTTGTTCAATACCAGCATTTACATATGGTTGATTATTATTCATTAATGATGACAATTGAATTTTAACCACATCCTCAGGTTTTATCTCAGGAGTAGGTTTCTGTAATTCAGCAAAAACAGATGTAGGAAGTAAAATTATAAGTATTATACTTGAAATAATTCGCATAATCATAAACTAGTGTATTTTAATTTTTTGACAATATGAGCATATCTGATTTTATTCAAGGTTTTATAATAGGCTCATCTTTAATAATAGCCATAGGTCCACAAAATTTATATGTCATCAATCAAGGACTAAAGAAAAATTTTGTATTTATAGTCGTCTTAATTTGTAGCTTGTCAGATAGTTTGCTCATTGTATGTGGGATATACCTTTCGAACAATATTATAAGTTTAAATACTTCTATCATCACTATTATGAAATTAATTGGGGGAATTTGGCTTATCCTCTATGGAATAAACAAAATTAAAAACTCAAGACAACATGAAATAAAATCTAGTGAAATTAATGAAGCAAGTTTTACAAAAGTTGTACTTACTACACTTGCTATTACTTATGCAAACCCTCATGTCTATTTGGATACTGTTATATTACTCGGATCTATTTCAATAAATTTTGATAGTAAATTGTACTTTGGCTTAGGTGCAATATTTGCCAGCTTTATATTTTTTTTTAGTCTCGGGTATTTTTCTAATTTTTTATCTCAGTACGTTAAATCTCCAAAAGTATGGTTCTATATAGATAACGTGATGGGGTTTTTAATGCTTTTTTATGGTTTATTTTTTGTTTTCATGAATTAAAAAACTTTCAATCTCACTACAAACAAAATCAGCATTATCTTTATTAAAAACTAATGGGGGCTTTATTTTAATTACATTATTAAATGGGCCATCAGTGCTTAACAAAATACCTCTTAATCTTAATGTGTTAATCAATTTAGTTGCTAATTTTTGATTAGGTAAAGATAAATTTCCATTAATAATCAAGTCAATGCCAATAAACAAACCTTTGCCACTTATTTTACTAATATAATTAGGGAATTTAATTTGAATTTTTCTTAGTTGTTTTATAAAATAATCACCAACAATTTTTGCATTTTTTTGAAGATTTTCTTTTTCAATTACATCTAAGACAGCATCACCTACTGCACAAGAAACAGGATTGCCTCCAAAGGAATTAAAATATTCCATACCATTATTAAAAGCATTAGCAATTTTTGTAGTGGTAACAACAGCTGCTATAGGATGTCCATTGCCCATAGGCTTACCAAGAGTAACAATATCTGGCACAATTCCATGTTCTTCAAATGCCCAAAAATTATTACCAACTCTTCCAAAGCCAGTTTGCACCTCATCAGCAATACACAAAGCGTTTTTTTGTCTTACAAACCTTACAATATTTTTTAAATACTCCTTAGGTAATTCTATCTGACCGCCACAACCAAGAATACTCTCAAAGAAGAAACAAGATAATGAATTTATATGATTAAAGTTTTTATTAATTAGCTCTTTAGCTTCTTCAATATATTTATTTACCCATTTATTATTTTTCTTAGTCCACTTCCCTCTTATTTCATCAGGCATTCTTAATACGTGAACATAATCTT
>Ga0181598_1004627_pt1 | contig 11297 bp, 9 predicted proteins | sample 041ome_4_FD_153295 | JGI IMG/M metagenome (GOLD analysis project Ga0181598, IMG submission 153295) | Coastal salt marsh microbial communities from the Groves Creek Marsh, Skidaway Island, Georgia - 041404US metaG (spades assembly) | ecosystem: Environmental > Aquatic > Marine > Intertidal zone >...
CCCGGTCGTCGCAACCAAAATACACCACGACGCTATACTCGCCCTTCTCCGCGACGTGAGTGAGCGCTTTCGTGAGCAACTGCATCGAACGCGCGCGGTCGCCGCTTCCTGCCCACCCAGGAATGCGAGTCACATTCACCGTAACCACGGGCACGCCTTCGCTATCCACGCCGTCGTCGTGCACCAACCCGAAACCAGTTTGCAAGTAATCCTCCAACGCCGCGACTTGCGCGTCGCTCACGTCCACCACGGGCCTGGTCGTACCGTTATCATTCGGCAACACCACATCAGGCACGGGCACGGCGGGTTCAGGCGTCACCGCCGTCGCTCCATCCGTGGATATCGCCACCTCGCGCGCATCTTGTGCCCCGCGTCCCTCCTCCGCGGCGGTCTCCGTCGTCGGCACCGCGGTGTCTGCATCGCCAGGCGTCGCATCGTCAGGCGCCACGGATACGACATCGTCCTCGCGCACCACCACCGCCGCCGTCGTCGTCGTCGTCGTCGTCGCGGTATCAACTTCACTCGGCGCACTCGGCGCATCGGCATCACCATCCGTCGTCGTCGTCGTCGTCGTCGTCGACACCGCGGCGTCGCGCATGGCGTCGCGCAACGCCGCGGCATCTCTCGCACGCTGCGCTCGCACGTCCTCGGCGGTCATTTTCGGCGTCGATGGTGACGATGGCGTCGACATATCGCTTCGCTCGTCGTGAAGTGTGGGCAATTTGGAGTGCTATCTCACAGCTCGCACGTACGCTATTGCTATCTTGGTAATGAACAATGAACTAACTACAACTTCTACTCGCGCTACAAGTGCTACTACGCCGGCGTCGGCTCCGTCGCCTGCGCATCCGCGCCGACGTATTGAATCGACCGCTTGAATCGCTCGCCGCAGTGATTGACGGACAAGTGGTAATTCGTCGCCTTGTCCATGTCCTCGAGCGATTTCGCCCAGACAAACTTCTTCGCCGCCTTGGCGCTCACGAATGGCATCGTCACCGAAATGAGCGCGCTCGCAAGGAATGGCACATTCACAAAGACCACTTTCTTCACGTTCTTCTTGGACGTGCGCGGAAGACTGTCGTGAATGTCGCGCAACCACTGAACGGCACCGCTCGGCACGACACCCTTTGCCCGGTCGTCGCAACCAAAATACACCACGACGCTATACTCGCCCTTCTCCGCGACGTGAGTGAGCGCTTTCGTGAGCAACTGCATCGAACGCGCGCGGTCGCCGCTTCCTGCCCACCCAGGAATGCGCGTCGCATTCACCGTAACCACGGGCATGCCTTCGCTATCCACGCCGTCGTCGTGCACCAACCCGAAACCAGTTTGCAAGTAATCCTCCAACGCCGCGACTTGCGCGTCGCTCACGTCCACCACGGGCCTGGTCGTACCGTTATCAACAGCTGGTTGTGGTGGCAGCCGCGGCGACACAGACGCGTCGGCTGCTTCACTTGCGGTTTCTGTCGCCTGTTCAACGTCTGGTTGTCGTTCCGACGTCAGTGTGCGCGTCTGAATCGGCTCCATCGTCGGCGCCGCGACGTCAGAAATGACTGTATCGCTAGGTTTAGTGTCTTGAAGTACCAGCACGACAACGACCACAGCCGGTTCCTGAACCGTCGTCTTAATCTCCATGGCAACACCATCGTCATCAACCACACTCGCTCCACTCGTGGCTTGACTAGCGTCAGCATCGCGCATCGTCGGCGACACAAAATCGGGCGTATATAGTCTGATGGGTTGAGCAGCAAATAATGATCCACCACCAGTATTCGGCGCGCACGTCCTGCATAAACCTCCACCGGCCGGTGTTGAGGCACCAAACAGACCGCAGCCGGTGACGGGAGTGGAAGCTCCAAACGAGGCACTGCCGGCGGCACTCGGCGCACCAAATGCTCCTGATGCCGCAGTAGGCGCTACATTAAACAAGCCTGCTCCAGCCGAAGGCGCAGAGGGTGACGTATGGAATGTACCTTCCGATGTTCCGAATAATGTTCCGCGAGTTGATGGCGAAGCGCCAGAAGCACTTTGAGCCGCTGACTGTGTGGTGCCAAACGCGGCACCAGTACTGAATCCCCCAAAAGCAGGAGTTGCCGCTGGAGTGCTTGCACCGAATCCAGCTTGCGGAGCGAAGGGTGCGCTCGACGTGGCAGCGGTACCGAATTTCGCGTCGGTGGCGACGCGAGGCGGGTACGCGAATGCTTCGCCTTGACGTGGAGTTCGTGCCGGTGGACGTCTCACGCGTTCGCTGTGGCGCTCGCGACGTCCGCCACCGTTTCCTCGACCGCGACCTTGACTTGAACCCGGCGTTTGCGAAGCCACAAAACACCCCATCGAAGACGGCGCGCCGAATACGTTTGCGGCGCTCGACGATGAAGTCGCTCTGGTATCGAAACCACCCGTCGTTGGCGCCGACTGCACTCCAAATGGATTAGACGTCGTCGACGTCTGAGCGCCAAAGGTGCTTAACTGGGCGCCCGAACCACCCGGCGGCGGCGACGGCGGGGCGCCAAAAGCGCTCGATGGGGCGCTAAAAGGGCTCGATGGGGCGCTAAAAGGGCTCGATGGGGCGCTAAAAGGGCTCGATGGGGCGCTAAAAGGGCTCGATGGGGCGCCAAAAGGGCTCGATGGGGCGCCAAAAGGGCTCGTCGGGGACGACGGTCGGGCGCCAAACGTAAACGATGAGGCAGATGACCCACCCGCTGTCGACGGTGGTCGCGCACCAAACGAAAACGTCGGGGCGGGTTGATTCACCGTCGCTCGACGCTCGCGCGCTCGAATCTCCTCCACGCTCAAGTTCGCATTCTCAACCATCGCGCTCATCGAATGCATCATAGCATACGACGTATTCGGCGCCAACAACTCCTTATCCGTCACTCGCGTCGGTGTGTACGCCCGCGCGGACCCCGCAACGCGCGCACTGGTGCCGTACTCGGAACGCTGTCCAAACATCGTGCTCGCTGCAGTGTCACCCTACGACGACGAATACACGCCGCGCTCGCGGCGTGCGACGCACCGCGCACGACGCACGATGGGGTTCGCCACTCAACACACACACCCCTAGAACGTCGCGCGCGACGTCACCCGCGCCCGCGCGCGCGCGCTGATGTGGAGTGGAGACCCGCACCACGATGGTGGACATCGCGGTCGGTTGGACAGTCGCGCGGCGCCTCCGTCGTGGACGCGTCGACGACCGCGTCGTCGCGCGACACCGCGACGCGCGCGACACCGCGACGGGGCATCGGTGGATGTCGACGCAGACACGGGCACGGGCATAGACATAGACGACGCGGGATGCGCACGTACGAGCGCGTGTGTGATTTCACGGGCGCGGGCGATGAGGACGAGAACACCGTTGGTGCTCCGAGGACGACGCACGACGGTTGGCGCGCGCCTGGGGCCAGCGGTCGTCGGGCGCGCGGTGACGACGGAGATGGCGATGATTGGTTTCACCGCGGGCGCGAAGGATGCGGTGAGGGCGTGACGACGACGACGACGACGACGACGACGAGGCGGGCGCTTCGCGACGCGGCGTTGGCTGAACACTACGGTTTGGCGTACGAAGTCGCGCTCGACGGCGCGCGAGGGGTCGAACGCGACGCGCCGGGCACGCGGAGGACGTGGCGGCGAAGTCGTAAGCGCGTAGAATCGATGGCGAATGTGGATCACGATATTTTTGGCGCCAGAGAGAGACGTCGAGACGCCGCCGCGGATGAAAACGCGCGCGTCGTACGCGACGGTAGCCATAGCCAAGTCCCCACCGCGGCGCTCGACAGACGCCTGTCGTGCGCGGCGCACATGTCGCCGCTTCAACATGAACTCACGCGGTCGCCATTCGTGCCCAACTATGGCGGTCACGTGCCTGAAACGGATGAAAATTTAAGACGTCTCGCGCGCGTCCGAGCGCTCGAGCGCGCGCGCCGAGCGACAACCTCGGTGTCGCCATCGCACGCCGCGCCCGATGTCGACGTGAAAACCTTGCCCGCGCACAACGTGTCGGTGTACGTCCCAGGATGCACAAAGTATCACGCATTCATGTAACAACCTGTACTAAACGTAAAACGTAAACATAATCAGCGACAGACGACTGACGCCGACCGAAACGCAGCCTCACAACGCGACCGACGCGATTCGCAACCCGCGCGTGCGTCGGCGCACGCACAGACGACGCCGCATAGATGATGCGCGCGACGACGACCGTCATGGCGACGGCGACGGCGACGGCGACGACTTAAACGTAAAGGTGTGTTGATTTTCCGTGCGTCACAACCGTTGAGCCGCGGGTTCAAAGCGCGCGATGATGTGCACTGAGACACGACGACGACGACGACCGATGGGAATCTTGGCGCGCGTCGCGGCGTGTACGATTGCCTTGCTGGCGTGTGCGATGCCGGGCGCGAGGGCGTACACGCATGCGCGGGATATTGGGCTCACCGCGGTGGTGACGCCGTCGACGACGAGCGCGACGCGTGGGGAAGACGTGGACGTGTATGGGTTGAATTTCTCACCCGGATCGAGTGCAGCGGCGTCGATACCTGGACAATTGGTGTGCGTGTTTGGGTCGTCGCCTGGTAACACGAGCGTGGGGGCGGTGATCACGGGAACGACGGGTGTGCGGTGCGCGGCGCCGACGACGTTTGAAGGTTTCGTGGCGCTCGGGTTGAGTTCAAACGGAGGCGTTGATGCGGTGTTATTTCACGAACTCGGGATGTCGAGCGTGTTGAATTTTGTGCGTGAAGCGAAAGGGATGCTCACGCGTGCGTCACCAAACGTGGCGACGCGTGGGGATGTTGTGAGATTGACGGGACGAAACGCGGCGCCGCTGGATGGACGCGCAAACATCGTCGGCGCCGAACGCGAATGCGAATGGCGCGGAGCGACGAGTGGGTTCGAGGCATCGTATAGCGGTATGGGGGTGTACGTATCGAGTGCGCTCGTCCTGTGTGAAGTTCCGAAATTTGCCAATCCATCGTCAGCAACGGAGGAGGCGTCGATGTACGCCGTGGGTGAAAATCGCGTGGCGCTCGTCGAACGCGTAGACTTTACATCCTTGAATATTACGAGCGCAGATTACAGCCGCATCACCGTCGAGGGCGGTGTTGCGATTGATGCTACAGTCATTGGCAAGTTAGGCGTGATGTTCACGGATGATGGAGCGCCATACGTGCGATTCGGTACAATCACCGTGGCGGCTTCGGCGAGCAACGCGTACACGATTACGGTTATTTCACCCGCCATGGCGGCTTCGGCATCCATACCGATCTGGGTCGCCGCCGTGCCATCGACGAATTCAGGAGTACCTAGTTACGGCACCACGCTCGCCGTAGGGGAAGATTACTATGGGGTATTAGAACGATATGAGAGCACGACGATGCCGACGACGTACCGTTGGATCGCGGACCCAGCGCCGACGATGTCCATCACGTTAAAGTGCGTCTCGCAAGGCGTCGGTGAAACCGCAACGAGCACAAATAACGTATGCGTGCACTCAAATCAGCTCGCCACTGGTTTTGTGGCTGTGATGATGAGTTACGACGGTGCTGTGCTACCGCGCTCGGGCGAGTACGACAGCGCCGCCGCAATGAAGGTTGTGGCGACGCCGACGACGTCGTCCATGACACCAGCGCGTGGACCTGCCGAAGGAGGGGCGTTGACGTGGGTGAGTGGCTCAAATTTACACGAAAGCATACGCGCGGGTGATGGATGGGTGCCGAGATGTTCGTTTGGCGTCGACACGAGCGGATCTTCGATGGGAACGTTTGTGTCTTCGGCGCTTATCGCGTGCGAAACGCCTTACATCGGAACGACGACATCTTCTGCGCAAGCCGTCGTCGCTGGAAGTAGTCTCTCGGCGATTGCGAGTGGGCCCAAGTACTCGTTCATGGCTAACACGCTCGTGACGCAGCATTCCATCGTACCGCACCTCGGTCCGATTTATGGAGGCACGCGTGTGGTGTTTACGCTCTCCACCGACGTTTCGGCGACGTCGATGACCTCCTGTAGATTTGGGACAGTAGTCGTGAACGGATGGAGTCCGCTGGTGTACACGGACATTACCGCGGATGCGGGCATAATGTGCGTGGCCCCGGCACTCGCCGTCGGTACGTATAGCATAGGCTTAGGCACCGTGCGAGGATCTATCGGGGACAGCACGACGTCCCCTTTCACTCTAGGTGGGTTGGTGTATCAGGTGTACTCAGAATATTAGCGCAAAGGCGGCACGAGATTTCATTAGGATTGTTAGAGTATTAGAGATTAGCATAATGATTATCATGATGTATTGACATGTGTCGAACCAAGGGTTGTTGTCTATCCTAGGGCAAAACAACCTGCGACCAAACGCAACGCAACCGTCGCGCTCGGCGCTCAAAAAAGTCCCAAGCTACTACGCTAAATAGCTTTCTATGGTATGTTCGAGACATCTAACGGCTTTCCGTTAGCGTTGTGAATTTAGTATTCATGGGAAGAGTCAAAATTCACCCAGACATCCGGGTGAGAAAGCTCAAAGTACACTTCGTGACTGTCCATCTGATTGGTGTAGCACGTCGTATAATCGCTCGAGGACGTGGGTGTGTCGCAAACCTCAGAACCACCAAAAACATGGACGCCCCAGTGTGAGACAGCGGCACCAAAACGGAAACGACCGTTGCCGAGTAAAGCACGAGTTTCCCACACGTTTTTATCGGGGTAGTACTCTTCGACGTAGTGCGACGCAATTTTGTCCGCGTGCGCGCCATTTCTGGTGTGGAAGATTTCACCACCAATCGCGAGGATGGAGTCGCGGAGGGCGACGAGCTGGAGATCACCTCTTGCGTGAGACATTGTTGCCAGCTGCGTCCAAGCATTGGTTTCAGGATCATACACGAACAGTGTGTCTTTGAAACCTTCGGACGCGTCATAAGACTCTGAGTAGTAGCCGGCAGCGACGTACACTTTGCCATTTAAGCCGACCGCAGAGCAATCACCACGAGCTTCGGGCAGGTCTGCGACGGAAGTCCAAGCCGTACCATCACGAGTGAGCTTCTCAACAGTCTTCGAATGTGAGTTATAGTTGTCTTTCCAGCCACCAATCATGTAGACGGCGTCGCCAGTGCTCGCCATGCAGCCATCGAGGTGTTGTTCTTGGAGCGTCGGACCTGGAGCGACAGAATCCGTCGCAATGGTGTAAATTTCACTCGTTTGCGTCGCAGTGCCGGCTGCAGAATCCGAAACACCACCGGCGACGACGATTCTCGTCACCAAGCCAGACGTCGCGTCGGTGAACGCCCCCGCGCCAAACTGCGCGCGGTTGCCCGACAGAGAAGTCTTCGTCGTGTACGTTTGACGCACGACGTCATACGCCGTGACGGTATTCAACGTAGCAGGCGGGTCCGCGTTGCTTACTCCACCGAATAGGTAAATCATTCCATCTTCCCCGGCGACGGCTTGTAAATCGCTCGTCTTTCCTGGTCCGTTTGCCTCCGACAACGACTTTTGGTCGTGCCAGCTCCCGGCGCCGCGATACAACGACACCGCAGCCTTACCGCTCGCTTTACCGTTCAACGTCAAGCTCGGGTTCGAACTCAAGTCCGATGACAGTCGTCGCACTTCGCTCGTGCTATACGCCCCCAGAACGAACGCGATGAACACCACAACCGCACCAGTGCTCGCGCCGATGATGTGCCACAGCGACGACCGCGGGGTTTTCGCGCGCACGCCGTAATCGATATCCATGACGACGACGACGACGAGAAAGAGAGAGAAGTGGAGAGAATTCGCGAGTGTGTTACGCGCGTGTGATGTGTTTTTATCACGTGTTGGCTTTGGTTTGGAAATCGACGTGAAAAGCCAAGAAAAGTCACGTCGAAGAATGGCGGCGGTCAACCGCTGTGATGGAGCTTGTGTGCGCGCGCGCATCGGACGCGGGTTGTGATTGAGCCCTGCGACGCAGAGCGCGGTGGTGGGGGAGGGATTTATATGTATTTTACAACGTCATGCTACGCTCCCACGGTGGCGGTGCGCTAGGAAGAGAACGCCTCGGGTTTGTTGGCGAAGAGCTTTTTGATTTCACAAAAGTGCTCGTCTTGCACGCGCGACAAGCTACCCGCCGCTCGACCGCTCGCGGCGACGTGCTTTTTAAGCGCCGATCCGAGCGCGGTGGCGAGCTCGGTGTGAAACCAGAGTAATTCGTGTTCCATGTTTGCACAGCACCGCTCGTAGCGCTCGTGGGTTTGCGTGCGTTCGATTCGTAAATCGCTCGCGGCGAGCTCAATTTTTTGCTTTTCCTCGCGCTTGGGACCGGGTTCGGGGACGCCCATGGTGGATAATTTGGCTTCAATGCGCTCGATTTGTGCGGTAACTCTGTTATAATGATCGACCACGCGTTTACGAGCGTCAAATGCCGCCATGAGCGCACAGCACAACGAATGGACATCCTCCAACGGTTCTAAAAATTCAATTCGCATGGCCTCCGCCGCGTCTTGTTGCGGCGTCGTCATGGCGGCAAACAACGCGCGCGTCTTGTCCCACCACACACCCTTCGCCGTGGGCGCAAACACCTTCAACGCCTTATCTTCCTGCCCAGCTAGCAACTCCAAGCACGTGCAAAACTCTTGGTACACCCCAACGGTATGCTTACCGTGCTTTTGCAACGCCGCCGCCGCCGAGACGAGCTTTTCCAGTCGCATCTTGAGCGTGGAGACGTAATCCACCACCTCGGTGTGCTGCGGCTTTTCTCGCAATGCATCGATCGCCATCGACGACGAGAGCGACGCAGAAACATCAGAGGTATTTATCGTCGACAACCAAGACGTTACCGACGATACGCTGTCGCTCAAAACACCCCGCTCGTACCACGGCAAGCGCGAGCTCCAACTCGACTTGTTTGAATCTTCCAAAAACACTTGCACGTCCGAAGACTTTCGCATGAACGGATGTGCGGCTATGCGAGCCATAAACATCGCCAACCCCGCGCGTCGCTTTTCAATCCCCCTCGATGACGGATCATCCATATGCATCAACGTCTTCGAAGGCACCAACGGCACGATCGCGCCATCCACGTTCGCGCTCAGTTGCTTCCCGAGCCATTCAAAATCCGAATACCTCCGCGTCACGCACCCAGACTCGCTCGCAAACGACGCATTATTCGTCCAATACGAAATCTTATACTCGATATGTTTCGACAATCCATCGCCCACGCGATGCGGGTCGCTCACTTCCACGTGCAACCAGCAATCGTTCGCATCGTGCGCGCCATCGTACGCGGGCGTCGTCACCACCACCGACGGCGCGCTCGGTCGCGGGCCGGGCGTGAGCCACGCCGCGCGTTCGTCACCGCGTGCGGGCACCGGCGCCACCACCGGCGGCGGCGACGGCGACGACGACATCGTCCTCAACGTCACCGAATGGCGTTTTTGGTGTTCGCACGCGTTCGAGGTGTCCCATCGCGTGACACGGCGTGCATGCCGCACTCGACGACGATGTACGCGTCGTCACCGCGCGTGATGAGCGCCAACGCGACGAATAGTACGAATAGTACGACGAAGAAGAAACGGATGTTGGCGTTACACGGTAAGGGTGGATCCGGCGCGCAGTTTGGTGCGCATTTACAACCGCTCGTGGATGCCACATCGCACGTGTTCGATTGGTTCTTCTGTGATGCGCCGCATCGAGAGGTTGTGGGGTACGGATGGTGGGTGCTCGAGCCAGGGACGAGGACGTATCAAGCGAAAACATTACCCGGCTTAGAGCACTCGATTGATATCATCAAAGCCAACGGCCCGTTCGAAGGGGTGTTTGGGTTTTCCCAAGGCGCGATGTTGGCTGCGATGTTGGCGTGCGACGCGGATGCGGAAGCTGCCGTGACGGAGACGATTGTTGCGGTTGGTGCGGCGTATCCTACGTGTGAAGGCGCGAGGTTTGATGCGTTAGTCGCTCGAGGTGGAGCGAGTGTGCGAAGTTTACACGTCATCGGCGAGCTCGATGCGATTAATCCACCCGAACAAGCGAAAAAAGTCGCCGACATGTTTGGGGACAAATCTGAAGTGTACACTTTTCGCGGAGGACACACGGTGCCTATGACCCCGGAAGCGTTGCAAAGATACGTTGAATTCTTAACCGGCTCGTCAAGCGACTAGGGTCATTACATTCGTGATTGTTTCCGTACTGTATATAATATGTTTGAACAGAGAAAATACAAAAACTACCTACTTTTCGCCGCGCGCGCGTTTCCAGCGGCGCCGGCGCTCTCGTCTATGATACATTGGATGACTATCGCGCCCCAGCGCGACGCATGAAGCTTCGTCCGACGACATCACCACCCGCGGTGGCTCGTGCGCCGCCGGCGCGCCGCGCATCAGTCGTCGTCGCCGCCGCCTCGATCGTCGGGGTGTTTGCCAACCATAAAAACAACGCCACGCCTCCCCACCACACGAATGACTGTACGACGGCGACGTGCTCAGATCTGACTAAGAATTGCACCACACGATGGTTTGCGGCGTATCGAATCGCCTGCAGCACCGTATGCGCCACCGTAAACGCCATCGCCGTCGCCGTGGCAATCGTAAACGTCAACAAAAAAATTAAAACCGCCGCGTGTCTAGGATGCGAACGGTGTAAAGTCTCAATGTATTGCTGCGTCAACGCCGCCGCGCTCGTCGCGCTCGCCGACCGTCGCGTCACCGGTCGACCATCTTTCGTGCATCGCATGGCTTCTTCGGGCGGTTCCAACGACCCGTACCCATTCGCGCGCGCCCACTCCTCGACGCTTTGCCTGAGCGCCCAATTCGGCACGATATCCGTGCAATACAATTCCACGTTTGACGTGGGATCGGTCGGTGGAAACTTCGCCGCAAGCCATCGTTGTATGGCTCGTCGTTCATACGTATACCCAGTCTGCGTCAAGATCACCGGATCACTAAACAACTCTTGCGTAATCGCGCACCTCAGGTGCTCGGGCGGCTCCTCGCGCGACGCCCCGCCGATCGTCTTCTTCACCGCCGCGAGAAACGACCCGACAAAGGCGAATTGCGACAACCCTATGCCCGGTGACGCCATCTCGCCGACGTCCGCGTCAACAGCGTTCTACCTATGCGCCGCGTACGCCGCGCTCTATACCACCCTCAGCGACGACCACGACCACGTGCCTCGCCGACGACGCGACCGATGACCGATGACGATGGAGCCGAACGCGTCGACGACGTGCCTCGACGACGTGCGTCGACGACGAACGTGCCTCGACGACGTGCCTCGAAGACGACGACGACCACGGTCACGACGACGACCACGGTCACGACGACACCGAATGCGTCGCGCACTGT
>Ga0181598_1004639_pt1 | contig 11278 bp, 7 predicted proteins | sample 041ome_4_FD_153295 | JGI IMG/M metagenome (GOLD analysis project Ga0181598, IMG submission 153295) | Coastal salt marsh microbial communities from the Groves Creek Marsh, Skidaway Island, Georgia - 041404US metaG (spades assembly) | ecosystem: Environmental > Aquatic > Marine > Intertidal zone >...
GCTGCTATGAAATAATATGCGTCTACTATTGAAATCATCACTCGTCGTCATCATTCCTCGTCTTCCTAGCATAACTCTCGATGTGGTCGTAGCCGTGCCGTTGCTGCTACTTCTACTAGAATTATACATTATTGGTGATGACGTCGTTGATGATGTTGGTGTTGTTGTTCTTGCTGTTGTTGTTGTCATCATCATCATCTTCACTTTCACTTTTTTTTATCCACTTTTACGAGAGTAAATGTTCGGACGATGATGACTGCTGCTGGTGCGTTTAATAATGTCGAGCAGAAGAAGAAGAAGGAGAAGATGAAGATAATAAAGAAGAATTAGAAGAGATGATGCGTTCTTTCACGACGTCTAAAGTCTTTTGTCTTCTTCTGAATAATACTAATACTATATTATCTGAGAATATAATGACGACGAGTTGTAAAGGCAGAAGAGCTTGAGCCCTTTCTGCTCTGATTGAGAAGAAATTTTTGAAGCCGCCAAAAAAAAAACATTTCAGAGAGAATCACTTTCTCCTGTAAACTCATCCTATTCACTTATTGCACACTTATTAAACGCTCTCGTCATCATCAACATCGTCTTATTAAAAAGAAGACAAAGTTTTAAAAGAGGAGAAGATGCCTCGCGCGACAAAATCAGCCGGCTTGAACGCCAAAGCGAAGAGAAAGGAGAGAAGAGAGGAGAAATTTAATAACAAAGGAGGAGGAGGAGGAGGAGAAGGTGGAGCCGCCACCACGGGAAAAACTTTCGAGGACGAGGAAGGAGGAAACAAGCAAAAGAAGAAGCATAAAGGGAATCAACACGAAGACAAGGATAACAATAAAAAGTCGAAGAATACCTCATCATCTTTCAAGAGTTCGAACGCAAGTAATGGTAATGGGGATAAAAAAGCGTGGAAGAGCGGCGGAATTGGTGGTGGAAGCGGCGGCTTCAAGAAGACAGCCTCCTCTCAACAACAACAACAACAACAAACACAATCGCAATCGCAAAAGCAAGGCTTTGCAAAGCCAAACTTTCAGCTCATCGAAGAGTTAGTGTTGATTTTTGAAAAGCTCAGGCAAACGAAAGATTCTTCCAAATCCAAAAACGGCGGCGGCAACCGCGGGAAAGGTAAACGCGCAGGCGACGACGACGACGACGACGACAGCGATAACGACAACAACAGTCGCGACGCGGGTAAGAAGAAGGAATACGCAACACTCATTTACTCGAAAACCAAAGGCAAGATTCCTGAAATTGCAAACAATCACAAAGGCTCGAGAATAGTCCAAAGTCTGTTGAAATACGGCACGGAAGAGCAAATAAACTCGGTATTTGCCGAATGCGCGCCGAAACTAGCCATCTTAGCGAAATCTTTGTACGGGAACTTCCTCATTCGGAAGCTCATCGAAAAGACTAAGAAAGAAGATTATCCGCAACTGTTACAAAACGTCAAAGGTCAAGTAACTTCGCTAGCGCGACACCCAATTGGAAGTCAAATATTAGAGCATCTGTATCACTCCGCGAAGGGCGAACAACGCGCGCAAATGCAGGCTGAATTCTACGGTGGCGAATTTGTACACTTTTCAAACGCGAGTTCAATGACGAAAAAAGACGGTAAAAACGCCAACAAAGAACCGCCGACTTTGAAGGACATTCTGTTGCAAAAACCAGCCATGCAGAGACAAAATACGTTGAAAAACATATCGAGATCAATCCTTCCGATTCTGGAGAAAGGTTTAGTATCGCCGCTCATCGTCCATAAAGTTTTAAAAGAATATCTCCTGGTCGGTGGTGCAAGTTTACGCGCCGAGGCGGCAAATTCTATCGCCGCACCGGCGTTTCTTCGATTGTTCCACACCAGGGAAGGTGCCACGGCAACGAACGTGATGCTTTCGTACGCCGGCGCGAAACAACGAAAGCAAGTCTTGAAAGCTTTGAAAACGCAAGTGTGGAGAGTATCCCAAGACGAGTGCGCACATTCGACTATAATGACATTAATTGACTGCGTGGATGATACGAATATGCTCAATAAAATCATCTTACAGGAGCTCAAAAGCGAAGATATCGCGGGAATCGTCTGCGAACACAAATTCGGGAAACGCGTGATACTGCATTTACTTCGTCCGCGTTTGAATAAATACTCGCCACCAAACTTACAGATGATGATGCTCAGTCCGGAGGAGATACATCAATCTGTTGAAGCGGCGAAAGCGTTGGTGAAAACGCTGCAAAAGCAGCAGAAAAAAATTAACCGACACGATAACGACGGCGACGACGGCGAGGAAGAAATCGAGGACGACGAGATCTTGAAAGATAGCAGCAACAAGAAATCGGAAGGAAACAAAAGAAAACTGAGCAGTGATGGTGGTAGTGATTCCGAGGAAGACGAGGAGGAAGCCGAAGGAGCGGATGTTAACTTTGGCGTTGCCAAGAAGAGCGAGCAACAGAGACGATTGGAAGTTTTTAAGCAATATGGATTCGCCGAGGCGTTGGTGAAATCGTGCCAAGACAACATCGACCGAATGCTCCGGTCGAAAGAATCCGGAGATGTTCTGTACGAAGTCATCATCGGGGGATTGGACGATGTCGTGCATGAGTCTTGTGGCGAAGGAAAAATGAACGCGTTCTACGAGCGCATCGCGGAGGTTGTCACCGAGTCCGTCAAAAGCGCAAAAGCCGACGAGGAGGATAACTTATTGGAAAACTTCTTTTCGACGAGACTTTTGCGCCGCGCGGCGCAAGATTGTCCTCGTTTCGCCAAAGTGTTGTTTGACTCTTCTATATGCGCATCTTCGTCCTTACAAAAGAAGTGGCTTTCTATGCCGCACGCGGAAAAAATCATCGCAGGCGTGTTATCGTGTCCGGACGAGAAGTTCGTTACGGAGGCTAAAGCGAAGATGGGGGCGGATGCCGATGCAATACTCGCTAAAGTGATTGCTAAAAAAGAGAAGCATCGTGATAATGCTGCGAAAGGGAAAGCATAAGGAGGAGGACTTTTTTGGATGCACACATATATATACATATATATGTTCCTATGTTGGTGTGTCGGATTAAGCATATTCCATATGTCACTCAGTTTGAACTTAGGTTTTACGCAAGATATACTACCAGGGTACTTACTAAATACTATTCGATTACTTATAATATATCAATCGTATCCAGCAAGCATCGGCGTAATTTTCGCGTATAGCCACGCGTGCGATTCAGCGAGCTGATTTCGCAGACCCTCCCGAATCTCTTCACGGGTATACCTTGCCGAAAAGTGAATCAACAAAATATTTTCGCATTCGCGGAAACGGTCCGCGTTTTCGGCTATGTCTCTTACGTGCGTGTGACCGAATCGTTTCGCGTCTGCAGGTGAGACGTCGTCGTTGACAAAAGTGCACTCGAGACACACTAATCGCGACTTCAAACCTTCCTGAATAACTTCCTGAGGAGAAGAGTGTAAAAACTCCATCGTCGTATCTCCCGTAAACATAATTTCCGGTACGGTCACCGTATCGGTAATTTCCACGCCGTCATCTTTTAAAGCTTTTATTTCACTTCCTTTCAGCGATAAATATTCATCTTTCAACTTTTGCTTCGTCGAAAGAATAACATACCCTTGACTCGCAATGGGGTGCACGGTTTCAAACGCTTTAATCTTATAGTTTTTGTTCTTCATCGAATAACACGTTTCCGCGGACGGCGCGAAAGGTATCATTTCATGCGGAAGGTCACTATCGTCCAACACTCTCAGCGCGTCTATAAAGTTCGAAATCGCTTCAATCTTTGATTCTGGCACCAGTATCGTAGGTGGCGGTAACGAAAGTAAGTTTCTACTCGCTATGTACATCCCCAAACCACCGATGTGGTCCATGTGGGTGTGCGTCAAACACATCGTGTCCGCGTATACGCATCTTTGATAGCACCTTCCGCTATCAAAACACAGTTTGAGTTGAGGAAAGATGATGCTTGTTTCTTGACCGCCTATGGATAAGCCTTCGATGTTAAATCCCGAAAGCGTCTCGACGACGAATCTGTTTCCTTTCTGCTCGTTTTTGCCGTTCATCGGGGACGACTATATCGTCCGCCGTGACTTTTGATTTCTTTTTTTCATCATCGTATCCACGCGCGCAGTTTTACTAACTCCGCACTGGGTGTCCTTTTTCTGAAGAAGATGTTAAAAAAACTCCAAAGAAAAAAAGAAAAAGCGAGCATCTCTTAGAGGGTTTTATGGCTGCCAAAAGAACAGACGACAAGAGGAGTGCTACCCCGTCAACGCAGTTGCGCGCTTCTGCGTGCTGGTGACATCATTACACACCACTCGTAATTAATCGTTGTTGGTCCTTTTTGGAAGAAGAAGCATCATGGCGGATGACTTTGAGCGCGCGGTTTTGTTCTCGTTTCAGCAAAACACCCCTTCTTCTTCTTCTTCTAACTATAATAATAATGAGGAAAGAACGAGCGCGTTACAACAGCTGGAGCAATTCGTGCTCTCGCCAGACGCTTGGAAAGTGTGCGCGGAACGGTTTGAAACGTCCTCTTCGTCCGAGGTAAAGTTTTGGTGCTTGCAAACGCTCGCGAAGAAGCTCAGCGAAGAGTTTTTCAACGAAGAGGAACATTTCGGCAGCGCTCTGCCGTCCTCACCTGCTTCTCCTCCTTCCTCTTCTTTGAAATTTTCCCACGAAGATAGACAGATGCTTCGGAATACTATTGAAAAGTACGTGTCTGCGTTTCAATGCCAACGAGTAAACGACGTGTTTCCGATGTTCATCCAAAATAAACTCGCCGAATGCGTCGCGCACGCCATCGCTTCAGAAGGGCCGGCGAAACGTTGGCCAAACTTTTTCGAGAACTCTGCGGGTATCCTCGTGAATACCAACTCGGGGGGTGATGATACCAATACCAGCGATAATGAAGACAAGAAGACTCGCGCTGCATTCTTTTTGAGAATATTAGATTGCTTGGACGCGGACGTGATAAACTCGACCGACGCTTTGAGAAAAGGCGCCTTATACGTGCGCAAATCTGGTCGCGTAAAGGATTACATGAGAGAAAGCAACATCGTTTCCTTTTTGTTCGATACTTTTTTGAACATGGCGAATAGCTTTTCGAGCGACGCAAAAGTTTTGTCTCAGATTTTAATCGTCGCGAGTAAGTACGTCGATTGGGTGGACGTGAACATAATCGCCTCCGATGGATTCATGTCCTTCGTGTCGGCGTGCTCGGGACATACGAACGAAGACTTGCGAGCGGCGTCTTGCTTATATCTTACCTCGCTCATCGATAAAGGCATGGATGCTGATAAAAAATTCATGTTAATCACGCGATTTAATCTGGTCGAGGCATGTTCCTCTCTCGTCGCGGCGTCGTTTCGCGACGACGACGAGCAATTCGCGATGAAATCTTTACAACTCTTGCAAACGCTAGGAAACGAGCTGCTGAACATGCTCAATGCCATTTCGCCGATCGCGATCAACTCAAAAGGTGGTAAAATGTCGGTAAAAGAGCGATCGATGGATTGTTTGAGAACGCCAGAATCCGAACAGCTGTGCAATTTGCTCTTGGTCTTAGCCACGCAAGCGGCAATGTATGGAATCCCGTCCAAACACGAATCTGCGGTTTCAGCCTCCGGCCAGTTTCTCATCCAGTACTCGAACAGAATGAAGAATGATAGCTACACTTTGGCATTATCGATACCGATGGTTCAAGAGACGCTGTTGAAGAACATTATCGATCGTTCCTCCTTCGAGTTTGTGAATGATTTTGGCGCAGACTTTGCGAATGGCTCAGATCCCTACGTCATCGAGTTGGAGTGCGACGTTTTTGCCTTGAGGCACGAGTTGATGGTGTTGTTTAGGAATATTTCGCGGGCCGCACCGGAAATAGTGTTGAGAGCGACGCAAGCCGCAATAGAGAGCGCGTTCAACACCAGTAGTAGCATTAATAATGATAATAATAATAGTAGTGGAAAGGGTGGTGAAGTATTTTGGTACCGCGTCGAGGCGGCGCTTTCGGCGCTGTATAATCTGGGCGAGAGCTCTGGATTCACCGACGCGGTGGTAAATTTCGCCATGAAGACGAATCCGAACAACGCCAAAGACAAAAATAAAAGCATCGAACCTCCGCAAAGTAACAACACCGGGAGCGCTCCACAAGAACACCTTGAGCTCACGTCTCTAGTTTTATCCTTGGTTCTGAAATGGGACGAGTGTTCTAAAAGCTCCGCGTATCACCGCATCGTTTCGATGTCATACATGGAGTTATGCGTGAGATATCACAACATGATTGAACAAAATGCAGAAGCTTTGCATCTTGTTTTGAGAGCATTTTTGGATGAGCGAGGAATGCGACATCCCGATTCAAACGTATCATCTCGAGCGTGTTACTTGTTTATGCGAATGGTGAAACCTGTTCGTTCGCATCTCGCGGACAAGTTGGACGATATTTTCACTGCGTTAGAGAAGCCCCTATCGGATGCGGCTGCACCGTTATCGTCGAAGATGCTCGAAGCTATTCAAGCAAAGGTTGCGCAACTCGCTTCTAATTTGAGCATTGGGACTCGCGCGCAAGCCGAAGAAGGTAACGACGACCGCTTGTACGTGTTCGAAGCGGCCGGCTCCATATTAGGTGCGGAAGAAGTGCCCGAGGACAAGCAGTGCGAGCGTTTAATGCAAGTTTGCCAGGTTTTATGTGGAAGAATCGTTGAATTTGTCAATATTGCGGATGCAGAGAACGGTGCGTTGGCGTCACAAAATGCCATGCGATGCGTCGTAGCTTTGAGCAACTTATCAAAAGGTTTCAGCGCAAGAATTTGCGTGCAGTTGCGTCCCAAAGTGGGTGAAATTTTTCGATCCGCGATGGAAGTGACGATATCGTGTCTAAAGAGATGGCCGAGAGAAAAGGGCGTGCGCCATCGCGTCGTTGGTTACTTACACCAGATGGTGCAAATCTTGAACGAAACAATTGTGCCGTACTTACCAGATGCCGTCGATTCGCTACGAAGTAACGGGACGAATTCCAAGGAGTTGGGTGAGACGTTAGTTCTCATCAATCAACTCTCGAATACGTTCAAAGAGGCACTATTGCCGATGATTGCGCCGTTGTTCTTACCGCTGCGATTGCAGGTTCACGAAAACATTCGGGCGGGCTTTTCTCAGTCGGCAAGTTCTGACGAGTTTACGAGAGAGTCGCACGAACTCGAGCGGAACTGGATTCAAACCGTGAACACGTTTGCGTTGACGTCGCTTCTTTCGCCGTTGCTCGCGGCGAACGCAGAGGCTAGGGATTTATGCTTAGCAGAGCTGGTAGAAAATGCAAAAACGCATAGTTCCATTTCAATACGAAAATTGTGTTTACAAGCGTTAAAGCACATCACGACCGATTGGTTGGTCGGCAACGATAACACTGGTGGAAATCCTCAAATTGGAGGTGAATTCTCGAATTTTGCCGCGCAGAAGATTGGCGTCGAATGTTGCCTTGTCGCGCCTTTGTTCGATTATAACTTTGCCGACGCCGGAGCGGTGTCAGCGGTAAACGAGTGTTTCGCGATCCAACGCGTGTTATTTCAAAGAATTGGCCAACCGTTCGCGGAATTGCTCGCCAAGAGCGTTTTACCGAATTTGTTGAGTGCGAAAGTCGACCCGGCGGGGATAGAAAATTGCGCGCAAGCTTACGTTAATTTGTTGCAGGCGGAGTCCGTGAAACCGAAAGATATTCGCCTTTTATTGGGCGAAATCGCGCAGCAAGCGACGTTTCCAGACGGTTTCGTTCATTCGCCGTGTACTAAGTCTTGATACCTTCATCGTAGCGAAATGCGTGTTTAATCGTATTAAAAAATAGTTTTAGCATAACGCGTTTTCGTCGAAGAACTTTCTCTTCATCAGCACCCTTCTTTTTTCTCTTTCTCTGTCTGATGGAAATCATCTCTGAAAGATATCTAAAGAAATCCACTTTTATCACCACCCACACATTTTTTAGACAACGAACGATATCCACTTTCTTCTTCTCAAGAACACATCACTCACGTCTTCTTCTTCTTTTGTAGTCGTCGTCGAAAGTAGACTAGAAGAAGAAGTTAAAGAAGTGAAGAGGAGAACTTTGAGCTGCTACTATTTATAATACGTTCACTCTGAAAAGCTACATAATAAGAGCTGAAAAACAATTATGTCGTTTCCGACGGCGACGACGATGCTCTCGTTTTCATCATCATCATCATCGTCCAAAGCCTTGAAGAAAACAAATACAAATGGAAGCAGAAAGAGAAGCGGAAAAAGAAGGATAGACGTAGACGTGCGAAGTAAGTCATCATCATCATCGTCGGGGAATTTGTTTCAGGGCAAGAAACGTTCAAAGGCAAAACTTCCTGGTTACGCGTTTTACGTTTCGCCTGAAGATTTTTCATCGACGACGGAGGGAGACGAACGACTTCCGGAGCACATCGAAGCTGTGGTAAAGAAAGGCGCGACGATGGTTGTTTTGCACGACCCAACATCATCTCTTTCTACGAGAGAGTTTTATAACTTGGCCGTGAATATCAAAACAAACTTGCGCGAACGGTGCGCGTTGTTGGTCGTGGACAGAACGGATATCGTATCGTCCGCAGAAATCGACGGCGTCGTTCTTTCCACGGATGGCGTGCCCACCGTCGTGGCGAGAAAGTCTATGCCCGAAGGTTCGCTCGTCGTCGTTTCTGCCGGCGAAAATGCGAAGAATGCAGAAATAGCCGCGAAAGAAGGGTGCGACGTGCTGTTCGTGAGCGACGCTTCCGTGGCAAAGAAGATTCGAGACAACGTTTCGGTACCTATTTTCTCGAATTTTCGCGACGCGGCTGATTTGACCTCGAATATTGATACAATCGTTGCGGCTGGATGCGATGGCGTTACGCTCTACGAAAACGCGAATAAGAAGGACGCTGCCATTGCCGATACGATTGGTGCGGCACTTTCGGCGTTGGGCGGAGACGGCGAGGAAGATAAGAACTTTTTAAACAAAGAAGAAACGACAGAACGGAAATCGGCAATACCGCCGACGCAGTTTACGAGCGTCATTGGCGAGCAAGGCGAACGTTTACTAAACAAAGAGCGCGAAATCTTGGACGATATCGTGAACTTTTTAGAAACGTCCGCGCCTGAGTTGGAAGAAATCAAACTTCTCCTCGACGCGCGCAAAGGCTTGGACGAATTGTTCTTGATTGTCATCGTCGGCGAATTCAACGCCGGGAAATCCTCCGTAATTAATGCCGTTTTGGGTGATAAATTTTTAGCCGAAGGGATTTTACCGACAACGAACGAAATTACCGTTTTGCGATACGGTGAAAGTAAACAACGCGTTCAATCCGAGGATGGATTTTATAATCAAGACATCCCGGTTGATTTGTTGAAGCAAGTTTCGATTGTCGATACGCCGGGAACGAATGTTATTTTAAAAAGACAACAACGACTCACGGAAGAGTTTGTACCGCGAGCGGATTTAGTATTGTTTGTTCTCTCCGCGGACCGCCCGATGACGGAATCGGAAGTGAAGTTCTTATCTTACATCAAGAAGTGGGGTAAGAAAGTCGTATTCGTTTTGAACAAGTGCGATTTGCTCGAAACGGATGAAGATCGCAACGAAGTGACAAAGTTTGTGCGCGACAACGCGAAGCGATTACTAGGGGTTGATAACGCGCCGGTTATACCAGTGGCGGCGAGAAACGCGTTGCGATTGAAGAAAGCAAACGCGAGCATGAAGGAGTACGCCGAAACAGGGTTCCCGGCGTTTGAAGAGTACGTGAACTCGTATTTAGGCGGAGGTAGCGGTAATAATAAAAGCGGCGAGAATCGCTCGGGCGAGGCGTTGCGCTTGAAGCTTGCGACGCCTCTAAACGTCTCCGAATTATTACTTTCAGCTTCTAAACAAATTTTGGACGCCGAAATGAGCGTCGCGGAGACTGAAGTCGCCGCGGCATCCGGAGTTGATGAACAGATGAACGCGTACAAAGAAACTATGGTGAAGGACGCGAGCGAACAGGTCAATTTCGTGCGGGCTAACGTAAACGGCGCGGTGAAGCGCGCGAACGCGTTGGTAGATGAAACGCTCCGTCTCGAAAATGCGCTCGATTTGATCACGACGTACATCGTCGGTGCCGATTACTCAGAGCTCGATGATCTCGACGTTGCGTCAAATAGTAGTGGAGATTCTGCTGATGCGGCAAGCGGCGGGGAAGGTAATAGAAAGAAAAGAAAGAAAAAGTATTCAAAGTTTGTAAAGGCATATCAAAGCACAGTCCTCGGTTCCGCCGATCAAGAGCTGAAGAAAACGGTGAAGGAATTTTCCAAATGGTTAAAAAGAAACAACGACGCTCGATTATCGAGCTATTTGAAAGCGGTGTCTTCGAGAGGTTTCGATACGACTGTCACTGCGTCTGGAATTAAGGAATTTCTCGAGAGTAGCGAAAAAGGGGCGCCAAAAATTAATAGCGCAGCAATAGCCGTGGCTGATAACTTCGATAACGAGGCTGCTGCGTACAAGCTTGACGAAGAGATGCGGTCTGCGGTGTACGGCTCGTTAGGTTCCTCCGCCGGCGCGCTCGTGTCAGCTTTTGTATTGAGCGGCTTTTTATCCTCGATGAGCGAGGATATTCTTGCGTACTTACTCGCCGCGGCGGTCGGTTACGTTGGTATTTTGAGTCTTCCGCTGAAACGACAAGAGTGTAAAGCGAAGATTCAGCGCGCCGCGGAAGCGTTGGTAGAGGACGTCGAACGAGAGTTGTTGAAGGAACTCGCGGAGGAAATTGACGCAACCTCGGATCGCGTCGATCAATTAGTCGCTCCATGGGAAGCAGCCGCGCGAGTAGAACGCGCCCGGGTTCAGAAGTGCTTGGAAGTGCAAGAGAAATACGCGACCGAAGTCGAGAATTTAGCCATCGAAGTTGAAAACTTATAATAACGAGATGAAACAACTACACTCAAATGCTTTTCGTAGTGCGCAAGACAAACCCCTACTTGAAAATCAGTTCTTAATATTTGCTACAAACCTATATCAGCTACACGAGCGGAGAAGATGATTCATCAAGAGCGAAGCGAGAAAAATCCTGCCTTCGTCCATGAAATGCCAGGAGCTTCCACGCTCGTGTTCTAACACGCCGCTGCTTACACCTTCGATCGTGGCCTTCGTCGTATCTAAAACTTCTGCTCCTTTCATTTTGCGAACGCTCGGCCATAAGGAAGTATCTAAAAACTCGCGCAACTCTTCCTGATACTCAACGTCATCGTGATTTGCATTGATGAAATGGTGATGTACGCCGCTAAAAATGACGCGAAGACCG
>Ga0181598_1004642_pt1 | contig 11273 bp, 3 predicted proteins | sample 041ome_4_FD_153295 | JGI IMG/M metagenome (GOLD analysis project Ga0181598, IMG submission 153295) | Coastal salt marsh microbial communities from the Groves Creek Marsh, Skidaway Island, Georgia - 041404US metaG (spades assembly) | ecosystem: Environmental > Aquatic > Marine > Intertidal zone >...
AAAAAAGAAAGAGCGTGTTTTCAGAGATACACTACCGTTAATTAGTATCACACAATCACAATATGATGCTCTTTTTAGTCTATACTATCATACTGGTACTTGGAGAACAGTAGCAGGTATAGAAGGTTTATATGATTTAGAATATGCAGTTACTAGTGAAAACTGGTTGCTTGTAAGTGATATGATAAATGCCGGTCTTGATCAACCAGATGCTCGACGTAAGGAAGCTCGTGTGTTACAATTAGCAGATTATAGCACAGAACGTACCAGAGCGTTTCATAGAAACAAAGGTATTCAGTTAGCAAGGCGTGTATACAAGTCTGGTGATATTAGTAATCAAGCAATTGTTAGACAGATTGAATTTGGTTATTATCGTCAAACAACAGCATTCCTACCACGCATGACTGAATTACGAAAAAGAGAGCTTTTACTTAAAGTTGGTCAACTGTAACTATAAATATTTGTGTAGCTACAAAGGGAACACCAGCGTATGTCAACTTTATATTTGAACGCTGACTTCCAGCCAATGGAGTTAAGTCCACTAAGTGTACTAAGTTGGCGGGATAGTATCAGCGCATACTTTAAAGATACTGTGTATATCTATAAAACACACAACAATTGGATGATAAGAAGTCCCAACCTACAACTAGAAGTCCCAAGTATTATTGTTGCAAAACAATATCATAAACGTAAAGACAAAGCAAAACTCAGCCGTAAAAATTTATTCATTAGAGATGGTTATCATTGTCAGTATTGCAATGTTAAATTTTATCATCATGAATTGACATTTGATCATGTTGTGCCACGTAGTTACGGCGGGAAAAGCACCTGGGATAATATGGTTGCCGCATGCAAACACTGCAACTGGAAAAAAAGCAATAGACGAGACGTTTTTCCAATCAGAAAGCCCTATACACCTACTTGGAGAGAGATTTATAACCAGAGTAAGTGTTACAGAATAACGATTCCTGACCCAGCATGGCAGGAATTCTTAGATTGGCCGGAAGATTTACTGGATATTAAAACGCCAGTTTATTAAACTAATAAATAGTTGTATGGCAACATTTATTGGTTATAGTACAGTTGATAGAAGATTTGGTAACTTTACACTTAAAGATGTAGAGTTAGCCAAACGTGATCTATTAAATCATTTTTACACAAGAAAAGGCGAGCGTCTTGGTGAGCCAGAATTTGGCAGTATCATCCAGGACTTGGTCTTTGAGCCATTGGATGATCGCACAGTTAATGCAGTAGAAGATGATGTTAGGGATGTTGTGGCAAACGATCCTAGATGGATTTTAAATACCCTAAACATTAATACTGGACAGCATACTATTGAATGTATTTTAAGTTTAACATACAGACCAGATAGTACAGCTGAAGAACTTTACCTAAAATTCACAGCGGAAGAAGAAGAGGAAGAAGATGGCACAGAGCGTTAGACAACGAAATCTGTTTGCAGCTGAAGACTTTACTGTTGTTTACGACAGTTTCAAGCAAGCAAACTTTAAAGCCTATGACTATGATAGTATTCGTAGTGCAATGGTGGATTACATCAGAGATAATTATCCAGAAAACTTTAATGACTGGATCAGTTCAAGTGAATTTGTTGCACTTATTGAACTCATTGCATTTATGGGCCACAACATTGCATTCCGCACAGATTTAGCAAGCCGTGAGAACTTCCTAAGTACAGCAGAGCGCCGTGCCAGCGTGTTGCGTATTGCAGACTTTCTAGGTTATAAACCAACACGTGCATTACCTGCACGTGGATTATTAAAAATTAGCACAGTAAAAACCACTCAAAATGTTTATGACATCAATGGTGAGAGCTTAAAAAATCAGGAAATTGATTTTAACAGTGACCAAGATCCAAACAGTTATCAAAACTTCTTGTTAGTATTAAACGAGATTTTTCAATCTACCAACAAGTTTGGTAGACCAAAATCCAGTGCAGATATATCTGGAGTGAAGACTGAAGTATATGGTACGAATATTGCTGATAAATCAATTACGTTTCCATTTAGAGGAACAGTTAACGGACAATCACAAGATTTTGAAGTTGTAAACAACTACATTAATCAAGATAATATCCTGGAAGAACAGTCACCAAATCCAGGTAGTAGTTTTAATATTATATACAGAAACGACAATCAGGGTATTGGCAGTAACAACACTGGTTTCTTTGTAGGATTTAAACAAGGTGAACTAAAGTCTACAGACTATACAGCAGATAGTGCTATTAGTAATTTGAGTTTATCTATATCAAGTACAAATATTAATGAACTTGATGTATGGGTACAAAATATTAATGAAAATGGTTCAGTAATACAAAACTGGACTAAAGTAGATACTACGTTTGGTGTTAATGCTATTTTTAATAGTATACAGAACCGTAACCGTACACTCTATAGTCTGCGTACATTAGATAATGACAATGTAAGTATTGAATTTGGCGACGGTGTATTTACAGACATTCCACGTGGGTTGTTACGTATCTGGTATCGTGAAAGTTTAAACCAGAGCTATACTCTTAATACAGATGATATTGGTACTATACAGTTTAACTTTAAGTACAGCGCAAAAGACGGCAACGAATACCAGGCTGTCTTTAGTGCGCAACTTATGGAGCCTGTTGCTAATGCAAGCAGTAGAGAAAGCGTATTAAGTGTAAAAACAAATGCTGGCCGTGTATTTGCGGCGCAAGACCGTATGGTAACTGCTGAAGACTACAGCATTTATCCACTCACAGTCAGCAATAATGTTCGTAAAATTAAAAGTGTAAACCGTACGCATAGTGGTCACAGTCGTTTTATTGATATCAATGATCCAACAGCACAATATCAAAATGTTAATATGATTGCTGAAGATGGATACATTTATAGTGAAAGTGTTCTTAACCGTGTTAGTTGTAGTTTGCCTACAAATTTAACTGAAGAACAAATTTTTGATGTTTATATTAAAGAACTAATACAAAATCCAGAAACATTAAACTTCTTTTACCAGAACTACTCGCCAGTTAGTGTTGGTTTCTCCAGTACTACAGCAAGTTTTACCTGGAACCAAGTAAGTAAAAGTACAAATGAAAGCACTGGATACTTAACTCGCAATGGTGGAGTTGAGCGTGTGGGAACTGCTAATGCAAACGCACTTAAAGATGTTAAAGTGGGTAGTATTATTGAATTTATTGAAAGCCCGTACAACAACGGTACTATTGGAACAGTTGGTAGTCAATTAACAATTGCCAATGGCGGCAGTGGTTATACTAGTGTACCAACTATTACAATACTGGGAACAGGAACTGGCGCCACAGCAAGTGCAGTGATTAACAATAGTGGACAAATTACAAGTGTTACTGTTACCAACGGAGGTATAGGATATACCAATCCGGTTATTGTACAAGTAAGTGGCGGTGGCGGCAGTGGTGCAAATGTCTTAGCAACTGCAACAAGTGCAGGGAAAGAATGGGCCAGAATTGTTAGCATAAATGAAGATGGATTGGGTATTGATGATGTTACAGGTAACCCAACTGGACGAGACAGCAAAGGCAAAGGCGCTATTGTACTCAGTAAAGTTATCCCAAACAGCGCAAGAATTACTCGTATTTTCCAGCCGTATAATACTAAGTTTACAACAACAGAAAAAACAGCAGCAGTTGCTCAATTACGATTAAAGAACAGTTTTGGATTACGTTTTGATGCAAATGACAGTCAGTGGAAAGTTGTGTTAGGAAACGACTTGGCACCAGCAAGTACAAATGATCCGGTTAACTGGAGTACCACATATGCTGGAAATAGTACAAACCAAAATTTAGATAACAGTTGGATTGTGCGTGTAAATTACACTGCTGACAAATGGGAAATGATTACAAGACGCTTCCGTATTGTATTTGGTAGTGACACGGCAGTAAGGTTTTATAACCAAAATAATAAGATTAAATTTAATCTGGAAACAAATAAACCGGAAAGAGATCAAATCAAACTGTTTAAGACAAATAGCAGAAGTGGTTCAAGTCCATACAGTTTAGGAAAAGACATAAACTTGTTTGCATACAAATACTATGCAGAACCAGACGGATACAGTGATGATCACAAGTTGATTGTAACCGTAAGTGATATTAATAATGATTTATATCCTGACAATCCACTGGCATACAAAGATTTAGTTGGCACAGATACAGTGAGCTTGACTACTGTTACAGAAGATGATTTTGAATACACAGTGGTTGATCCCAATGGAACTGGCGGAAATATTTCTGGCAGACGTGAATTAAGTTTCCAGTGGAAACGTGTTGCAGACAGTGAACAAAGAATTGATCCTGCGATCAGTAATATTATAGACACATTTGTACTGTCAGACACATATGATTTATTGTATAGAAATTGGCTTACACGAGATAGAAAAGAAGATACAGAGCCTAAAACACCAACTAGTGATGAACTCAAAGAACAATTTCAGAGTTTAGATAACAAGCGTAGTATTAGTGACAGTATAATCTATCGTAGTGCCAGATACAAAGTGTTATTTGGTGAGGCTGCTGAAAATGGACTACAGGCTAAATTCCGTGTAGTTAAAGTCAAAGGCACAACACTAACTGATACTGAAATTAAAAACCGTATTATTACTAGTATTGAAGAATTCTTTAATGTAGACAACTGGGACTTTGGTGAAACTTTTTACTTTACTGAATTAGCTGCATATGTACACAATGAAAACCTGGGTATTATCAGTAGTATTGTAATTGTACCAGTACAAGAAAACAGTGCATTTGGTAATTTATTCCAAGTGACACCAAACAGTGATGAACTATTCATTCCAGATGTAAATTTAACAAGTATTGACATTGTAAATAACTTTACAGGTGTTAATCTAAGAACAAGTATAACCTAAGGGACAAAAAAGAATGTCAAATTATGAAGCTGATCCTAAAAAGTTAGAAAACTTTACACAAGCAGAAGAAGATAAAATTTTTGTAGGACGCAGAGATCTTGTTAAACAACTACCAAGTATCTTACAGACAGATACTAACAAAAGATTTCTACGTACTACTCTTGATCAACTTTTTAGTAGTGGCAGTACAGAAACTCTGGACACATACTGGGGTCGTATTACTGGTAAAGATTATATCAATGACCAGGACTTGTTTGCTCCAGAAACAAGATCTGGCAGATTAAATTATCAATTGGCACCTGGATTTAGTTTAAAAGATGGACTTGAAACTACAACTGCACTAAGTTATTTACATATAGGTAATTATTTTAGAAAATACGGTATGACAGAAAAAAACTTTGATAAAGTTGGCAGTGAGCCGGGTTATACCTTTGACTTACCTATTAATATTGATATGTTTGTTAACTATAAAAATTATTACTGGTTAGTGGATGATATTCCAACATGTGTTATAACACCGACAGCTCAAAATCCTATTGAAATTGATAATATCACAATGCTGTCTAACTATACAACGCCTGTGCTGAATAATGGAAAAACACTGGAATTTGTAAATGGTATGCGTGTTATTTTTAGCGGTAGTAATGCCACTAGTACTAGTGGAAATTATGTAGTTGGTGCAACTTATTTTGTTGAAGGTGTTGGTACAGGAAATATTAAATTTGTATTAGCTGTAGACGAAAACAATGTTGTAAAATTTAAACACTTGCAACATTATACACCAAGATTGCCCAGTGATTGGGATGCAGATTCCTGGGACAGTGAACCGTGGGATTACAGTGAATTTAAATTACCTACAAAAGAATATGTAGTTATGGATCGTTCAAGTAATGATTTAAATCCCTGGTGTAGAGCAAATCAATGGTTTAGTATCTATGCATTACGTAATACAGTAGAATATAACGATTTAGATATTGAAGATTATTATAAGAGTCAATTTAGAGCGCAACGTCCTATCATTGAATTTGATCCTAATATGGAATTATACGATAGCGGTTGGAATTTTATTGATAATATTGATCATGTTATAACAGGTGCTGACCCAGCAATTGATATTATTGGACAATCACAATATCTTAATGCAAGATTAGGACTAGAAGATGGTGATCTAGTATTGTTTTTAAACAGTGGAAGTTATAGTAACAACATATACACTGTGAGTGGTGCCGCCACAAACAACTTACAATTAACATTGGCAACTACCGCTAGCGGATTGTCAATGGGAGATAAAATTTTAATTGAGCATGGTCCTGATAATATAACAGGACGTGTTGGGTATCCTGGAATAGAACTATGGTGGACAGGAACTGAATGGCGTTATGGTCAACAAAAAATCTTCCGAGGCGATGCTCCACGTTTTAAACTTTATGATGATCAGGGTGTAGATTTAGCTGATTATACTGACACTGATTATGATGGTGACTTTGTCTTTAATTATGTATACAACACTGCTGGTGTTATTGATCCAGAACTTGGATTTGCCCCAAGATATGTTGAAAGTAATAACGGTAATGATTTAGATTTTGAAACACCAATTGTAGGTAAAAGATATAAAACTGATTTAGGTGAAGCAAGCGCCAGAGAAATAAATGGTTACTATTACTGGAAAGATAGAGTAAAACAAGAATTTGATAATGGCTGGGCATATATCAGAGAAAATCAGCGTGTTCCTGTTATAAAAACACATATAGCCATTGACAATGAATTAGTTGAAATTGATCTTAAATCAACCAATATAGAATATAGTACCAGTTATGAATTATTACATATCAATAATCATTATGTGTTTAATAACATAACGGTATATGATCGAGTACCACATGGTGAAAATAATAGTACATTAATATTTAAATATGATACTGATTATACAATACAAAAACATATTTTTGATAGTAACAATGATATTGAATTTGTAGATCCATTGGGAAATGTTCATAGTGATATTGCAATAACTACATCTGGTAATACGATAACTTTACGTATTAATAATACATATCCATATACTACTGTTAGATATCAGAAAGTTACTGATTCCACAGTTAATGGTAGAATTTATCTAAGTAACGAAAATCAAAAACGTTTGGTTGTTATGAAAAATGGATCAATATTAGATGAAGGAAATGAGTTTACAGTTGTGGGCAGTAAAGTAGTAATTACAGATCCAGCAGTAGATTCAGATGTGTTTGAAGTTTCTTATATTAGTGATGATACGATTGCTGATGCAGTTTATGATGTTACACCTAATTACAAATATAATCCGCTAAATGAATTATTTGATAATATTAGCTTTAGTAATTTGTTCAAACATTTTCAAGATAAAATGATTACAATGCCTGGTTTTGAGGGAGTTGTTTTTGGTGAAAATAATTTTCATAAAACTGCACGTGTAACTAATTATGGCGGAACAATTAGACAACAATTTTTAAGTCCAGCCAAAGCTAGTTACAATATTAGTAAAAATGCAACTAATCCTCATAAAATTTTAAAGCGTGTTGCAATTGATTATGAAAACTTTAAAAATTATTTTAAAAATAAAGTCACACAAGTTTGGAATGACAACAGCGGGTTAACAGTTAGAGAAGTTGTAAACATTGCATTAAATGAAATTAACATAGGAAAAAATAATACTTTTTCTTATGCTAAAAGTGATATGGCATATTATGAAAATTTCTCTAAGCAAACTATAAATGTAGCTACAAATGATACTGTATTTTCATTAAGTAATTCATTAAATTTATTTGATAATATTAAAAATCATGTTTATGTTTATGTAAAACAATTTAATGGTGCAAAATATACTTGGAAATTACTACAGAATACAGTAGACTATACTATAGATGTAAATCAATTAACACTTGTTAATCCATTAACTCGAAACAGTAATAATGATGTTGCAACAATAGAAGTATACTTTAAAGAAATAGGTGAAAATAGTTTCATTCCACCAAGTGCAGTCAAGTTAGGTTTCTGGAGACGTAGACAAGTAGAAATTGTAAATGGTGTATTGTTTGGTCATGATGGAAGCCAACACATTGCAAGTAATACTGAGTATTATGATACTGAGAGTAGTAGTTTTGATATTGTCACTGCGTGTTTGATGGATCTAGAAACAAGAATAACATGTGGATTAGTTAATAGACATGATTCAATAATTGAAATTTCTTCAGAAATGGCAAGTCCACATTATCAAACATCACATACTTGGCAAGATAATAAATTTAAACTTGATGACTGGTATAACAGATGGGCTACTAGAAATCAAGTAACTGGGTTCAATGATAGTAATTATTATGATGTAAATGATAAATTTACATGGAATTATAGTTCTGTATCACCGTTTATTGGCGGATGGCAAGGAATTTATAATTACTATTTTGGTACAGCTAGGCCACATACTCATCCATGGGAAATGTTAGGTCATGGTATTAAACCATCATGGTGGGATGCAAACTATAGTTGGACTGATCCCACTAAGCGAGCAAATTTAATTTATGCTCTCAAAATAGGCTGGACTGGTGGGCCAAATGGCAATATAGATTTAAATTACAGTAGACACAATTATGATTGGGATAATAATACATTAGTAACAACAGCTGGTGTACTTAATGATCCTATTACAGCAGGTATTGTTAGTACACCAAGTAATATTGACGCTAGTAAAGATTTTGAATTTAACGACTGGGGACCTTATGAAAGTGCCTGGAGGAATTCAAGTCAGTATAAATTTAGTGTATTAGAAGTGTTATTAAGGTATAAGCCTATTAGAATTCATGAATTATATTGGAGACTAGGCTATCTGGACAGGCGAGACAGTATACAAAATAAATTTACACAAATTGTTGACAGAGATACAGGAAGACGTGGCGATTTACAAAATGTAAATTTACACGACCAAATTGAAGAAAAAAATATAGTTTACAAAGTAGAAGTAACTTCTCCAGGTTCTGGATATAATAACAGTACAGTTTCAACAAGTTATGTAACTGCACAAGGAAGACCCAAGTATAAAACAGTTGTGTCGGGCGGCTCTGTTGATGCAATCAGTGTAGATGGATATAGTCCAGTTTATAGTGATAATTTAAAGTTAACTATAAATGGAGCAATTGGAAGTTCTGGTGCTGATGCACAGGGCTTGACTAGAAATATTCCTCCGACATATCTTGGACTTCAGACAATTATTGTTGACAATGCTAAAATTTATAATATAACACAAGAAGACATTAAAGAAGATTTTAAAAGTTTAAAATCTGAACTAATGTTACATGTTGGTGGCTATACTGATAAAAATATACTTAACATTAGCCTAGATAGTAGTTATCAGAAAGGTCGTGTAAGTGTACCACAAAATGACTTTAGTATTGTGCTAACAAAAAGCGCACCATTCGTCAGTCAGTTTTACAGTGGTATAAAAGTCACACGTGGCGATAATGGATATACTGTAACAGGATTTAATCAAAACGACAGAACATTTAAGATAATTCCACCAAGCACCGGCGGCGCCAGCTTCACTGAAACAATTGGTAACAGTAGTGTGTTGCGTTTCCGTAATTTTAAAAATACCACAGAACAATACACATATGGACACACATTTTTAAAACGCCAGGATTTATATAACTTTGCCATTGGACTTGCTGAATATTATGAAAGCCTGGGCTTCCGTGTACGTCAAGGATGGAGAGCAGATGCTATTGCACTCATTGAGTGGAGTTTAAAAGACGATGGAACTACATTCTTTGCCAATGGCATACCAAATAATGTGTTAACTTACGAACAAGGCACTGTTGGGTTTGTTGATAAAATTGGTTATAATTATGATGGATTTGCTAGTATAATTGATAGTAATATGAAGGCTATTAATCCTGATCAATTGTTAGTAATGCGTAATGATACTGATACAACATTGGAAACAAAAGATACAAGCAAAAAGATCTACGGTATTGACATTAATGTTGTTGAATACGAGCATGTTATTACTCTTAATAATTTAACACAATTTAATGATGTAATTTTTGATCCACGTTTTGGTATATACCATACACGTGTTAAATTAGAAGGCGAACGTACACGTAACTGGAATGGTAGAATAGAAGCACCAGGTTATCTTGTACGTAACAACGGTATTATTGGTAACTTGGAAACAAGTACCAGAGAAGTTGAGCGTGATAATATTAATACTGAAAGTAAAACTCTAAATAAAGCAACAAGAGAGACAGCAAGATTTAACACTGGTTATATTCAGCCTACATATTTGACTAATACATTTATTGAAGATAATGCAAGTTACAAGTTTGGTAAAGGACAGCGTAATTATAATGGAACGCACACTGCTATCAATGCATTTATGCGTAACAAAAATCTTTTTGGTACAAATGCTGATCATGGTGTATATGAAGAATGGATGATACGATTGGGCGACTATGGTGACACACAGCGTAGAAATCCAATTGAAGTTCAAATTGATTATGAAAAAATTAAAAGTAGTCCACAAGCAATACGTTTAAATCAAGATTACAAAACTGACAACTTGTTTGATCTAGTAATTGATATTCATCCTGGTAGCTCAAATTTGGTTAGTGGTAAAATTGATAATGCACCATTTGAACTACTGCCGTATGAATACCAAAACAATACAAGTATAGAACAAGACAGACTGTTTAGTGAATTTTTACCAACAGCCGGCTTACCATTACCAGGAGATGCTAATTATAAAATTAAAAGCATTGATGATATTGAAGAAGTATATGATGTAACAGCCGGTTATGCAACAATTAAAAATTGGAGCAGTAATGTTGCGTATCACAAAGGTGATCAGATTAGACATGAAGGTAAAGTATTAGAGCTTAACATTGACAGTACTGGTTTGCAGGTAGGTACAGATGACATTTTTGTACGTGGAAGTCAGTTGTATCCAATTGTTCCAAGTAACGATACCTTAATACTTGACGGGAATACAATTACTTTTAGCAAGACACAAACTATAACAACGTTTAATGCAATTCAAGTACCAAGTACACAATCAACACCAACAGCGGCTAATAACAGTACTTTAATTTTAGATGGTACAACAATTACATTTAACAAAACAATTACAACTGTGCAGTACAATCCTATTGTAGTTACTGGCAGTGTGGGTAATCCAGTTGTTGTTGGTAATACTGGTGAAGGATTGTTATTTGATGGTATTTTTGTAGACTTGGCACAGACAGTAAGCACAAGCACAAACATCAGTGCATTGAGTGGATTGTTCCAGTCTATTGATCCGCATGTAGTTACCAATGCAAACAGTAATACATTGGCAACAAATAGAATTAACGCTATTGAAA
>Ga0181598_1004656_pt1 | contig 11246 bp, 9 predicted proteins | sample 041ome_4_FD_153295 | JGI IMG/M metagenome (GOLD analysis project Ga0181598, IMG submission 153295) | Coastal salt marsh microbial communities from the Groves Creek Marsh, Skidaway Island, Georgia - 041404US metaG (spades assembly) | ecosystem: Environmental > Aquatic > Marine > Intertidal zone >...
GTCCTACAAGTAATGCAGCTTTTCGTCGTCCACGCGGTTGGTGTTGGTGTTGTTTCGGGGAGAAGAGTCTGCCTCTCATCGTCGTCATCTCTTTCTTCTCTTTGCGCAGAAGAGTTTCGATGCTTGTTGTGTGTGTGTGTTCTGATACTCTATGAAGCCGTTTTGAAATAAGAATGTGTGATGAACTCACATCCCCTAAAGCTAATAACAAGAATAGACTGCAGACTTCACACGGACAAAATGAGTATGCGCGCTGCTTTTAATGTGGGCATTATTCCCACCGATACTAAAACGTCTTCCTCTTCTTCGAGCTTCGCTCGTGGTGGTGCTGCTGCTGCTTCTCTCGCGAGACACAAAGAACAACACCATCCCATCACCGTCGTCAAACATCACCGTCGTCATCATCATCATCTTCTTCGCGCGACGAAGAAGGGGGGCCCACAGAAGACAGAAGACACCAACAAAAGTAGCGGCAAAAGTACTAATTTCATCAAATACCAATCGAAACCGTACACGGATAAAGACGGCGACAATCCTCGTCCGTGGTACATCGACGAAGCTTCGGGAAAAGCGAACGGAATCGTCGTTATCGTCGTCTTTTTAGCCTCGCAAGTGTTCATAGGAACGGTGTTGCAACCGTTGGCGGTGTTTATCAATCAGCTGTGGGAACCCATCGTCGGTGGGAATTTGTATTTAGACAACATATATTGATATATTGATATATAAGTCCGATGTCCCTCCATATCGCGCGCTGATGCGTTGATGAAACACATGAGTATTCCCCAGAACACATCCTCACAAATAACAAACACCTACAGACTCTCTCTTCCGCTTGCTTTATATGTTCTGAAAAGAGTGAATGACCACCACCAAAACCAAAAGATACGTTCGCGAAGACGGTCGCTTACTCGACACGCTCCGCGAACAAACGTCGGTGTTAAACACCATCACTCGATCGACGTCTTCGTGCGAGTGGCACTCCGACGAGACGAAAGTTGTCTGCTCGATTCAAGGCCCGAGAGAACTCCAATTCTCCTCGCTCTCTCAGAGCAAAGAAGACGGAGAACGGCTGGTCGTGGAAAGTTACTGCAAGTTACTTCCTTCGAAAAATGACGACGAGGACGACGGGTCGTCCTTCGACGACCCTTTGAAGGAGGAAAAAGAGAAGGAAAGAACGACGGAACAGTTTGTGAAATCCTGCGCAAAGGCGGCGATTGAGTTGGAGAAAAACGCCTCGTTTGGTCTCATTGTGAGCGTGCAAGAGCTGAAAAACGACGGGAGTTTTCTCTCCTGCGCGTTAAATGCGGTCGGGTTAGCGTTGATTTTATCTGGAGTCGAAACGAAAGGATGGATGTGCAGCTCGACCGCGTGTTTGATGGAAATTAGCAGTGGGAAAGGGGAGGGGGAGACACCCACATTCGCGCTCGCGCTCGACCCGACGAGAGAGGAAGAGATGAAAGCGAAAGCGACGATGACGTGCGCGTTTTTAATCAACGAAGAGACAGAGGATAAAACGATACTGCTAGGCACGAAGATGCGTGGAAAAATGACCGAGACGGAAGTGTTTGAATGCGTGGCGTTGTGTAGAGATGCGGCGACGAGCGTGTGTACGTATTTCGATCGAGTGTTGACGCTTCGCGAGAGAGAGTTCGAAGAGAGATATCGAATCACCGACGAGAAGGTGGAAAAGTGGAAGAAGATGATGGAGAGCATCGCGGAGGAGACAAAAACCAAGGCGGTATGATAGAGATATTTAGGTAGATGATAGATTTAGTGATAGTTTCAGGATATTTAGTTAATAGTATGGTATGACACAATATGAATGAATTTTGTTTGTAATGTTCCATGAATGAAATCGTCTCTTCCTCTCTCTCTCTCTTTCTCTCTCTCTTTTATATTGTAATTAAAGCGTTCCTTCTTTACGCGTGGTAGCCCAAATCGCCGTGCGCTTGTATATTTTGCGCCGCCTCGGCTTGCGCCTTCGCAATATCGTCTTGCCGCGATCGCCCACTTTTCTGGTCTCTGAACGCCGCTGCTTTTTTCTTCTTCTCTTCCACTTGAGCTTTTACTTCTCGCACGCGTTGCAACAACTCTGCGTTCATGTAACTCACTCGAAATGTGAACCCAGGAGGTCGGCTCGCGGCCAACGTCAAGTTACGCCACTTATCCTTCAAATCTACTCCTGTTCTTTCCGATTGCCCGAACGATTGCGTTAAAATTTCCGACCACTTTCCTAAGCCGTACGCGGCGACGCCATCGATCAACGCTTTCACCTCTTCTTCGGTAAATCTTTCGCGATCTTTCGCTTTACCGTCGGCGTTGCGGTACGGTTTCTTTTGTTGCGATTTCACTTTATCCTCCGGGTCGATGTCGTCTACGACGTCGACTGCAACGCCTACCATTTGTAAGGCAGCGCGGACCTCCTCTTGCGTCATGTCTCGCTCGTCTGAAAGAGACACCTTAAATTTAGCTAAATCCTCTTTCAACGTCAATATGATTTGAACGTTGTTTTTAATTCCGGCTTGCCTTACGGTCATGGATCTCTTACACACGTTTGCACCCAGGGTTAAAATCATATCGTTCAAAGCCAACTTCCCGCCTGTCCTATCCGATATCTTCTTCTTCAACGCGGTTATCGCCGCATCCTTCTCAATATCTAATTGCAACGGAATGTTAATATCTTTACCCATCATACACATAACGGAGAATTGGTACTTTTTGTTCGCGTCTGCCTCATCGTCCGGCGAGAACGCGTACGGGTCCAACGGTATGTTGTTGCGAGCAGCGATGGGTTGTTGCGGGCGAGGGACGAGTTGTTGTTGCTGTTGGTGGATTTGGATGTGCGGCTTTTTCTCTTCTTCGTTGGCATCGTCGTCGGAGGAATCCGCCTGGGGTCGTTGTTTCTTCACCGGCGCTTTCTTTGCCGGCGCTTTCTTTGCCACGGCAGCCTGTTTTGTCGTATTTTTTATTGTTCGAACGAGAATAACACATTGTTGTCAGTTTTCTCTCACTTGTCTCTTGAATATCTCGTCGAATTGGGAACGAAAGTGCCAATTCAAAAAAATTGCCTCGAAACACATTAGAGGAGTACTCTTCTTACCTTTTTCTTCGCCGGTACGGCCTTTAAAGTACCTTTACTGACGACACCTGATTTCGAGGAAAGAGAGAGCGTAATATTTTGTCAGTCTTTGTTCAAACGTATTCTTGTTGTTCGACGAGAGAGAGAAATGGAAATATCCGACACGACGAAAGAGAATTCAAATCGGGAGAGACCGCCGGGAGGGGAAGCAGAGCGCTTCGTGTGTGTGTCGAGTGCGCAGAGCGTCACTGCCCCGCTTTAAGATTCTCTCTCTCTTTCTCTTTTCACATCCTCACCTTTTTTCTTCTTCGGCGCAGCCATCTCTCTTGTATCGTAACCGAGGGGGGGGGAGTTCGTTAGTATATAATAAACTTTGCGTGAGAGTGGATGAATGCAATGGGGTTTAGCGCTAAACCCCAATCAAAAACGGGATCCAAAATTCTCCTATCAAAATTCTCCTTTTTTTGTTTTTCTTTTCCTTTCTTTTGAAAGAAAAGTTCCTTTTTTTTGGTCCTCGCGAAAAAAAAGAGGCCACACAAAGTCGTCAATAACAACCTCTTCTTCTTCGTATACGCGAACAGAATATTATACATATATAATCTTTATTAAAGCAGATATACTACTTTCCATTTCATTTCCGGCGAGTGCTACTACGACGACGACGACGACGACTTGTGGTGGTGTCACGAAACGTAAGAGCAACAACACGCGAGGAGAGAGAGAGACAAAAAAGCGTTCGATCATCAGTCTGAGTCTGAGAAGAAACAATCAAATCTCAAATAAGAGCGAAGACTTTTGCACGCGCGTAGTTTTATTTTGTGGAGAAAGAAAGAAGAAAGATGAACATTCAAATCGAGGATATTCTCGGGCAAACCTCGAACGCGTCTTCCATCCACCCGGCCTCGAGTTCCAACAACAACAACGATAACTTGTTGAGATGTAAAACCAAAATTGTTTGCACGTTAGGACCAAAATCGAGAGAGTTGCACGTGTTGGAGGAACTTTTGCGAAGCGGCATGTCTGTCGCGCGATTTAATTTTTCGCACGGGTCGCACGAGTACCATCAAGAGACGTTGGACGTTTTGAGACAGGCGTGCGCGAACACTCGGTTAATGTGTGCGGTTTTATTAGACACGAAAGGACCGGAAATTAGAACTGGGATGTTGGAAGACTCGAAGCCGGTGTTGTTAACCGCCGGGAGACAAGTGACGTTGACGACGGATTATAGCGCGTTCGGGAACGAAAATATGATCGCGTTGTCGTATAAGAAATTAGCCGAAGACGTTGTTCCTGGGGCACAAATATTGATCGGCGACGGGTCGATTGTTTTGGAGGTGATTTCCTGCGACATCGCAAACGGGACGGTGCAAGCGATGTGCACAAACACGGCGACGCTCGGGGAGAGAAAGAATGTGAATTTACCCGGGGTGGTTGTCGATTTACCGACGATCACGGAGAAAGATCGCATAGATATCGTAGAGTGGGGGATGAAAAATAAAGTGGACTTTATTGCGGCAAGTTTTGTCAGGAAAGGCTCGGACGTGAGAAACATTCGAGAGGTGTTGGGCGAGGAAGGGAGAGAGATTCAAATCATCTCTAAAGTTGAAAACCAGGAAGGTTTAGTAAATTTTGACGATATTTTAGCCGCCTCAGACGCGATTATGGTCGCCAGAGGTGATTTAGGCATGGAGATTCCGACCGAGAAGATTTTCTTGGCGCAGAAATTGATGATTGAAAAGTGCAACGCAGCTGGGAAACCAGTCGTCACCGCGACACAAATGTTAGAATCGATGGTGCAAAACCCACGACCGACGAGAGCGGAAGCTACCGATGTCGCGAATGCGGTTTTAGACGGCACAGATTGCGTGATGTTGTCCGGTGAAACTGCCGCGGGGTCTTACCCAGTAGATGCGGTGAAAGTCATGTCGAAGATTTGTAACGAAGCGGAGGCGTCCATCGACCATTACATCTTGTTCAAAGCTATTTTAGCGCAAGTGGAGAAACCGATGATGCCGTTAGAATCTTTGGCTTCATCCGCGGTTCGCACAGCGCAGAAAGTTCGAGCGGCTTTGATTGTAGTCTTGACGCACGGAGGGAGCACGGCGAGGCTCGTGGCAAAGTACAGACCGAAAGTGCCGGTGTTGACGGTTTTTGTGCCAACGTTGACGACAGATTCTTTGACGTGGACGTGTTCCGGCGAGACGCCGGCAAAGCAAGCGCAGTTGACGAGGGGTTTGATTCCACTCTTGGCAGAAGGTTCCGCACGAGCGACGGATACTGACACGACGGATGAGATATTGTCTGCGGCGGTATCTTACGCGAAAGTCGCTGGATACTGCGAAAAAGGAGACGCCATCGTCGCGTTGCATAGAATCGGGAACGCGTCTGTGATTAAAATCCTGAACGTTGGTGAATGAAAAAGAAGAAGAAGAAAAAGAAGAAACATATACAATTATACATGATACTCTCTTGTTGTAAAAAGAATATTTTCACTAATACACATATACATGATAACTTTTTACCATGGTACAATCGAAGAATCTATACACACAAACAAACTAATCTACTTTCTTTAAGGACGGGGTATTTAACAAACCGACGACATCTTTCATCGGAAACGCGAAATTTTCCAGCTCCACCCTCTCTCTCGAAATCGTCAACGGGTTCGCACACATCGATGAGTCTCTCATGTTCAGCGTCTCCCTCAGTAACTTTCCAAATCTTCGTCTTTTCTTCCCCCGAACCCTGGCGCTGTTACTCGCGTGATCGTCGTCCTCTTTCACCAACTCAGAAAACTGCTTCGCGAACACTCTCGTCGTGACGAGAAACCACATCGAACCAAACATCAACCCAATCGCGGCACCCGCGACGACTTGCTCGATCGTGTGGTACCCTAACTCGACTCTAGAATACCCCACGATTACTGCTATTGGAACAGTCATCAACGAAAGCACAGAAGATGACACATCCACTCCCGCTTTTTCTCCCTCTCCTCGATATTTCTTCGCGTGTTTCCACCTCCTCAACAACACCAAAACCGACATCGCGCTGTTAAAAAACGCCAACTGCGCGTGCGAACTCGGCATCCCGTGCGTGTCGCAAAAATCCACTCTCTGACACGATTTCGGTCTCTCCTGTTGCAAGTAGTGTTTTAACAGCTGCGCTAAGCATTCGTTTAAGAATATTCCAACCACTAAGGTGAAATCGAACAGTTCTCGTTGGGAACAGAAACTGGCGATGGTGTGCGCGACCGTGAAGATTGGAGATAAAGAAGCGATGGCTAAGAATTTGCCTTTGAAATAATAGGAGTCGTCAATTATTGGGTATCTCACGTACGTCAATGAGAACGGTTTCGTCGTCGTTTTCATCGTCAAGTCAAGTCTCTCGCAGACTAAACTTGAGAGAAGTAATTTTGGGGAAGAAAAGCGAAGCGTCGTCGTTACTTTTTTTGTTCGTTAAAACGGAACAAATAACAACAACGATCGACTCTCACGCGCCGGCTTCGAATACGGGGCGGCCGCCACGCGCCGACAAAGAGAAGGAGGAGGAGAAAAGAGTTTTTGAGAGGAACGTGTCGTCTTCCTCGCTTTCCTCTCTGACGAAACGAACGAGACGCGCGAATTCGTCTTTCGTATCTTTAGAGATTTTGAGCGGAGAAGAGGAAAGCGAAAGCGTTTTCCCCCCGCAGCAAACTTCTCCTCGACGACGACAAAAAAGCCGGAAAAATAACGATAGGATGCGGAATACTAATTTTAACGCGTTGACTGTAATGAACGAGCGGTATCGAGTCGCGTTTGACATCGCGCTTCTTTTGATTTTATTATCCATCGGCTTCTCTTTAGAGTTTGCCGAGCCTTACGAAAAATTTCTCAACGAGAATTTGATTTATCGACTGCGATATCCGATGAAGAAAAATTCTGTTCCAACGGCCGTTCTGCCATTTATCAGCATCGTGTTTCCTTTACTGTGCATATTTCTGTGCTCGAAAATGGATACATCGGGGAGAAGAGCGAGAAGCACGGCGGCGAGTTTGGGTTTACTGTTATCCGTCGCGATATCGTTTGTGTTCGTGAACAGCGTGAAACAGGCATGCGGAAACTATAGACCGGATTTTGCGGCGAGATGTTGGGGTAGCGCTACAGCTGACCCGGTATGGAAAGAGTACGGTAAACCAGATTGTGGAAATTTGGAGAATGAGAGCTTATTGAACGACGTGAGGCAAGGAAGAAGATCGTTTCCGAGCGGGCACACGAGCATGTCTTTTTCAGGATTGTTTTACTTGAGCTTGTATTTAATGTATTATTTGAAATGTTTTGGCGGTTCTAGAACCAACACCGAGCGAACAGAAGCGTTCGTTTGGAAAGTTTTGATTAGCTTAGCGCCGCTTTCTGTGGCAGTCGGAGTTGCCATCACGCGAATTCGCGATATGTGGCATCATCCGGAGGATGTGATTGTAGGTTCTTTACTTGGCGCCGGGACGTCAGCGTTTGCTTTCTCGCTGCAAGGATTTAGCGTTTCAGACACGAACACTTCTTCGAATCTCTCCAAGTATCAAAGGTTGAACGCCGAGGGAGTCAACGACGCCTCTCTCGAGGACGATAACGAGGAAGACGAACGGACAAATATGGCGGTTCGTCCAAGTTCGATGTTAAATTTGAACGAAATGTGAATAAAATGATGATGCTTTCATTAGCGAGCGTGCTACTACTACTGTAAAATGGCTACATCTACTGTAAAGGCTATAATTCGATTGGTCGCACGCTAACTTTCTTTCCTCCCTCGTTTGGATCTTCAAAACTCACATTCTTCTCCCCGAAATTCATAGCAAGCGAAAATCGCTCTCGGTGCGAAGCTACCACTCCGTGCAATAACTTGGGCTCGAACAAGACGAGTTTTCCTCGTTGAGGACGAATGATTACGTACTCGCACCACTCTCCCATATTCTCATTCTTCCGCATTGCGGCCGAAGCCGTCCTCAAGAGCAGATCACCAGGCTTTGGTTCCTGCGCCGCTGCGGAGTCAACATCGGCTTCGTAGTCGTCGAAATAAAACACTCCGCTAAGCTTAGCGCTCGCGTGGTTATGCAAGCCGTTGCTGTTATTTGTACCGAGCCTGTTTATCCAAGACGTGGTCATTGGAGGACGAGTGCGTTTCAACGACGGGAACGATTCGAGTTGCATACTCACAAAACGCAGGAACTGAGGGAGAAATTTCGACGACATCTCACCCTTCTTCGCTTCTTCCTCATCATCATCTGCTACTGTCAGTCTCTGTAGAAAATCTGGCGTGGAGTGGTAACCACCGTCTTCGTTCGATACGCGAATGCCTTTTCGTGTCGTGACTTCTTCTTTCGAGCGAGTGCACAGAGCCTCTCTTATTTCCTCATCAAACTCTTCCAGCATAACTGTTTTCACAGCCCATTCGTGTCCGAATTCGTTGGCTGATATGTCATCGACTGGATACGTCCTCAGTTGATTGAATTCATCAATCTTCGTCTCACCTCCTTCTTTTGGTCGCGCTTGTCTGTACTCTTTGAATGGGCCGAGAATCTGTCTCAGAAGAACATCATGAGACATTATTTTTGTAAAGCAATTGTAGGAAAATTCAGGAAATAAAACTAAGTATTTGTCGATTGTCGAGACGATAGATACATACTATTGCGCCACTGATACTCGCTCTCATTATTAATTTTATGTTGTACTTAGATATATTATTATGATACCCGTATATTGTTCTTACTTGTTGTTAGCCTATGATGACATGTTTTATCGATATAGTGTTAGAAAGTTTATGCTTATTTAGCTGCGGCGGGAGGTGGTGTCTCCGCGCCGCGTTTCCTTTGATACTTCTCCAATTCCGCCGCCGCTTTCGCTGCTCTCTCCTCATCTTTACTGCGATACTCTTTGACTTGTTCTTTGAGCGTTTCCGACGCAGATTCTAACGTTTGCTTTCTCTCGACTAAATCGAAGCACTCGATGATGTCGCCTTCCTTGAAATCGGGCCATTCTGGATCGCCGCCGATGCCGCACTCTTCGCCAGAGTCGACTTTTTTCACCGCATCTTTAAATCTACGCAAAGAACCAACTTTACCATTGTACATTTCTTTTCTGTTCGGTCCTCGAACAACGCGCATGAACGTTCCTTTTTTAATGCTACCTTCGAGAACTAACGAACCTGCAACTTTAGAGGAACCGCCGCCAAAGACCGCTTTCACTTCCGCCTTGCCAACCGGAACTTCATCCTTTACTTCGGACAGTTTACCTTCCATGGCGTCTCGGATTTCGTCAATCAATCCATAAATAACATCGTACGATCTTATTTCGACTCCCGCGCGTTTAGCAACGTCCTCAACGCGATCAGAGGCTGGCGTGTTGAACGCCAGGATGATGCCACCAGACGCGGCTGCTAAATCAACGTCTGACTCGGACACTTCGCCCACAGAAGACAAAAGAAATCTCAATTGCACGCGATCTTGAGGTAATTGCATTAACGCAGCTTTAATAGCTTCGGTCGAACCGGAAACATCCGCTTTTAGAATCAAGTTAATCGTTTGCAGAGAATCCTCCACGACACCGGAAATATTCGTCAAACTCGCCACGTTACCGGCGACGGCTCCGAGACGAGAAGATCTCGCTTCTTCCGTAGCTTTTTCGGCTCTTTCTCTCGCATCTTGCTCGGACTCGCAGACTGCAAACTCGTCTCCGGCGACTGGAACACCATTCAAACCCAGAACACTGACTGGCATGGATGGTCCGGCGAATTCAATCTTCTCTCCTGTGGCGGACTCCATGGCGCGAATCTTGCCATGGACTTCTCCGACGGAAATCGGATCACCGACTTTCAAAGTACCAGCTTGGACTAACAAAGTTGCAATTGAACCTCTCTGTTTATCCAGTTGCGCTTCGATGACGGAACCTAACGCTAGTTTATTCGGATTGGCGGAGAGTTCGGAAATTTCAGATTGTAAGGCGATAGTTTCCAACAAATCATCAATGCCTTCTCCAGTCTTCGCGGAAATTGGAATCATGGCTGTTTCTCCACCCCATTCTTCACAGGTCAAACCAACTTTGGCCATTTCTCCGCGCACAAACTCAATATCCGCAGCCGGTTTATCGATTTTGTTGATGGCGACGATAATTGGCACTTCCGCCGCTTGCGCGTGCGCTACGGCTTCCTCTGTTTGCGGTCTCAACCCGTCGTCCGCAGCGACGATGATAATGGCAATATCCGTCACCCTCGCGCCTCGCGCACGCATAGCTGAGAACGCTTCGTGACCTGGAGTATCTAAAAATGTAATTGTCGTTTCTTCTTCGTCTTCTCCAACTGGAGTTGTGATTTGATAGGCGCCGATGCCTTGGGTTATTCCTCCGGCTTCTCCGGCGGCAACTTTCGACTTTCGAATGTAATCTAAAAGCGACGTCTTCCCGTGATCGACGTGACCCATGATTGTCACCACTGCCGGTCTAGGTTCTAAGAACTCTTCATCTTCTTCCGTGTTGAACTTTGTGGTTTTCCTCGCTTCGTGCGTGACGCCTTTTTCGTCTTCGTCGATCCACTCCACCGCCATATCCTCGGCAACGGCAACGACAGTATCTCTGTCTAGCATTTGACCCATTTGCACGGCAATACCCTTCATGAATAAAACTTTGATGATATTTGCCTGAGTAGTGGCCAATTCAGCCATGAGCTCTTCGATCATGAAACCATCTTTCGGCACAACTAACAGCTCCACCGCGACATCCTTCTCCTCCTCGGCTTGGATTCTTCTCATCTGAACTCTCTGCGCTTTACTTTTTCTGCCCTTCTTCAAACGGTCAGTCCCCCCGGCGCCGCCGAACGCGGCATTTTTCGGACGACCACCTCGGCCGGTACCGTCTTGCACGCGTCGATCAAACTTATTTCCGGCGCCTCTACCCGCGCCTCTACCGGCGCCTCTACCGGCGGCAGACCCTCTTCCTCCTCTTCCGCCGCCTGGCCCCGAGGGTGCAAATCGGCCGCCACCACCACCCGGTCCAGCTCTCGGGCCGTCTCTGCTTTGAAATCCTCCTCCTCTTCCACCGCCTCGACCGCCTTCAAAGTCACCTCGACCTCTCCCTCGGCCGGCTCCCCGACCTCCTCCCCGGCCTCCTCTTCCACCGCCATCTCCAGGTCCTCGACCGCCCCCTCC
>Ga0181598_1004679_pt1 | contig 11208 bp, 8 predicted proteins | sample 041ome_4_FD_153295 | JGI IMG/M metagenome (GOLD analysis project Ga0181598, IMG submission 153295) | Coastal salt marsh microbial communities from the Groves Creek Marsh, Skidaway Island, Georgia - 041404US metaG (spades assembly) | ecosystem: Environmental > Aquatic > Marine > Intertidal zone >...
AGTAAAATCGAGCATGTTTCCCAATTACTCTACTACCCAGGAATTTTTGCCGACTAGGAGTTCCTGGAGGTTTCCTTCTCCCTGAGCCTGAGCCGATTTGATCTGGGAATGGAGAGCATCTTCATAAGTTTCACGACCTTCAATATGGCGAAGAATTCCAAAGGGTGTGGGAAATGCAGGATAGGCCATTTGGGCAAGAATAGAAGCATAGGCAGGATTGGGAGTCTTGGAATGGTGCACGAGAAGGTCAGACTCTTCCACCCCGTTGCCTAGTTCCACAACTTCCGGGTCAAATCCATTTAAGCGTATTCCCTTTTTTTCACCAAAACGCAAGGGCTTGCCCTCTTCCAGCATTAGTGCTTGTTCACTCCTGACCTCTCTACCTGTCACTGTCTCAAAGGCATTGTTGTTGAAAATTACACAGTTTTGAAAGATTTCAACAAAGGATGTTCCCTTGTGAGCGTGAGCCGCCTTAAAGGTCTCAACCATGTGCTTCTGATCGGTATCTGAAGTGCGGGCAACGAAGGTGGATTCACTACCCAAAGCGAAAAGCAATGGGTTTATTGGGTAATCGAGGGAGCCTGCAGGTGTACTTTTGGTCTTTTTGCCAACCTCGGAGGTAGGGCTGTATTGCCCCTTGGTCAGGCCGTAGATTCGGTTGTTGAAAAGTAGAACATTGATATCGAGATTCCGGCGCAGGAGGTGCATCAGATGATTTCCCCCGATGGACAGACCATCCCCATCACCTGTGACCATCCAGACGGACAGGTCAGGATTTGCTGACTTCACCCCTGTGGCCACTGTCGGTGCACGGCCGTGGATGGTATGAAAACCATAGGTGTTCATGTAGTAGGGAAAACGGCTTGAACAGCCAATACCGCTCACCACCACGAATTTCTCCTTGGGCACACCCAGTTCAGGAAGGGTTCGCTGAACCGCGTTTAAAATGGCGTAGTCTCCACAACCTGGACACCAGCGGACATCATTTTCAGTGACAAAGTCCTTCTTGGTCAGGCTGCTTTCTTCAGTGTTGGTCGTACTCATGAAATGTTGTGCGGTTAGGATAATTCTTTGTGAAAAGCAGCCACCAGTTCGGACACCTTAAAGGGCTTACCCTGCACCTTGGTAAGAGGAATCGCATCCACCAGATATTTAGCACGAAGAATAAAGCTGAGTTGCCCTAAGTTCAACTCAGGTACGATGACTTTCTTGAATCGTCCGATTATATCTCCCAAATCTTTGGGGAGCGGATTGAGGTGCCGTAGGTGTAAGCTGGATACTGAAAATCCTTCCGCCTGCATCGCCTTGACCGCAGAAGTAATCGCACCATAGGTACCGCCCCACCCGATTGCCAGCAATTCTCCCTCGCCTTCCCCGTGGATCTCAGTGGCGGGCAGGGAGTCGCCAATACGCTCCACCTTTTCAGCCCGCAGATGGGTCATTTTTTCGTGATTTTCTGGATCGTAACTAACTCCACCATCCTCCGACTTCTCCAGACCGCCAATGCGGTGCTCCAATCCGGGTTGTCCTGGAATAGCCTGAGTGCGGGCAAGAGTGTCGGGGTTGCGCTTGTAGGTGATGTACTTCTCACCGGGTTCGGCAAACTTGGATATAATGGCAGGAAGATCAGAGGCATTGGGGACCAGCCAGGGCTCAGCACCGTTGGCTACATAGAGATCGCTAAGAAAGATAACTGGAGTGCAGTACGTCAGGGCGATTCGGCAAGCCTCGATGGCACTATCAAAACAATCAGAAGGAGAGTGGGCAGCAACCACAGGTAAAGGGCAGTCTCCATGTCTGGAAAAAAGACTTTGTAAAAGATCACTTTGCTCGGTTTTTGTAGGTAAACCTGTACTTGGCCCACCGCGCTGGACATTACAAATAACCACAGGAAGCTCAGTGATGCTGGCCAGCCCTATAAACTCGCTTTTTAAGCACATGCCAGGACCACTGGTTGCAACGACCGATAAATCGCCAGCAAAGCTCGCACCAATTGCCACACCCATTGCCGCAATCTCATCTTCTGCCTGTACTGTTTTTACCCCGAACTTTTTAAGGGCGGACAGACCTTCCAACACGGGAGAGGCTGGTGTGATGGGATAGCCTGAATAGAGTAATTCACGTTTGGCACACTGGGCACCGGCAACCAAGCCGTAGACGGTCGCTTCATTGCCAGAGATTTTCCGGTATACTCCGGGCTGCACAACTGCTTTCGCAAGTTGATAACGATTACGGGCCGTCTCCATGGTATCACCAAGATTGAAGCCTGCTTTCAGAGCAGTCGAATTGGCTTCAGCAACTTCGGGTAATCTCTTACCCCACTTTTGATTAAAGAAATTGAGGGTCGGCTCCAAAGGTCTGCCGTAAACATAGCACATAAACCCAAGGGCAAAGAAATTTTTGCAACGTGCTTTGTCTGAAGGTTTAAGAGGACTTTCTGAAAGTGCTTCTTTGGTAAGAGTAGTTAGGTCTAGCTCAATAAGTTGATACTTTTTACGAAAGTCTTCATCTTCCAGAGGATTGATCTCGTAACCCGCTTTTTTGAGATTCATTTTTTTAAAAGAATCAAGATTCACAACTAGCAATCCACCTTCCGGTAAATCGGCAATATTTGCCTTGAGGGCCGCAGGGTTCATCGCAACCAAGGCATCGGGTTCATCCCCAGGCGTCAGGATGGTGCGGCTTCCAAACTGGAGTTGATACCCGGAAACACCAGCGAGCGTGCCAGCGGGAGCCCGGATTTCTGCGGGGAAGTCAGGGAGCGTGGCAATGTCATTACCGGCAAAAGCGCTGGAATCGGTGAAGCGCTCACCGATGGTCTGCATGCCGTCTCCGGAATCTCCGGCAAATCGCACAACGGCAGACTCAATTTCTTCAAAGGAATCAGATGCTTGACTCATTAATTTAGGTGGTGGGAATTAGGAGATAAAAAACGCTACATTTATGATCGCTAACCAAGGCATTCACAACGAAATTCTCAATTAAATGTCACTCCTACCGAACGACAAAAGTTTTCGGATCAATGAACAATAGGTAAAAATCACAAATTAAAGGTGGGCAAAGGGAATGGGAGGAGGTTAAAAGCCAGAGATAAACGGGAAGAATCGCTTAAATTTTCCCGTACTCCGTGCTTCATCCTAGGTTCAAATAAAATGAGCTTTCCAACCTCCGGCATAATTTCCAAATCTGAGGCTCCGTCCTGATGAAAAAAAAGATTTCCCGACCTTTTTTCACATTGCAGGTATACAACCCCGGAAAGGGCGGAAAAGTTGTCATGATCATGCAAGCCTGTCGACTCACCGGGCATGGCTGAATTAAACCAGAATGGTGGGTACGCATTACCGCTCCCATCCAAGGCCTCGTAGATCATGCACAGGGAACGCGCAAATTTTCCCGAACCCAACTCACGGGCATATCGGATAGGGATGCGGGCCTCCGGTATCAGATCGATGGGAAGATAGGCATTTTCCCACCTGTCATTGATCCGGTGGGAAAAGGTCAACTGATCCTGCTGAGCAAGGTAGCTTTTCAACAATCGAGGAACCCATTCCTCACATGCAGGGACAAAGGTTTCTATCACTTTCCCATTTCCCCAGCGATATTCCTTAAGCATCTGTTCTTACTATCGGCCTGCCGGGTCAAGCAGGTCAAGGAGAGGTTGTACTTTTTTGTAGGTTTCCCTCATCTCCGTACAATCTGGCCAGAAAAACCCTTTTGCCAAATACCCGGGAGTAACAGAGCAACTTACCAGGCTCCAATCATCCGAGGAAACCGGGTCTGGGACCACACCGAAAATAATCCCCGCACGGATAGTCCATTGCTGAACTGAGCCTGAAAATTGGGCATTTCCTATATTCATGCTCTGGTAGCGGCCTCTGTCAAATTGGTGTAGGGCAAGGGTGGCACCGTCGTGGAAATACCAGGTTTCGTCTGCGTCCAGCTTATGCAGTCTTGATACTTCTCCCCGCTTAAGCAGGTAAAGAATCGTGGTTGAGCAGGGCCGGAGCCCATTGGATGAATCCACCTGAATGTCAGATTCATAGGTTCTCCTAAACCAACCGCCCTCAGGATGTGGCATTAGGGACAATTCCCTGATCACTTCCTCCGCGGTTTTCTTTGTCATACCCTATCAGACTATCAGTGCCAGTAGCCTTTGCAAAAGGGAGGCAGCGGTAAAGGGCGAAACGAGATCCCCTTCGACCGGGGCCAACTCCACCATATCCATACCCACACATTTTCTTCCTTTCAAAGCAGACTCGACCAGGTCAATCGCCTGATAGTAGCCCAACCCTCCCGGCACTGGGGTACCGACCGCAGGCATGATACTTGGGTCCAATCCATCCAAATCAAAACTCAAATAGACCAATTCTGGAAAATCGTCGGGAAGGGAAAAGAAAGATGTATTTCCACGCACTAATTCCTCACCATCCATAAAAAACACTCCCTTGTGCAGCCGAAACATCCTCTCCTCTTCGCAGATCGCCCGCACACCGAGAGATGCCAGTCTGTGCCCTTCTTTTACCAACAAATGCATCACACTAGCATGCGAGTGATCCTCTCCCCCATAACTTCTGCGCAGGTCGGCATGGGCATCGATTTGAATGATTCCAATTTTTTCTCCGAACTGTCCAGAAATTCCCCGGACTGCGGCCCAGGTCAGGGAGTGTTCCCCGCCCAAAGTTACGGGAAGTTTTTTTTCCTGAATGATTTGCTGGATACGCCCCTGCAGTTCACCGAGGCATTTCCGGTGATTCACCGAGCAATTGATCGGGGACTGGGTAAAAATCCCATCCTCACAAATCGACGACCTTTCCAGTTCATGACTGGCCCGAAGCAGGGCATCCGGACCGAGGGAAGTACCGGAACCATAGGAAACAGTTTTTTCCATCGGGCAGGGAATCACCTGGATTCTTGCTGTTTCCAGAACATTTTCAGATTCCTTTAACTCAGATCCCAAAAATTGCGTAGTTGAATTATTTTTCATGACAGGCGGTTTACAAAATCCTCATAATCAAATTCCTTGATCATCGTTAATTGATCAGTTGCCGAGTTCCACAGGGCGATGGCGGGCAGGCAGACCCCATTAAAAGTATTGGTTTTGACCATCGTATAATGAGCCTGATCCAAAAAGGCCAGGCGGTCTCCCTGAGCCAATGGTTGCGGGAATTGATAATGCCCAAAGCTATCAGCGGTCAGGCAACTGGCACCTCCAAGAAAATAACCATACTGCCCATCATCTGATTCCCCCAACAGGGCAGGACGATAGGGTGCCTCAATTACATCCGGTGAATGGCAAGTGGCACTCAAATCAAGCAGGGCATGCTGCTTTTTCTCCGCGTCCATCAGATCAAGCACAGTGCCAACGAGGATGCCAGCATCCAAAGCCACCGCCTCGCCAGGCTCGAGGTAAACCTGGCAACCATACTTGGCCGATATTTCCTTAATCAGAGCAACCAGGCCATCCCGGTCATAATCTGCCCGGGTGCAATGATGCCCACCCCCAAGATTGATCCATTTAAAATTCCCCAAAGCATTCCCCAGCCGGTTCTCGACATGGGTCCAGGTTTGCAGGAGGGGAGAGAAATTCTGCTCACACAGGGTATGCATGTGCAACCCATCAAAAGGAGATAGATCCGCTTCTGTTAAATTACTGATTGGATAACCGAGACGGGAATTCACCGCAGAGGGATCATATTTTGGATCAAGTCCCAGCGAAATTTCAGGATTAATTCTCAATCCCACGGAGACCCCGGCCACCCTCGCCTGTTCGACTCCATTCGCAGAGGGTCGGTTGAAAATCACATGATCGGAGAGCAAGCAGATCTCGGTAAATTCCGTGGGTCGGTAGGCAGGAGAAAAAGTCGAAAGCACCTGAGATTTCCGGGCACTCAGCAATCCCTTCTCACGGGCCAACCTCGCTTCCCACAGACCGGAGGCGCAGCAACCGTCGAGGTACTCGTCCACCAATCCCGCAAGGGACCACATCGAAAACGCCTTCAAGGCGAGCAGCACCTTTGCTCCGGAACGGTCCCCTATATCCCTCAGCACCTCCAAGTTAGCCCGAATCTTTTGCTCATCCACGACATAGCAGGGAGTGGGCACCCGGTTGAGGTCGAAATCGACAAAGGCGCCCGGGCCTCCACTTTGGGTGGGGAGCATTAGAAATTGGGTGCTTTCTCTAAGTCGTGCACTTCCCAGGGTAACCCATGCTGGTTGAGCATATTCATGAAGGGATCGGGGTCGAGTTGTTCTATATTGTACACTCCCCTGCCCTGCCATCTGCCCTGAAGCATGAGTGCGGCCCCGATCATAGCGGGCACGCCCGTGGTGTAGCTTACGGCCTGACTACCGACTTCGCGGAAGCAGTCCTCATGGTCACATACATTGTAGAGATATTTGGTCACCTGCCTGCCAGATTTTTCACCGGTCACGATGTTTCCAATACAGGTCTTTCCCTTGGTACGCTCACCCAGTCCACCGGGATTTGGAAGCACCGCCTTTAAAAATTGCAGTGGAATAATTTCAAGCCCTTCATAAATCACCGGCTCAATGGATGTGAGCCCCACATTTTGAAGTACCTCCAAATGCTTGAGGTATCCATCACCAAAGGTCATCCAAAACCGTGCACGGCTGATTTCCGGAAAGTGCTTTACCAGGGATTCCAGTTCCTCGTGGTACATCAGGTACATATTTCTTTCGCCCACCTGTGGGAAATCAAAGGTGTATTTATGGGAAAGTGCCGGAGTTTCCACCCAAGTTCCATCTTCCCAGTGACGGGCAGGTGCCGTGACTTCCCGTATATTGATTTCGGGATTGAAGTTGGTCGCAAATGGATGCCCATGGTCGCCCCCGTTGCAGTCTAAAATATCAAGGGTATCGATGCGGTCAAAGTGATGCTTGTGCAACCAGGCGGTGAACACATTGGTCACTCCCGGGTCAAAGCCCGACCCCAGCAGGGCCATCAGTCCCGCTTGCTCAAATCTCTCCTGGTATTCCCACTGCCAGCGGTATTCAAATTTTGCCTCATCCTTGGGCTCGTAGTTGGCGGTATCGAGATAAGGAATCCCAGTTTCGAGACAGGCATCCATCAGAACAAGATCCTGATAAGGGAGGGCTAGGTTGACCAGCAGTTCAGGCTTAACCCGCTCGATAAGACGGACAGTCTGAGCGACCTCATCCGCATCCACCTCCGCTGTCTCCACGCTGACCCCAAAGCGCTCCTTGACCGAACGGGCCACTTTCTCGCAGGAGGATAACCGCCGGCTCGCCAGGGTGATCGAGGAAAAGACCTCGGGCAATTGTGCCATCTTGTGAACAGCAACCGAACCGACCCCGCCGGCTCCAATAACCAATACTTTCGACATCGTTTTATCCTTTCTCAGTCTGATTCGTAATAAGTGTATCCCCGCAAACTTTCACGGTAGGTGGAAACCAATTCCTTTAGTTCTTCGAGAGTGGCCCCGTGCTCCTTGACCGCAAGCTCCGCCCGGGCCTTAAATTTTTCCAGCAATCTCTTGGGCTCATACTCCACATAACTGAGGACTTCGGAAACGGTGTCCCCCTCCACCTCATCGAGGAGTTCAAACTCACCGCCATCCTTGAGGCAAATCGTAACCACATTGGTGTCTCCAAAAAGATTGTGTAAGTCCCCCAAGGTTTCCTGATAGGCCCCGACAAAGAAGGCCCCAAGGTAGTACTCCTCGTTGGCCTGCAGGCTGTGCAGGGGAAGGCAGTCCGCCACTCCGTCTGCCACCACAAAACGGTCTATCCGGCCATCACTATCACAGGTAACATCGCAAAGTACCGCATTGCGGTCTGGTTTTTCGTTCAAACGAGTCAGCGGAATAATTGGATGCAACTGGTCAATCGCCCAGACATCGGGCAGGCTCTGAAAAAGGGAAAAGTTACAGTGGTATATATCCGCCATCCCCTGTACACGCTGGTTTAATTCCTCACTGCATTCTATGTCGTCGAGATTTTCCATCATCGCCCGAATTTGCCCGAGTATTCTTTGATGGGCACGCTCCGCCCGGGCAAGCACGGGCAAAGAAAGTCGTCCCCTTCGGAAAAGGGCCCGCAGTTCATCGCGGTAATAGGTGGCATCATTGAGGGACTCAAGCAGGCTCTCACGATCCAGTCCCTCCGACAACTCAATCAGGGTACAAAGAAGAGGGTGGTCCCCCTCCTCGGACTCCACCACTCCATCGCTTTCATAACTGGTGCTCTCCAAGACACTAAACAAAAGCATGGAGGACTGAGCCACACAGGCACGTCCGCTCTCGGTGACAATGCATGGGTGCTCCACACCCGCATCATCCATTTCAAAACCCACCGTTTCCACCACACTATAACAATACTCTTCAAGTGAGTAATTGATGGAATTGGGACTGGAGGAATTTTCTCCGGTGTAATCGACACCCAAACCTCCCCCCAGGTCCAGGTAATGCAGGTTTGCACCCAACCTTCTGATTTCTATAAATAAGCGGCTTGCTTCCTGAGCAAATTTGCGGATTTCAATCATGTTGGGCACCTGACTGCCCAAATGAGAGTGCTGTAGGACCAAGCAGTCCAGTAGTTCTTCCCTGCGCAGGGTCTCCACCACTTCCACAACCTGGGCAATGGAAAGGCCAAACGAAGATCGGTCCCCACTTGTTGCAGACCAGTACCCACTGACCACATTGACCAGCTTCACCCGTACCCCCAGCGTAGGTAGGATACCAAGCTCTCGGGAAACCTCAATGATCAGCTTCAGTTCGCGCACGCTTTCCATCACAATCACGGTGTGCATTCCCAATTTTGAGGAAAGCAGGGCGAGTCGGATAAATTCTGAGTCTTTATATCCGTTGCAAATAATCAATGCTTCCGAATCCACATTCTGGGAAAGGGCAATTAAAAGCTCCGCCTTGGAACCCACCTCCAATCCGAAGTGATACGGCCCCCCGTACTCCGATACCCTCTCCACCACATGGGCCTGCTGGTTTACCTTGATCGGAAAAACACCGCGGTAATCCCCGCGGTAACCCACCTGCTCAATAGCAGTAAGAAAACTTTCATTGATCGCCCGGATGGGTGATCCAAAAAAATTAGACACCCGTAATAAAACGGGAGTCTGTATGCCACGCTTCTCCAGTTTTTGGATCACTTCCGCCAAGTCGACTGGTTGGTTCTCTGAACACAATGGATCATGTAATCCAATATTTCCATTGGGCAGGATGCCCACTAATCCATCTCCCCATCGGGAGATTCCATACATATCATAGTCCATAAAATTTGCCTGGTGTAAGAGATTACGGAGGAGGTAGGGGTGAGGAATGGAAGATGGTCGGGACGGTGAGATTCGAACTCACGGCCTCCTGCTCCCAAAGCAGGCGCGCTAACCAGACTACGCTACGTCCCGGTACCAAAAGATTCACCATGGACTATTTTTTCTCACTTTGCAAAACCAATCATTCCTTCCTTTTCCGTTTCTGATGACACGGAATTTGTTTGGCAAAACGCATCATCGCATCATGATATGTTGATACGTTTATGAGTGATTTTTCAAAGAACCGACCGCAGGAAAAAGACATCCGTGCAATTTTGGACAGGAGGATCCTTATCCTCGATGGAGCGATGGGCACCATGATCCAGCAGGAAAAACTGGTGGAAGAAGACTTTCGGGGTGATATTTTCAAAAATCATGCGGGCGAGCTCAAAGGGAACAATGATTTGCTCAGCCTTACCCGTCCGGATGTCATCCGTAAAATTCACCAGTCATACTTTGCCGCCGGCAGTGACCTTGTGGAAACCAATACCTTCAGTGCCACCAGTATTGCCATGGCAGACTATCACTTGGAGGACATTGTTCACGACCTCAATGTGGCCTCCGCTCAACTCGCCCGGGAAGCCGCGGATGAGGCCATGGCCAAAGACCCGTCCCGTCCACGGTTCGTCGCGGGGGCCATTGGCCCGACTAACCGCACCGCCTCCCTCTCTCCCGATGTCAATGATCCCGCCAAGCGCAATGTGACCTTCGATGAATTGGTTGATGCTTACTACGCTCAGATCGCAGCCCTGGTCGAGGGTGGAGTCGATATCCTCATGCCGGAGACCACCTTTGACACCCTTAATTTGAAGGCGGCCATTTTTGCCTTGGAAAACTTCTTCGATTCCACGGGCAGTCGCTTGCCGGTCATCCTTTCCATTACCATCACCGATGCCTCCGGTCGTACCCTTTCCGGGCAGACCACCGAGGCCTGTTGGAATTCCATTGCCCATGCCCGGCCCCTCGGGGTGGGATTGAACTGCGCCTTGGGGGCAGATGCGATGAGGCCCTACCTCCAGGCACTTTCCAAGAATGCCGACTGCTTTGTCCACTGTTACCCCAATGCGGGCCTGCCCAATCCACTCGCTCCCACCGGCTATGATGAAAAACCAGCCGATACCGCGGGAGCCCTTTTTACCTTCGCAGAGGAAGGCCTTCTCAATATGGCCGGTGGGTGCTGCGGAACCACACCCGACCACATTCATGCCATCGCAGAAAAATTAAAGGAAGCCGCTCCCAGGAAAATGGTTGATTTGGAACCTGCGATGCGGTTGAGCGGGCTTGAACCTTTCGAAATCAAGGGACAATCAAAATCCCTGATCATGGTAGGCGAGCGCACCAATGTTACCGGTTCCCCAAAATTCAAGAAATTGATCGAGAATGGGGACTATGATGCCGCCCTCAAGATCGCCAAGCAACAGGTGGAAAACGGGGCCAATATCATCGATGTAAATTTCGATGCCGCCCTCCTCGATGGCGAAGAGTGCATGACCAAATTTTTAAACCTGGTGGTTTCCGAGCCCGATATTTCGCGCGTGCCCATCATGATCGACAGTTCAAAATGGTCGGTCATTGAAGCGGGTCTCAAGGTCATCCAGGGCAAATGCATCATCAACTCGATCAGCCTGAAGGAGGGCGTGGAAGCGTTTAAAAATCATGCCCGCTTAGCGATGAGGCATGGTGCCGCGGTTGTGGTGATGGCCTTTGATGAAAAGGGACAGGCTGCCACCCTCGAGGACAAGGTAACAATCTGTGAGCGAGCCTATAAAATTTTGGTTGAGGAAATAAACTTTCCCGCATGTGACATTATCTTCGATCCCAATGTACTCACCCTAGCCACGGGTATGGATGAGCACAATGCTTACGGGATCGACTTCATTGAGGCGGTCCGGGAGATCAAAAAA